>Ga0335072_10000667_pt1 | contig 63000 bp, 64 predicted proteins | sample Lox_Sample_21_FD_206725 | JGI IMG/M metagenome (GOLD analysis project Ga0335072, IMG submission 206725) | Soil microbial communities from Loxahatchee National Wildlife Refuge, Florida, United States - Lox_Sample_2.1 | ecosystem: Environmental > Terrestrial > Soil > Wetlands | place: USA...
TTTGAGAAACGACGCGGCGATGCCGGCCTCGACGCCTACATTCGGTGGCGCCAGACGTGCGAGAAGTTCGACGCCGTCAAGAAGGCGGGCGAGTTTTGCGACCCACAGCCAACGATTGGAAAGGAGGAGCCGATGTCGCCGGTAACGCGCGGCTTTCACGGACGAGCCCACCAGCAGGTCGACGCAGCCAGGCTGCCGCCGGGCCAGCATGTAGAAACAGGCTTCCCGGTGTTATCGGCAGGCCCGACGCCGCACACACCGCTTGACCAGTGGACGTTTGAGATCACCGGGGCCGTCGAGCAGCCAGCCTCCTGGAGCTGGGAGGAGTTGTTGGCCCTGCCCGCGCAGACGCCGACAGTGGACATCCACTGCGTGACGAAGTGGTCGAAGTTCGACACGCACTGGAAGGGGGTGTCGGTCGACACTTTGCTGGCGGCGGTGAAGACCAGCGCGATGTTCGTCCTTGCCACCTGCGACGGCGGATACTCGACAAATCTGCCGCTCACGGATGTCGCCGGCGGGCGGGCTTGGGTTGTCTACGAGTACGACGGTCAGCCCTTACATCCCGAGCACGGCGGCCCAGCCCGGTTGCTCGTGCCGCACCTCTACTTCTGGAAGAGCGCGAAGTGGGTCAGAGGGCTCACTTTGCGCGACGACAACGCCCCTGGTTTCTGGGAATCGTACGGTTACAACATCCACGGAGATCCATGGAAAGAGGAGCGCTACACGGGCGATTGAAGCCGCTCCCCGCCTCGCGGCTCGGCTCTTTGGGCACGCGCGGCGAACCGGCCAGAGCCCGCTTGTCAACACGGCCGAAGCAAGCTGTCCCATGCCAGCAACGGTGATCAGTTCAAGCTGCGGGAAATGAACCGGACCGAGCGGTTCGGGCCGATCGGGTGAAGCGGGTCCGGTAGACGCTTAACTTACTTCCCGCGGAAAAACTGAGGGGGTCGTGAGGGCGCCTTTTCTGTCCGGTGTGACGGTGAGAATTCCTTGTAGGTGCAGGGTTTTCTCGTCGAAAGGGGTAAGTGTGCTCACGCTCTTGGCCGATCAGCCGGAGTGCCTGTGGGACGACGCGTTGCCGGTCGAGGTGAAGGAGTTGCCCGAGGATCTGGCGGCGCTGGATGTGCTGTTGTCCGATCACGAGTTGCTGTGGCCGATCGTGGAGCGCTGGCAGCGCGAGTTCCGCGAGACGGGGCGGCTGGTGTTGACCGAGGGGCGGCCAACGATCGCGATGGAGACCTACATCCGATTGATGGTGCTCAAGCAGCGCTACCGGTGGGGGTACCGGACGTTGGTGGCGGAGGTGTCGGACTCGATTCACTTGCGGCGCTTCTGCCGGATCTCGCTGACCGAGCGGGTGCCGGACGAGTCGACGGTGCGCAAGCTGACTCGTCGGGTCGGGGCGGAGACGGTGGCGGAGTTGACGCGCGCGTTGATCGTGAAGGCGACGCGGGAGAAGCGGTTTCGGCCGCGGGCGGTGCGGATCGATTCGACGGTGATCGAGGCGGACGTCAAGCATCCGACCGACGCGGGGTTGGCGGGGCATGGGGTGCGGGTGCTGGCCCGGGAGGGTCGCAAGCTTCAGAAGCTGCTCGGCGAGAAGCGCGCACGGGTGCGGGATCGCTCCCGGTCGATGGGGCAGAAGCTGCGGGGCATCGCGCGGACGATCCGCCGACGCTCGGGGGAGGCGAAGGCCGAGGTGCTCAAGCTGACCCAGGAGACGGGCGAGCTGTTGGAGCGCTCGGTCACCGAAGCGCGCCGGCTGGTGACCGTGGCGCGGCGTCGGGCGCGCGGGCGCGGCGCCCTGGCCAAGCTCACCGCGGCGCGGCGACTGCAGGAGCTGGCCGATCGCTGCGAGAAGGTGACCCAGCAGATCCGCCAGCGACTCGCGGGCGAGAAGATCACCGACCGGATCGTCTCGCTCGCCGATCCGGACGCACGGCCGATCCGCAAGGGCAAGATCGGCAGGCCGACCGAGTTCGGATACGTGAGTCAGTTGGCCGAAGTGACCGAGAACACCAAGCCGGGAGCGCGCGGGCTGATCCTGCCCGCCTCGCACCAGATCGGCAACCCCAGCGAGAACACGCTGCTGCCGGGCACGGTCGCCGAGCTCACACGGCTCGCGATCATCCCTCAAGAGATCGCGGTCGATGGTGGCTTCCAGCCCACCCCGACGAACGCGGCGGTCGCCGAGCTCGGTGTGAAGACCGTGTTCATCGCTGGCCGCCAGGAACCCGCATCCAGACACACCAAACGTCGGCTGGCGCGCTACCGAACAGGTGCGGAGGGCCGTATCAGTCACCTCAAACGTCGCTACGGGCTGGACCGCAGCCGCCTCAAGGGCGACGACGGCGAGCAGATCTGGACTGAGTGGGCGATCCTCGCCTACAACACCGACACGCTCGCCGTCCGGACCCGGTGAAACACTCCCGACCGCTCCTTCGACAAGAGCAAACCCATCACTTCCTCGAGCGGCCGCACCCCGACAGGGTGCGGCCGTTCTTGGTTCAACCACCCCGCGAGTTTTTCCGCGGGAAGTAACTTAAGGGACGCACGTAAGACACGGGGCCAAGGCGACACTAACGCGACATTGCGTAACCAACTGCGGGTTCGGCACGCCGGCACTCGCCAACGACGCTGGGAGGCTCTGATGGACGAGCGAATGGACCATGACGAGATGCGGCCGCAAATGGGCGAGGAGCCGGTGATGGGCGAGACGCCGCAGATGGGTGAGACGCCGCAGATGGGTGAGACGCCGCAGATGGGTGAGACGCCGCAGATGGGTGAGACGCCGCAGATGGGTGAGACGCCGCAGATGGGCGAGACGCCGCAGATGGGCGAGACGCCGCAGATGGGCGAGACGCCGCAGATGGGCGAGACACCCGCGAAGGGCGAGCACGAGTCGCTAGGCGAGCGGCTCGAGCATCTCATCCACCGCCACGAGAAGTGACGGACGGTCCTCCGGGCTGACCGCGTTTGGTTAGGTCATCGGCTTCATTTGTGCCGTCGGATGATCCGCGGACGTCGGCCACGTCGCCCCTGGCCTAGCTCAGATCCATGCGTGGATAGACGACCTCCTCCAGGATGAGCAGGACGATGGCCGCGACGGGGATCGCGACGAGCGCGCCGATGATCCCGAACAGCGAGCCACCGATCAGCACGGCGATCACGGTCACGAGCCCTGGGACGCGGACGGTGCGCTTCATGACCCTCGGCGTGATGAGGTAGTCCTCGGCGTTCCGGTAGACGATGTAGAAGGCGGCCGTGGCGAGCGCGACGGGCAACGACACCGTGAGCGCTACGAGGGCGACGATGAACCCCGCGATCGTGCTGCCGACGATTGGGATCAGGTCGAACAAGCCGACGAACAGCGACAGCAGCGCTGGGTAGGGCACCGAGAAGATCTCGAGCCACACGAGTGTGCCGAGTCCGGCGATCACGGAGGTCAGCACGTTGCCGAGCACGTAGCCGCCGACCCGAGCAAACGCCTCGTCGATGAGTGCCGCGGCGCGGACGCGACGGCTGTTCGGCGTCAGCCGCAGTAGCGTGCCCTTGAGCCGCGGCACGTCGGCCAGGAAGTAGATCGTCAAGACGACGACGATGAGGATCCCCGAGACGACGCTCAGTGCCGTCTTGCCGGCGCCCACCAGTCCCGACCCGACTGCACTCACGCCACCGCTGGAAAGCGCCTTCTTGAGTTCGTTGACGAGGTGAAACTGGCGGTTGAGGCGGCCGAGCAGAGAGTTCTTTCTCTGCAGGGACTGCAGGTAATTTGGGGCGGCCTTGACGAGTGCGTCGACCTCGTTGGCGATCGGTGGAATCGCCAGCGCCAGAAACGCACCAAGGACGGCCAGCGCCGCGAGCGAGACGATCACCACGCCCGCCCATCTGGGCAGTCCCAGCCGCTGAAGCTGCGCGACGACGGGATCGAGCCCGATAGCGATTACCAGGGCCAGGAGCATCAGCAGCAAGACTCCTGCCGCCGCGGTGATGCCCAGCCAGACGAGGTAGGCCACGGCGACTCCGAGTCCTCCCAAGACGCCGATCCGGAAGGGCGAGCGACGATCAAACGGCTTGCCCAACTGCCCGAACCGGCTAGGCGCGGCGGCCCCGTCTTCGCGCGCACCGCGCTCAACTACCGGATCGCCCGCAGAGGGCTCGGAGTGCTTCGTCATCGCAATGTTCCGCCCGGCGGACGACTCATCGCCGGGTTTTGCACTCTATTCGTCGCAGTCAACAGGATCATGCCGGGGCGGTGGCTGCGGCGGTTCGGAGCCAGCGAGCCGGGGCGACGCTTGACGCTCGTCCGCGACACGATGGCTCGACCGCTAGCGAGAACGAGCGCTGAGCCCGCGCGGATGGAGGAGAATGTGCAGATGGATGACGAACGTCTACGTTCCGAGATCCGCGACGAACAGGAGCGGATCATCCTGGCCGTCAGATCCGCTGAGGATCACTGGGAGATGGCGAAGGCGCAGGACTCCTTTGCCGATCTCCTCGAGCGGATGGCTGACGAGCTAGAGATGAGTTCGAGCCGCGACCGTGGGCGATTTCTAGCCGCGGCGCATGCACTTCGGCAGTCAGCGGCGGCCAACGAGCAGCGATACATCACCGGACTTGGCCACGAAGCCCGCGAGAGCTAGCGCTACAAGGTCCGCGCGAGTGCGATTGGATCGTCGGCGGGCGTGTAGATTCGGGTGGGGTTAGCTCTCGCCCCAGCGGCCGTCGCCGTGGTCGCGCGGGGAGCGCTCGTCGTAGAAGCGTCTGGAGAGGGCGAGTATGTTCGCTTCGGTCAGGTCTTCGTCGTCGGTTTCGATCGAGCCGACGATTCGTTTGATCAGGTCGTGGTCGTGTTGGGCTAGGTACTGCATGAATTGCCCTGTGGCGTTGCTGTGGCCTTTGCCGTTGCCGATGATCAGTATCTGAGCCGCAGGCCTGAGCGCCCCAGCCACCTCGGCGTACCACGATTCTTCGATTCTGCCGTACGAGCCGTCGGGGTTGCCGGCCTTGTGGTGCATGGTGCGCAATCTGCCACGCGGGTCCTCCGGCACGATTCTGGTCGGCGGGCCGTCGGTGGCGTCGGTGGGGTAGATGTCGGCGCCGTGGTAGCCGATGACCAGGATCGCGTGGCCGGTGGGCTGCGTGGCGGCCGGCTCTGGGCTCACGTCTACCCGCTCGCGCAGCCCCTCGGCGGTGATCCCGGCGGCGGTGAGCATGCGTCTGAGGTCGACGACCGTCTGCTCGCCGATGTCCTTCCCACTCGGCCGATGGAAAGTCTCGGTTTCGCCACCGACACGGACCTTGACCTTGCCGTTGTCCTCCTGGCTCACCTCGCCGATTGCCTCCAGCAGTGAGATGACCTCGCGCCACTCGATGTTGTGGCTGACGGGGTGCGAGAGGATGGCCCGCGCGGTGCCGCGATGGTGATGATCCAGGTGAGCGCTATCAACCATGAGGACTCGAGGAGCTGCTTGTAGCTCCATACATCCGATCCGTCGTGTCGGTTTAGGGAGCCTATCGCCGACGGTGGGCGGGAGTCGGCCGCCACCTATCGTCTTGGGCCCCGTCGGGGCGAGTGACGTCCGAACGGGCAGCCGCTTGATTGCGCTCAGGAACCGATGCGAATCTCGACTAAACCGTCGAAGGCGTGGCCGACGAGAAGCACGTCGACCTCCTGATGGAAGCGTCACAGGCCGCGAGCCTCGTCGCGACAAGCGCGCAGATACGCACCGAGGTGCGGAGCGACCAGCATCTCCTCGAGCGACACGGAATCGTCGAAGGCGCAGACCGCGGCAGGCGCGAGGGCGTAGAGCGCGTGGGTGGCCCAGGCGACATCGAGCAACGTGATGCCCCGGCGCCCGTCGGCAACGCGACGCAGCCATGCCGAGTGGCTGACGAAGCCTCGAGCCAGACGCTCATAATCCCGGCCTGCCAGCGTGTAGAAGGCGTCCATTTCGGCTCGAGACTCTTCGCTCCAGTGAGCCAGGCTGCGCGCCGCGGTATCCACGGCTCGGAGTCTAGGCTCGGCATCGGTAGGCTCGAGGCGTCGGCACAGTCCAGACCGAGGAACTGAGATATGGAGAAATTTGCGGTTGCCCGGCTTGATGACATCGAGGAAATCGATGATGGGCGATGCCCGTTTCGACCGGTGCGTCACCACTTCGGGATCATGACGTTCGGGGTAAACGCGATGACTGCGCGCTCCGACGGCGACCGGCTCATCAACGAGCATGAGGAAGCCGAGCCCGAGTCCAGCGAAGAGCTATACGTCGTCGTGTCGGGGCATGCGCGGTTCGAGCTGGATGGCGAGGTTCAGGACGCTCCGGCCGGAACTCTCGTTCACGTACCCGCCGGCATCAAGCGCACGGCGTTTGCCCAAGAGGCTGGGACGACGGTGCTCGCCATCGGCGCCGGGCCGGCGGGCAAGCCGTACCAGCCCGGCGGGTGGGAGTTATTCGCGCCGCTGTTTCCGCTATTTGCGTCCGGCGACTACGAGGAGGGCGCTGACCGTGCCCAGGCGCTCATCGCCAACGACCCGCCGTTTGGTTCCGTGTACTACAACACCGCCTGCTTCGAGGCTCGAGCGGGGCGGATCGACGCTGCGCTCGCGCATCTGCGCCGCGCGGTCGAGCTCGGTCCGTCGCTGGCGGAGCTGGCACGGGATGATGAAGATCTGACGGCGCTTCGTGAGCACGCCGAATTCGAGGAAATCGTCGGCGACTGACCCTGCCAGCTGGACGGTCAGGGGCGGCGCGTGAGCTTGCCCATCAGTAGCTCGACGGAGCGTTCGAGGTCTTGCAGCGACGCGTGCTCGACGGATGTGATTCCGAGCTTGCGGTTGATCCAGCTGTTGATCTCGCGGTGCGTGCTTCCGTCCCGGCGCGTGAGCTCGGCGACGAGACGGTGGCGCTCATTGCGCAGCCTCGCCCGCTGTTCGAACGCGGGTATGCGCCGTGGATGGGGCTCAGGATCGTGGTTCTCCATGAGCGCAGGCGCTGCGGGAAGCGGTTGGGGCGCTGCGGGCCCTCCGAAGAGCGTCAGCTGAGGAGTCACGTCGGCACTGAGCGGCTGGAAGGTGAGCGTCTCGCCCCGTTCAGCCGGCGGCTGGGCGGTGCGGTCAAACTCACCCGCGCCCTCATCCTCGGCCGGTCGCAGGGCGTGCCGGATCTCATCTCTGACGGTGGCGGCGTGTGCGGCGAGAACGGGATCTGCCGGGATGTAGAGCCAGCTCGGCTCCGCGTGCCGGGCGGCGATCGTGCGCACGAAGCGCCCGATGATCTGTCGGAACACCAACGGTGTCTTGGCCGCCGTCGCGTATACGCCGACCCGCAGGCGGGGGATGTCGACACCCTCCGAGACCATGTTCACCGCCACGATCCACGGGTCCCGGGCGTTGGTGAACGCGGCCAGCTTCTCGGCTGCCCGCGGCTCGGTGTGCAGGACAACCAAGGGCCGCTGCCCGGTCGCCTCGCGCAGAAGCGCGGCGATCCTACGGGCGTGCGCCGAGTCCGCGGCGATCACCAGGCCGCCCGCATCCGGGTGTCCGTCGTTGCGCAGCGTTCGAAGCCTGCCGTCGGCCTCCCGCAAGATCCGCGGCAGCCCGTCGGGAAGGTCGGTCGAGATCGCGGTCCGGTAACGGCGGCTCGCCTCGCGTGGGGTGAGGACCGTCTCGAAGCTCGACTCGATCACCTCATCACCGCTTCGCCACGACAGCGTGCCGTCGAAAGTGACAAAACACACGGGCCGACAGATGCCGTCCACCACGGCCTCGGCGTAGCTGTAGGAGACGTCCGGTTGGGCCAGCCCCTCCGGGTCGTAGCGAACGCCCGGGATCGGGGTGGCGTCGGAACGAAATGGCGTCCCGGACAACAGGAGCCAGCGTGCACAGCCGCCCAGCGCCCTGGCGAACGCCTGCCCCCAGGCAAGCTCCTCGCCCAGGTGGTGCGCTTCATCGGCGACCACGAGCGTCCGAGCGCCGGCCGCGCGCTCCCACCGCCCCGGTGCCTTTGCGACGCGGGCGTAGGTCACGGCCACACCGTCAAAGCCCCGCGGCGGGCGGGGCGAGGGGGCGTCCACCGCCAGCTCGATACCCAGGCGGCTTGCGGCCCGCGCCCACTGCCTCGTGAGCGGCCCGGTCGGGCAAGCCACCAGCACCGAGGTTGCCTCTCCCGACTTCAGGTGGGCTCGAGCCAGCTCCAAGGCGGGGCGGGTCTTGCCGGCCCCGGGCGCCGCGGACAGCAAGAAAGAACCTCGTTCCCAGCGTTCCATTGCGGCAAGCGCATCGGCCTGCCAGACCCGCAGAGGCGGCCTGGTTTGTGGATCGGGCTGGGGCACGGGCGGGACATGGTGACCGGGCGCGCGGACAAAACCGGCGATCCCGCCCCCTGGACCGGCGCGCCGGTTGGGGTAGGCTCGCGCGATGTCGACGACGATCGAGACGGCGGCCGAACCGGCGCGGCTCGGCCGCCGGATCCTCGCCCTGTTCCGCTCCCAGAAGCGGCCGTTGGCGCTGATCGTCGTGATGATCCTGATCACCTCGGTCTTGAGCGTGGTGAGCGCGTTGCTCGTCCGCCAGGTGTTCGATCGGGCGCTGTTCGTTCGGGGTGGCCCCGACCTCGGCGCGCTGTACCCGCTGGTCGCGGCTCTGATCGCCATCCCGATCGTGAACGGCATTCTCAACGTGGCTCAGGCCTACTTGACAGAGGTGGTCGGCAACCGGGTGTTGCAGGAGCTCCGCGACCGGTTGTTTGCTCACCTGGAACGGCTCTCACTGGCCTTCTACACGGCCACTCGCAGCGGTGAGGTTCAGTCGCGGCTGGCCAACGACGTGGGCGGTGTCCAGGACACGATCACTTCGACGGCATCCTCGGTGCTGTCAAATGTCGTAACGCTCGTTCTTCGATCGTCGCGATGCTGGTGCTGTCACCGCTGCTGACCGCGATCTCCCTCGCTGCGACGCCGGTGTTCGTGATCTTCAGCCGCCGCGTCGGCAACGCGCGGCGAGCAGCCCGCCGGCAGACGCAGGCGTCGCTGGCGACGATGGGGTCGATCACGCAGGAGACCCTGTCGGTATCCGGGATTCTGCTGGCAAAGGTGTTCGGGCGGCAGAGGCACGAGGTCGAGCGCTACCGGGCAGAGAACGAGCGACAGGCCGAGCTACAGATCCGGCAGGCGATCGTCGGCCGGTCGTTCTTCGCGGTGACCCAGGCGTTCTTCGGCATCAGCCCTGCTCTCGTTTACCTGGCCGCGGGGCTAGAGGGGCACGGCGCGGCGCTGTCCGCCGGCACGCTCGTCGCCTTCACGACTCTCCAAAGCCGGTTGCTACAGCCGATCAACCAGCTCCTTCAGGTATCTGTCGACGTTCAGTCCTCGCTGGCACTGTTCGGACGTATCTTCGAGCTGCTCGACCTGAAGCCCGCGATCACCGATCTGCCGGAAGCGCTGAGCTTGACGGCGGGGGAAATTCGCGGCGAAGTGGCGCTCGACCACGTCTCGTTCCACTATGGCAGCGGCGAGCAGGGAGGACCGCCGGCACCCTCCAACGCGCTGAACGACGTCTCGATGCGCGTGTCACCGGGCCAGCTCGCGGCCCTGGTCGGTCCCTCGGGTGCCGGCAAGACGACGATCTCCTATCTGATCCCACGCTTGTACGACGTCACCGACGGGGCGGTGCTGATGGATGGACACGACGTTCGGGCGCTCGCGGCGCAGACCGTCAGCGCTGCGATCGGAGTCGTGACCCAGGAGAGTTACCTGTTCGGCGGCACCATCCGGGAGAACCTGAGTTACGGGCGACCGGACGCCACCGACGAGGAGATCGAGGCCGCGGCTCGAGCGGCGTTCATCCATGAGCGGGTCATGGCGCTCGAGCAGGGATACGACACGGTCGTCGGCGAGCGCGGCTACAGGTTCTCCGGGGGCGAGCGTCAGAGGCTGGCGATCGCGCGCGTGATTCTGAAGGACCCGCCGATACTGATCCTCGACGAAGCGACCTCGGCGCTCGATACCGAGAGCGAGCGGCTGGTCCAGCGGGCGCTCGAGGCGCTGATCACACGGCGCACGACGATCGCGATCGCGCACCGCCTCTCAACCATCCGCAGCGCCGACGTTATCTTCGTGCTCGATGGCGGAAGGATCGTGGAGCGAGGAACCCACGCCGAGCTCCTCGCGCACCGCGGGCTCTACGAGCGCCTATACACCGAGCAGTTCGGTGACGGGGCAATCGAAGCGCACTGCAGCGACGGCGTGATCCTGGCCGATGGAAGAGCCTGCCGGCCGTCTCGCCACATGCCCCCGACTAACGGAAGCGTTGATCGGGAGCCTTCCGTCCTGTTCGCGGGCGGCTCTGATTAGTCGGCCGAGTCAAGGGGTGCTCGACCCGTCCGCGATCGATCATCAGGTGCGCTTGTCCAGCTCATCGCCCCAGTGCGGGCGGAATTGGATGCTGATCCGCGCGCCCAGGCAGCTGGCCACCTTGGGGATCCCGTGCAACCAGGTGCGCTGGCAACTTCCGCCCATCACCAGCAGGTCCCCGTGGCCGAGCTGGAGTCGCAGCCCCGGTCCGCCTGACTTGGGCCTCAGCCCGAACGGCCGACTGGCGCCGAGAGAGACGATCGCCACCATCGTGTCGCGCGGGCTCTCGCGGGCGATGCGATCGCCGTGCCACGCGACGCTGTCGTTACCGTCGCGGTACAGGCACATCCCCACGCTGACGAACGGCTCGCCGAGCTCCTCGACGTAGTGGGCGTTCAGCGCCGAGAGGGCCTCGTCGAGCACGGGATGCGGCAGCGCTCCGCCCTGTGCATAGCCAGCCAGAAGCCGCGGCACCCGCACTGTGTGATCGTAGATGTGGATCCGTTCCTCGCGCCACGGCACGTCCCTGGCCAGCTCATCGAAGAGCTCGTCGGCTGCGGTCACGAAGCTCGGCCGCACGTCGACCCAGGCGCCATCGGAAAGGGGCCGGCGTTCGACGGCCGCGCCCAGTTCGGCGACGCCGAGTTCGCCAGACGACGCGAACAGAGAAGGTTGGACGACGAGCGACACGCCACGAAGTGTAGCCGCGCGCGAACACACGTTCGAGGCGCGCGCGCTCTCGGGCGTGGTGGGTTCGCTATACGCCAGCCGAACCGGAGGAGCCGATCTCGGCCGCGATGCTCTGCGCGAACGCGTGCGGCTGGGAAAGGAACGGGTGATGCCCAGAGTGGAACTCGACAAGGCGGGCGCCGGCTCTGACCCGCCGGCGCTGCGTCTCGGCCGGGGTGGCGAGGTCTTCGGTGCAGACGAAGTAGCTCGCGGGCTTCTGCCGCCAGCTGATCTGGCGTGGTGGCTGCGTGAACGGGGTGAGGGACTGGCGCGCGAGGCGCACCAGCGCCTGCTGGGTGGTCTCCTGGTCGCAGTCCTGGAGGAAGAACTCCCGGACCATGTCGGGATCGACGCTGACGGTGCCGTCGTCGCTCGGTTGCAGCCACGGTGCCGGCTCTGACCCGATGAGGTCAGCCTGGGACTGGCCGGTGTCCGGCATCACCGAGGTCACGTAGAGCAGCTGAGCGACGCGGTCATCTACGCCGGCTTCGGTGATGATCATCCCGCCGTAGGAGTGACCACAGAGGACCACCGGTCCGTCGGCCTCGGCGATTGCGCGGCGGCATGCGTCGACGTCGGCGTAGAGATCGCCCAACTCGCCGCCGGCTTCGCCGCAGCTGGGCAGAGGCACCGCGACGCTCCCGATTCCGTGATCGGCCAGCGGTTGGGTCATTTTCGCCCACCACCACCCGGCGTCGTGCACGCAAGCGCCATGAACAAAGATCAAGGTGGGCACGGCCGATACGATAGCGCAACTCAAAGGTTGCGTGACCGGGCTGGGCGAGGGGGTTGACAGCCATCAGCCGATCGGTGATCGTGGCCATCGCCGCTTTTGACTCCCCGCGTCACACGCGCGCGCACCGTTCATCCGATTAGAAAGAGGCAGTTCGAGATGGCTGATCCCACCGTTGTCCTGGTCCACGGCGCGTTCGCTGACGCGTCCGGGTTTCGCGGTCTGTACGACGAGCTGCTCGGCGAGGACGTCACGATGATCGCTCCTCCGAATCCGCTGCGAGGCTTGACCGGCGGCGACGGCGAGTACCTGAAGGCTGTGATCGGCGAGATCGACGGACCCGTGGTGCTCGTCGGGCATTCCTACGGTGGCGCTGTGATCACCGCGGCCGGCACGGCCGACAATGTGGTCGGCCTGGTGTACATCTCTGGGTTCGCTCCCGACCAGGGCGAAAACCTCACCGATCTGCAGTCCAAGTTCCCCCCGCCCGGGATCATTCCCTACATCGTGCAGCACGAGTTGCCTGGTGGCGGCAACGAATTTACGCTCGCGCTCGATGGCTTCCACGAGTCATTTTGCGCCGACATCCCGGCCGATGATGCGGCGTTCTACGCGATCACCCAGCGCCCCCTCGCGGGCGTCGCGCTCACCGAAGCGGCACCGACCCCGGCATGGCGCAGCCGTCCGGTCTGGGCTGTGCTTCCCACCGCGGACAGGTGCATCGACCCCGGTGTCCACCGCTTCAGCTACGACCGCATGGGGGCCAAGGTAACCGAGATCGGAGGCGCTTCGCACGTCGTCATGATCTCCCACCCCAAGGAGGTCGCCGAGGTCGTCATGACCGCCGTCCGGAGCGGTGCCGTGCAGCCGGCCTGATCGCGACCCACGTGCAGTACCTCGACAGCGCAGCGACGGCCGCGATCGAAACACTTCGCACGTCGACGAACAAATGAGCAGGCTGAGACTCAGCATCACGATGTCGCTGGACGGTTACGTCGCGGGTCCGGACCAAAGCGAGGAGAGCCCCCTCGGGGTCGGCGGGATGGAACTGCACGAGTGGTTCTTCCCCCTCAGAGCGTTTCGGGAGATGCACGGCGAGCAGGGAGGCGAGACGAACGCGAGCTCTAGCGTCGTGCAAGCGCGCCGGGCGAACATTGCTGCCACGATCATGGGCCGGAACATGTTCGGACCGGTGCGGGGCCCGTGGCCGGATGAGTCCTGGCGAGGTTGGTGGGGCGAGAATCCGCCCTACCACCATCCCGTATTCGTGCTGACCCACCATCCGCGTGAGCCGCTCGAGATGGAGGGCGGCACCACCTTCCACTTCGTAAGCGACGGGATCGAGTCGGCGCTAACGCAAGCCAAGGATGCCGCACAGACAGGCGACGTCTGGCTGGCCGGCGGCGCCTCGGTGGTCAACCAGTACCTGGCGGCAGGGCTGGTCGACGAGATCGACGTCTCGATCGCTCCGGTCGTGCTCGGCGCCGGCGCGCGCCTATTCGAAGGGGTCGGCCGCGGGGCGCTCGGGCTCAAGCAGATCCGGGCCGTCGACGCACCCGGCGTCACGCATATCAAGTACGAAGTCGGCTGAGCTGGACTCGCCTCAACCCGCTGGGGCGGGCGCGGCACTCGCCTGTAGCGCGCCGCGGGTGGATAACCACGCGGCGAGTCCGCCAACACAGGGAACCCAGATCGAGATCGCGTGGTAGACGAGCACGGAGCCGACTGACGCGGCGGGGGCGAACCCGTACAGAACAAGAGCGCCGGCAAGTCCGGAGTCGAGCACGCCGATTCCTGCCGGCATCGGGATCATCGTGGCCAGGTAGCCGACGAAGTACGCCAGTGACAGTGCGAGCACGCCGAGTGGATGACCGGTCGCCCGGCACGCGGCCCACAGCGCGCCCATGTCGAGGCACAGGAACCCGGCCGCGCCAAGCAGGCGCCAATGCGGCGCGAACAACGAGTCTCGGGCGCCTTCCAGCGACTCCACAAGCGCGCGCACCGCCCTCGGCGCCCGAGTCCCGAGGCGACGGCCCAGGAGCATCGCCAGCGTCGCCGAGCCGATGACAAACAACGAGACCAGGACGGGAATCCCGGCGTGCTCGAGGTCGTGGGGACCGCGACCAACGCCGAGCAGGAGCAACACCCCGGCCACACCATTGACGGCGAAACCGAACAGGGTCAGAAAGCACAGCAGCGCGCCGCAGCGCTCCACCAGACCGCGCGCGCCAGTGCGATGGTGACGCAACAGCAGGCCGGTGGCCGCCGCAGATGAGAAGTTTCCGCCCGGGAGGAGCGCGCCGGCGCCCATTGCAATCCATGCCACCCGACGGCCCACACGTCGCGGAGGCTCCGGAAAGAAGCGCCGGAAGAGGACGACATAGCTCAGGCACGAAGCAAGCTCCAGGCCCACGGCCGCGGCCAGCCATACGGGACTCAGATGAGCAACGGTCTTGATCACCTGGCTCGGAGGGGCGACCCACACAAGTGCGCCGATCGACACCGCGCCGATGGCGACCGTCGCCAGCGTGCGGGCGAGTCGCTTCCGCCCTCTCCGCGGCCGGACCGGAGTGCTCAGGTCATCGCTCACGCCGGCCAGTCTGATCGATCGCGTATCGAGTCTCCGTCAGCCACTCCACCTCCAACACCGTCCTCGGGCAAGAGGATCGCTACACTTGCGTTACGACCGGGCGAGGCGCCCGGACAAGCAGTGCCAGCGTTCGTAGTAGTTGCCCTCAGCACCTCCCGCGTTTCGCAGCACATAATCTCCCCGGAGGAACAGATGGCAACCGGAACAGTGAAGTGGTTCAGCGACGAAAAGGGCTTTGGGTTCATCACGCCTGACGACCAGAGCAAGGACCTATTCGTCCACCACTCAGCGATCACTGGTAGCGGCTTCAAGTCGCTCGCCGAGGGCGCGAAGGTGTCCTACGACGCAGAGCAGGGGCCTAAGGGTCCAGCCGCCAAGAACGTCCAGACGATCTAAGCGGACGAGTCCAATCTCGTAGACGGCCCGCCTTCGCGCGGGCCGTTTTGCGTTCCCGATGATGATGAGCCGCATGCTGCTTGGTTTCGCAGCGGCCGGCGCCGGACCGCGCTCTAATCGAGCGCGGCGGCGTGCAGTCCGCTGGCTGGACGCTCTCGCTGGTCCCACCACTGGTTCACGACGGCCAGCGCTCCGCCGACGATGCCCTCTTTGAACGCGGCGGTATCGTTGACGTTGGGCAGCGGCTGATCGGGCACGGGCACCTCCAAGAACTCGCACAGCGGCTGCCACCCATCGCTCGGCTCCCACACCAGCAGACGATCGGCGGGAACCTCTCGTTTGACCCGCTCGTTCCAGCGGTGCATCGCCGCCGCGAACGCGGCGTCATCGAACGTGGCCTGCGCCGGGCCCAAGACGTCGTCGCCCCATGTCATCGTGATCATCAGGTCCATGAACCTTCGCCATAGGGGGTCGAGGGCGGCGCGCGCCTCGCACAGGTGATGCATGGCCGATGGGCCAAAGTAGATCGCCCAAATGGTGTCGCGCATGCTCCTGATCCAGCCGCCGGGCTCCCGGACGCTCAGCACCACCTTCGATCCCGGGTAATGCTCCATCAACTCCTTGTAATACCGAGCAGTCGGCCAGTCGCAGCAGGACCCCGCGTCTCCGATGATCGCCTCCCAATCAGGCTTTCCCGCGGCAACCGCCTCCCACAGGGTCAGACCCGTCTCGAAGTCCATCATCAGATCACGCATGTGGTAGCAGTGGCCGAACCCGAGCATCTCGAACGCGATCGCCTGGGTTGTCGTGGCCGTGCGGGGCAGTCCCGCTCCGATAACTTTCATCTTGCTCCTTGCCGCTGGTTTGGCACGGAGGCTCTCACAGCACGGCCGCCTCTGCAGTACAGAGAGCGCTAAAGGGTGGCGGCGACTACGAGTTCGTAGTGAATCGGGGTCCCAGTCGTGGACAGGCGATGCTGAAAGCGGGACCTGCGAAGCATCCGCAGCGAGCCTGAGGTGAGCAGTCGGGATAACACAGTTTGGAACCCACCCGGACCGTCGGTTCGGCTCCACCGCTCGTCGATCGTGAACACGACCGGAGCGCCGGTTGGGAGCAGTGCGACCGCGTTGAGGAGCGCTGCCGGTGGCGCATGCGTCCCGCCAAAGGCGCCGGCGGAGATAAGCGCGTTTGGCCGGTGGCGGCGCAAACGCGCGAGCAACTCCGGCGCCGGCGCGGCGAGATCGCCGATCAGATAGTCGGCGTAGATCTGGGGCCGGTCGCGTCGGCAGGCGGTCCGCGCCGCTTCAAGAGCATCCACGCCGACGAGCGTGGCGACCCCGAGCCCCTTCGCGAGCTCCCCGACTATTCCGGTGCCGGCGCCGAGATCGAGCAACACGACGTGCGCGGGGTCGAGTCTCAGCCGATCCAGCGCATGTGCGAGTCCGCCGGTGGCGATCTGGGGCGAGCGACATCGAAGCAGGCGCTGGACTATGTGCTCGTAGAGACCTGGCACGGCATAGATCCGCTCGTAGTCGTGCAGGTGCACGATTTCCTCCCGGCCGCCGGCGTCGAGGAGCCCGACGTATTCACCATCGGCCTCCGACGGTCCGATCAAACGCACGACTGGGCTGGAGGTCGCCATCCCGGCAGACGATAGGGCGCTCCGGGAAAGAGGTGGCGTGGCGCCGGCGAGTTCGGGGTACCTTGCCATCGCGGGCCGCCTGGCAGGGATCGGTGGACTCAGGCCCGCGAGCCACCGGGAAGGGGTTCACATGCCCACTAGCAGGATTTCCGGCGTCGCCGGAAAGTGTCTTTCCGTGACGGTCAGTGCGTGCATCGCGCTGGGCGTCGCATTCGCATCCACCGCGTCCGCTTCGCCGGTCACCGGGCAGTTGATCAAGGTCGGTCCGAAGCTGAATGTGAACACGAACTCGAGCGATAACTGGTTCGGCTACAACCTGGGGACGCTAGGAGACGGGGACGACCTGTTCTCGTCGATTACAGGCAACTGGACGGTGCCGACGGCCACCCAGCACACGTCTGGCCAGGCGGAAGACTCCGCCGACTGGATCGGAATCGGCGGCGGCTGCGTCGATTCGGGCTGCGACGCCACCGACGAGACGCTGATCCAAACGGGGACCGAACAGGACGTCTCCTCAACCGGATCCGCTTCCTACGACGCCTGGTACGAGCTTGTGCCGGCGCCAGAGTTCGAGATCTCGAGCATGACGATCGATCCAGGCGACCAGATGCACGCTTCGCTCAGTCAACTCGCGGGCGAGTCCAACGTCTGGGAGATCACCATCGAGGACGTCACGCGCGGTGAGACTTATTCGACGACGGTGCCGTACTCCTCAACGCAGGACACGGCCGAATGGATCGAGGAGACTCCTCTGGAGATCGGTACGGACCCGGGTCTCGCATCGCTGCCAAATCTGACCAATCCCGCGTGGAACAGCCTCACGGTCAACGGTGGCAACCCGGACCTGAACACGTCCGAGGAGATCGACCTGACCGACTCCAACGGCGACGTGATCGGAGCACCGTCGGCCCCCAACTCGACGACCAACGGGTTCGACGAGTGCACGTGGGCCTCGACCTGCAGTTGAGCGCCCTCGTTCGCCAATCAAGGTAAGCACCAGCCAGCGCCCGCCCGGCCGGCGGGCGCTGGCCGATCTTTTAGCCTGTGGGGCGCCTGATCGCTCGCCACGCCGGCGTCTCACTGAAGTCGATCAGGAGCGTCGACTCGTGGGCCGGCGGCGTTTCACTGACGGCGCCGTCCGGGAAGCGAAGCCGATGGAGGCGAACCGAGCGATAGTGATCGCCCGCGCGCGTGAGCGCGTCCAGATGCGCCGCGTCTGAGCGCACGCGCGCCGGGTCGTCTTCTCCCGCGAAGAGGACCAGATTTCCCCACTGGCCGGTCGCGAAGCGCACGTTGTAATACGCGAGCAGTCCGGGAAGGGAAGAAGCCCGGGCGACCAGGTTCTGCTCGAGGTCGAGGATTGGTCGGTGGTCCACGCGCTCGCGCGCTTGACCGAAGAAGCCCACACCGAACGCAGGTTGCGACCATATGAGCGTGCGCGGCCGAGGCACCACGAGCCAATGTGACTCCCCCGAGGCCGTCCACCGGCCGCCTGCCAGGCCCGCGCCCACGCGAGCGATGAGCGAGGACCGCAGGCTGGCGAGCGCGGCAAGATCATCGACCGAGCGAGCCAGACGCGTGAACTCGCGCCCGATAACCGGCTCGCCGGCCGAAAGACTGACGACTGAGGTCACGGCGAGAGACTAGAACCTTCTGGCCGCTTGTTGCACTCACCTTCCGCTTTCAGCCAGGGCTCGCATTTGGTGCCCGATTGCATTACGTCGCAGTACTCTTCGCTCATGGAAGTGGTGGTCGTCCTGTCGCTGGCGGCGATCCCCCTCGGCGTTCTCATCAGTGCGCTGCGGGATCCGACCATGCGGCGGCGCTCGCGATTCTGGCTGCGCTTCGCCCTGCTCGTCACCTGCATAGTGATGCCGTGGCTGGTCAGCCTGGTCGGCACGTTTGGCGACGAGGTCGGCTTCCTACTGGTGTGCCTAGGGCTCGGCTGGGCGCTGTTGCTCGTCGCCCTTGCTCCGCTGCTGCTCTTCCGCGGTCCCGGTTTCGAGCCCGGATCGTCTGACGATAACGGTGGCGGCCCTGGTCCCGAGGACGACGATCGCCCGCCGCATCGCCCGATCGGCGGGATCCCGCTACCGGATGCCGACCAGCCCGCATCGCGCGTGCGCGGACCGCACAGGCCTCGGCCTCCTTCGCATCGCCGCCGTCCCGCTCGTGAGCGCGAACGCCGGCCATCCCGCGTGTCACCGCTCCAGGCTTCCGCTTCGCGATTGACCAGTCGGTGAGGGGGCCGCGATGTCGGTGGGGAAGTGACGCTCCCGCCACGGGCCGAACCTTCACGGGTGCCACACTTCGGTCGTGTGCATTCCCCGCTCGGCGTACAGTCTCGCGTTAGCGGGCACTGACGCAGGCAGCCACAACGACCACAGGAGACGCGATGCCCGGACTTAGCGGTCGAATCTCGACGCTCACGAAGGCGAAGATCTCGCACATGCTCGATCACGCCGAAGACCCTGCCGAGACGCTTGATTACGCCTACGAGCGCCAGCTCGAGGACCTCCAGAACGTCAAGAAGGGAATCGCGGATGTGGTCACAGCCAAGAAGCGGCTGCAGCTACAAGAAGAGGATCTGCGCCAGCAGGTGGACAAGCTCGACGGCCAGGCCCGGCAGGCGATGTCCGCCGGACGTGAGGACCTGGCTCGCGCCGCGCTCGAGCGCAAGCAGCTGATCGCTCAGGAGACGGACTCTCTCGAGCATCAGGTTTCGGACCTCGAGTCAGAGCAGGACAAGCTGACGGCGGCCGAGAAGCAGCTCCAAGCGAAGATTGAGCAGTTCCGGACCAAGAAGGAAGTCATCAAGGCGCAGTACTCCGCGGCCGAGGCGCAGGTGCAGATCTCAGAGGCTGCCACCGGCGTGGGAGATCAGATGGCCGACGTCGGCGCCGCGATGCAGCGCGCCATGGATAAGACCGACCAGATGGAGGCGCGGGCCTCTGCGGTCCAGGAGCTGCAAGACGCCGGCACCTTCGACGACCTGACGCAACTCGGCCCCCCACAGGACGACGTCGACCGTCAACTGGAGCAGCTGGGCGCCAAAAGCGCCGTCGACGACGAGCTCTCAAAGCTCAAGGCCGAGCTCGGATCCGGCGCTCAGCCGGCGGAGCTTTCAGCCGGCGAACAGACCGACGAGGGTCAGCCCTCGAGGTGAAACGGGACGCTAGTCACGACGATCCCCGGGTGCTGGATCAGGGTCCGGCGCAGCCGCGGGGCGATATGGCCATGCAGGATTGACTCCCACCGGTGGGAGGGAACGACCTCGGGCACGATCACGGTCAGGGTGAGGTCTGGCTTCTGCCGGTGCAGCGCCTCGATGTAGTTGGCCAGCGGCGCGACGGTGGCCCGGTAGGGCGAGAGGACGACCTCGAGCGGCAGGTAGTCCCCCCAGACCTTCCAGTAGCGGTGGAAGCGTTTGCCCTCCTCCTCGGTGGGGCTGACGTGTACCGCGAGCACCGGTACCCCGAGCGAGGCGGCGTACGCGAGCGCCCTGAGCGCGGCCAGGTCGAGCGCTGCGACCGGCACGATCAACAGGTGCTCGATCTCGCTCGGCGCGTCCTGCGCCTCGGGTCCGGGCCCGCCCTCGTCTCGGGGAGGCTGGGGCGCGGAGACACGCACCCGCGGCGCCGCGAGCGTCTCATCTGCGCGCGGAAGGAGCTGCTGGTAGGCGCGCTGGTAGTGGTGGTGGACCCGCAGGCAGGCGAGCACGATCAGGGGGATCAGAACCACGACGAGCCACGCGCCCTCCACGAATTTCGTGATCGCGGCGATGATCGCGACTGCGCCCGAGAGGACGGCGCCGAGGAGGTTGATGGCCAGAGCGCGTTTCCACCCGCGCTCCTGGTGATGCCACCAGTGGGCGACCATCCCGCTCTGCGCCAAGCAGAAGGCCACGAACACGCCGATCGCAAAGAGCGGAATCAACGGCTCGGTCTGACCGTTGAAAGCGGCGTACACGATCGCGGCCGGGATCGCGAGCACAGCGATGCCGGCGGTGAACGCCAGCCGGTCGCCCAGGTGCAGGAACGCCATCGGGGCGTACTTATCGCGAGCCATGAAGTAGAGCAGCCGGGGAAACCCGTTGACCGCGGAGTTGGCGGCGATCAGCAGGATGGCGGTAGTCGCGATCTGGACGTAGGCGTAGAGCACCCCGTCGCCCACGGTGCGGTGGGCAATCTGGGAAAGGACCGTCTGCGTGCCGGGGGCGATGCCTTCGAGGTAGGCCACGACAACCACCCCGATGAACATCGAGACGAGCAGCACGATCATGATCGTCAGGGTCCGCCGGGCATTTTCGGCCTCGGGCGGTTCGAACACCGGCACGGAGTTCGAGATGACTTCGATGCCGGTCATCGCGGTCGCGCCGGATGAGAATGAGCGCAGGATCAGGAGTACCCCGAGCGCTTCGGTGGCGTGGCGTGGGGGCGGGGCGATGGCGTGGAAGCCGTGCGAGGCCGAGTCGACCAGCCCCACGATCACGATCAGCCCGATCGCCGCGACGAACATATACGTCGGCGCCGCGAACAACGCGCCCGCCGCCTTCACCCCGCGCAGATTCCCGAACACGAGGACCGCGATGACGACCAGGCCGAGCGGCACCGTGGCGGAGGCCGCTGACGGTATGGCCGAGGTGATGGCCGCGACTCCGGCCGCCACCGAAACGGCCACGGTCAGGATGTAGTCCAGGATCAGCCCGGCCCCGGCCAGCAACCCCCACTTGGGCCCCAGGTTGTCCTTGGCCACGATGTAGGACCCACCGCCATGGGGGTAGGCACGGATCACCTGCCGGTAGCCGAGGCCGACGGCGAGCATCAGCACGACGAGGACAGCGCCGATGGGCAGCGAGCGCTTGAGCTCGACGCTCCCGGCTAGGACGAGGACGGCCATCATCGCCTCGGGTCCGTAGGCCACGGAGGACAGCGCGTCGGGCGAGAGCACCGGGAGGGCCAGGAACCTCGACATCCGCTCCTCGGCGATTGCCGTGCTCCGCAGCGGCGGTCCGATCAGCACGCGCCGCACCAGATAAAGCGCCCGTCCCAGCCTCGAATCCGGCTCGTCGGCGCGCGGAGTGGACTCGATCGCGTCCGCGTCGTCCGCGCTGCCGCTGCGAATTCCCACGAAGGCGCTGCCCCGGCCCGCGCGGTCCACCATGTAGGTGAGGTGGGGGTCAACCGGCAACGCGTGCTTCCACGCCTCGCGATCCGGCATCCGGCCCGTCCACTTGCCGGCCACCTCCCGCAGCCCGTTCACCTGCTGATCATCCAGCGGCGGCAGCTGCGCGTCGGGCGTGATCGACGCATCGGAGGCGCCGCTGGAGGGGGCCGGCTGCTGATCCTCCATTCGGACCTAGGCGACCAGGTAGGCCTCGTAGATCACGCCCGCCGCCTGACGGCCGCCGACGCAGATGAATACGCCCTTGTTCAGCCACTCGAGATCGGGTGCTCCAGTCTCGATCTGAGTCGCCGTGCGGAAGGTGTATTCGCTCGGATCGACATCCTCGCCGCGCCCCAGGCGCGCGAGAACCTCGGGGCTGCCATGGCGGACGCTCCGCGACTGGACGTAGAGGAGGTCGCCGGCCTTCGTGCGAAGCGTGTAGCGGATATCGCCCAACGCGGTCCCGTCGGGCAGGATCGTCTGCCAGTCGCCGCTGCCTCCCGGAACGAGCGTCCCGCTGATGTCCGGTCCGGTGAAGGTTCCGCCGGTCAGCGGCACGATCCGGCGATGTCCCATCGCGGTGTCCCCGAGCTCGAGGGGCTCCCCGACGGACGCCTCGAGCCGGTAGACGAGGCTCAGGCGCGGGCTCGGCAGCGGCATGAATTCCATGGAATCCTCCTGTAAGGCTCGAATGGTCGGCGGGCGCGCGCAGACGTCAGTTGCCGGCCGACTGTCCGCCGTCGATGTGCAGGATCTCACCGGTCACGAACGAGGCTTGCTCGAGGTAGAGGATCCCGTCGACGACGTCGCTGATATCGCCCAGGCGGCCGAGCGGGTGAACCTCGGCCAGGCCCTGGTAGGAGTCGGGCGGGTTGAGCGGGGTCTTGATCACGCCGAGTGAGACCGCGTTCACTCGAACCCCTCGCGATGCGTACTCGATCGCCAGCGAGCGCGTCACCGCGACGAGTCCACCCTTGGTCAGAGAAGGCAGGGCGGCTGGCCGCTTGCTGTCGGCGTGCTCGGCCAGGCTCGTGCTCAGGTTGACGATGTGGCCGCTGCCCTGGCTGACCATCGGCGCGATCGCCTGCTGGCTCATGTGGAAGAAACCGGCGAGGTTGACGGCGGTGATCGCGTTGTACTCGTCGAGCGTGTATTCACTGAACGGCTTGCCGATGTAGATGCCCGCGTCGTTGACCAGGGTGTCGACACGACCGAACCGATCGAGCGACGTGCCAACCGCGCGGCGCGCGGTGTCGGGGTCGGCGACGTCGCCCGCGATCCCAACGTAGTCCTCTTCGTCCGGATGCCGGACCGAGCGCGAGACGCCCACGACGGCGTAGCCGGCCCGGCGGTAGCCGGCGACCAGGCCGGCCCCGATGCCCTGAGAGGCTCCGGTGATGATCGCGACCTTCTTTGGGGGGTCCTCGCTCTGTTGCGGATGGCTTGTCATGAAAAACCTCGTGGGATCGGCTCGGCGGCGACCGCGACTAATGTTGACGTGTGTCGGATGTCCGCAGCGGCTCGCGGCAGCTCGCCGCGGCACGGGCGGACCGGCATAAGTGCTTGGCGCCGGTCGGCCACCCAGCTCTCGCCCTCGTAGACAATCCGAAGCCGGGCGTCGAACACGGCGAGCACCCGCGGGCTCTCTTTCGGCCGTAATACGCTGGATGACTCACATGGCGGTCGACTACAAGGACTATTACGAGGTCCTGGGCGTGCCCCGCGAGGCGAGCCAGGACGAGATTCGCCGGGCGTACCGGAAGCTGGCCCGCGAGTACCACCCCGATCTCAATCCGGACAGCGACGACGCGGAGGAGCACTTCAAGGAACTCGGGGAGGCGTACGAGGTGCTCTCAGACGCGGACAAGCGCGAGCGCTATGACCGTCTCGGCGCCCAGTGGCGCGCGCGAGAGAACGCTCCGGGCGGTGGCGACTTCGAGGACTTCTTCGCCGGTCAGGGCTTCGATGGCGATCCGCGAGTGGAGTTCGGCGACGGTGTCTTCTCGGAGTTCTTCGAGCGGCTGTTCGGTGACGGCGCCGCTTATCGGCCGTCGGGCCCGTTGCGCGGCCGGGACCACGAAGCGCTGATCGAGCTTTCCCTCGAGGACGCGCTCGCCGGTGGACGGCGGCGGCTGTCGCTCGATGGCGGCCGCAGCGTCGAGGTCAACATCCCCGCCGGCGTGCGGGAAGGACAGCGCATCCGTCTTGCCGGCCAGGGCGGCGCCGGGCGTGACGGCGGGCCAGCCGGCGACCTCTACCTGCTCGTGCAGTTCAAGCCTCACTCGCGCTTTCGCCGGCAGGGCGATGACCTGCTGGTAGATGTCCAGGTCGCCCCCTGGGAAGCCGCGCTCGGCGCCACCGTTCCGGTCCCGACACTCACGGGAGACGCGCAGGTGAAGATCCCGGCCGGATCCTCGAGCGGCCGGAGGCTGCGGCTACGTGGTCGCGGGCTGCCCAGGCGCGACGGGGAGCGTGGCAACCTCTATGCCGTCGTCCAGATCACCGTCCCCAAGCATCTCTCCGACGAGGAACGGGAACTGTTTGAGAAGCTGGCCGCCGCTTCGCAGTTCGACCCGCGCCGGCCCGGCTCGTGACCGCGCGGCGCATCCGACCACGGTCCGCGCGCCCGTCGCGCCGGGACGACCCAGTCGAGCAGCCCATCGACCTCGGCGTCGTGGCTCGCCAGGCCGGGCTGCGCGTGTCGCTCGTCCGGCGCTATGTCGCTTTCGGTCTGTTCGAGCCGTGCGCGGGGACCAACCAGGCGCCGCTGTTTCCGGTCAGCTCCGCGGCACGCGTGGCAAAGGCGGAGCGACTGCGTCGTGACCTCGGTCTCAACTACGCCGGCGCGGTCCTGGTCTGCGAACTGCTCGACCGCATCCACGAGCTCGAGAGGCGGGGATAGAGCTCGCGCCGCGCTTTAGTTGTCGGTGGAGTTGATCGTCACCGGGGGTCGATCGTGCCCGTCCAGGTCGTAGTGGACGCCCGGGAACGTCTGGAACTCGCCGCTCGTGTCGTCGTGCAGGTGCGACTCGTTGAAGGTCAGTGCGCCCCAGCCGCTGTCGACGACGTCGAAGACAGCGCCACCGCCCTCACGTGCGGTGTTGCTGCCCATCACGGTGCCGGCGATCAGCACGTTGTCGTCCCGGCCGTCGAGGTAGATCGCGCCACCGCTGCCGCCACCGGGCGTCCCGGGCGACGCCGGATTGGCCCCCCAGCCGATCGCCCTGTTGTTCGTGAACTCGCTGTTGAGGACGTCCCACTGGACGCTGATGCTGCTAAGTGCTCCGCCGTTGGAGCAGCGGCCGCCATACCAGCAGGCCGGGATGTTGGCAGTGCAGGTGGCCTGATGCGTGCCGTCGAAGCCATCCTCGAACGTGATGTTCTCGACCACGACCCGCGGATACGGCTGGTTGACGCAGTCATCGGTGGACCAGTGACCGGCGCAGGTGTCCGAGTACAGGATTCGGCGCTTGCCGCCCCCGCTGAGGGTGACGAGGCCACCGCCGTCCAGCACGACCAGGTGTCGGGTCTTGACCACGCTGGCCGTGCTCTGCATCACGATGGTGACCGGCTTGGGCCCGCAATCGAACGTGATGATGCCTCCGGCGGCGACGTCGCGTACGACGGCCGCGGACGTGCAACTCGCCGCCCTGCCGTTCCCGATCACGTGGTTGGGACGTCTCGTGTCGACCGCGCGTCCGGCGGGCGGAACACGGAAGTGCCCGGCCGGATTGCCGAAGTTGGGATCCGCGGCGGCGGACGCGGTCCCCGCTGCCGCGGCGAGTACGGCGGCGCTGACCAGCGCCCCGAGGAGAATTCTGGCGCCTGGCATTTGCCGCACGCCGCCCGATGCTAGTGCCGGGAGCGGTGCTAGGTCGTTCCGCGCCGGATGATCTGTGCCCGTGCCGCGGTCGCGGCCAGCACCGCCGGCGCGGCCACCACGAGCAGCGTGAACGGCGACCGCAACGACTCGCCGCTGGCGATCAGCTCCGCGCCGATGGTCGTCCACACGATCGCCACCGCGATTGCCAGCCGGGGCTGGACGACGAAAACCAGTAGCCCCAGCATCGTGGCGCCGGACAACACGAGGAGGGCGCGGGCCCCTCCGGCGGTCCCGGGGACCACGAGCGCGCTGAGGACCACGAGCGCCGCCAGTCCAACAGCCGCGACCGGGCTCGGGCGCTTACGTGCTGGAGCGATCAACATCATCACGAAGCCAGACATCGGCGTGAGCATGAGCAGGATTGGCGCCGGGATAGAAAACGGCCCCCGGTTTCCCAGCAGCGCGATCGTGACGGCGACGCCCAACGCCCCGGCCGCGCGCTCGCGCCCGAGCAGCCAGGACAGGGTGGTCAGGATCAGCCCGATCGCGACCAGAACGGGCTGCGGGTGCGAGCGCCAGCGCAGCGGGCCGGCGTGCTGGGCGAGCGCCGTCAGCCACAGAACCGCGAACAGGATCGACGCGAGCTTGCACGCGTCCGCCACCGTTTGCGCAGCGCCCAGCCCGAGGCTCGACCGCGCACGTTCGGCGACCCCACCGGTGATCAGCGAAACCATCTCGCGGACGAACAGGCCTCGACGGTCGTCCGTCACTTCGAGCAGCGTGTCGAGCATTTCCGCGCCTCGCGCAGCGCGCGTGGCTGGCGGATAGGAAAGCAGCGCGAGATGGGCGAGGCGCCGGCGGGTCATGCCGGGGCCGATCGCGCCGTCGCCCGCAACCTTCCCGACACCACGCGTGCCGCGCTCGCGAGCCGATCGGTCTCGAGCTCGAGCGCGAGACGTCCTGCCGGGGTCAACTCATAGTCGCGACGCTGACGACCACCCTCCGAGTACGGCTCCCCGGCCACGATGAGCTGCTCGCCGATCGCGCGGTCAAGAAGCGCGTACAAGGTGCCTGTCGAGAGCCGCACGCGTCCGTCAGAGAGTTCGCGGGCGCGGCGCACGATCGCGTATCCGTGCAGAGGCCCGTCGATCAGGGCGGCCAGCGCGAAATAGCTTGGCGGACGAAGCTCCACGCTAGGCAATATATGTCGCGCATCGACATGTTGTCAAGCGATTTATACCTCGCCCGAGCGAGGGCGACTCGGGCTGTCCCCTGCCGGGTCGCTCGTCCGTCTTAGGGGAAGAAACCTACTCTTCCCTTGGAGGTCGAGATGAAGTACGCCCTGCTGATCTACGAGCCGGCGCCCGGATCTCACGTGCGGTGCGAACTTAGGATCGGCGGCGCCGTCGAGAGCCGCCCGATGGTGGAGCGGTAGCCCCTTGCTCGAGCAGGTCTTCCGGGAGGAATGGGGGCGCGTGCTGGCCTCGCTGATCGGCTTCCTCGGCGACTTCGACCTGGCCGAAGAGGCCGTTCAGGACGCGTTCGCGATTGCGGCCGAGCATTGGCCGCGCGACGGCATGCCGGCGAACCCGCGGGGCTGGCTCCTCACCACCGCCCGCAACCGGGCGATCGACCGGATCCGCCGGGAGCGCACGCTCGCTGCGAAGACGCGGCTGCTCGAGACGTCCGAGGCAATGGAGGAGGAAATGGAGGAAGCGACGATCGAGGACGAGCGACTCGAGCTGATCTTCACGTGCTGTCACCCAGCGCTCGCGGTCGAGGCGCAGGTGGCGCTCACGCTCCGCGCGCTCGGGGGTCTGTCGACGGACGACATCGCGCGTGCCTTCCTCGTCTCCGAGGAAACGATGAAGCGTCGCCTGTCACGGGCCAAGGCGAAGATCAAGGCGACCGGTATCCCGTTTTCGGTGCCGGCCGATCATCTGTTGCCCGGCCGTCTGAACGCGGTGCTGGCCGTCATCTACCTCATCTACAACGAGGGCTACAGCGGGCGCGTCGACATGGCTGCCGAGGCGATCCGGCTCGGGCGCCTGCTATCGACGCTGATGCCCGATGAGCCGGAAGTTCACGGACTGCTCGCGCTGGTTCTGATCCAGCACGCGCGGCGCGACGCGAGGTTCGCCGACGGCGAGCTCGTGCTGCTCGAGGACCAGGACCGGTCGTTGTGGGACGCGCGGCAGATCGCGGTTGGGCGGGAGACGCTCGACCGCGCTATCGCGCTCCGCGGCCACGGCCCCTACGTGCTCCAAGCCGCGATCGCATCGCTTCAGAGCGCCGACGAGATCGACTGGCCGGAGATCGCCATGCTGTACGAGCAGCTCGTGCAGATCACCGGCTCGCCGGTGGTCGAGCTCAACCGGGCGGCCGCGGTCGCCCAGGCCGGGCGCACCGAGGAGGCGCTTGAGATCGTCGATGGCCTCGACCTCGAGGACTACCAGTATCTGCACTCGACTCGCGGCGAGCTGCTGCGCCGGCTCGGCCGTCCCGCGGAAGCCCGCGCCGCATATGAGCATGCGCTAAACCTGGCCCGCTCGGAGCCCGAGCGTCGCTTCCTAGCTGGTCGGATCGCCGGGCTGTAGACGGCCACCTCACTCGCCGTGTCCCGAACGCGGCCTCCCGTTCGTCCTAGCAGGACAGACCAACGAGGAGGCAGCGATGTATCACCACACCCACCCCCAACGTTCGATCAATCGCTGGCACGCGTTCGCGCTGCTGGCGGTGTCGTTCTTCATGACGGTTATCGATCTGACGATCGTCAACGTCTCACTGCCCACGATCGGCCGCGATCTGCACTTCTCAGACACGAGCCTGCAGTGGGTGGTAACCGCGTACGCCCTGACGTTCGGCGGCTTCATGCTGCTCGGCGGCCGCGCCGCGGACCTGCTCGGGCGCCGCCGGATCCTGATGGCGGGTCTCGCTGTGTTCACGACGGCGTCGCTGGGGGCGGCGCTGTCCAGTAGCGAGGTGTCTCTGATCGCGGCCAGGGCCGTTCAGGGGCTTGGCGCGGCCATCATGCTGCCCGCCGCCCTATCGATCGTGATGAACATGTTCGAGGAAGGTGGCGAGCGCAATAAGGCCCTTGGTATCTGGGGCGGCCTTGGTGCCGGCGGAGCGACCGTCGGTGTGATCGCCGGCGGACTTCTCACTCGCTACGCCGGTTGGCAGTACATCTTCTACCTGAACGTCCCGATCGGCGCGGCCGCGCTGGCACTCACACCGCGGCTCGTCCCGGAGAGCCGGTTGGCCACGACGCGCCGGCGGTTTGACGTACTCGGTGCGATCGCGGGGACGGGCGGGCTGGTGCTGCTGGTCGACGCGATCTCGCAGGCGCCGAACTACGGCTGGGGAGCGACGAGAACGGTTGTGTTGCTCGCCACATCGGCGGGGCTGCTCACCGGGTTCCTCGTGGTCGAGGATCGGGTGCAGGAGCCCTTGCTGCCGTTGTCGATCTTCCGGCTTCGCACGCTCGCCGGCGCGAACGCGGCGGGACTGCTGTTGGGCGGCAGCTTCTTCGCGTTCATCTTCGTCGGCACGCTGTACATGCAGCAGGTGCTCCATTACAGCGCGCTCGAGACGGGCCTCGCGTGGCTGGCCGCGTCCCTGACCTCGGTCGCCCTCGCCGGCGTCTCGCAGGCGCTGGTCACCCGTGGCGGCGCCAAGGTCGTGATGGCGGTCGGGATGACGCTGATCGGCGGGGGCGTGGTGTGGGCGACCCGGGTGCCCGTCCACGGACACTTCCTGGCCGACCTCGCCGGCCCGTTCGTCGTCGCCGGCGCCGGGACGGCCTTCGCGTTCATCCCGATCTCGATCGCCGCGCTCGCCGGCGTCTCGGAGCACCAGGCCGGGCTCGCGTCGGGACTTCTGAACACCTCGCAGCAACTCGGCGGAGCGATCGGGATCGCGATCGCCTCGAGCGTTGCGGCGAGCCACACGCAGGCGCTCCTGCACGCCGGCCACGCGGCACCGGCGGCCCTCACCGGCGGCTTCCAGCAGGCGTTCTGGGTGCTCGGCGCGATCGCGCTACTCGCGCTGCCGGCGATCTCCACGCTCGTCCGTCGCGACGAGCTCACCGACGCCGTGACCAAGACAACGATGCGAGACCACTCGCCGGCGCTCGCGACCACGAACTGACCACCTCCCGTGAAGCCGCAACGTGAACAGGAGAACGCGGTGAACATCGCCCGACGCCACTACCGAGCCGGCGCGCCTCCCTCGTCGCATAGGCCGAGCTGCGCACGGACCACAGCGGGGACGGAGCCGATCGAGCAGCCCTCGGCGGATGTCTGGAGCGTCATCCGCCACATGCCGTCGACGCGATGGAAGATCGCGGTCTCGTACGCTCCGAAACGCCAGCACGGGCTCGCGCGGTCCAGGCGGGCGGCCGCGTACGCGGGATCGGCAGCGGCGATCGTGACGCTCAAACAGGCGAGCGGATAGCGATACGCCGCCGCCACGCCGACGGGCCCGGCGCTGCGCGCGAGCGCGGCCTGAGCTCGTGGTGGAGGCTTGCCACGCATCGACGTGTGACTGGTAGCGACGCTGAGGGCCGCGCCCACGAGAAGCGCGGCTGCTCCGGCCGCGAGGAGGGCCTTGAGAAGCTTTAGCGATCCGGTCCTCGCGCCACCGCGGGGACCGGGCTCGATCGTGACTCTCACCGAGATCGGCGACTCGGCATCGCCAGAGGGCTCGTCAGGGGCGGCTTGATCCGCCATCAGCGGCAGTATCGCCCTTCCACCCACCGACCCGCCGAGAGCGGCCGCTGTCAGTCGAACAGCTCGCGCAGCTGCGCGTTGAGGAACATCCCGGTGGGATCGAGCTCCCGCCGTGCGCTGATGAAGGCATCAGCTTCTGGATACAGGGCATGGAGTCGCTCGGGGGTGAGGAAATGGAGCTTGCCCCAGTGGACGCGCGCGGAGAAGTCTGACAGCAGCGCGTCGACCGACCGGAGGTAGTCCCAATAGTCGGTACCCGGCGTGCCTGAGACCGAGATGACGGTGGTTGCAGTCTGATAGTTCGGAGAGAGATACGCGTCGTCCGGCCCGACCGTGCGGACCTCGAGCGGGTATACCGAGTCCGGCAGGCTTCGAAGCATCAGGTCGCGCATCGCCGACAGAGCGTCCGGGCCCTGCTCGAGGGGGACGAAATACTCGAGCTCGTGGAAATTGGGGTCGTAGACCATCGGATAGATCCGGTAACAGCGATCGGTCCGGCGTCCGGCGGCGTCGCTGTCGGGTTGGTCCGGCGCGGCGTCGTCGTAGATCTTCACGTAGCACTTGTCCGCCATCGTCTCGCCGTGGCCCGAGAGGTTGTAGAGAGCGGCCGACTCCTCGGTGGGCAGCCAGAAGAAGCCGAAGTGGCGGTGCTCGTGAACCAGCTCGTTCCAGCGCTCGAGCACTTCCTCCCACCGCCAGAGGTCGATCTGCTCCGTGAGCCGGTAGGCGTCGGTCACCTCGAGCTCAATCCGCGTCATCACTCCCAGCATCCCGATCGAGACCTGGGCGGCGTGCAACAGCTCGGGCTCGCTCTCGTCGATGTCGCGAATCTCGCCGGTCGCGGTGACGAGACGAACGCCCCGAACCACGCCCGAGAAGCATTTGTTGCGGATCCCGGATCCATGGGTGGCAGTCGACACGGCACCGGCGATCTGCTGAGTGTCGATGTCACCCTGATTCTTGAGCGCCAAGCCCTCACTCCAGAGTGGCTCGTAGAAATCCCGGATCAAAGTCCCGGACATCGCGATGGCCCGCTTGCGCACCGGGTCGGTCTCCACGACCCCCCTCAGTGCGGACAGATCCAGCAGTAGACCGTCGGTCTCGACGATCGGCGTGAAGGAGTGCCGTGCGCCTGCGACCCGCACTCCCGACCCTTGCTCGGCCGCATCACGCACGAGCGCCGCCACTTCGTCTTCGTCGCGTGGTGCCGCGGCATACGCCGGAGTGAACGATTGGTTTCCCACCCAGTTGGTCCAAGCCGTTGCGGGTGGCTGATCAGCGAGCACGATCGCTGGATCCTAATCGCTACTTACGGTCGCCGGAGCGACAGTTCCGTAGTCCGCTTCAGCTGCTCGGCTACAAGCTGATCTACAAGTAGTTTCAGGCGGTGCAGCGAGGGCTCAGCGGGACGTTCTGGGACGGGACGGGCGGCGGGTCGCGCTTGCAATAGACGATCGTGTGGGTCCGCGCGTCGACGACGGCGACGAACGGGTAGCTGACGCCGGCGGCCGACACGGTGCAGCTCACTCGCTGTCCGGCCTTGGCGGGTCGCCCGGTGAGCGCGCACGCGGAACGCTGCAAGGGTCCATCGATCGACCCCTGGTTGATCTGCGTGGTCATGTCGGCGCGGATGGCGCGGTCCACCGCCGCGGTCGGCGGGATGTGCCCGGAAAGGCGCACGGTGTGCGGCGCCTGATCCTCAGCCACCAGCGCCTCGGCCTCTTCGTTCTGCTGCACCTCGCCGGCCGGGCTCTCGGTCGTGATCTGGTTGCTGTCCGCTCTCTGAACGAAGTGAACCAGGGCAAAGATCGCGACCGCGGCGACCGTGAGCGACAGGACCCATTGCAGCCAGAGTGGGGGGCGCATGCCTTTGAGGCTACGCCAGACGCCTATCGGCCTGGCGCACGATCACGGATTCCCAACCTTGCGGCGGGGGACCTGCTACGCGCGAGCTTTGGAGCTGTTCGTGGTCACCCCGGCGATTGGCTCGGACGGCCCGTCGGCTCGTGCGTAAGGCGCGGCTGGTGCCCGCCACTCGCGCTGCGCCAGGACCAGTTGCCGCAGCGCGCTTCGCAAGTCGCGCTCGGCCGCCTCGACGTGGTTGTTGCTCTCGACGCCCTTTCTGATCTGCTCCACAGCGATGCGTGCAATCTGCTCGAGCGTCTCCTCAGCGAGTCCGAGTGCTCGCTCCATGAGGTCGGCGATGTGCGCGTCGCCTGAGTCCCCCATGCTCATGATGCCTCCACCGACAGAAGATTGATACGGCTCACGGCTCATCACGAGTTTCCCACTCGACACCCCCGGTTGACCCATTCATAACGCGTCCCCAACGCGCTGACAACACAAGGACCGCGGAACCCGCGTCACAGCGAGTGAAGGCAGGCCCGATCTGTCACGTCGATCAGGATCCCGGCGAAGAAGTCGACGAGCGTCTCGTATGCATCGAGGGGGAGAACGTGCGAGATGTACTGGTCCGGCCGAACGACGACCATGCACCCTGTCTCGCGGTTGACGGCTCGCAGCTCGAAGATGTCATCGCCACTCGGATCGGGGCAGAACACCTTTTCGTAGTCGACCAGGCCGAACCTGCCCTTGCGTGGCAGCAGGATCGGAGGGATCGCGTCGAAGTCCAGCTCGCGATGGTCCTGCTGGAAGATCGCGCGGACGTCGATCGTGGAGTCGGGGTCGGCGTCCGCCGGCGTGAAGCGCTTGATCGGAGACGTGCTGCCCCCAAGGAACTCGCACAGCTTCCGAGCCACCGAGCTCGTCTCGGCCGGGTCGGTGCGATCCGCGAAGATGTAGATGCGCCAGGCGCCGTCCGCCCGGGCGACGTGGCCGAGGTGGACCGGCTTGGCATCGGCCAGGCGAACGACCGGTGCGGAGTGGAATCGCATGCCGACGGGAAAGCCGTCCGCGAGATGCTGGAAGGTGGCCTCGCCGGTGAGCATCGACGGCGTGTACCTGGTCTCAACTCCGGCGGTGAAGCGGCCCTGCGCGATGAAGTACTCCTGAAACTTCTCAGGGTCGGCCCGCTCACCGGCGCCGTCGGCCGACTCCGTCGATGCGGCCCGGAACATCTTGGACAGCTCGCGGTCGAAATCGATCAGCTGCTTGGCGATTGTCTGCCGTTCCTGCGAGTAGGTATGAAGGAGCTCGGGCCGGGCCGCGCCGTGCAGCACGCTGCCCAGCTTCCAGCCCAGATTCCACGCGTCGGCCATCGACACGTTCATGCCCTGACCGGCCTTGGCGCTGTGCGTATGGCACGCATCGCCCGCGATGAACACCCGGGGAAGCCGAGTGGCGATCTCTTCCGGCGGCACGTCGTCGAACTTGTCGCACAGACGCTGACCGATCTGGTACATCGAACACCAGCCGACGTCACGGATCTCGAGCGTGTACGGGTGCAGGATCCGGTTTGCCACCTTGGCGAGCTTCTCGGGCGTGACACTCCGGCTTTCGAGCATTTCCTTGTCGGTCTCGTCGTTCAGCTCGACGTAGAACCGGACGAGAAATCCACCTTCGCGCGGGATGATCAGGATGTTGCCCTCGGTGGCCGAGGAAATCGCGGACTTGACCCGGATGTCAGGGAAATCCGTCACGGCCAGAACATCCATCACGCCCCAGGACTCGTTCGTCGCGTCGCCGGTCAGCTCGCGGCCGATCGCCGCCCGGGTGGCGCTCCGCGCGCCGTCGCAGCCGACCACGTACTTCGCGTGGACGACCGAGGTGTCTCCGGCCCCCTGTGCCGCGTTCATGTGCCGGAGGGTCACCGTGACTGGATAGTCCGAGTGGCCGTGGGCGTCGACGGTGATGTCACGCGCCTGGAGTCCGTAGAAGGGCACCAGCCGGCTGGGCGACTGCTCCATGTGAGCGCGAAGGTAGGTCAGCATCCTCGCCTGGTTGACGATCACGTGCGGGAACTCCGACAGGTCCTCCTCGGTGTCCCGGATGCGACCGGCGCGCTTGATCCTGGTCCGGTCCTCCGGGTCGGGCCGCCAGAACGAGACCTCGTTGACCCAGTACCCCTCCTTCACCAGGCGATCAGCCAGCCCGAACGCCTCGAACATCTCGACCGTGCGGCAGGCGACACCGTCGGCCTGGCCGACCTCGAGCGGACCGTCCCGTCGGTCGATCACCGCGGTCCTGATGTCGGGAAAGTTGGCCATCTGCGCGGCGAGGACGAGACCCGCCGGACCGCAGCCGACGATCAGGACGTCGACCTGTTCGGGAAGGCCCTGCGGCCGCTGCGACACGGAGGGATGCGGGCTCATGATGAACGGGTCCCCGGGCGCGTAACCGTCCAGATAGAACTGCATCGTTCATGCCTCCGTCGACGTGGTCCGGCTCCCCCAGAGTAGTCGCGCGCCGCGGGTCCGGAGTGGGCGGGGCCTGGGCCGGTAGGGATACGCGGGGCCCAAGAGCCCTCTCCGCGCTACTCAAGCAATGTTTTCGCCAAAGTGGTGCTCAAGATCGTCGACAATCTTGACCAACATCGAGCTCGCGGGTAGGCTGCCGGGCGGAATCATTCGGAGGAGAGGAGCGTGGGGATGTACTTTTCTCGATCGCGCGAGCGGTCACGTCATGCTGGGAGAGTCCGCGCGGCGGCTCTCGTCGCAGTGTTCGCGGGGTTAATGGCCGGCGCGGTGCTGGCGGTTCCCGCCCTGGGCCATCAGAAGGTGACGGCCCGCAGCACCCGCACGGCAAGCGTGGCGCGCAGCGCCGGCGCCTCGAGCGCAAGCTCAGGAATGGCCAACCTGCCGGTGAAGAAGGCCAAGATGTCGTGTGCCGCGCTGGCGAAACACACCCACTCGGTCGCCGGCATGTCGGTCTCGATTGCCGAGTACCAGGTCGGAAGCGCGGCCGCCGGCGATCCTGATTACTGCGCGCTGACCGGGCACATCGCCAAGTACATCGGCTTCGAGATCCTGTTGCCCACCAAGACCTGGCATCAGCGCTACCTGCAGGTGGGCTGCGGTGGCCTGTGCGGGAGCATCGGCCTGAGCCCGCCCCAGACGACCGGGTTCAAGGCGCTGGCCAAGGGCTACTTCGTCGTGGCGTCGGATGACGAAGGCCATAACGGTCAGGCGACCACGTGGTCAACGAACTCCACGCAACTCGTCGACTTCGCGTACCTGTCCGATCATGACCTGGCGGTCGTGGCCACAGGTCTGTCGGCCAAGTTCTACGGGGTCAAGCCGAAATACTCATACTTCGATGGCTGCTCCCAGGGCGGCCATGAGGCACTGACCGAGGCCGAGCGCTTCCCGAAGGACTTCAGCGGAATCCTCGCCGGGGCGCCGGCGGCGATCATGACCGAGCTGAACTCGGAGCTGCACGAGTACGAGGACGACAGCAACGTGAGCTCGTCGGACACGCCGATCGTCACCGAATCCGAGGCGATGATCATGGAGGATGCCGCGCTGAAGGCGTGCGACCCGAAGGTGGGCCTGATGCTCGACTACCGCTCGTGCGAACAGAAGTTCAACCTCGACTCGGTCGAGTGCTCGGCGACCTTGACGACCGACTGCCTCACGGCGGCCGAGATTGCCGAGATGAGCCGCATCTACGACGGACCGGTGGATCCACAGGGGCAGCACCTCTACCCGGGTGGGTATCCGCTCGGGAGCGAATGGGGCCTCAACCTGCCCACCACCGCGACCCAGACCGTGACGCGGGACAACGGCACCGGTATCACCTCGTGGCTGCGGTACTTCGCGTTCGAGAAGGACATCGGCGCGCAGGGCGTCATCGACGAGCCGTTCACCAAGGCGTACTTCGAGTCGCTCGAGAAGCTTGCGCCGTACTGGGACGACATCGACCCGTACCTGCAGCCCTTCGAGAAGGCCGGCGGAAAGCTGATCCTCTGGCAGGGCGAGGCGGACTGGTCAATCCCGACGATCTCCTCGATCGCCTATTACCAGGCCGTCGTCAAGGCGCTGGGTGGCGTCGGCGCCGCGCAGAAGTTCACGCGGTACTACCTGCTGCCAAGCGTCGGTCACTGCGGCAGCGGGGCGCCGGACACCTATCCCGGGCTCGCGGACCTCGTCCGCTGGACCGAGACGGGCAAGGCGCCTAGCGCGATCCAAGCCAACGAGTACGAGTCAAGCCTGCCGAGCAGCGGCGGCCCGCACGGCCCGCCTCCGGGCGGCGGCGCCTCGACCTCGGATCTGACCGACAGCATTCCGGCACTCGGCGCGCCGGCGGTGGGTCCGGTGCTGCGGTCGATCGAGCTGTTCCCGTATCCGGAGCTCCCGGCCTACAAGGGACACGGCAGCGTCGATCAGGCGTCGAGCTTCGTCGGCAAGGTGAGCAAGGCGCTCGAGGCACCAACGCCGTGGCTGGGCAAGATGAACAACATCATGATCTTCTGCAACGCCAAGGGAGTGGACTGCAAGAAGCGGGTGATGCCAACCTCCTAAAGGACGCCTTCAGAGGTCGCGCTCGTAGACCACATACGAGGTCAGGTGCGCGACCGTGTCATATAGCGAGCGCGCGGGCCCGTTGAACTGCTGAGTCATCCAGTACACGCGGCCCGCGCCGCGCTCTCGGGCGCTGGCATACACGGCGTCGATGAGCCGGCTTGCCGTGCCAGAACCACGTGAGCCCCGGTCAACGAACAGATCCTCGAGGTAGCAGTACGGCGCCTGCGACCACGTGCTCGAGTGAAATATGAGGTGGGCCAGGCCCAACGCTGTTCCGTCCGGATCGACGGCGATCAGACCCAGGAGATCGCCTTCCGGTTCGCACAGCCGGGCGAACGTGCTGTCCGACGTCCCCGGCGCCAGTTCGGCTCGGTAGAAGCTCAGGTACTGATCCCACAGCGGTTGCCAAGCCTCGCGGTCATCCGTGCGCAGGTGCCGCACGGCGAGTTCTCCGGTCATTGCGCTTCCTCTGCTGACTGGTCGAGTTGTGGTTGGTCGGGCATTCTGACGTCCCGGTGACTGGCTAGCATGCGGCGTCATGCCGAGTCCCGGTTCGCGTCGGGGGCTCGTCGCCGTGGCGGGCCTGCTGCTTGCGATAGGGGTCGCGGTGGTGGTCCTCGTCGGTTGTGGAAGCACGCACCACCCGCATACGGTGGCGCGTGTTGCGCCTGCGCCCAAGCCGGCTGCGACGCCGCCCGCGCCCAAGCCGCGCCCGGCTCCCACCGACGACCCCTGGCCGTTCTACGGCTACAACCTGGTGCGCACCCGCTTCTTCCCGGGCGGAGCGAAGCTCGACCCGCCCCTGCGCGTGGGATGGACGTTCCACGACGGCGCGCTGCTCGAGTTCCCGCCCGTGATCTACGACAACACGCTGTACTTCGAGGACGCGAATGGATGGGCGAGTGCGCTCAGCACCACCAACGACCACTTGCTCTGGCACGTCAGGGTGGGGACCCTGGCCGCGGCCTCGCCGGCGCTGGACATCCAGCACAAGCTCGTGTTCTTCACGCTGCTGTCGAGAACTCCCGGCAGCCACACGCCGGGGAACGGCGCGGTCGTCGCGCTGTCGATGAGCACCGGGAAGGTGGCGTGGTCGCGCGCCCTGCCCCCGGGCAGTGAGTCCTCGCCGCTGGTGCACGGGCTGAGCGTGTTCCTCGGCGATCAGGATGGGACCGTCTACTCGCTGCGGACCTACGACGGCCACCTCAACTGGACCTTCCAGGCCAGCGGCGCGGTCAAGGGCGGAGTCGCCTTCGCCCATAACACGGTCTACTTCGGCGACTACGGCGCACACGTTTACGCCGTCAACGCCGCCACCGGGCGGGAAGTCTGGGCGACCGGTGGCAGCGGCACGTTCTACTCGACGCCCGCGGTTGCGTTCGGCCGCGTCTACATCGGCAGCACGAGCGGCACCGTCTACGCGTTCTGGGCCAACTCCGGATCGACCGCATGGACCGCATCGACGGGCGCCTACGTGTACGCATCACCTGCGGTGACCGACGTTCCCGGTCTCGGGCCGACCGTGTACATCGGCTCCTACGACGGTCACCTGTACGCCTACAACGCGACCGACGGCGCTGTCCGCTGGAGCCACCCCGCCGGCGGGCGAATCGACGGCTCGGCAACCATCGTCGGCAACGTCGTCTACTACGCGGACCTCGGCCTGAACAAGACCACCGGGCTCAACTGGCGCACCGGCCAGCCGGTGTTCTCGTTTCCCGACGGCGAGTTCACGCCGGTCATCACGGATGGCAAGGTCGTCTTCCTGATCGGCTACTCGACGATCTACCAGATGGTTCCCGGGAGCTGAGTCAGGCCGGAGGGTCGACGCCCAGCTCGGCCATGAGCATCGTCGCGCGGGGGCCGTGCTCGCCGATCCGCGCCGGTACCGGTGCGCCGGCGGTCAGGAGCAGCTGCACGATCTCGCGGTAGGGCTCGCGCGGGACCTCGTCGACGGTTCGCATCGACGGCCCTCCCTCCGGATCGTGGCAGTGCCGCGAGCCGTGCAGTGCGGCGCCGATCGCGCTGCCACCGTCGCGGAACTCGAGCGCCGCGCCACGCTCGAGCAGTTCGCGGGTCATCCGGACGCGGCCGCGCCAGCAGGCATGGCCCATCGGGATCTCCTCGGTGTCGGGGTCCCCGTCGATCCGGGCGCCGGCGTCGAGCAGCCGGCGCATCGCCTCGAGGTGTCCGCCTTGAACCGAGGCCATCACCATCTCGTCGAGTACCGAAGTGGGGACCCTCTCGGCCAAGGCGTCCCGGCCCCCGCTCAGGTAATCGCCGAGCGCCCGGTCCTCCCGTGTGACCTTGGTCTCGTCGGCGCCCCGGTCGATCAGCAGCCGGGCGACGTCGTCATCGCCCCAGCGGATGGCGATCTGCACGGGCGTGAGACCGTGCTCGTCGGGCGCGTCCACGGGAGCGCCTGCGTCGAGCAGCGCGGCGACCGTCCGGGGCGGACGGCGACGCCAAACCGCTTGATGCAGGTGCCCTTCGGTCGCGTGCGCGCCGTGAGCACAGAACATCTCGATCATCTCGGGGTTGGGGAAGTTGAGCGCCCGCCCCAGGTCATAGTCGACGAGGTCCTGGCGTGACCCGGCCTCGATCACGAGCCGCGCGCACGTCGGGTCGAGGAACTCGCAGGCGTGGTAGAGGACCTCGTTGCCGCGGTAGCCCTCGCGGTCGTCGGTCGGGTCCGCCCCCGCCTCGAGCAGCATGCGCGTCAGCTCCGGGTCTCCGGCGATTCCGGCGGCGCCGTACAGCGCCACCTGGATCCAGCTGCCGTCGTGGATGAACCAGGCGTTTGGATCGGCTCCCGCGGCGAGCAGGCGGCGGACTACTTCGCGGATCCCGGGCGCGCGCTCCGGATCACCGCGCAGGAGCCGGGAGAAGCAGGCGTAGAGGATCGGCTGCCAGCCGTTGGGGCCGGTGGGCTCGCTCGCCGCGCCGGGACGCGCGGCGAGGCGTCGCGTCACCTCGTCGGCCTCGCCGGTGGCGCAGGCGGTGGCGAGGTCGTGGCGGGCGAGAGCCGGGTCGGCGTCGAGCAGCGCACGCGCGCGCCGCAGGTCGGCCGAGGTGGCCGAGTCGATCAACCCCGCCGCGCGCTCGGCGGCGTCCTGGGTCAGCGCCTCGACGTGAAACTTGAGGCGCGGCCAGGAGCGAAACCCGTGGTCGCGCGCGACTGCCAGCTGAGCGAGCGCGAGCGTCGGGAACTCGCCCGCCTTGCGGCGGCGCTTGGCCTCGTCGTCCAGTTGGCGGAGGTCCGGACGGGGGGGAAGCGCGGAAATGGTTGACCGCGGCGGCTCGCGGCTACTGATAGAGGATCAGTCTGTGCGCGGCCCAGGCGAAGAACAGCGCCAGGATGGTCCAGGTGATCGGCCAGCTGACCGTGCGTAGGAACGCGGTCTGGAAGTGTCCGGCGAACAGGACGAACCCCAGGATGCCGACGAGTACGACGGCATAGAGGGCGATCGCGACGCCCGTGGGCGGGGCGAGGCCGATGATCGGGGCCACGATCAGCCCGAGCACGATCCAGGCGGCGATGGCCAGGAAGTCGACCGAGAGACGCGTGCGCTGGCGGCCCACGATCGTCATGAACCCGGCCGCGCCGACCAGCGCCGCGACCATGAACACGCCGATCCGCCAGTGAGAGCTGAAGCCGAAGATCGCCCCGGTGATCACCCCTCCGAGCCAGAGCAGGAGCGGATCGAAGACGCTGACGGCAAAGAAGCAGAGAAACATGCCCTCGGTCGAATCCCACGGGTTCGCGAACACCGGACGGCGCAGGACCATCGCGTCGCGCAGGGCGGCGGGGGCGAGGGCTTGGCGGAACGGGGACGGTTGGGTCGGATCGGTCGCCATGCGCGGTTCCTGGAATCCTAGTGGTCGTGGCCGATTCGTTCCCCCGCCAGAAAGCGCGCACGAGAAACTTCACGCTGGGCGCGCCGCGCAGCTTCCACGTGTCGGAGGACGGCAGCCGGGTGGCGTTTCTGCGCTCACCGGCGGGCGACGATCCACGCACCGCGTTGTGGGTGTTCGACGTGGCCGAGCGGGCCGAGCGCTTGGTGGTCGACCCGGTCGAGCTCACCGGGGGGGCCGGCGAGGCTCTGTCCGTGGAGGAGCGGGCTCGCCGGGAGCGAGCGCGGGAGACGGCTGAGGGAGTCGTCGCCTACGCGACGGACCGGCACGTGCGGATCGCCGCCTTCGTGCACTCGGGCAGGCTGTTCGTCGCCGACGTCGTCGCGGGCGGGGCGCGCACGCTCGACGTTCCGACGCCCGTGTTCGATCCCCGACCGGATCCAGCGGGCCGACGCGTTGCGTTCGTACACGATCGCGCTCTATACGTCGTCGGGCTGGCCGATGGCGTCGTACGGCGTCTGGCCGGCGAGGAGGAGGAGACGGTGAGCTGGGGCGTGGCGGAGTTCGTGGCGGCCGAGGAGATGGAGCGCCATCGCGGGTACTGGTGGTCGCCCGACGGCGAGAGCCTCCTCGCCGCACGCGTGGATGAGGAGGCGGTGCGCCGGCTCTGGATCTCCGATGTGGCGAGCCCGGAATCACCGCCGCGGGGCGTGCGCTACCCGCAGGCGGGAACGCCGAACGCCGCTGTGCAGCTGCATCTGCTCCGGCTCGACGGCGCCGCGGCCCTTCCCGTGGTCTGGGACGCCGACGCCTACCCGTACATGACCGGCGTGCGCTGGGATGAGCACGGGTTGTTGATCGCGGTACAAACCCGCGACCAGCGCCGGTTGCTCGTGCTGGCAGCCGATCCGCTCACCGGCGAGACCTCGTCACTCGACGCCCAGTCCGACGACGCGTGGGTAGATCTCATTCCAGGTGCGCCGCGACGGCTGTCGGGCGGGCGGCTGGTGACGGTCGGCGCCGCCGGCGGCTCGATGGCGCTCCTCGTCAACGGACGCGCGGTCACGCCGCCCGGCATGGAGGTCGCCGAGGTGCTGGGGGCCTCCGACGAGGAGATCCTGTTCTCGGCCAGCACCGAGCCGACCGAGGTGCAGGTCTACACCTGGGAGGCCGAGCCGGGAGTTCGTGCGGTCACGAGCGCTCCCGGCGTCCACACTGCGGTCGGCAGCGGGCCCGTGCGCGTGGTCGGATCGAAGACGACGAGTCAGGCCGGAGCGCGATGGGCGCTCGGTGACCACGTATTTGAAACCCGTGCGCAGCCACCAGTGGTGGAGCCGAAGGTCCGGCTGCTCACGGTGGGTGAACGGGAGCTTCGCGTAGGGCTGCTGTTCCCGCGCGATCACGAGCCTGGGCGCGCGCTGCCGGTGCTGATGAGCCCTTACGGTGGCCCCCACCGCCAGCAGGTGATGGCCGATCAGCACCGGTGGCTCGAGCCGCAGTGGTTCGCCGACCAGGGGTTCGCGGTGATCGTGGCCGACGGGCGAGGTACGCCCGGCCGGGGCGCCGCGTGGGCGCGGGCGGTCAGGGGCGACTTGGCGGGACCCGCGCTGGAGGATCAGATCGCTGCGCTCACCGAGGTCGCGGCGTTGGAGCGCGATCTCGATCTGGAGCGCGTGGCGATCCGCGGCTGGTCATTCGGCGGCTACCTCGCGGCGCTCGCGGTGCTGCGCCGACCCGACGTGTTCCATGCCGCGGTGGCCGGCGCACCCGTCACCGACTGGCGGCTATATGACACGCACTACACCGAGCGCTATCTCGGGGTCGAACCGGAGGGGGCGGACCGGCCGGCCTACGAGCGCTCCTCGCTGCTGCCCGATGCGGGCGCCCTGCGGCGTCCTCTGTTGCTGATCCACGGTCTGCTCGACGACAACGTCTTGGCCGCGCACACGCTGACGCTCTCGCAGCGGATGACCGAATCCGGGCGGCTTCACGCCGTGCTACCGCTAACCGGGGTGACCCACATGACGCCCCAGGAGGCGGTCGCCGAGAACCTGCTGATCGTGCAGGTCGAGTTCCTGCGGCAGGCGCTCGGCGCGCCGACCGGCGACTGACTCAAAGGCGGCCGTCGCGCAGAAGCAGGCAGGCCGTCGCCAGCACGACGAGCAGCTCCGCGCCGAGCATCGCCACCGCGGCACATGTGCCAAAAACGCTCGGTCCGCTCGGCAACTTCTCGTACGCTCGAGGCGTGGAATCCAAGCAGGACATTTCCGATCGTATCTCGCGTCGTTCCCGGCGCTCGCCGCGGTGAGCTGACGGCGGTGGTGTAACGGTCCGGGGCGTGCCGGCAATGGGCGTGTGATGGGCACGCAGAACGGAGTGGCGGGTGCGGACGGCGCGACGGATCGCTTCGAGCAGCTGTTTCGCCGACATCACCGCACCGTGGTGGCCTACGTGCGACGGCGCGCGCCTGCCGAAGCGGTCGACGACATCGTCGGTGAGACCTTCCTGGTCGCCTGGCGACGCCTGAACGCGGTCCCCGAACGGGAGCTGCCTTGGTTGCTCGGGGTGGCGCGCAATGTGGTCGCCACTCAGCGGCGAGGCGCGATCAGACGCGTCGCGCTGACGCGGCGGCTTGGCAGCACCGCCGGGTCCGCGACCCTGGGATCGGAGGCCTCGCCCACCGCCGAAGGAGTCGATGATCGGCTCCTTGCCGCGCTCGCGAAGCTTTCCGCCAAGGACCGAGAAGCGCTGACGCTGACCGCCTGGGACGGCTTGGAGCCGCACGAGGCGGCGGTCGTGCTGGGCGACACGCCCGGGTCGTTTCGGGTCCGTCTCCATCGAGCGCGCAAACGTCTTCGCGGCCTGCTCGACGAGCGTCCGCCGCTCGCGTCGCCGGCGCGGGAGCACCGACTACAAGTAGAGGAGAATCACTCATGACCGACGAGATCAGCGACGCCGCGCTCGATCAGCGGCTTCGGTCCGTCGACCCGTTGGATGCGGGAGCGCTGCCGTCAGACGCCGAGACCGAAGCCGTCCTTCGGCGACTGCTCGCCGCCGGTCCGCCGGCGGCGCGGATGCGAACCCGGCGGCCGGGTCGGATCCGGCTGCTCGCCGGGGCCACGGCCGCGCTCGCCGCGCTCGCGGCCGGCCTGGTGATCCTGCTCGGGTCGTCGGCCACCTCGCCGGCGTACGCGGTGACACGTAACCGGAACGGGACGATCACCGTCCGGTTGATCCGGGTCGCGGGTATCGCCGGCGCGAACCACGAGCTTGCCAGCATGGGAGTGAGGGCGAGACTCGTCAATCTCGCCGACATGGCCGCCTACGTGGCGTCCCTGCATCCTTGCCAGGGCAAGCCGACTCCGATGCTGCGAACGATCACCCTCAACCCGGCGGCGATCCCGCGCCGTCAGGTCATCTTGCTGCCGGTCGACCGGAGGGCTCGGCTGCACTACTTCTCGGTGGTGCGGGCGGTAGATGCCGGTGCCGCCCTGAAGGCACTCCAGGACGCCCGGGCATTCGCCGCTTCGCCAAGCCGCGCCTCGATCACTCCGCCCACCGGCGCCAGGATCCTCGTCCCGCGGGCATCGGCCACGGGCGGGACTCGCACGGTGCGGGTCTACTGTGCCAGCCCGGCCAGCTTGCCTGCCGGCCTAGTCAGACAGCGCGTCCACTGACGCGACGATCCGCCGGCGTGGACGCGCGGGACGGGCGTGAGTCCCGCCCCCGACGTCGTCCGTGTCCTGGTGGCGGCCGTCAGCCGGCCTGCGGCGGGAGCCGCTTCACCGTACGCAGCCGCTGGTAGGCGTCGTACACGAGGATCTGACCGCCGCCGAGATCGCGCAGGGTCTCCTCCGCGAGCCGCTCGGCCTCGGCGAACGTCGCGCACAGTCCTCGCGTGCCGACCTCGTCCTCGACCCGCCACGCTCCCCGGTTGCCGGGGCGCACGCGCAGCGACGCCGTCCTGGACCTCGTCCCGAAGTGACCGAGGCTCTGCGTGGTGCTCATATTGACGCCCGCGCGCTGCGGTGCGCATTCATGGTCACGACTACTCCCTTTGCCCGATCCGCGCGACTTCTTGCTCGAAGAGTCCGTCCTCCCCGAACCGTGTCTCGCCGGCAACCGGTTTTATCACGCGAGCTCTGGGTCGGCAAGACAGCTGGACGCGTATCTCACATCACGGTCACAGAATCGCGCCCGGAGCGTTTATACCGGCGTGGAGTCTGTCGACCGTGAGTCCGATGCCGAGCTGCTGGCCGCAGCCCGGTCCGACCCTCAGGCGTTCGGCCGGTTCTACGACCGCTACGAGGGCGCCGTGGTCGGGTACTTCACGCGGCGCACACGGGTACCCGAGGTTGCGGCCGATCTGATCGCCGAGGTATTCGCCCGGGCGCTCGCGGGCGCGGGGCGCTACCGTCCCGACGCGCCCACCGCGGCAGTTTGGCTTTTCGCGATCGCGCGGAACACACTGGCTGGCAGCGTGCGACGCGGACAGGTCGAGGCGCGGGCCCGGCGGCGGATTGGGGTGGCGACGATCGAGCTCCAGGAGGACAGCCTCGCGCGCCTGACCACGGCCGATGGCGAGCGGTGGGTGCGCGAGCTCCTCGACTCCCTGCCGGCAGACCAGCGGGAAGCGATTCGGGCGCGAGTTCTCGACGAGCGCGGCTACGCGGACATCGCGCGCGAGCTGCGTACGTCGGAGCTCGTGGTGCGCAAGCGAGTCAGCCGCGGGCTGGCCAGGTTACGTCAGCGAATGGAGGGACCGAGATGAGCCTGCTTCCGGAAATCCGCGAAGAACTGATGGCCACCGCGGTGCGGCGGACGGGTACTCGTCGGCGGCGCGCCGGGGGTGGCGGCCTCGCGGTGGCGCTCGGCGCGACTTGTGCAGTGGCGGTGGTCGTGGTGGCGGTGGTGGCGCTCGGTCATCGGGGGGCGCCGGCGCTCTCAAATCAGGCCAGCGGGTCCAGCCTGGCCGCGCTCGAGGCGAAGCTGGCGATTCTCCGCCGGCCGCAGACGCCCGGCGATCGCACGTACTCCAGGTACATCCGCGCGCCTGGCTCCCTGATCGCAAAGCTGGCCCGGCTGGCGACAACGGTCGACACCGCGGGAGGGCGCACCCGCGTCTACCTGTTGGTCCGGCAGCGATCGCGGTTCGCGAGCCTCGTCGCGGTCGACCCGGATGGCCAGGTCGAAGGCGAGACGGGGCCCGTCACGGCGGCGACGCTCAAGCCGAATGCGGTAGGGGCGTCGGGATTGATCGTGCGCGGGATCGGAATCGAACGCAACCGAGGCCTCAGCATCGGCCTGGTCCCGGACGGGGTGACGCGCGTGAAATGGATATTCACGGGGTCGGACTTCGGAGTGCTGGATCCCCACCCGGTCACCGTGTATCCCGAGTTACACGGGAACGTGGCGGTGGCCTCGATCCGCCCGGACGAAGGGCCGCTCGCGAGCGCGGTTTGGTACGGGGTGGGCGGACGGGTGATCGCGTCGGCCGGCGCCAGCACGTTCAGCACTAGCCAGCTGAGCCGGATCGCGGAGGTCAACGCGAGCCGCAACCGCCCTATCGACCCCGAGCTGATCGACCACTATCGCCTGTTCCGTTCGGTCCCGCCGGTTGATCTCGCGGCTGACCCATTGGCGGGGACGCTGGGCAGCTCCAGCGACCTCAATTACTGGCAGACCCGCTACCTCCCGTCGTTCACGGGGTTGGACGGGCGGGGTCTCTGGGTTACGCCCGGCGCTCACGGCGTGTGCATCGGTGACTGGAACGCGGGCGGATGCGGGACGCTGACGAAGGCCGGATTGATCGGCGGAAGCACCTCCAACGGGAACGAGACGACGTTCGAGGGGCTCGTGCCAGATGGCAATCCGACCGTGACCCTCGTGCTCGCGAACGGCACGCGCCAGACGTTCCCGGTCACCGACAACGTCTACGAGGCGACGGTCCACCGGCGGGTGGTGGCGGTCATCGATCGAGACATCGACGGTCGCCGCGTGCGGACGGCGCTCAGGTAGCTCGAAGCCACTTTACGATCCCCGGTCCTGCGACAAGAGACTTTACAAACGGACAAGTAATGTAATCTCCGCGGAAACGCGATCCGAGGAGATGCGACATGTCTGCTTCAGCCATCTCGGAAGTGGAAGCCCCGCGGCCCGCCTGGCGCGACGCCAAGCGATACGCCTGGCTGCTCGGCGTGCTCGTGCCGGCGCTGCCGTTCATCGTCTACGGGCTGGTGGAGCTGACCGGCTGGGGGGCGTTCTGGTTCTTCGGCCCGGTCCTGATCTTCGGCGTGTTCCCGCCGCTTGACCTGCTGATCGGCCTGGATGCGGAGAACCCGCCCGACAGCGTGCTCAAGTGGCTCGAGCGCGACCGCTACTACCGCTGGTGCACGTACCTGTTCCTGCCGCTCCAGTACGCCGGCCTGGTGTTCGCGTGCGCGATGTGGGCCAGCGGGAACCTGAGCGTGGTCGAGAAGGTCGGGCTGGCCCTGACCGAGGCGATGGTGAGCGGGATCGCGATCAACACCGCCCACGAGCTCGGGCACAAGCGAGACGAGCTTGAGCGCTGGTTGAGCAAGATCGCGCTCGCCCAGAGCGGCTACGGCCACTTCTTCGTGGAGCACAACCGCGGCCATCACGTGCGGGTGGCGACGCCCGAGGACCCGGCCAGCGCGCGGATGGGGGAGAGCTTCTGGGCGTTCCTGCCCCGGACCGTGAAGGGCAGCCTCGCGTCGGCCTGGGAGCTCGAGAAGGAGTGGCTCGAACGGCACGGTCGCTCAACCTGGAGCATCCACAACAACGTCCTGAACGCTTGGGCCATGACCATCGTCCTGTTCGGCGGCCTGACCGCCGTCTTCGGGCTGCGGGTCTTGCCGTTCCTGCTGATCCAGATGCTGGTCGGCTTCCCGTTGCTCGAGGTCGTCAACTACCTCGAGCACTACGGGCTGTTGCGACAGAGGCGCCCGGACGGACGGTACGAGCGCACGCGGCCGGAGCACAGCTGGAACAGCAACAACGTCGCTTCCAACGTTCTCCTCTACCACCTTCAGCGCCACAGCGACCATCACGCCAACCCGACCCGGCGCTTCCAGGCGCTGCGCCACTTCGATGAGGCGCCGCAGCTGCCCACGGGGTACGCCGGCATGATCGTGCTGGCGCTGATTCCGCCCCTCTGGCGGCGCGTGATGGACGGGCGGCTGCTCGCCCATTACGGTGGGGACGTGAGCAAGGCCAACATCCACCCTCGAGCCGAGCGGCGCGTGCTGGCCAGGTACGGGCCGGCGGGATGAGCACGTCGTACCGCGCCGAGGTCCGGCGGCTGCTGCGCGATCGGCTCCTCGACGCCGGACGCGAGCAGCTGGCCGAGCGCACCTGGTCGGAGGTGACGATGGCCGAGATCGCCGCGGCCGCCGGGGTCAGCCGCCAGACGCTCTACAACGAGTTCGGGACACGGGACGAGTTCGGTCAGGCGCTCGTGATCCGCGAGGGCGCGCGCTTCCTCGACGCCGTCGAGCAGGCGATCGAGGCGCACGCTGACGACCCGCTGGTCGCCCTCACCGCCGCCCTCGAACGCTTCCTTACGATCGCCAACGAGGACTCGCTCGTGCGCCTGCTGCTGGCCGACGACGGTACCGCGGGACTGCTACCGCTCCTCACCACGCAGAGCGGCCCGGTGCTCGACTGGGCTCGGCAGAGGCTGGCCGACGCGATTGCGGCCCACTGGCCCGGGGTGGCGCGGTCCGACCTCGACATGCTCGCCGACGCACTCGTGCGGCTGGGCATCAGCCACGTGACGGCACCGCGCGATCCACCGGCGCGGACGGCCGCCTCGGTCACACGGCTCCTCGCACCGTCGGTGGAGCGGATGCTGGCCGGCTCAGGCTGAAGCCGCGAGCGGTTCGTCCTGGAGCCGGCCGCGATACTCCCACAGCGCACGGAGCTCATCGAGACTCAGCATCCGCCACCGCTCGCGCTCAGGCTGCCACACCCACACGTTGACGTCGACGATGCTGCGCACGGGCTCGAGCACGCCGATCGTGGTGCGGGCATCCGCGTCCTGCACCAGGACCTCGCGCGTTTGAACGTCGACCACCTTGAACCGCCTCGGCTCGCGCGGCTCGGGTTCGGCCGGTTCGAGCCGCTTGAGCTTGGGGAACGAGAATCCCGGCACCGCGTCCGATCCGGGCTTCCGAAGCACACGGTCGAGCGGCACCATGTTCGCCCCGGTGCCCTTGGTTTCGGTGTCGAGTATCCAGACCTTTCCCATTTTTAAGAGTGTACTTCGGCGGGTTCGACCGACAGCGGGTTGCATACGAGCTCTCGCTGGTGCTCGTGCGCGAGCTTGCGCCGCAGCAGGACAAAGGCCGGCGCGCCGAGGAGGGCTGGGACCGTGAGCTGGAACAAGCGGTACACGAACACGGCGGCGACCGCCTCGGGAACGTTCACGCCGTAGATGGCAAACATGCCGACGAGCGCGCCCTCGGTACCTCCGATCCCGCCCGGGACCGGAATGAGATTGCCGAGCTGGCCGATCAGGTAGCCGAGCGCGAGTGTGCCGAACGGGGGCACGCGCCCGACGGCCGCGAAGCCGAAGCCGAGCGCCGCCATGTCGAACGCCATGTAGGAGAACGACCCGGCGACCACGCCGAAGCCGTGCCCGCGGAGCAGCGCCTTGGCTAACTCGACTCCGTCGGCCGCCGCCCTCAGCCCGTCGCGGATCGCGTGGCGGACGCGGCCGAACCAATGCTCGCGGCCCGTCGCGGCCAAGGGCGTCCCAAAGGCGCGCAGCAGCTTCGGGCTCAGCCAGGCGCCCTCGATGACGAGCGCCGCGAGCACCGCCGGAAGGAGGGCGAAGACGACCGAGCGGTCACCCGGAAACAGTCCGAAGAACGTGGCCAGCCCGGCCACCACGACAGCCGCGAAGTTCGCGGCGCTGGTCACCAGGAAGAAGGCGACCGTCCGACGGGCGATGTGGCCCGTCGCCATGCCCGCGCGGTGCAGCGCCCACACGCCGAGCGCGAGTCCGCCGGCGCCGCCGGTAGGCAGAAGCGAGTTGGCGGCCTGCTCGGCCATCGAGATGTCATACGTCAGGCCCCAGCTCATCTGGGGGCAGAAGGTCGCGCGGAACACGAGCATGTAACCCAGGCACGAGCCGACCTCAGCGAGCCCGGCGAGGACCAGCCACAGCGGATCGGCATCCTCAAAGCGGTCGCGTACCTGGCCCAGCCCGGGCAGCGCGGTGATTGCCACCGCCACCACCGCGATCACGGCCGCAATCTCGACCACCCTGATCAGGAGGTGCCGGGGATGCAGCTCGTCCGGCATCTCGTCGCCGCCGTTGGTCGCCGGCGGACCGTGCGGGTCTGGTAGGCCTGGTCGCGTCGCCACTGCCTCAGGTTACGGCAGCGGCGATGCCCTCCAGGAGATACGCGGCGGTAGCGGCGTTGGCCGGGTAGAAAGCCTCGATCACCAGCTCATCGAGCGTGATGTCGACAGGGGTTCCGAAGGTCGAGATCGTGCCGAAGAAGGCCAGCTCGCGGTCAGCGGCCCGAAGGCGAAGCGGAACCACGATGTCGTCAACCGCGCCCTCCTCGCGCGGTGGCTCCGGGCAAACGCCGGGGTAGGCGGCAAGCTCGTCGTGCAGGCTCTTCAGCTCGGGGTCGGCGGTGAGTGCGGCCTCTCGGCGCAGGCGGTGAAGCAGGTGGGCGCTCCACTCGGGGAGGTTGACGGTACGCGGTGCCATTCCGCGGGGATGTAGCGCCACGCGCAGCGCATTGGCTGGCGGCTCGAGCAGTTCGGGGGCAACCCCCTCGACGAGCGCGCCCAGGGCATCGTTGGCCGAGACCAGGTTGTGGTGGCGGTCGATGACGATCGCCGGGTAAGGCTCATGGGCGCGCAGGAAGCGGTCGAGCGCCTGATGAATAGGAGCCATCTCGGGTTCCTCGAGTGAGCGCTCGACGTACAGCGGCGCATATCCTGCGGCGAGCAGCAAGCGATTGCGCTCGCGCAGCGGAATATCCAGGTGCTCGGCCAGGCGCAACACCATCTCGCGACTGGGCCGGGCGCGTCCCGTCTCCAGAAAGCTGACGTGGCGGGATGAGACGTCGGCTTCGAGCGCCAGCTCGAGCTGGCTCAAGCTGCGGCGCCGGCGCCAGGCGCGGAGCAGATCACCGATCGAGGCGCGCTGGGCTTGCGGGTGCGCGACTGCCGTGTCGACGGACATGAGTCGAAGCTAGCGCCCGGCGCGCGGCGCCGCAATTACCCCTCGGGTAAACAAAACTCAGCCGGCGTCCTGGAGATAGGCCAGAACGGCCAGGACGCGGCGGTGGTCGCCAGTGGACTGGGCGAGGTCGAGTTTGGACAGGATGCTCTGCACGTGCTTTTCGACCGCTCCGACGGTGAGCACGAGCGACTCGGCGATTCCGGCGTTCGACCTGCCCTCGGCCATCAGCGACAGGACCTCCCGCTCGCGCGGGGTCAGCCGCTCGAGCGGTCCGTCCTCGCGCCGGCGCGAGAACAGCTGGGAAACGACGTCCGGATCGAGCGCTGTGCCGCCCGCGGCGACCCGCCGGACGGCCTCGAGAAAGTCCGCCACGTGCATGACACGGTCCTTGAGCAAGTAGCCGATGCCTCCGCGGCCGTCGGCGAGCAGCTCCTGGGCGTAGGTGTGCTCGACGTATTGGGAGATCACCAGCACGGCGATGCCCGGCACCCGCCGGCGCGCCTCGAGCGCGGCGCGCAGCCCCTCGTCCTGAAAGCTTGGCGGCAGGCGGATGTCGACGATCGCCAGGTCGGGCCGGCGAGCGATCACCTCGCGCACGAGCGCATCACCGTCGCTGACGGCCGCCGCCACCTCGATCTCGTTGTCTCGCAGAAGCCGCGTCAGACCGTCGCGCAGCAGCACGAGGTCCTCGGCGATCACTACTCGCATGGAAACTCGGCGCGAATCGTTGTCGGCCCTCCCCTCGGGCTGATGACCGACAGCGTTCCGTCGAGCGCCTCGACCCGACGCCGCAGGCCGCGCAGGCCGGTCCCGTCGGGGTCCGCGCCTCCGCGGCCGTCGTCGTGCACCTCGAGCTCGAGCGAATCGCCGTAACCAGCGATCCGGATGTCCACCCGTCGCGCCCCGGCGTGCTTGGCCGCGTTGGCGAGCGCCTCGGCCGCGACGAAGTACGCGGCGGTCTCGACCGCGGGCGCCGGCCGCCGTGCCACCTGCACCGAAAGTTCGACCCGTAGCGGCGTCGAGCTGGCCAGCGAAGCGAGCGCCGCCTCGAGTCCGCGGTCGGCGAGAACCGGAGGGTGGATTCCGCGGGCCAGGTCGCGCAACTCGCGCAACGCATGCTCGGCCCCAACCCGTGCCTCGGCCAGGAGCTCGCCGGCCTGCTTCGGATCTTCGGTCAGCTTCTGCTCCGCCATCCCGAGGCTCATCCCGAGCGCGACCAGCCGCGCCTGAGCGCCGTCGTGCAGGTCACGCTCGATCCGGCGCAGCTCGGTCTCCTGTGCGTCCACGGCGCCGGCGCGTGTTGTCTCGAGCGTCTCGATCCGCTCGGTCAGCTCGGCTCGACGCGGGGAGAGCAGGAGCACGGCCAGGAGCTGCGTGCCGAGGACGACCGCGATTGCCAGCATCGGCCACACCGGCCAGAAGTAGCCGTGCGCGGTCACCCCCCAGATCGTGGTCAGCAGCGCCGCGACGATGACGCCGATCCCGGTGGTGGTGGCCAGCGACCGGCTGCCCCGGAAGTGCGACACGATCGACGGCTCGTCGGCGATCACGACAAGCCAGGCGTGGATCGCGAGCACGGTGGCCAGCGGCAGCACGACCCAGATCGGCCAGAAGTAGCCGGGGGACGTGACCACCCAGACGGCGACGGGAACGAATGCCAACACGGCATCCACCGCGGCATGGATCTCGAGCCCACGGCTCGAGCCCGGGGCCCATCCCCGGCCGGCGGACGCTTCCGAGCGGGCGGCCACGGTCGTCGGGTCAGCCTTCAGCAGCGCCGAGGCGATCGGTGCCAGCGGAGCGGCCAGCGATCTGGAGATCAGGACGCTGAGCGGGAGAAGGACCAGCCCGACGGGGATGCCGGCGAGCGACTGCACGAACGTGTGCGGCCTCCAGAACCCGAGCTTCACTCCGTGCTGGAGGAACGGCACCCATACCGGAGCGGCGAGCGTCCCGAGCGCGACCGCGAGCGCCGTGAGCACCGCGACCGCGACGGGGAACCCGACGATCCATCGCATCAGAAGATACGCCTGCGCCCGCCAGAAGCCTGGCCGGAACTGCGCCCGCAGCCAGCCCCAAAAACCCGGTCGCGATGGGACGGCCGCCGGCGCGGCGCCGTCCACGTCGAGCAGCGACCGGGCGAGCCACGCCTCAACCGCCGCGAAGGCCCGAGTCATCGATGCCAGCACGATCAGGACCGGGATGACGAGCGGCGTGATCGCCAGTCCCAGGCACAGGCTCCACACCGTGATGAGCGCCGTAAACCAGATGGGCCCGAGGACCAGTGCCGTGAGCAGCCACACCAGCCGCCGGTAGGTCGCGGGGTCCAGCAGGGTCCGTGCAATCAGATTCATCTCCTCGCCCTCCCGCGCCTATCGTTCACCGCGTCATCCTGCCGTTCTTGGAGCCGCACAAGCAGAAGCATCGCCGTCTCGACGCGGTTGTCCCATCTGGCGCCCCGGCATCGCCGGTTGCAGGTAGCTGGCGTGTGGACATGCGCAGGCTGCTGCTACTCGTGCCCGCGGTGGTGGCGGCCTGGGTGCTGGTCGGGACGCAGGCCCAGGCGGACAGCGGCGGTGCTCCGCCGACCGGGGACGGCTCGGCATCGGTGCTTGCCGCCGTTCCCTATATGGGGTGGAACACCTACTACGGCGTGGGGGGCGTGTTCAACCAGGCCACGATCCTGTCGGTGGCCCGCACGCTGCTCGACCGCGGTCTGGCTCGCGCCGGCTACCGGATCGTGTGGCTCGACTTCGGCTGGGCGACCGGCCGGCGCGACGCCCACGGGCAGCTGGTCGTCGATCCTCATCAGTGGCCGCACGGCCTGCGGTGGCTGACGGACTGGCTGCATCGCCACGGGCTGCTGGCCGGGATCTACACCGACGCGGGGCGCAGCGGCTGTCACGGCCAGGGCGTCGGCTCTTTCGGCCACTACCAGCAGGACGCCGACAGCTTCGCGGCCTGGGGGTTCGACGCGGTCAAGGTCGACTTCTGTGGCGCGGGGCAGGAGGGCCTCGACCCGGTACCGCTGTACAGGCAATTCGCGCGAGCGCTGGACCACAACTCGAGCCACCGCCGGCTGCTGCTCAACGTCTGCAACTTCTGGGTGCCCGGGCAGATCGATGGGACCCGCCCGAGTTTCGCGAACTCGGCCTATGCCAGCTACCGCTGGGCGCCCCGGATCGCCCAGAGCTGGCGGACCGACACCGACATCGGCTTCACCGGTGACATCCAGTGGGTCAACGTCCTGCGCAACCTCGACCACGATGCCGCCCATCCGGCCGCGGCCGGACCTGGGCACTGGAACGACCCGGACTACCTCGGGCCGCAACTCGGCATGACGAGTGCGGAGGCGCAGGCCCAGTTCTCGATGTGGGCGATCCTCGCCGCACCCCTGATCATCGGCAGCGATCCCCGGGCGCTGTCGCCGGCCACGATCGCGATGCTCGAGAACCGACAGGTGATCGCGATCGATCAGGATCCACTCGGGATCCAGGGGACCGTCGTCCAAAATGGCGACCCCGCCCACCCCGGGCAGGTCTGGAGCAAGCCGCTGGCCGGCGGGGCAAGCGCGGTCGCGCTGCTCAATCGTGGGTCGCAGCCGCTGCGCATCACGACGACGGCGAGCACGGTCGGGCTGGCCGCGGCCTCGACGTATACGGTCGATGATCTGTGGACGCACCGGACCACACGCTCGCACGGGGAGATCGCCGCGGTGGTGGCGCCCGACAGCGTGGTGCTGTACCGGGTGAGCCCAGCCTAGACCTAGGCTGCGGCTTTGACCGGGTTAGTGGTGGTGTCTGACCACTCGCCCCAGACGACGTTCGACGGGCGCACCTGATAGCGGTAGACGGTGCCCTCGTCGTTGACCAGGTAGGTGTCCACGTCGGTCGCCCGGCTGTGCAGGATCAGCCGCTGGCCGCTCTCCGCCAGCTTGACCAGCGCCTTGATGTTGGGCACGTCGACCGGCGGCCAGCCCAGATCCTCGCCGCCCACGATCGGGACGATCATGTGGCCATAGTGAGACTGAATGTGTGTCGTCTCCTGGAACGGTTCGGCGCGCCGGCGTACGTAGGAGAGGGCGGCGGCGAGTCCTGAGAGGATCAGCCCGAGCAGCGCGAGCCACCGGAGGGTTGGAATGCCGATCGAGGCGCCAAGCACGCTGAGGGTGTTGGTGGCCGTCCCGGCTCTCCCGACAGCGCCGCTCTGGCTCGCGGTGTAGCTGGGCTGGGCGGCGCTGGCCTCCGCATTGGGACCGGGAGCGCTGGCCGCGCTCGCCGATGCTCCGGAAAAGGCCAGTTCACCGCTCTGAATCTCGAAAGTCAGGAGTGGACGGAAGGTCGTCTCGACCGGCTGGTCGGCGACGGTTCCAGCAACGTGCACGACGGGTTCGACAGCGACGTCGTATCCGCCAAGGCCGACTGGTCCGATCAGACTCGAGATCCGGACTAGGAACGACGCCACCTTCGTCAGGCTGAGCGGCACGGCCGTATCGGTACTGTTACCTGAGAAGTGCGTGGATGGCACGAGCACGAGATTGCGGTGCCAGCCGCTCGGTCCGTTGACGTGGAGGAGGATCTCCTCGGTGCCAGTGACGCTCGTCTGGGCATGGCTTGTCAACTGGTAGTGGACCTGGATGTTCAGGTCGCGGATCAAGCGGAGGAAGACCGGGTCGCCCGTGCTGACCTTTCCGGTCGGGTAAACGGGTCCAGGCGTTACGTGGGCCGTGTAGCCGAAGGTCACCTGCTGTATATACGGCGTACCGTCCCGGCTCGCCCGGTGCGAGGGACGAGTGAACGCAACCACGGCCACAGCGAGACAGATCGCGGCCGCGCTGGCAGCCGCGATGAACACCGTGCCGAAGTTCATGCGTTGAGCGATGGCGTGGGCTCGTGCGTTCACGGGCAGGATCCTTGCGTCACCGGCTCCTGCCGCGCCCTTCCGGGACCGTCTGCCGCGCCGCCGGCGCTCGCCTAACCCGAACAGCAGCACGAAGCCGAGTGCTGCGCAGAGCGTTGCCGCGACGGCCGGGCCGTGAAGCAGGTCGAGAAATGCGCCCGCGCGCGGGAGGTGGAGCCACAGAGTCCCGAGAAGCTGTGCGCGCGCGGGCTGGATCGGATCGATGAAGTTGTTGTTGTCTCCCTTGAAGACATAGTGGTCGCCGTGCACAGCGATGATTCGGTGGAGCACCACCGTGTGCAGCATCGTGCTCCAGTAGGCGGCGATCTCGCCGACCTTGTAATGATCCGCCGGCCGCACAATCGCCAGGTCGCCGGTGTGGAACCGCGGCTCCATGCTCGTGCCGTGGGTGATGACGTATCGGGTCGATCCACCCAGCTGGGTAGGCGCGAAATACCACCACGCGACCGCGAGGACGATCACGAAGGCCGCGGCGAGAAGCAATGAGCGCAGTGGGGTCCGTCTTATCACGAGGGAAAGTCATTTCGTTGCCCAACAAGAACGCGGTCGGGAGAGCCGGCGATCACCGGCTCTCCCAACGCGCTAAACAGATAACGGCTTAGGGAGCAGCGTTGTAGGACGAAGCGCCGTTGCCGCTCGAGTTGGTGACTGAGACGTCGAAGTACTGCGCGCCACCGTTGTCGTCATTCACGGGCACGCCGTCGTTAGCACCGCTGTCGGTGAAGTCGCACACCGACACGTCGTCGTTCGCGTAAGTGCCGGTGCTCAGGCCGTCCGTAGCCGGCGCGGAACACGTGATGAGCGTGACATTGTTGGTGTACGAGGTGGTGCTCGGCTCGTCACCGAAGCCCGCGTCGATGGTCTCGCCACTGATCGCAGCCGCGTTCGTGGGGCTGAAATAGATGTTCGCCTGCTGGATGTACTGGCCGTCCGCGCTGAGGTTGTAACTCACACCGTCAGCCGTCGCGCCGGTAATGCTCGTCTGAGCGAAGCCGATGGCCGCAGTCGTCGGCGTACCGTCGACGTTCGCCGTATAGGCGGCGCCGCCGGCGGCGAGAGCGCCGATCACCGCAACCGCTGCGATGATGCGCTTCTTGTTGCGCTTCATAGTGTTGACCTCCGTGTTGGTCTTTGGTTTGCCCCGCTGACCGGTCGGTCATCACCAGAACGCCTCGCCTTCCCTGACCAGCGGTTTTCTGGTCAATGTCATCGTCCAGACACACCAGGCCCTGATCCGTAGTTAATCCGGATCAACCCCGCGGTTTCCCCGGCTGGCGCAGGGCGCTGCGGCGTGCTAGACGCGATTTGGTGAGGTTTGAGTACCTCTGGCCCGCCGGCCCCCGGTCCGGGCCAGGGCCACGCCGGCCAGGCACAGTGCGCCACCCGGGAGGACGAGCAGCGGTGGCACCTCGGCCAGGAACGCCCAGCCGAACAGGAGTGCGAGCGGGGGCACGAGGTAGGTGGTCGAGCCCATCTTCCCGGCGGTGGTACGCGCCAGCGCATAAGCCCAGGTCACGAATCCGATTGCCGTGGGCGCGACGCCTAGGTAGATCATCCACGCGATCGTGGGCGAACCGGCTCGGCCGAGGCCGTGCACGAGCGACCCGGCGTACGGCAAGCAGCTGATCGCTCCGATCGTGCATGCCAGCCAGGTCACGGTGAGCGGCGAGGCATGGCGCAGGACCGGCTTCTGCGCCACCACCCCGCCGGCGTAGGCGAAGGCCGCCACCACGCACAGGACCGCGCCGAGGCTCTCGTGCAGCCCGTGGCGCGAGCTGGCGATCCCGATGACGACCGCCCCGGCGAACGACACGATGCACCCGGCAAACAGCCGCGAGGGAAACCCCTCGCGCAGGATCCACCCGGCGAAGATCGCGATCAGGATCGGCCCGACGTTGACGAGCATGGCGGCCGTGCCCGCGTCGATCCGCGTCTCGGCGGCGTTGAGCGAGACGTTGTACACGCCGAACCAGAGGACGCCGCACACCGCGATCCCCACGAGCTCGTGCCGGCTGGGCAGACGCTCGCGGCGGGCCAGCACAAGCAGGCCGAGCGCGACACTCCCGACCAGCAGCCGTCCCAGTGCGAGCGCGCCCGGCGACAGCTCACGATCCGCGTAGCGAATCGCCACGAATGCCGAGGCCCACAGCGCGACGGTCAGGCCGACCATCCCGACGATCACGGCCTGGCCGCGGGAGGCTCTCGACTTGGCCGGTGCGAGGGCGGTCATGTGGATAGAACGTAACGGGCGGCGAAGTCGTGAGATGGGACTCGGACCGAGTTCCTACATACTGAGGCCATGACGTTTCGCTCCATGCCCAAGCGTGAAACCACGCTGGCGCGGGGCCAAGTCCCGCCGGTGGACCGCGCGACCATCCACCCCTACCACGATGCGACGCCCGGCCGCTTCTACTACCAGCGTTACGCCCATCCGGTCGGACTGGAGGCCGAGCGGCTGGTGGGCGAGCTCGACGGCGGCCACGCGCTCCTGTTTCCCTCGGGCTCCGCGGCCACGACCGTGCTGATGCTCGCGCTGCTCAAGCCAGGCGCGACAGTGGCCGTCGCTGACGGCGGGTATTGGGGGACCGTCGCCCTGCTTCAGGGCGAGCTCGCACGCTGGGGGTTGAACTTCGAGGCGTTCGACCAGACGGGGGAGCCGCCCAACGCCGATCTGGTCTGGCTCGAACCGTGCGCCAACCCGATGATGACGTTTCCCGACCTCAATGCTGCGATCGCCCAGGCGCACGCCGCGGGCGCCCTCGTGGTGGTCGACAACACGGTGCTCAGCCCCATCCTGCTGCGCCCGCTCGACCACGGCGCCGACTTCGTGCTGCACAGCGCGAGCAAGATCCTCGCCGGTCATCACGATGCACTGCTGGGGGTCGTAACGTCGGCGCGGGCCGAGGACCACGAGCGTCTGGCCTCCTTCCGGTCGGCCTCGGGGGTCGCGGCCGCCCCGGATCCGGCGTGGCTGCTGCTGCGCGGGATGAAGACGCTCGGACTCCGGGTGGCGCGCGAATCGGCTAGCGCGCTCGAGCTGGCTCGCCGGTTGGCTGCCCATCCGGCCGTCCTGCGCGTCCGCTACCCGGGTCTTGACCCGGACCCGGTGGCGGCGAGCTACGTCGATTCGTTCGGCCCGCTCCTCTCGTTCGACGTGGTCGACCAGGCGGCCGCCACTCGCGTGGAGCGGGCGCTCGAGCTGATCGAGAACGCGACCAGCCTGGGCGGAGTCGCCTCGACGCTCGAGGCACGGGCGCGCTGGGAGCCGTCCCGGGTGCCGCCCGGCCTGCTGAGGCTGAGCGTTGGTCTGGAGGACGTGGAGGACCTGTGGGCGGACCTGGCGCGGGCGCTCGATGCGGGCGCGGATGGGTAGGGTGCGGGGCACATGAAGATCGTCTACACCCTCACCGACGAGGCGCCGGCGCTCGCCACGCACTCGCTCCTGCCGATCATCCGTGGCTTTGCCGGCGCGGCCGGCATCGAGATCGAGACGAGCGACATCTCGCTCGCCGGACGGATCCTGGCCCAATTTTCCGATCGGCTCGAAAACGGCCAGGGCGTCCCCGACGCGCTCGGCGACCTCGGCGAACTGGCACGCACGCCCGAGGCCAACATCATCAAGCTCCCGAACATCAGCGCCTCGGTGCCCCAGCTCAAGGCGGCCATCGAGGAGCTCCAGCAGGAGGGGTACGACGTGCCCGACTACCCCGACGCGCCGGGCGACGACGAGCAGCGCGAGATCCGCGGCCGGTACGACAGGGTCAAGGGGAGCGCGGTCAATCCGGTACTCCGCCAAGGGAACTCGGACCGCCGGGCGCCCGCCTCGGTCAAGGACTACGCGCGCCGGCATCCCCATTCGATGGGCGAGTGGTCCTCCCAGTCGCGCTCGCATGTCGCGACGATGAGCGAGCACGACTTCCGCGCCACCGAGCGCTCGCGCACCGTCACGCGTGAGGGCACCGTCAGGATCGAGCACGTCGACCGGGACGGCAGCGTGACCGTGCTCAAGGAGAAGACGTCGCTGAAGGCGGGGGAGATCATCGACGCCGCGGTCATGCGCCGGGCCGCGCTCGAGGAGTTCCTGGTCGAGCAGCTGGCCGACGCGAAGGACCGGGGGGTCCTCTTCTCCGTGCACCTGAAGACGACGATGATGCGCGTCTCGGACCCGATCATCTTCGGGTACGTCGTGCGGGCGTACTTCGCCCAGTTGTTCGAGGCGCACGGGGATGCCCTGAAGTCGGTCGGGGTGAACCCCAACGACGGGCTGGCCGCGCTGCTCAAGGCGATCGCGTCGCTTCCCGACGATCGGCGCCAGGCCGTGCAGAGCGAGATCGACGCCGCGTTCCAGACCGGTCCGCCTCTCGCGATGGTCGACTCCGACCGCGGGATCACCAACCTCCACGTGCCCAGCGATGTGATCATCGACGCGTCGATGCCGGCAGCGATCCGAGCCTCGGGCCAGATGTGGAACGCTCGCGGCGAGCACCAGGACGCCAAGTTCGTCATCCCCGACCACTCCTACGCTGCCCTATACGCGGCCGCCGTCGATCACTGTCGCGAGCACGGCGCGTTCGACCCGGCCACGATGGGCTCGACGCCGAACATCGGCCTGATGGCGCAGTCGGCCGAGGAGTACGGCTCGCACGACAAGACGTTCGAGGTCGAGGCGGCCGGGACGGTACGGGTCGTCGACGACCAGGGCGAGACGCTGCTCGAACACGAGGTCGACGCGGGCGATATCTGGCGCATGTGTCAGACCAAAGACCTCCCGATCCAGGATTGGGTGCGATTGGCCGTCGCGCGCGCGCGTGAAACAGGCACCCCCGCTGTGTTCTGGCTCGACGAGACTCGTGCCCACGACGCCGAGGTACTGGCCAAGGTGCGCCCGGCGCTGGAGGAGCTGGGCACCGACGGAGTCCAGATCGAGATCCTCGACGTCACGGAGGCGGCCCGGTTCACGCTCGACCGGGCGCGCGCGGGCCAGGACACGATTTCGGTGACCGGCAACGTGCTACGCGACTACCTGACCGATCTGTTTCCGATCCTCGAACTTGGGACGAGCGCCAAGATGCTCTCGATCGTTCCGCTGATGGCGGGCGGTGGCCTGTTCGAGACGGGGGCAGGCGGCTCGGCTCCCCGTCACGTGCAGCAGTTCCTCGAGGAGAACCACCTGCGCTGGGACTCTCTCGGGGAGTTCCTTGCCCTCGGCCCGTCGCTTGAGCTGCTGGCCGACAAGGAAGACAATCCGCGCGCGAAGCTGCTGGCCGAGACGCTCGATCGCGCCATTGGCCGGGTACTCGAAGAGGACCGCTCGCCGAAGCGCGCGGTAGAAGAGCTCGACAACCGGGGCAGCCATTTCTATCTCGCGCTCTACTGGGCCCAGGAGCTGGCCGACCAGGCGCAGGACGCCGAGCTGGCCGAGCGGTTTGCGTCCCTGGCCGACTTGCTGAGCGAGAACGAGGAGCGGATCGTCGAGGAGCTGAGCGCGGTGCAAGGCTCGGAGGTCGAGATCGGCGGCTACTACCGCCCCGACGACGACGAGGTCACCGAAGCGATGCGTCCGAGCGCCACGCTGAACGAGGCGATCGATTCGCTGGTCTCAGGGCTTAAGACCTGAGTCCGCCGGCGCGGGCGGCTTGCGTTCCTGCAAGAGCTTCTTGAACTCGGGGTGCACCGCGGCCAGGCGGAGCCGTCGCGGGCCTCCCGTCACGTTGAAGAAGGCGCGCAGGTGCGGCTTGTCCACGACAACCACAGCCTTTGACCCGCCGGCGGCGCGCACGATGGCCTTGGCCACGTATTCGGGCGTCATCGCCTTTTCCGGGGTTTGCCCGCCGGTCGGGCCCCACTCATGCTCCTCGGTGAGCTGGTCGGTCCGGACGTCGCCGGGGCAGACCGCGCAGGCGTGGACGCCGCTGCCGGCCAGCTCGTGGTAGAGGACCTCGGCCAGGCCGACCATCGCCCACTTGCTCGTGCAATAGGACGCGTAGCTCGGGCCGCCGATCAGCCCGAACTCTGAGGCGACGAGGACGATGTGTCCGCGCCCGCGCTGGCGCATCCCGGGCAGAACACGCTGGCTGAGCCACAAAGCCGCGCCCGCGTGCAGCCGGTAGGTGCGCTCGAAGTCCTCCACGCTCACGTCCTCGACGAAGTCCCGGCGCAGCAGCCCGGCACAGCTCACGAGCACCTCGACCGGCCCCAGGGCGCCCTCGACCTCATCGACCGCGCGCCGGCACTCGGCCGGATCGGTGAGGTCCGCCGCCACGGCGTGCGTGCGGCCGGAGATCGCGCGAGCCGCCTCCTCGACGCCTGCCTGGCTGGTGGCGACCAGCCCCACGGACGCGCCCCGGTCGGCGAACCGGCGTGCCGTGGCCAGCCCGATTCCCCGCGAGGCGCCGGTCACGAGCACGGTCTGTCCGGCATAGGAGCCCGGCATGTGGTCGCAGATCCTATTGGCTGCGCGCGCCCGTCAGCTCCTAGGTCTCGGCGCTTTGGCGGGCCAACTCCGCCAGCGCCCGCACCAGCGGCGTCGCGGCTCCTTCGGGCCAAACCAGCTCGAGCACGGCGGGCCGGGCGTCGACGAGTGGGATCGCCCTGATCCCAAGGTGGGCGTAAGGCACCGCCACGATCTCGGGCACGGTGGTGACCGCCCGGCCCGAGCTGATGATCCAGGCAACCTCCTCCGGCGTCTTGGCGTCGTCGTCGGTGCGGCGAGCCGGCGCGCCGCGGTAGGCATCCAGGCCCCAGTTGCCGAGCCACGCCGGATCGCATCCGACGATGCCGGGGAACGTCTCATCGAATAGATCCTGCACGCTTAGTTCGCGGCGGTTCGCGAGCGGGTGGTTCTCGGCCACGACCGCCACTATCGGGCTGGTGCGGATCGCCTGGCGCGCCAAGCCGGGGATGGACGGGGCGAACCAGATCAGCGCGACATCGGCGTCGCCCAGCCACGACCGGGCGTTTTCCGATGGGTATCCGAGCTCCCGCCACTCGATCGTGACCGCGGGGTACGCGACGCTGAAGCTCGGAAACAGGTCGCCCGCGAGCATCGGCGGAGTCATGCTGACGAATCCAGCCCGCAGTCGACCGCCCTGCTGGTCGGCCCAGGCGCGCGCGGTCGCGCTGGCGTCCTCGATCGCCGCCAGCGTCGCCTGCGCCTTCTCCAGGAACGCGGCCCCGGCTGGGGTCACCGTCACCCCGCGGGGGTGGCGCTCGAGCAGCTTCACGCCGACCTGGGTCTCGAGCCGCGCGATCGCCTGGGAGAGCACCGGCTGGGCCAGCTGCAGTAGCTGCGCGGCGCGCGTCATCTGACCCTCCTGTGCGACGGTCACGAAATAGCGCAGCTGCCTGAGGTCGAGCTCGCTCAGCTACCCGCCTCTACCTTCCGGGCATCACGTGATGCCATAAGCGCTGGTT
>Ga0335072_10000669_pt1 | contig 62916 bp, 67 predicted proteins | sample Lox_Sample_21_FD_206725 | JGI IMG/M metagenome (GOLD analysis project Ga0335072, IMG submission 206725) | Soil microbial communities from Loxahatchee National Wildlife Refuge, Florida, United States - Lox_Sample_2.1 | ecosystem: Environmental > Terrestrial > Soil > Wetlands | place: USA...
CCGCTGGAAGTGCGCGATCGCGCGACCCTCGCCGAGCTCGCGCGCGAGCTCGCGCTGCGCGGCCTGCACGGCGCACGCCGGCAGCGGGCCGTCGGTGCCGGCGTTGAGGTAGGCGAGCGTGCCGAGAACGGGGAACTCCTCGCGCAACCCGGGCAGGCTCACAGTGCGCGAGAATAGCCGCATGTGCAGCGCCGATCCGCAGCAGCCACTGTGGGAGCCGTCGCCGGCGCAGCTCGAGCAGGTGGAGATGACGCGCTTCATGCGCTGGGCGGGCGAGCGCCGCGGGGCGCGCTTCGCGGACTACGACGAGCTGTGGCGCTGGTCGGTGTCGGACCTGGAGGCGTTCTGGGCGCTGGTGTGGGAGTTCTGCGGCGTGCGCGCGTCGCGTCCCTACGAGCGCGTGCTGGGCTCACGCGAGATGCCGGGCGCGCGCTGGTTCGAGGGCGCGCGGCTGAACTACGCGGAGAACCTGCTGGCGCACGGCGAGGGCCGCGAGGGCGAGGTGGCGGTGGCGCACTGCTCGGAGCTGCGCCCGCAGCTCCAGGAGATCACCTGGGGCGAGCTGAGCGCGATGGTGGCGTCGGCGGCGGGCGGCCTGCGCGCGCTGGGGGTGGAGCGCGGCGACCGCGTGGTGGCGTACATGCCGAACATCCCCGAGACCCTGATCGCGCTGCTGGCGAGCGCGAGCATCGGCGCGATCTTCTCGAGCGCGGCCCCGGAGTTCGGGGCGCGCAGCGTGATCGACCGCTTCGCGCAGATCGAGCCGAAGGCGCTGCTGGCGGTGGACGGCTACCGCCACGGCGGCAAGGACTTCGACCGCGCCGAGAACGTGCGGCGCATCCTCGCGGAGCTGCCGACGGTGGAGCACGTGGTGGTGCTCCCATACCTGTCCGAGGATGATTTTGATGAGGCCGCCTTCGGCGGCGGGGGAGGCGTTCGCAGCGTCGTCACCTGGGACGGCCTGCTCACCGCCGGCGAGGGCTCGCCCCCGCGCTTCGAGCAGGTGGGCTTCGAGCACCCCCTGTGGGTGCTGTACTCCTCGGGCACGACGGGCCTGCCGAAGGCGATCGTGCACGGCCACGGCGGCATCCTCCTGGAGCAGTGCAAGAAGCGCCTGCACCTGGACCTGCGCGCGGGCGACCGCATGTTCTGGTTCACGACGACGGGCTGGATGATGTGGAACTTCCTGGTGGGGTGCCTGCTCTCGCAGGCGGCGATCGTGCTCTACGACGGCAGCCCGGCGCACCCGGATCTCGACTGCCTGTGGGATCTGGCGGAGCGCGCGGGGATCACGTGCATGGGGGTGAGCCCTGGTCTTCTGGCGAGCTGCGAGAAGGCGGGGCTGGAGCCTGGCAGCGCGCACGATCTGAGCCGCCTGCGGGCGCTGGGCGCGACGGGCTCGCCGCTGTCGCAGGAGAGCTTCAAATGGGTGTACCGGCACGTGAAGGAGGACGTGTGGCTGTTCTCCACGAGCGGCGGCACGGACGTGTGCACGGCGTTCGTGGCGGGGTGCCCGCTGCTGGCGGTGTACGAGGGCGAGCTGCAGTGCCGGGCGCTGGGCTGCGCGGTGCGGGCGTGGGACGGGCGCGGCAACAGCCTGGAGGACGAGGTGGGCGAGCTGGTGATCACCGAGCCGATGCCCTCGATGCCGTTGTACCTGTGGGGCGACGCGGACGGCTCGCGCCTGCGCGAGAGCTACTTCGCGATGTTTCCGGGCGTGTGGCGCCACGGCGACTGGATCCGCATCACGCCGCGCGGCGGCGCGGTGATCTACGGGCGCTCGGACTCCACGATCAACCGCCAGGGCGTGCGCATGGGCACGGCGGAGATCTACCGCGCGGCGCTGGCCGTCCCGGACGTTCTCGACGCGCTGGTGGTGGACGTGACGCGCCCGCAGGAGCAGGGCGGGGGACAGGGCGAGCTGTGGATGCTGATGTTCGTGGTGCTGCGCGAGGGCGCCGAGCTCGACGAGCAGCTCACGGCCGCGATCAAGCGGCGCATCCGCGATGACTGCTCGCCGCGGCACGTGCCGAACGAGGTGCGCCAGATCGCAGAGGTGCCACGCACGCTGTCGGGGAAGGTGCTGGAGGTGCCGGTGAAGCGCATCCTGATGGGCGCGCCGCCGGAGCAGGCGGCGAGCGTGGAGTCGCTGGCGAACCCGCGCTCGCTGGACTACTTCGTGGAGCTTGCGCGCAGGCTGGGCGCCGCGACGAGCTCGCGCTGAGCCCGGTCCCGGCAGCCGGGCTGCGGTCCCGGCCGCGGCAGCCGGGCGGCGGTCAGGGCAGCCACGCGGCGGTCAGTGGTAGTGCTCGGGCGCGTGTTCGAGCCGCGACCAGTTCTCTGGGTCGTGCCCGAACACGAGCAGCGGCTCCCCCTGCGGGGACGATGCGAGCTCGCGGGCGATCCCGCGCAGGCGCTCGCGCGAGCGGGCGGCCTCGTCGGCCGAGTGCAGGGCTCGCGGGCTCTGTGATCCCTCCCATTGCGCGCGGTTGTCGACGGCGTCGGCGGTGAGCAGCACGGAACCCGTCTGCTCGAGCTCGAGTAGGAGCGAGACGTGGCCGGCCGAGTGCCCAGGCGTCTGCAGCAGCATCACGGCGCCGTCGCCGAAGAGGTCGAGGTCTCCCTCGAACGGCTGCCAGTCGAGCTCCGGCTGCTCGTAGTCGGCCCTGACGTAGCCGTGCGCCAGCGCGTGCTCGATCGTGCGCGCGCTCTCCAGCTCCGCGGCGTGCACGAGAACCCTGGCGGCGGGAAAGTGTCCGAGCGCGCCGGCGTGGTCGATGTGCAGGTGCGTCTGCACGATCCAGCCGATCGCCTCGGGCGCGATCCCGAGCCGGCTCAGCTGTGCGCCGCAGTGCTGCTCCTCGCTCATGTGAACCGTGAATACGTCCGCGAGCGCTCCCCAGTGCGCGTGCGCGTCGCGCGCGACCGCGAGCGGGTTGCCGCCGTCGACGAGAACGTTGCCGCGCAGGTGGCGGATCAGGTAGAACGGCACCGGCACCTCGATCCCCTGCAGCCCGAGGGTTCCGCTGCTGAACAGGTAGAGCTCCGCGCCCGCCACCGCGCGGGATCGTATGCGAGTCCAGGGGCGGGATGTCCAGGCCCCGCGAAAGCCGGGCGGGGAGGATCAGGACCGGCCGTCGCGCTCGCGCTGTTCGCGCTCTCGCCGCCAAGCACCCTCGTCGGCTTCGACGGGAGCCGGTTCGCCTCCGGGAGCCGGTTCGTCGCCGGGGCGCTGGGCGCCTGCGTCGGGATCGCCAAGCAAGGTGTTCGCCCGAGCCGGCGGCACGCCGTCGTCCGGCGGCAGGCCGTCGGCGAGGCGTTCGAGTTCGAGCGCGTAGCGTCGGCGCTCCAGTTGTGCGAGCTCCCCCTCCGGGGACGACGCGGCCGCGACGGGGTTCGCGAGCGCCGGTGGTGCATGGACCTCTCGAGCGGCGGCCTCGGACGCCGGCCGGGGATTCGCGGCGACCGGCTCCGTGACGCCCGGCGCGCGGGGGCGGGGGCCGTTGGCGGCGAGGTCTGTGATGTCCGGGGCGTGATTGACGTCCGGGGCGTTCGAGTGAGCGTCGTTGGCGGCGGGGCCTGCGATGCGCTGGGTGGGGGCCGGGGGGTCCGTGATGCCGGGGGCGGGGGCCGAGGGGTCCGTGATGCGCTGCCTGTGGGAGAGGGGGGCGTAGCCGGGCTCGGCGGCGGCCCTCGCGCGGGCGAGCAACGACCCTCCCTGCGTGGCCATTCGGTAGGTGCCGGCGAGCAGCTCGTCGACCGCCTCGTCGATGTCGCGCGCGAGCAGCTCGACGTCGGGCAGCGCCTCGCGGTCGGCGTAGACGCCGAAGCACGCCTGCCCGCCGACGCTGACCATGCCGACGGACAGCGCGTGGTGGTCTGACAGCGGCACCATCGGGTAGATCGCCTGCAGCTGGCAGCCGAGCATGTACATCGGCGCGGTGGGGCCGGGGATGTTGGAGACCACGAGGTTGAACGCGCGGGGGCTCGCAAACAGCCTGGAGAGGGCCTGCTGCACGGTGGCGGGCACGCGCGAGGCGGCCTTCAGCACGAGATCCGACCCCTCCGGCTCGCCCTCGCGCTTGCAGCGGGTCATGCTCGCGTGCACCTCGTACAGGCGGGCGAGCGGATCGGGCTCGTGGCAGGGCAGCTCGGCGAACACGAAGGAGATGTGGTTGCCGACGCCCTCGCCGCCGCCGCGCACGCTGACGGGGACCATCACCTTCAGCGCCACCGGCTCCTCGCCGCGGCGCAGCAGATAGGCGCGGATGCCGCCCGCGACGGCTGCGAGGATCACGTCGTTGACGGTGGTGCCGTAGGCGCGCCTGATCGTGCGCAGGTCCTCGAGCGGGCGCTGCACCCAGGTCAGGCGTCGCAGCCGCGAGAGCGGTTCGTTGAGCACGCTCGGCGGCGCGGGGCGCAGCAGCTGGTCGACCACGCGCAGGGCGCGGAGCGCGCCGCGGGTGGTCTGCTGCGCGACCGGGCCCGGCGCGCCCGCGAGGCGCAGCGGCCACTGCAGCAGGTCGAGGTTCCCGTCCACGAGGTCGCGCAGGCCGCGCGCGAGCATGCGCTCGCCGCGCGGCTCGGGCTCGGCCTGCCACTGCGCCCGCTCGTAGGCGACGGGCTCGGGGGTGGGGTCGAGCAGCAGCGAGGCGAGCTCCAGCGCGGCAAGGCCGTCGACCATGCAGTGGTGGGTCTTGCCGACGATCGCGAAGCGCATGTGGGCGGCGTCATGGCAGATCCACATCTCCCACAGCGGGCGGTCGCGTCGCAGCGGGATCGACATCGTCTCGTCGATCAGCTTCTCCAGCGAGCCGGGAGCCCAGTAGACGTGGCGGTCGATCGAGAAGCAGGGGTCGTCGACCCACTCCGGCGCCTGCACCCCCAGCGGCACCGAGGCGAGCTTGTGGCGGTAGCGGGGGGCGTGGCCGAGGCGCAGCTCGATGTGGTCGCGCAGCTCGGCGAAGCTCGGCAGGCGGCCGTCGGCGGGCGAGAACAGCGCGACCCAGCCGATGTGCATGTGCGCGGTCGGCGTCTCGACGGCGAGGAACGACGCATCGAGCGCGGACAGGCGCTGGCGGGTCACTCGGCGCCCACCAGCGGCACGCTCGGGACGGCGGCGCGCACGCGCGTGCGCGGCCGCGACGGGCGCCCGCGGAGCGCGGCGCGCGGGAGGCGCCTGCGGCCCCATTCGGCGGCCACGGCGAAGCGCATCAGCCGCTCGAAGTAGCTCGACAGCGGGGCCGTCTCGACGCCGCTGTCGCGCAGCGCGACACGACAGCGGCGATCGTCGAAGCGCACGCGGGCGGCGAAGTAGGGGAACAGGATCTCGCTGCGCCGCAGCGCGCGGCGGCTGCGCTCGTCGGCGGCGGCGCGCACGAGCAGCGGGTGCACCACGCGCCGGTACAGCGCCGGGTCGACCAGGCGCGGCGCGGGGCGTTTGAAGAACGCGCTGGCGAGCTCGACGAGCTCGCCGACGGTGCTGGCGTGCTGGCCGGCGGTGAGGTGGAAGGTCGCGCCGCACGCCTCCGGGCACTGGCTGAGCGCGAACGTCGCGTCGGCGACGTAGTCCACGGGCACGACGTCGACGGGCGAGTCGCCTCGCGCCGGCAGGGCGGCGTAGGCGCCGCGGGCGAACGCCCGCAGCGGCCAGTAGAGCACGTTGAACGACGCGGTCCAGCCGCTCGCGCGCTCGCCGACCACGATGCTGGGCCGCACCACGGTCAGCGGCAGCTCGCGGTGGGAGCGGGCGATCATGCACTCGGCCTCGAACTTCGAGCACTCATACGTGTTGCGAAAGCTCTGCCCCACGTCGAGCTGGTCCTCGCTGAAGCAGCCGGCGTGCTCGCCGGCGACGTAGGCGGTGGACACGTAGGAGAGGCGCCGCAGCGAGCCGCGCGCGTGGCAGCGCTCGGCGAGCTCGAGCACGCGGCGGGTGCCGTCGAGGTTGATCGCGCGGGCCTGCTGCGCGCCCAGCTCGAACGAGACCGACGCCGCGCTGTGGACGATCTCGCCGATCCGCTCGGCGAGCCGGTCGAGGCCGCCGGCCACGGCCATGCCGGGGCGGGTGATGTCGCCGCGCACGGCCGTGACGCGGCCGTCGTGGGGATGGTCGGCGCCGAACAGCTCGACCAGCGTGCGGCGCAGGCGGGCCTGCGCCGCGGTGTCGCTGTCGGCGCGCACGAGCACGTGCACGGGACGATCGGTGCGCTCCAGGTAGCGCACCAGCAGCTCCATGCCGAGGAACCCGGTGCCCCCGGTCAAGAACACAGCGTCGGTCATGCTCCCCACATCCTCCCGCACACACTTGACAGCACGGCAATCGATTGGTCGCAGCATGTCGAGATGACGCGCTACGTGCGTCGCGAAAGGACGCAATCTGGGCACAAATCGAAATCGTCCCCGCGCGTGTGCGCGTTCGCGGTGCGGCCAGCCGCCGTTCCTCGCGCCGGCTACAGCCCCAGCGAGCGGCCGACGATCTCCTTCATGATCTCGTTGGCGCCGCCGTAGATGCGGGTCACGCGGGCGTCGGTCCAGGCGCGGGCGATGGGGTACTCGCGCATGTAGCCGTAGCCGCCGAACAGCTGCAGGCAGCGGTCGATCGCGCGGCCCTGCAGGTCGGTGCACCACCACTTGGCGGTGGCGGCGTCCTCGGGGGTGAGCTCGCCGGCGTTCAGCGCCTGCGCGCAGCGGTCCACGAACGCGCGCGCCACCTGCACTTCGCCGTGGACCTCCGCGAGCGTGAAGCGCGAGGACTGGAAGGAGCCGATCGGCTGGCCGAAGGCACGGCGCTCGCGCACGTAGGAGAGCGTCCACGACAGCGCTGCCTCGGCCGCCGCCACCGCGGAGGCTGCGATCGAGAGGCGCTCCTGCGGGAGGTTGGAGACGAGGTAGACGAAGCCCTCGCCCTCGCTGCCGAGCAGGTTCTCGACCGGCACCCGCACATCCGCGAACGACAGCTCGGCGGTGTCCTGGGCGTGCTGGCCGATCTTCTCGAGCTTGCGCGAGCGCTCGAAGCCCTCCATCCCCCGCTCGAGCACCAGCAGGCTGATGCCGCGGTGGCGCTCTGACGGGTCGGTCTTCACGGCGGTGATCACGAGGTCGGCGTTGACGCCGTTGGTGATGAACGTCTTGGCGCCGTCCACCACGTAGTGCCCGCCCTCGCGGCGCGCGCGCGTGCTCATGGCGGCGAGGTCCGAGCCGATGCCCGGCTCGGTCATCGCGATCGCGGTGATCAGCTCGCCGGAGACGACCCCCGGCAGCCAGCGCTCGCGCTGCTCCTCGTCGCAGTAGCGCAGGAGGTACGGCAGGGCGATGTCGTTGTGGAGGGTGACGCCGAGGCCGAAGCTGCCGACGCCGGCGCGCTGGCACTCTTCCCCGATCACGAGGTTCAGCCGGAAGTCCTCGGCGCTGGCGCCGCCGTAGCGCTCGGGCGCGGCCATCGCCAGGAAGCCGCCGGCGCCGGCGTGGGCGAACAGCTCGCGCGGGATGATGCCGGCGCGCTCCCACTCGCCGTAGCGGCCCTCCTCGCCGACCACCTCGCGCTCGAGGAAGGTGCGGAAGCTCGCCCTGAAGTCTTCGTGGATGTCCTCGAACAGGCTGCGTCGCATGCGCCCGAGCAGGCTACCGGCGCCCGCGCCGGCGCAGCGGCGCCGCGGGCAGGGAGGAGTGCGCGCCGGAAAGTCGAACTGAAGCGCCGACATGAAGCGCGCAGCGACGAAGACCGCGGAGAAGCCCCCGGTGAACGGCAGCGACCGCGCCGGCGCGCTGACCGGCGAGCACCAGAGCCTCTCGAAGTACATCCAGGCCCGCTTCGACGAGTGCTCGCGCTCGCAGAAGGACGTGGCGCAGTACATCGTGGACCACCTCGACGAGGCCGCCTTCCAGACCGCCGAGGAGCTGGCGCGGCGGGCCAACACCTCGAGCTCCACGGTGGTGCGCTTCTCCCAGGCGCTCGGCTTCGAGGGCTTCCCGGAGCTGCAGGCGGCGGCGCGCGAGGAATACCGGCGCGTGCACGCCAAGACCAACGGCGACGCCCACGCCGGGAGCTCGTCCGCGCCCCTGTTCTCGCTCGACCAGAACGAGTTCGAGGCGGCGCTGGCGGCGGACCACCTGAACGTGGAGGACACCGCGCGCAAGGTCTCGCGCAGCGAGGTGGAGGCGCTGATCGAGGCGATCGTCGCCGCCGAGAGGGTGCTGGTGGCGGGCACCGACCAGATGGCCTTCTTCGCCAGCTACCTGCGCCACCTGCTGATGCTGCTCGACCTGCGCGTGGAGGTGGTGGCGAGCCCTTCCCAGGAGGCGCTCAGCCGGCTCGGCCGGATCGACTCCGGCACGCTCGTGATCGGGCTCTCGGCCGGTCGCCCGCACCCGCTAGTGGTGCGCGCGATGAAGCTCGCGCGCCACCGCCAGGCGCAGACGGCGGCGATCACCGACGCGACCCTCTCCGAGGTCGCCAAGCTCGCGCAGATCAAGCTCTACTACTCCTCCAACAGCCCTGCCTACGTGCGCTCCCACGCCGCTCTCTTGAGCGTGATCCAGGCGCTCGCCTACGGCGTGTACGCGCGCGACACCGCCTCCTACGACGACCGCATCAAGGCCTTCCGGCTGAAGTAGGGCGGCGCGGGCCACGCTGGCCCGCGTGGGTGGCGTCTTCGAGCCCGAGCGCGCGGAGATCGCCGCGCGTGGTGTTCACGCGTGCGCTTTGAGCGGCGCGAAGGCGCCGCCTCTGACAGGATGTGCGCGCGATGCAGCGGCGATCGATCGGGCGCGACGGCGCCGAGAGGCTGGGCGCCATCCATCTGTTCTCGGGGCTGTCCGAGGGCCAGCGGCAGATGCTCGCGCGGCTGATCGACGAGGTCAGCGCAGACGCCGGCGAGGAGCTGATGCGCGAGGGCGAGTACGGCTACGAGGTGCTGTTCGTGGAGGAGGGCTCCGCCGAGGTCACCCAGGGCGGCACGCCCATCAACACCGTCGTCGCGGGCGAGCTGATCGGCGAGCTCGCCGTGCTCGACGCCGGCGGCACCCGCACCGCCACGGTGCTCGCGAGCACGCCGCTGCGGGCCGTCTCGCTGACCTCGCACTTCATGCACGACGTGCGCCGGCGGATGCCCGAGATCGCGCAGGCGATCGAGCGGGCCGCAGCCGAGCACCGCGAGCGCGACCGCCTGCGCGCGGCCGGCGAGCCGCAGGGCTGAGGGCCCGCGGGCTCGCGCTGCTGTCAAGATAGGTCCATGCGCGACGAGGCCACCTTCCGGGTCAAGAGCGGCCTGGCGGAGATGCTCAAGGGCGGCGTGATCATGGACGTCGTCACCCCCGAGCAGGCCAAGGTCGCCGAGGACGCCGGCGCCGCCGCGGTGATGGCGCTCGAACGGGTGCCGGCCGACATCCGCCGCGACGGGGGCGTGGCGCGCATGTCCGACCCGGAGATGATCGCCGGCATCCAGCAGGCGGTCACGATCCCGGTGATGGCCAAGGCGCGCATCGGCCACTTCATGGAGGCGCGCGTGCTGGAGGCGCTCGAGGTCGACTACGTGGACGAGTCGGAGGTGCTCACGCCGGCCGACGAGGCCAACCACATCGACAAGTGGGACTTCAAGGTGCCGTTCGTGTGCGGCGCCACCAACCTCGGCGAGGCGCTGCGGCGCATCGGCGAGGGCGCCGCGATGATCCGCTCCAAGGGCGAGGCCGGCACCGGCGACATCGTGGAGGCGGTGCGCCACATGCGCATGATCACCGGCGAGATCCGCCGCCTGACGATGCTCGGCGACGACGAGCTCGCGAGCGCCGCCAAGGCGCACGCCGCGCCGCTGGACATCGTGCGCCAGGTCGCCCGCGACGGCCGCCTGCCGGTGGTGCTGTTCTGCGCCGGCGGCATCGCCACGCCGGCCGACGCCGCGCTGATGATGGCGCTGGGCGCCGAAGGCGTGTTCGTGGGCTCCGGCATCTTCAAGTCGCAGGACCCCCCGGCGCGGGCGCGGGCGATCGTCGAAGCCACCACCCACTGGCAGGACCCGCAGCGCGTCGCCGCGGCCTCGCGGGGGCTCGGCACCGCCATGGAGAGCCTCGAGAGCGCCAAGCTCGAGGACGAGCAGCTGCTCGCACAGCGCGGCTGGTAGCACGCCGCTTGAGCGACGCCCCGCTGATCGGCGTGCTCGCCCTGCAGGGCGGCTTCGAGGCGCACGAGCGCATGCTGGAGCGCCTGGGCGCGTCCACCCGCGAGGTTCGCACCGCGGCGGGTCTCGACGGCCTGGACGGGCTCGTGATACCCGGCGGCGAGTCCACCACGATGACCCTCGGCGTCGAGCGCGAGGGCCTCGCCGAGCCGCTGCGCCGGCTGGCGGCGTCGGGCACGCCGATCCTCGGCTCCTGCGCCGGGCTGATCATGCTCGACCGCGACCACCTCGCGCTGATGGACATGCGCGCCCGGCGCAACGCCTTCGGCCGTCAGACGCACAGCTTCGAGGCCGACGTGCCGATCGAGGGCATCGAGGGCGGCCCGCTGCGCGCCGTCTTCATCCGCGCCCCCTGGGTCGCCGAGCACGGCCCCGACGTGGAGATCATCGGGCGGGTCGACGGTCACGCGATCGCGGCCCGCCAGCGCTGCCTGCTCGCCGTCGCCTTCCACGCCGAGCTCGGCGAGGACCCCCGCCTGCACGAAGCGTTCCTGCGCTCCGTGCGCTCACGCTCCTAGCGCCGCCAACGCCGCCAGGCCGACGAGTCGCAACGGCGGCGCGCCCGCGCGAGAGCGCGCGTCGTTGCGCTTGACGGCCCAGTACGTTAGCGCTAACTTACCGTAAGTGCGTGCTAACAAAGTGTCGGCCTTCGATGCGCTCGGGGATCGCACCCGCCGCACGATCTTCGAGCGTCTCGCCGCCGGGCCGTGCTCCGTCGGCGAGATCGCGCGCGGGCTGCCGGTGTCGCGCCCGGCGGTCTCGCAGCACCTGCAGGTGCTCAAGAGCGCGCGCCTCGTCACCGATCGCGCCGAGGGCAACCGCCGCGTCTACCAGATCGACCCCGCCGGGGTGAGCGAGCTGCGGGCCTACCTCGAGCACTTCTGGGAGCGCTCGCTGGCCTCCTTCCGGGCGGCCGCCGAGCGCACCTACGACGACGGCCGCTGAGCTTCGCCCACGCGTGGGCGATACTGCGCGCATGCGCATCTCGCTCGCCGCCGACGAGCTCGCCGGCGTGGCCCGCTCGCTCGCCGCGGAGCTGGAGCGGCGGGGCCACGAGGCGCTGCTGCACGGCGCGCTGGCGGAGGGCGAGCGCTGCGACTGGGCGTGGGCCGCGGAGGCGGCGGCGCGGGACGTCGCCGCCGCTCGCGCCCAGCAGGGCATCGTGTGCTGCTGGACCGGCACCGGCGCCTCGATCGCCGCCAACAAGGTCCCCGGCGTGCGCGCCGCGCTGTGCGTGGACGCCGCCACCGCCGCCGGCGCGCGTCGCTGGAACGACGCCAACGTGCTCGCGCTGAGCCTGCGCGCCACCTCCGAGGCGCTGCTGTCGGAGATCCTCGACGCGTGGTTCGAGGCCGCGCCCAGCGAGGAGCTCGACGACCGCGCCAACGTCGCGCACCTGCAGGCGATCGCGCGTGCCGCCCGCCGCGGCGCCCAGCCGCAGCTGTCGGTCAGGCGCGGACGCGAGGCGGTCGCGTTCTACGAGCGCGCCTTCGACGCCGTCGAGGTCTACCGCGTCGGCGGCAGCGACGCGCATCCCGCGGTGGTCTCGCAGCTGCTCGTCGCCGACACCTACGTGTGGGTGGCCGACGAGTCGCCCGAGCACCTCAACTTCAGCCCCGAGACGCTCGGTGGCTCCACCGCGCGGCTGGCGCTGGTCGTCGAGGACCCCGACGCTGCCGTCGCCAAGGCCCTGGCCGCCGGAGCCAGGCAGGTGCGCGCGCTCGCCGACGAGCACGGCTGGCGGCTCGGCCGGCTCGAAGACCCCTACGGGCACCATTGGGAAATCGGGCGCCCGCTCGGGCCCTGGCCGCCGCCCGGGGCGATGCCGTGAGGCCCGCCGCCGGACTGCCCGTGCCGCTGTCGTGACGCCCGCCGGGATGCCCGCGGCGCTGTCGTGACGCCCGCCGGGATGCCCGCGGCGCTGTCGTGACGCCCGCCGGGATGCCCGCGGCGCTGCCGCTGGGCACGCCGCCAACCGGGGCTACCCGGCCGCGATCGCCTCGCTCACGCGCTGCGGCGCTTCCAGCATCGGCCAGTGGCTCACGTCCTCCAGCGCCGTCAGTGGCGCCTGCGGCAGCCGTTCGCCGATGCGCGCCGCCATGTGCGCGCCCGAGATCGGGTCGAGCATCCCCCACACGAACGCCAGCGGCACGTCGGCGCTCTCGAGCGCGCGCTGCCAGCGCCCCGCGTGCTGCTGGCGTTCGCTCATGTAGCGGATCAGGCGGTGGATCGCGAGCTGTCCGTGCGCGCGGCTCAGCGCCTCCCACATCTGCTCGCGCGCGCCGGCCGAGTCGAAGCCCTCCGCGAAGGTCGCGCGCAACCCCTCCACGAACGCCTCGCGGCCCAGCTGCGCGCTGATCCGCGGACCCAGCTCGGGGTCTAGCAGGGCGAGCTGGCCCGGCAGCGGGCGGTACACGTCCGCGTACAAGCCGCCGTTGAGGAAGCACAGCCGGTCGAGCTGCGTGACCAGCGCGCCCGCCGCGCGGCGCGCCAGCAGCTCCTGCGCCACCGTCACCGCATAGTCGTGCACCGCCAGCGCCGTCGCGTCCACCCCCTCGTGCGCCCACACCGCCTCCACCACGTCCGCCTGCTCGGCGATCGAGTAGTCGTGCTCGGGCGGCTTCTCCGAGGCGCCGAAGCCGAGGAAGTCGAGCGCCAGCACCCGATGGCGTGCCGCCAGCGCCGGCAGCACCCCCTCCCAGTCGTGCGAGGAGCTCGGGAAGCCGTGCAGCAGCGTCAGCGCCGGCCCCGCGCCCGCCCTGCGCACGAAGATCGCTCGCTGCGCGCCCGCCACCGGCACGCGCACGAGCTCGCCCTGCGACCACCACCGCTCGACCGCTCCCACGCCGGTCAGTATGCAGCGTCGCCACCCGCCAGCTCGAGCACCGGGCCGTCGCCGGCTCCGGCGCGGTCGCCGTCTCGCTCGAGCTCCGCGGCCAGCCCTCCGTCGAGCCGCTCACGCTCGCGCTCGGCGACATCGACGGCGTCATCGAGGTCAGCGCCCGCGACCTCTCGGGCGGCGAAGACTAGGCCGCCGGCCCGACCCGTCAGCAGCGCGCGGCCCGCGCCGCGCGAGCGCACGCGCTCACGCCGCCGCGAAGCGCACCACGCCGTCGCGCTCCTCCTCCGTCACCACTCCCTCGCGCAGCAGCAGGTCCACGTGCCCCAGCACCTCCGACAGCGTCAGGTAGGCCTGCGTCACCGCGATGTTGCCCCACATCTCCTGCGCGATCTCGTGCGCCGTGCGCGGCTCCGCCGCGATCAGCCGGCGCATCTTCTCCGCGCGGCGCGCGTGCATGCGGAAGCGTTCGTCGATCAGCGCCGCGTGCTCGGTGATCGGACGGCCGTGCCCCGGCAGCACCAGCGACAGCTCCATCGCGCGCGTCTTGCGCAGCGAGTCCATGTAGGTCACCAGCGCCTGCGGGCGCGGGCCTTCGTAGTCGGTGTCGCTGCCCGCCTCCAGCGGCCGCGCTAGCAGCGGGTTCGAGGAGATGTGTGCGATCAGGTGGTCCGCCGCCAGCAGCATCGAGCGCCGCTCGTCGTGCAGCACCGTGTCCGACGGGCTGTGGCCCGGACGGTGCGCCACCCGCAGCGTGCGGTCGCGCAGGCGCAGCTCGCCGCCGTCCGCCAGCGGGCGCGTCACCTCCACCGCCGCGCCCCAGCCGCGGAAGCCCGCCGTCACCGCGCGCAGCGCCGTCACGATTTCCGCCGGGATGCCGTGGCGCAGCATCAGCCGCTCCGCGAACAGATCGTCCAGCTCCGCCTCCCGCCCGTAGCTCGCCAGCAGCGGCGCCAGCGCCTCCAGCGCCGCCACCTCCGCGCCCGAGCGCCGCGCCAGGATCGACGCCAGCCCGAAGTGGTCGATGTGCTGGTGGCTGATCACCAGCAGCTCCAGGTCCTCCACGCGGTGCCCCAGCCGCGCCAGCGCCTGCTCCAGCTCGTCCAGCGCCTTCGCCGAGTTCGGGCCCGAGTCCACCAGCGTCAGCGGCCGGTCCTCGATCAGGTACGCGTTCACCCGCCCCACCATGAACGGCGTCGGGATCGCCAGCCGGTGCACGCCCTCCGCCGCCGCCCGCGCCAGCGCCTCGCGCTCCTGCTCCTCCTCGCGCTCGCGCCGCCGCTCCGCCGGCTCCTCCTCGCTCACGATGCCGACCTCACCGCTCGTGAGCACGCAGGGCTCACGAGCGGATCAGCTCGAGCACTTCGTCGCGGCGGCGTTCCATGTCCTCGTGCGACACCAGCGACTCCAGGCACAGCCGCAGCAGCGGCTCCGTGTTGGACGGGCGCACGTTGAAGTGCCAGTCCTCGTAGTCGATCGAGATCCCGTCCAGCCGCTGCTGGTCCGCGTCGCGGTAGCGCTGTGCGATCTCCTCCATCTTGGCCCGCGGGTCGCTCACCTGCGAGTTCACCTCGCCCGAGATGAAGTAGCGCTCGCGAAACGGCGCCAGCAGCTCCGACATGCGCACCTGCTCGCTGCTCAGCATCTCCAGCACCAGCAGCGCCGGCAGCGTGCCCGAGTCCGCGCAGTAGAAGTCGCGGAAGTAGTAGTGCCCCGACACCTCGCCGCCGAACAGCGAGCCCTCCTCGCGCATGCGCGACTTGAAGAAGGCGTGGCCGACGCGGTTCACGTACGGGGTGCCGCCCGCGCGGCGCACCGTGTCCGGCACCGCCCAGGAGGCGCGCACGTCATACAGGATCGCCTCGCCGGGGCTCTTGCGCAGCAGCGAGCGCGCCAGCAGCGCCGTCAGGAAGTCGCCGTCCACGAACTCGCCGGTGTCGTCGATGAAGAAGCAGCGGTCCGCGTCGCCGTCCCAGGCGATGCCCAGGTCCGCGCCGTGCTCGCGCACCTGCTCCACGATCAAGCGGCGGTTCTCCGCCAGCAGCGGGTTCGGCTCGTGGTCCGGGAAGCTCCCGTCCGGCTGCCAGTAGGTCTCGATCAGCTCCAGGCCCAGGCCCTCAAGCAGCGGCCCCACCATCGGCCCCGCCATGCCGTTGCCGCCGTCCACCACCACCTTCAGCCGCCGCTCCGCACCGTCCCCGCCGCGCCGGCGGATCGCCTCCGCGTCGATGAAGCGCAGCGCCGCCGCCTGGAACTCACCGTAGAGGTCCACCTGCTCGAGCGTCCCGCGCGGCTCGCCGCCGAGCGGCATGCTCGCCGCCTCCGCTTCGATCCAGCGGCGCACGTCCCCGATGCCCTCCTCGCCCGACAGCGCCAGCGCGCCCTCGCGCACCAGCTTCGCGCCCGTGTACGCCTTCGGGTTGTGCGAGGCCGTGCACATCAGCCCGCCGTCCAGGCCGCGCGAGCCCACCAGGAAGTACAGCATCTCGCTGCCCACCTGGCCCGCGTCGATCACGCTCGCGCCCGCCGCCAGCAGCCCCGCGCGGTAGCGCGCCGCCAGCTCCGGCGCGCTCAGGCGCATGTCGCGGCCGAGGCCCACGCGCAGCTCGCCCACGTCCTTTTCCGCCAGCCTCGAGAGCACCATCGCGAAGCCCTGCCCGATTCGCTCCGCCACCTCCCCGTCGATCTCATCGGGGTAGATGCCGCGGATGTCGTAGGCCTTGAAGATGTCCGGGGAGACGGCGCTCATCGGAGGCGCATCCTAGACTTCGAGGCGTGTCCGGGCATTCCAAGTGGGCCTCCATCAAGCACAAGAAGGCGATCGTCGACTCGCGCCGCGGCGCGCAGTTCTCCAAGCTCACGCGCGCCATCACCGTCGCCGCGCGCGACGGCGGCGGCGACCCGGCGGGCAACCCCGCGCTGGACCTCGCCATCCGCAAGGCCAGGGAAGCGTCGATGCCCAAGGACAACATCGAGCGCGCCATCGCCAAGGGCACCGGCGAGGGCGGCGAGGCCGAGGCGATCGAGAGCGTCCTCTACGAGGGCTACGGCCCCGGCGGCGTCGCGCTGCTCGTCGAGGCGCTCACCGACAACCGCAACCGCACCGGCGCCGAGGTGCGCCACGCCTTCTCCAAGCACGGCGGCAACCTCGGCGAGCCCGGCTCCGTCGCCTACCTGTTCGACAAGAAGGGCACGATCGTGATCGACTCCGAGCGCCACTGCGAAGACGAGCTGATGGTCGCCGTCGAGGCCGGCGCCGAGGACGTGCTCACCGACGAGGACGTGTTCGAGGTCATCACCGACGTCGGCGACTTCGCCGCCGTGCGCCAGGCGCTCGAGCACGCCGGCGTGGAGATCGACAGCGCCGAGCTCGCCTACCGGCCCTCCACCGTGGTGCCCGTCGACGAGGCCCAGGCCGGCAGGCTGCTGCACCTGATCGAGGCGCTCGAAGAGCTCGACGACGTCAGCGCCGTGCACGCCAACTTCGACGTCTCCGCCGACGTGCTCGAGCGCGTGGCGGGGTAGGCGCGCTGGCGGGCCGAGACGGGGTGGGGGAGGCGAGCAGCCCGCGCGCGCCGGCGCCGGCGCTGCCCCCGGTCGCGATCCTGTGCGGCGGGCGCGGCACGCGCCTGCAGGAGCACACCCGCGAGATCCCCAAGCCGCTCGTCGAGATCGGCGGCCTGCCGATCCTGTGGCACGTGATCGAGCTCTACGCCGCCCAGGGCTTCACCCGCTTCCTGCTCGCCACCGGCTACCGCGGCGAGATGATCGAGCGCTTCGTGCGCGCGCACCGGTGGCCCCACGGCGTCGGCGTGGAGTGCGTGGACACCGGCCTCGACACCCCCACCGGCGGGCGCATCAAGCGGCTCGAGCCGCTGCTCGCCGGCCAGCAGCTGTTCTGCGCCACCTACGCCGACGGGCTCGCCGACGTGGAGCTCGAGGCGCTGCTCGAGTTCCATCGCCGCCACGGCGCGCTCGCCACCATGACCGCGGTGCGCCCGCAGCTGCAGTTCGGCGTCACCGAGCTCGAGGCGGACGGGCGCGTCAGCGGCTTCCGTGAGAAGCCCACCTCCGAGCACTGGATCAACGGCGGCTTCTTCTGCTTCGACGCCGCCGTGCTCGCGCGCCTGCGCCACGACAGCGTGCTCGAGCGCGAGCCGCTGGAGGGGCTCGCCGCCGACGGCGAGCTGCGCGCGTTCCGCCACCACGGCTTCTGGGAGTGCATGGACACCTACAAGGACGCGGTCGCGCTCAACGACCTGTGGGCCGCCGGGGCCCCGCCGTGGCGGGCGCGCCGCGGCGCGCCCGTGGAGCGCGCCGCCCTTCAGGCCGGCAGGCGGCGCGCCCTGTACAGCGCCACCGGCTCGCGAATGCCCTTCAGCCGCCGCTCGCCCGCGTAGGACCACGCGTAGTCCTCGCGCGCCTGCTCGCGCACCTCGCGCTCCGCCAGCACGGTGCCGGGGCGGGCGATGCCGGTGATGCGGCTCGCGAGGTTCACCGGGCGCCCGAACCAGTCGCCCGCGCGCGGCAGCGCCAGCCCGCTGGCCACGCCCGCGCGCAGCTGCGGGAACTGCTCGCCCTGCGCATCGGCGGCGTCGATCAGCGCCAGCGACGCGTCCAGCAGCGGCGCCACCGACGGCGAGCTCAGCATCGCCGCGTCGCCGATCGTCTTCACCAGCTTCACCGGCGGCTGCGCCGCGTCGGCCGCCAGCGCTTCCAGCTGCACCGCCAGCCGCCCCAGCTCGTCGGGCGGCACTTCCTCGCCCAGACGCGTGAAGCCGACGAGGTCCGCGAAGCACACCGTCACCTCGCGCGAGCCCGGCAGCTGGCCGCCGCTGCGCTCGAGCTCGCTCACCACCGTGCTCTGGGTCGCGTGGCGCAGGTGCAGCGCCAGCATGTTGCTCACCAGCGGGTCCACCAGCGGGTACAGGCCGGCCGCCGCCTGCGCGTAGCGGCGCGCCAGCTCGGGCTCGCTCATGCCCGGCTCGAGCACCAGTTTCAGCGGCAGCGCGCGCAGGCTTTCGGCGGCCTGCGAGAGACCGCGGCCCAGCACCCGCAACAGCTCCAGCAGCTCCTCCTCGGAGATGCCCGCCTCGCGCGCCACGTGCGTCATGCGCGCCGTCTCGAGCTCGGCGCCGGTGTACGCCGCCTCGTCGCGCTCGGGGATCGGCAGGCCCATCGCGCGACGCGCCGCCACCAGGAACTCCTCGGAGATGCCGCTGCGCTGCGCCACCTCGCGCGCCGTGTAGCGCTCCGGACCGCCCACCACGCGGTCCGCCGGCAGGTACACGATCGTGCCGCTCGCCGTCGCGCGGCGCAGCTCCGGCAACGGCACCCCGTCGGCTGCCAGCGACTCCAGCAGCGCGAGCCGTTCGCCCCGCGCCGCGCCCTCCAAGCCGTCGAGCAGGCCCTCGGCCGCGAAGTCGACCCCGTGGGCGTCCATCGCGCCGCAGCCTAGCGGCGAGGCGGGCGGGCGGGCGAGGTGGGCGAGGCGGGCGGGCGAGGCGGGCGGGCGAGGCAGGCGTCCGGCGCGCGCCGCAGAATCCCAGAGCGTGACCGTCCTCGGCATCGACCCCGGCCTCGCCAGCACCGGCTACGGCGTCGTCGCGCGCCGCGGCGGGTGCCTCGTGGCGCTCGACGGCGGCGTCATCGCCACCGACGCGGGACTCTCCATGGAGCGGCGGCTGGCGTACATCCACGCCGCCGTCGGCGAGCTCATCGACGAGCACCGGCCCGAGGCAGTCGCGCTCGAGCAGCTCTACTTCGGGCAGAACGTGCGCACCGCCTTCGCCGTCGGCCAGGCTCGCGGCGCGGCGCTGCTCGCGGCCGGCCAGCGCGAGCTCGCCTGTCACAGCTACACGCCGCAGCAGGTCAAGGCCGCCGTCTGCGGCAGCGGCGCCGCGGCCAAGGACCAGGTGGCGCGCATGGTGCAGTCGCTGCTCTCGCTCGCCGCGCCACCCCACCCGGATCACGCCGCAGACGCCCTCGCCGTGGCAATCTGCCACGCCAACCGCGCTCCGCTCACGCAGGCGCTCGCGGGCGCCGGGGCACTCGGGTGATCGCGCTGCTGCAGGGGGAGGTCGCGGTGCGCCGCCCCGACCACGTGGTGCTCGTCGCCGGCAGCGTCGGCTATCGCGCCGCGGTGTCCGCGCACACGCTCGCGCACGTGCCCGCGGTCGGCGAGCGGGTCACGCTGCACACCCACCTGATCGCGCGCGAGGACGCGCTCACGCTGTACGGCTTTCACTCCGAGCAGGAGCGCGAGCTGTTCCTGATGCTGCTGTCCGTGCAGGCCGTCGGCCCCAAGGTCGCGCTCGCGGTGCTCTCCGGCGGCGCGCCGCGCGAGCTGCTCGCTGCGCTCGCCGCCGGCGACGCCGCGCGCTTGCAGGCGGTGCCCGGCATCGGCAAGCGCACCGCCGAGCGCATCATCGTCGAGCTGCGCGAGAAGGTCGCCGCCTCCACGGACCTGCCCGCCGGCGTGCGCACGCCGATCCTCGCCCACCGTGGCGGCGGGTCGGCGCCCGAGCCCCGCGCGCTCGCGCGCGAGGGGCTGCTGGAGCTGGGCTACGCGCCCGCCGAGGCCGAGGAGATGCTCGGCGGGGTCGAGGGGGACACGGCCGAGGAGCTGATCGCGGGCGCGCTGCGGATGGCGCGGGCGGGCGCGTGAGCCGATGAACGAGACCGCCGCGCGCATCCAGACGCCCTACCTGCTCGCCGAGGACGAGCTCGACCGCTCGCTGCGCCCCCGCCGGCTCGATGACTTCGTCGGCCAGCAGAGCCTGCGCGAGCAGCTCAGCGTGGCGATCGAGGCGTGCGGCGCCCGCGGCGAGGCGCTCGACCACCTGCTGCTGGCGGGCCCGCCCGGCCTGGGCAAGACCTCGCTGGCGCAGATCGTGGCCGCCGAGCTCGAGGTGCCGTTCGTGCAGACCGCCGGGCCCGCGCTCGAGCGCAAGGGAGACATAGCCGCGTTTCTCACCGCGCTCGAGCCGCGCAGCGTGTTCTTCGTGGACGAGATCCACCGCCTGCCGCGCACGCTCGAGGAGACCTTCTACCCCGCCATGGAGGACCGCCGGCTGCCGATCACCGTCGGCCAGGGAGCCGGCGCGCGCGTGGTCACGCTCGAGCTGCCGCCGTTCACGCTGATCGGCGCCACCACGCGCGCCGGGCTGCTCACCACGCCGCTGCGCGACCGCTTCGGCATCCAGGCGCGCGTGGAGCCCTACACCGTCGAGCAGCTCGCCCGCATCGTGCGCCGCTCGGCCGCGATCCTCGAGATCGAGCTCGAGCCCGACGGCGCGCTGGCGATCGCCGCGCGCAGCCGCGGCACCCCGCGCGTGGCCAACCGGCTGCTCAAGCGCGTGCGCGACTTCGCCCAGGTGCGCATGTCCGGCGTGGTCAGCGCGCCGGCCGCGCACGCCGCGCTCGAGCTGCTGGAGGTCGACGAGCGCGGCCTCGACCGCCTGGACCGCGAGATCCTCAGCGTGATCTGCGCCAAGTTCGCCGGCGGCCCCGTCGGGCTGTCCACGCTGGCGGTCGCGGTGGGGGAGGAGCAGGACACGATCGAGGACGTGTACGAGCCCTACCTTCTGCAGGAGGGGCTGATCAAGCGCACCCCGCGCGGGCGCACCGCCACCCCGGCCGCCTACGAGCACCTGGGGATGCAGCCGCCGGCGGCGCTCGCCGGGGCGCTCTTCTAGGCGCCTCGCCGGCGCGTCGCTGCGCCCCGCCACGATGGCGGCGGGTAGTCTGTGGATGGCCATGGCGCACCCGTTCATCTGCCCCAACTGCGGGCACCGCACCTCGGAGCTCGACCGCAACATCGGCTTCACGCGCCAGCGCAAGGGCTGCGAGAAGTGCGGCTTCGCGTTCCTCTTCGAACTGCTCGACGACTACTACCCGGCCCCCGACGCCGCCTTCTTCGTGTGCGACAAGGAGGGTCGCGTGATCGGCTGCGGCCGCAACTCGTTCGCCTTCACCGGCCTCGAGGAGGAAGAGGTGATCGGCCAGCCGGTCGCGCAGGTGCTCGGCCTGCGCTTCGCCAACGGCGACGACCCGGTCGCCACCGTGCTCGAGTGGGGCGTGCGCAAACTCGAGGTCCCCGTGCAGGTCGCCGGCGAACGCGACGTAGCCGCCCAGGCCACCGCGGATATGTTCCCCGCCTACGACGACGACGGCGGCCTGCTGCTGGTTTTGACCCCGGACAAGTAGCAAGTACTCTGATCCGAGCATGTCCGATCGTCGCCGCAACACGCTGATCCTGCTCGTGGTGGCCGGCCTGATCGCCGTCTCGGCGGTGCTGATCACCACCAAAAAGACGCGCCTCGGGCTCGAACTGAAGGGCGGCGTGCAGCTCACCTACCAGGCGCGCCCCACGGCCGAGGCGAAGGTCGACTCCGAATCGATCGAACGCGCGATCAACATCATGCGCAAGCGCGTCGACCAGCTCGGCGTGGCCCAGCCCGAAATCCAGCGCTCCGGCGCCGAAGAAATCGCGGTGGCGCTGCCCGACGTGAGCAACGCCACGCGCGCCCAGGAAGAGGTCGGCAAGACCGCCCAGCTGTACTTCTACGACTGGGAGCCGAACGTGATCGGGCGCAACGGCCAGCCGGCGCCCACCGAAGGCACCGTCACGGGCGACACCACCACCACCGGCCCCGGCGGCGTCACCGCCGGCCTGCCCGAGTACCAGGCGGTGCTGCGGGCCGCCAAACGCAAGCCGGAACTGCGCGGCAGCGACACCACCTGGGCGCGCGGCTGCACGCCCAGGCAGGAAGACGACTGCCTGTACGGCAGCTGGTACCTGCTCGACACCAAGCACGAAGAAGTCGTCCGCGGTCCCGAAGAAGTCGAACGCAACCTCTTCACCGACCTCGACCGCTCGAAGCTCAAGCCCGGAGCGAAGCTGAAGGCCGTGCGCGTGAACCCCGGCACCGTGCTGCTGCAGGCGCACTCCGTCGAAGACGAAAAAACCGGCAAGATCACCAACCCCTCGCCCAACAGCTACTACGTGCTCAAGGACGACCCCGTGCTCACCGGCTCGGACATCACCAGCCCGACGCAGAGCAACGACGAATCCACCGGGCAGCCCGACGTGACCTTCGGCTTCACCTCGCACGGCAAGTCCGTGTTTGAACGCGTCACCAAGGAAATCGCCCACCGCGGCCAGGAAGCGGAGCTCCCCGGCGTCTCCAAGGAAGCCGCGCTGCAGCACTTCGCGGTGGCGCTCGACGGCCAGCTCATCACCGTGCCCTCGATCGACTTCACCAAGTACCCCGAAGGCATCGACGCCTCCACCGGCTCGGAGATCTCCGGCGGCTTCACGCTCACCTCCGCGCAGAACCTCGCCAACGAGCTGCAGTCCGGCGCGCTGCCGGTGAAGCTCGTGCTGATCTCCAAATCGCAGGTGTCGGCCACGCTCGGCAAACAGGCGCTCAAACAGGGACTGGTCGCCGGCCTCGCCGGCTTCCTGATCGTGTGCCTGTTCCTGCTCGCCTTCTACCGCCTGCTCGGCCTGATCGCGATCGGCGGCCTGGTCATCTACGGCGTCTACTTCTACGGGCTCGTGAAGGCCATCCCCGTGACGATGACGCTGCCCGGCATCGCCGGCCTGATCCTCACGATCGGCGTCGCCGCCGACGCCAACATCGTGATCTTCGAGCGCGTCAAGGAGGAGATACGCGGCGGGCGCTCGATCGTCTCCGGCATCGCCACCGGCTACAAACACGGCTTCGCCGCGATCGTCGACGCCAACGTGGTCACGTTCATGACCGCCTTCATCCTGTTCGCGCTGGCCACCGCCGAAGTCAAGGGCTTCGCCTTCATGCTCGGCATCGGCACGCTCGTGTCGCTGTTCACCGCCGTGCTCGCCACGCAGGCCGCGCTCGGCGTGATGAGCCACACCGGCCTGGTCAAGCGCCGCGGCATGCTGCGCACCGAGCGCCGCGGCGAAGGCTGGACCTTCGACTTCATGGGCGCCTCGAAGTGGTTCTTCTCGCTGTCCGGCACGATCCTCCTGATCGGCGCGCTCGCGATCGGCGGCAAAGGCCTCAACTTCGGCATCGACTTCAAGTCCGGCACGCGCATCCAGACCGCCATCACCAAGCCGGTCTCCGAGAGCGAAGTGGCCAAAGTGGTCTCCGAAGCCGGCTACCCGGACGCGCAGGTGCAGAAGTTCACCAACGCCAGCGTCGGCGGCAACGGCTATCAGATCTCCGCCAAGAAACTGAGCCCCGCCAACGTCAAGAACGTCGAAGAAGCGCTCAGCAAGAAGTTCGAAAGCGCCGGCAAGCCGGGCGTCAAGGACTTCTCCTCGACCTCGATCGGGCCGACCTTCGGGAAGACCGTCGCCAACAGCGCGGTGATCGCGATCATCGCCTCGCTGCTGGTGATCAGCGCCTACATCGCGCTGCGCTTCGAGTGGAAGTACGCGGTCCCTGTGCTGATCGCGCTGATGCACGACCTGCTGATCACGGCAGGGGTCTACTCGCTCACGGGGAGGGAAGTCACGACGGCCACGGTCGCCGCTCTGCTGACGATCCTGGGGTACTCGCTGTACGACACCATCATCGTGTTCGACCGCGTGCGCGAGAACGTGCCGCGCATGCCGCGCGCGGCCTTCTCGCAGATCGTCAACCGCTCCATGTCCGAGGTGCTGACGCGCTCGCTGGCCACCAGCTTCTGCACGCTGCTGCCGGTGATCTCGCTGCTGCTGTTCGGCGGGCCCACGCTGAAGGACTTCGCCTTCGCGCTGATGGTCGGCATCGCCTCCGGCGCCTACTCCTCGATCTTCATCGCCTCGCCGGTGCTGACCCACTGGAAGGAGCGCGAGCCCGGCTACCGCGCGCGCCGCGCGCGCATCCTGCGCGAAGCCGGGGCGGTGCCCGCGTACGCCACGACCGCGGCGGGCGCCCCCGAGGACGTCGAGCCCGCGCTCAAGCGCAGGCGCACCCGCCGCGGCAGCCTGATCGCGCCAGAGGAGCCGGGAGAGCAGATCTCCCGCGACGAGTTCCAGGAACTGGTGGCCGACCTGGACGTCGACGACGGCTCTGGGGCGCCCGGCGCCGGGGCGCGTCGCGCCCGCGCCGGCGAGGCCGGGGTCGCCGCGGCGCCGGCGGTGGAGCCGCCGCCGGCGGCTGAGCGCGACCCCGCCGCCGACCTCACGCCCGAGGATCTCGTGCTGAAGGAGCCCAAGCGCCGCGACAAGCCCAGGCGCTCGGGCCCGCGCCGCAACAAACGCCACGGGAGGTCGCGCTGATGGGAATGCTCGGCTGGGTGATCATGGGCCTCGCCATCTGGCACTTCACGATCTTCCTGCCCGACCGCTTCTGGGGCGGCATCGTCGGCGCCTTCGTCGGCTCCCTGATCGGCTCGATCGCGGTCGGCCTGATCATCTACGGCGTGCGCGTGTCCGCCGTGCGCATCCCCGGCGAAAGGGCCACCGACATCGGCGTGGTGCTCTACGCCGTGCCGGGCGCGCTGATCGGCATCGCGCTGGTGTACCTCGAGGGCATGCGCCGCGAACGCGCCGGCGCGCAGCCGGCCCCGATCAAGCTCTAGCCGTAAATACAGGCCGTACGAATTGTCCACATAGCGGACTCGTCCCAACGTGCCGACAAAGGCTGCGGCTTTGGCATAGAGTGGCGCGCCCGAGCAGCACGAGGGGAGCGAGCCGCGCGAGACCGGCCGCACGCGACCGGCGGCTGCGGCGCTGCCTCGGGTCAAGCAAGCATGCGAACGATGGAGGCAAGATGACTAGAAAGGTCAGGGCCGGCGCTGCCATGCGGGCGGCGGCGGCGGTGGTGACGGTGGGTCTGACGGCGGCGCTGTGCGCCGCCACGGCGAGCGCCGCCGGGAGCATCGTCTACAACAACCTCAACACGGTGCCGGCGACGGTCAACGGCCTGCCCGACCAGGACACCTTCTCGGCGGCGCCGTTCGAATTCCCGTTCGGCGGCATGGTCGAATTCTCCCCGCGCCCGGGCGTGATCAAGACGCTCACCGCGCAGGTCGACAGCTTCACCTGCGAACACGGCGTGTACAACCTCGAAAACTGCTACACCGCGCGTCCCAGCAAGAAGTTCCACTACACGCTGAAGGCCGAGATCTTCGAAGTCGGCGCGGGCGAAGAACCGGCCGGGTCGCCGATCGCCACCGCCACGCAGACGTTCAAGATCCCCTACCGTCCCACCACCAACGTGTCGTGCCCGGCGACCGGAGAAGGCAAGGGCTTCGGCCCCAACTGCGATGTCGGCGGCTACCTCGCGCAGGTCGAGTTCAAGCACTTCTCGCCCGCCGCGGTGCTGCCGCAGAAGGCGATCATCGAGATCACCAACACCGCCGTCGACTCTCCAAGCGACGTGGTGAACGTCGGCCTGCAGGCCGCCTACAAGGAATACGCCGGCGGCGAATACTTCGCTGAAGCGCCCGCCGAAGGCGGCGTGCCCAGGGTCGGCTCGGACCCGCTGCCCGAAGACGTCTACATACGGGGCGCGCTCTCCGCGGGAGGGTGGACGGGCTTCCAGCCCGTCTTCGAGGTGACCGCCAAGGCCTAGCAGACGCCCCGCCCACGGAGGCCGTGCACGCGGCCTGCGCCGGCGGCCGGCGCCCCGCTCACGGGCGCGCCGGCCGCCGTCGCAGCGGGGTTCCGTCCCGCACCGGCCGTAGTCTCGGCCGGTGCAGAGATGCCGCTTCGAGATCGCGCCGTGCCCGCCCGAGCAGGTCAGCCGACTGCGGCGCGAGCTCGCGGTGAGCGGACCGCTCGCGCAGGTCCTCGTGCGCCGCGGCTTGGCCGAGCCGCAGGCCGCACGCGCGTTCCTCGAGGCCTGCGAGGAGCATCCGCCACAGGCCTTCGCGGGGATCGGCGAGGCGGTGGCGAGGACGCTCGCGCACGTGCGCGCGGGCACGCGCATCACCGTGCACGGCGACTACGACGTCGACGGCGTGTGCGCCACCGCCGTGCTCGTGCGCGCGCTGCGCGCGCTCGGCGCAGACGTCGACTTCCACCTGCCCGACCGCGTCGCCGACGGCTACGGGCTGAGCGAGGCCACCGTGGAGCGCCTGCACCTGCGCGGCACGCGCCTGCTGATCACCGTCGACTGCGCCATCACCGCCGTCGCGGAGGTGGCCGCGGCGCAGGCGCTCGGCATCGAGACGATCGTCACCGACCACCACGCGCCGCGCGCCGACGGGCAGCTGCCGGCCGCGCCGATCGTGCACCCGCGCGTGTGCGGCTATCCCTGCCCGGACCTGTGCGCCACGGCCGTCGCCTACAAGCTCGCGCAGGCGCTGGTGGCGGCGGCGAGCGCCGGCGCGGCGGGGGAGCGCTGCGCGGCGCGCCTGCGGGCGCTGCCGGAGAGCGAGTCGCCGGCAGCCGACCTCGACCTGGTCGCGCTCGCCACCGTCGCCGACCTCGTGCCGCTGCTCGGCGAGAACCGCTCGCTCGTGCGGCGCGGCCTGCGGGCGCTCGCCGCCACCGCCAAGCCCGGCCTGCGCGCGCTGATGGCGGTCGGCGGCGTGGCCCCCGCGCGCGTCGACGAGCGCGCCGTGGCGTTCGCGCTCGCGCCGCGCATCAACGCCGCCGGGCGGCTCTATCGCGCGGATGCCGCGCTCGAGCTGCTGCTGACGGGCGACCGCGCGCGCGCCGCCCAGCTCGCGCAGGAGCTCGACCGCGTCAACCGCGAGCGGCGCGAGCTCGAGCAGCGCATCCGCTTCGCCGCGCAGGCGCAGATGCGCGAGCTGGGGGAGCGCTCCGCCTACGTGCTGGCAGGCGAGGACTGGCACCCCGGCGTCGTCGGGATCGTCGCCTCGCGCCTGGTCGAGCAGAGCGGACGGCCGGTGGTGATGGTGGCGCTCGAGGGCGAGCGGGCGCGCGGCTCGGGACGCAGCATCGAGAGCTTCGACCTGCTCGGCGGCCTGCAGGCCTGCGCGCCGCACCTGCTGCGCTTCGGCGGGCACCGCGCCGCGGCGGGGGTCGAGCTCGAGCGCGCTCGCCTCGACCAGTTCGCGCAGGCCCTCGACGAGCACGCCGCGCTGGCGCTCGGCGCCGGCGACCTGCTCGCCGTCGAGCGCGTCGACGCGATCGTGCGCGGCGAGGAGCTCGGCATGGAGCTCGCCGAGGAGCTGCAGGCGATGGCGCCGTTCGGCCGCGCCAACCCCGGCGTGTCGCTGATGCTCAGCCAGGCGAGCTTCCTCGACGCGAGGCCGATGGGCCAGGGGCGCCACGTGCGCTTCACGGTCCACTCGGGCGCCACGCGCATGCGCGCCGTCGCCTTCGGCACCGGCGGCACGCTGCCGTTCGCGCAGGAACCCGCCGGCGCCGGCGACCTGCAGGCGACCTTCACGCTCGAGGTCAACGAGTGGAACGGCGTCAGCGAGCCGCGCCTGGTGCTGCGCCGGGTCCTCATCGAAGGTGGCGCACAGGCACGCACGCCGGAGCCGCAGCACGTCACGAGCGCCGGCACCAACGCGGGCGCGCTCGAGCCAGCGCCGCGGGAGCGCCGCGAGCGCCCGCCCGAGCGTCCGCCCGCCCGCCCGCCCGGCCGCCCGTCCGAGCCGGTCGCCGAGGGCGAGGAGCTCGTGCTGTTCGCGTTGCCCTGAGCGCAGCTTCAATCCGCCGCGGGCGTCCCCTACCCTTAAGCCATGGCCATCGCCGAAGACCCCAAGCGCGCGCGGCCCGCCGGGCCGTCCCCGGAGGCGACCGTCGAGCTCCCGCCCGCGTCTCCGCCGGCGCTGCCGCCGGCGCCGCCGCTGGCGCTGGACGCCTCCGAGCGGCGGCTGCTCGACGACCTGTTCGCGATCGTCTCCGAGCACGCCTCGGACTCGGCCGTGGAGATCGACCGCGCGCGCGTGCAGGAAGCGTTCGTGTTCGCCTGCGAGCACCACGCCGACCAGCGCCGGCGCTCGGGCGAGGACTTCATCACGCACCCCGTGGGCGTGGCTCGCATCTGCGCGGGCATGCGCCTCGACACCGAGACGCTGTGCGCGGCGCTGCTGCACGACACCGTGGAGGACACCTCGGCCTCGATCGAGGAGGTGCGCGAGCGCTTCGGCGAGGAGATCTCGGGCGTGGTCGACGGCGTCACCAAGCTCACCGGCATCACCTTCTCCTCGCGCGACGAGGCGCAGGCCAACAACTACCGCAAGATGATGGTGGCGATGGCCACCGACGTGCGGGTCATCCTGATCAAGCTCGCCGACCGCCTGCACAACATGCGCACGATCGAGGCGCTGCCCAAACACAAGCAGCTCGAGAAGGCGCGCGAGACGCTCGACATCTACGCGCCGCTCGCGCACCGGCTCGGCATCCACGCGATCAAGTGGGAGCTGGAGGACCTCGCCTTCGCGACCCTGCACCCGCGCAAGTACCAGGAGATCAAGGGCCTCGTGGCGCAGCAGCGCGAGGAGCGCGAGCGCTACGTCTCCGAGGCCGGCGAGTACCTGCGGGGCGAGCTCGCCGACGTCGGCATCGAGGCGCAGATCGCGGGCCGCGCCAAGCACTTCTACTCGATCTACTCGAAGATGACCAAGAAGGGCCGCGAGTTCAACGAGATCTACGACCTCACCGCGATGCGCGTGATCGTCGACTCGGTGAAGGACTGCTACGGCGCCGTGGGGGTGATCCACTCGCTGTGGAAGCCGCTGCCGGGGCGCTTCAAGGACTTCATCGCGATGCCCAAGTTCAATATGTACCAGTCGCTGCACACCACCGTGATCGGCCCCGAGGGCAGGCCGCTGGAGATCCAGATCCGCACGCACGAGATGCACGAAATGGCGGAGTTCGGCGTGGCCGCCCACTGGCTCTACAAGCAGCCCGAGCCGGGCGCGGAGCGCCGCGCGGTGGGCTGGGCCGCGGGCGAGGACGCCAAGCTCAAGTGGCTGCGCTCGATGCTCGACTGGCAGAAGGACCTGTCCGACCCGCGCGAGTTCATGGAGACGCTGCGCACCGACCTCTTCGAGGAGGAGGTCTACGTATTCACGCCCAAGGGCGAAGTCAAGTCGCTGGCCGCCGGCGCCACGCCGCTGGACTTCGCCTACGAGGTCCACACCGAGATCGGCCACCGCTGCGTGGGCGCGCGCGTCAACGGGAAAATCGTGCCGCTGCACTACGAGCTGCGCTCCGGCGACATCGTCGAGATCCTCACCGCCAAGCGCGAGCGCGGTCCCTCGCGCGACTGGCTGGCCACGGTCAAGACCACGCGCGCGCGCAACAAGATCAAGGCCTGGTTCAAGGCTGAGAACCGCCAGGACACCGAGCACAGCGGGCGCGAGCTGCTGCAGGAGCACCTGCGCAAAGCCGGCCTGCCGGCCCAGAAGATCACCGGCTCGGCGCTGCTCGCGGACGTGATCCGCGAGGTCGGCTTCCGCAAGGCCGACGACTTCTACATCGCCCTCGGCGCCGCCAAGATCTCGCCCAAGCTGGTGGTGGGGAAGGTGATGCAGCGCCTCAAGCAGGGCGAGGCCGCCGACGGCGAGCAGAGCGCCGCCGCCGACCTGCTGCGCGTGGGTCGCGCCCGGCGCAGGCCCACCAAGTCCTCGGGCCAGTACGGCATCCGCGTGGAAGGCGTGGACGACGTGATGCTGCGCCTGGCCAAGTGCTGCCGGCCCGTGCCCGGCGATGAGATCGTCGGCTACATCTCGCTCGGCCGCGGCATCACCATTCACCGCGGGGACTGCCCCAACGCGCAGGTGCTGCGCAAGAGCCCCGAGCGCTTCACCAAAGTGGCCTGGGAAGGCGACCAGTCGACCGGCTTCGTGGTCGAAATCCAGATCGACGCGTGGGACCGCCACCACCTGCTGGCCGACCTCTCGCGCGCCTTCTCGGAGTCGGGCGCCAACATCCTCGAAGCGCGCTGCCTATCGATGGGGCCGATGGTCAAGAACCGCTTCGTGGTGGAGGTCGCCGACACGCACTCGCTGCGCAGCGCCGTCACCCGCCTGCGCAACACCGAGTCGGTGTTCGACGCCTACCGCGTGACGCCCGGCGCGAGCGCCGCCTAAGCGCCCGCCGGCGCCCACGCGCGATCGCCTCGCCCGCCGCACCGCGCCTCGGGCACGCGCGCCTCCGGCGCGGTCGCCGCCGCTAGCTGACCACGTTCAGCGCCCGCGGCAGGATCGAGTAGCGCGCCTCGTCGACCTCGCCGAGGTAGTCGCCGTCGACCTGCAGCGGCAGGCCGCGGCCGTCGGCGGTGCGCACCACCAGCCCGGTGACGGCGGACAGGCCGGTCACCTGGCGGTGGCCCGACACGCTCGCCCGCGGCGAGAGCGCCCGCCAGGCGATGAACGGCATCGCGAGCGGCGTTGCGCTGTGCAGCACGCCGCCGGCGAGGGCGCCGGAGTCCAGCGCCGCCCCCTCCACGATGTCGATCGGGCGGTCCTTGAAGTAGGTGAAGGGCGAGCCGTTCTGCACCACCGCCGTGACGCCCTCGATCGTGCGGGCCGGCGCGGGCGAGCCGGGCTCCGTCGCGGCCTCGACCCGCAGCCGCGGCGGGCGGGCGAGCAGGTAGCGGCGCAGGAACGTGCGCACGGCGATCCAGGCGAAGAAGTACGGTCCCAGGCGCGCCTTCATCCGCGGGTTGGCGTCGACGCGCTCGACCACGCTCGCGTCCAGCCCGAGACCCGAGGCGAACGTGAAGCAGCGCCCGTTGACCACGCCCAGGTCGACCTCGCGCACGCGCCAGTCGTCGGCCATCGCCAGCAGGTGCTCGGTGGCGTCCACCACGTCGGCGGGGATGCCGAGCATCTTCGCGAACACGTTGGCCGAGCCGCCGGGCAGGCAGCACAGCGGGGTGGACGAGCCGAGCAGGCCGTTGGCGGCTTCGTTGACGGTGCCGTCGCCACCGAAGGCGACGACCACGTCATAGCCCTCGTGCGCCGCCTCGCGGCAGATCACGGTGGCGTGCCCGCGCGCCTCGGTGTCGACCGCGTCCACCTCGAAGCGCCCCTGCAGCGCGTACACCACCAGGTTGCGCAGCCTGTCGGAGACAGTCGTGGCATACGGGTTGACGATGATCAGCATCCGCCGCTTGGCGCCGGGCGAGGCGAAGCGGAACGGCGCGGCGCGCTCGTCCGCTCGCGGCGGTGCGTCCAGCGGCTGGCTTTGGCGCGTCGGCGGGCTCACCAACGGTGCCTACACCGCGAGCTCAGCCGCGTTACCGTCCAGCGCCGGCGCGCCGGCCTAACGCGTCGCGTGACGCGCGCCGATGCGATTGCTAGACTGTCGCGCACATAGCTGGACACATCCAGAGGGGTGGAGGGACTGGCCCATCGAAACCCCGGCAACCACCGTTACGTCACAGCGGGAAGGTGCCAATTCCAGAGAGATGTGTGGCGGGCTTTCGTTCTTCGCCACACCGAGTGACACGGCGAAGACAACTGAAGGGAGCCCCGATGGCTGTCAGTCACCTGCAGTGCAAGGAGTGCAAGGCGGAGTACCCGCTGGAGGCCCTCTACGTGTGCGAGCGCTGCTTCGGGCCGCTCGAGGTCGCCTACGAGCACGGCCCCGCCGCGCGCGACGTGGGCGAGCTGCGCCGGCGCATCCAGGGCGGCCCGCAGAACATCTGGCGCTACGCCGACTTCCTGCCCAGCACCGCGTACGGCCGCGGCGCCCAGGACGGCCACCTCGGCCCGACCGGCGGCGGCGGCTCGACCCGGGTCGGCCTGCCGGCGGGCTGCACGCCGCTGATCCGCGCCGACCGCCTCGCCGCCGAGCTCGGCCTGCGCGAGGTGTGGGTCAAGAACGACGCCGCCAACCCCACCCACTCCTTCAAGGACCGGGTGGTGTCGGTGGCGGTGGCGCGCGCCCGCGAGCTCGGCTTCGACACGATCGCCTGCGCGTCCACCGGCAACCTCGCCAACTCCGTGGCGGCGCACGCGGCGGCGCTGGGACTCGAGTCCTACGTGTTCATCCCCGCCGACCTGGAGGAGCAGAAGGTGCTGGCCACCGGCGTCTACGGCACGCGGCTGGTGGGCGTGGAGGGCAACTACGACGACGTCAACCGGCTGTGCACCGAGCTGTGCGCCGAACGCGATTGGGCGTTCGTGAACATCAACCTGCGCCCCTACTACTCCGAGGGCTCGAAGACGCTCGCGTTCGAGATCGCCGAGCAGCTCGGCTGGGAGCTGCCCGACCGCTGCGTGGTGCCGATCGCCTCCGGCTCGCTGTTCACGAAAATCGCCGCGGGCTTCCGCGAGTGGACCGAGCTGGGGCTGATAGAGGACGCCTCCCGCCCCGGTCCTCATCGACGCTTGCAGCCGCGCATGAACGGCGCCCAGGCCGAGGGCTGCTCGCCGGTCGCCAGCGCCTTCGCCGCGGGCCACGACGTGTGCCGGCCGGTAAAGCCCGACACGATCGCCAAGTCGCTCGCGATCGGCAACCCCGCCGACGGCCCCTACGCGCTCGAGCTGGCGCGCGACAGCGGCGGCGGCGTGGACGCCGTCAGCGACGAGGAGATCCGCGAGGGCATCGCCCTGCTCGCGCGGAGCACCGGCGTCTTCACCGAGACCGCCGGCGGCGTCACCACCGCGGTGCTCGCCAAGCTCGCGCGGCGCGGCGACATCGATCCCGACGAGCGCGTCGTGCTGGTGATCACCGGCGAGGGGCTGAAGACCCTGGACGCGGTCCGCGGCACGTTCGAGGCCGCCACCATCGACCCCACGGTGGAGGCCTTCGACGCGCGCTTCGCAGGCGCGGTGGCCTCGTGACGGTGGTCGTCAAGATCCCCACGCAGCTGCGCTCCGCCGCCGGCGGCGAAGCCGAGGCGCACCTCGACGGCGCAACCGTGCAAGAGGTGCTGGATCAGCTGTACACGCGCCATCGAGAGCTGCGCGCGCGCCTCGCCGACGAGGACGGCTCGCTGCGCCGCTTCGTCAACGTGTACGTCGCCGGCGAAGACATTCGCTTCCTCGACGGCCTCGCGACGCCGGTCAGCGACGGCGCCGAGCTGACGATCCTGCCGGCCGTGGCGGGGGGCTAGCCGGTTCACAGCGGGGCGCGCCGGCGCTGCTGCGCCTGGCGGGCTCCGCGCAGCACGGGCTCGCCTCGCCGGCCGCGAACGGGCGCCTGGACCGCGCCGCGCGGAGGGCTCGCGCGCCTGAACAGCCAGGCGAACAGGCACAGCGTCAGCAGCGCCTGCTCGAACAGCATGATCGCGCCGGCGATGTTCTGGTCGGCGAGCGGCGAGAGCCGCAGGTGCGCCTCGCCGGTGCTGTAGTAGGGGTAGAACACGCTGCCCGACCACAGGAACACGTTCGCGAGGCCGGCCGCGGCGAGCCGTCCCGCCAGCACGTAGGCAGCGCGCGCACGCTCGCCGAACCAGGATGGCCCCGGCACCGGCCCGAGCAGGCACATCCACATATTCGCCCCCAGGGCAAAGGCCAGCAGGTGCTCCAGCGCATGCACGCCAGGGTGCTGCAGGGCCGAGTCGTAGAGCACCCGCAGCTGCCAGGCGTAGAGGTTCGCCGCCCACAGGGCCAGCGCCAGCGGCGGGTAGCCGAGCGCCTTGGCTGCGCGCAGCGGTGCCACCCTCGCGAGCGGCTCGAGCAGCGCCGCCGTCAAGCCCAGCACCAGCAGCAGCGCGGCCGCGTCCCCCAGCGCCAGCTGTTCGAGCATGTGCGCCCACAGCAGCTGCCTGGCGGCCGAGCCGATCAGCACGAGCGCCAGCGCGATCACCGCCAGCGAGGCGTAGAAGCAGGCCTGCCGCCAGCCGGCCACCGGCCTGCGCTGTCGGGCCAGCTCGCGCGCGCGCCAGCCATACAGCGCGGCGAGCGCCGCGCAGGGGCCCAGCAGCGCCGCGGTGGCGGGGTTCAGCGAGAGCGCCAGGGGAGGACTCGGCATCGAGCAGCAGGGTACGCGAGCCGGGGGGCGGACAGCTGCACAGGCGCCCCCGGCGGCGGCGGTCGCGGCCTTTACTTCTTCATTTCTTCACGGGGCTTGAGGTCGGCGTGAGTAGCATCGACTTAGCTCTTGAGCATGACCGCACATACACTCAGCCCCACCGCCGAGGGGATCACCGAGCGGTTCGATCCCACCAGCTGCCTCGACGAGCGCGTCCGTCACGACGCCATCCACGCGCCCGCCGCCCCGGCTCGCGAGGGCGCCGCGGCCGAGCCGGCCCGGTCCGGGCGCTACATCGAGATTCAGGGTCGCGAGCAGAAGCTGCTGATCGCGCTGTCCGAGGACGTGATGCACGTCGGCCGCGGCCTGTCCGCCGACCTGCGACTCGACGACAGCTCGGTCTCGCGCCGCCACGCGATCATCGTGCCGCGCCCGTCGGGCGCGCGCATACTCGACGACCGCAGCGCCAACGGCACCTTCGTCAACGGCCGCCGCGTGCAGCAGGCCGACCTGCAGGCCGGCGACGTGATCACGCTCGGCCGCGTGGTGCTGCGCTTCGTGCACCTGTAGGCAGCTCGCGCGCCGCGTGCGGCTTCAAGGTCCCGCCCGGAAGCCGGCGCGGGCGCCTCCGGCGCCGGCCTGCGCGGCGCCCTGCGCCGGCGGGCGCGGCGGCTCCGCCTGCGCGCTCGCCTTCGACGGCGAGCGTTGGATGCGGCGGAACCAGGCCAGCCCGGCGAGGAACAGCAGCGTGGCCACGTAGAAGTTCACGCGCAGGCCGAGGATGTGGTGTGCCGGGTCGATGCGCAGCAGCTCCTCGCCCATGCGCGCCAGCGAGTAGCCGCTGACGTACAGCGCGAACAGGCCCGGCGGCTTGACCTGCCGTCGCCTGCCGAGCCACACCAGCGCGCCCGCCAGCAGCAGGTTCCAGATCAGCTCGTACAGGAAGGTGGGCTGGAAGGTGGCGTACTGCGCATATGCGGCGGGGCGGTGCGCGGCGGTGATTTCCAGCGCCCACGGCAGCTTGCTCGGCAGCCCGAACAGCTCCTGGTTGAAGTAGTTGCCGATGCGTCCGATCGCCTGCGCCACCAGCAGGCCCGGCGCGGCCGCGTCCATGAACATCGCCACGTTGGCGCCGCGGCGGCGCAGCACGACGATGCCGGCCGCGGCCCCCAGCGCGATCCCGCCCCAGATGCCGAGCCCTCCCTTCCACACCGCGAACGGTCCCCACCAGTGCGGCGGCACTTCGTTCCAGCTGGTCGCGAGGAAGTACAGGCGCCCGCCGATCACGCCCGCGGGGAAGCCCCACAGCGCCACGTCGTAGACGAGCTGGCGGCTGCCGCCGAGGGCCTCCCAGCGCCGGCGGGTGACGGTCACCGCGCCGAGCACCGCGAACACGTAGGCGAGCCCGTAGAAGTGCACGAACAGCGGGCCGACGTAGAAGCCGTTGCTCGGGGGGCTGGGAATGAAGGCCGGGATCATGGGCGGGCGCTCACCGCGTAGGCGCTCAGCAGCGCCCCGCAGCGTCGCACGTTCGCGCGCCCGGCCACGCGCGCGAACGAGCGCGCGCGCCCGGCGCGTGTGGCCTCCGTCGAGGCGCTGCGGTCGAGCTGCGCGGTCACGCGGAGATCAGTAGCAGCTATCGCCCGCAGCGCGCGCCGCCGCGCCGGCCGTCTCAGGCGGCCGGCTGCCGGCCATCGGGAGGGGAGCTGCGCGCCTGTTGCACGGTGCGCTCGCGCAGCGCTTCGCGGCGGATCACCGCGAGCAGCTGCTCGCGCGCCTCGCAGGCGGCGCGCTCGGCCCGGACCAGCCGCTCCATCGCCTTGCGCTCGGCTTCGCTCGCGGCTCGCGTCACGCTCACACCGCGATCAGGTTCAGCCGCTCGAGCCGCGCCAGCGCGCTCGACGCCTTCACCGTACGCCCCGCCGTCACCAGCACGCCCGCCTGCTCGAGGCTCGCGATCGCCTCGTCGATCGTCTCGTGAGAGAGCTCGCGCAGCGTGCGGTACATGCGCTCGCGGTCACGGCCCCGCGGCCGTCCCAGCAGTTCGATCGCGACCAGGCGCTCGGGATGCTCGCCGGTCTGGTTGGATGGGCGTTGCATGGTCTCCTTTGCGGCTCCGCACCCGGTGCACGAGAAGGAATGGGAACTATATGCGGTGGAACTCTATGTGGTGGAACTAATCTCGTCAATCGGACAGGCTGGGTAGATGGCGCGCGTCAAGACGCCGACCAACATCGCTCTCGGCAGGGCCGTCCGCGAGACCCGCAAGGCCCGCGGCCACACCCAGGAATCCTTCGCCCTGAAGGCCGGCCTCGACCGCTCCTACTACGGCGCCATCGAGCGCGGCGAGTTCAACGTCACCGTCGAGACGCTGTCCAAGGTCGCCGCCGGGCTCGAGGTGGCGGCCTGGGAGCTGCTCGAGCGGGCAGGGCTGTAGCGGGGGTAAAGATCGCCACGCATATGGCAGATGGCCTACGGGACGTGACCAAGCCCGATCATGTTGCTGCCGCCCCGATCTTCGCCGCGCCGACCGCTACAACGCGCCGGGCAGGTGGCCGTGGCCGCCCTGCGGCCCGACCGTCGTACCCATAGTCTCGGGAGTCAGTGACGCGCCCGATCGTCTGGGCAGGGAACCGACGTTCGTGGGGACTGAGATTTGGCAAGAGCGTGGGCTGAGCGAGCGCGCTTCGATCGGTCCGAGGGAGCGGGACTACATCGCGCAGCCCAAGAGCAGCGGATATCGGGCTCTGCACTTGATCGTGAGGCGTATGGGCTTCCCGATAGAGGTCCAACTCCGAACGATCGGCCAGGACGTGTGGGCAAACCAGGTGGAGGAGACCGGGCGACAGCTTGGTCTAGATCTCAAGTTCGGCGCAGGGGACGAGCGCCTTGGCACCGTCTTCGTGGCGATGGGCGAGCTGATCGCTCGCTTCGACAGAGCGAAGCTTTCGCCCGACGAGCTGCGTGAGGGTTTGAGGAGCCTGCCATCATTGACGATACGCACACCGCCCCCAGCCTGATCCAGATGAGCCCAGACGACGACATCAAGCACTTCCTCGTGACTCGCGACGTTGCGCGCGAGGAGACGACTGTCGTCGAGTTCGGTACGGACTACGAGGCTGCGCAGCACGCCTACCAGGAGGCCGAGCAGAAGACGCGTGGGCGTCGAGACCTTGATGTCGTGCTGCTCGGCGCCGACTCGCTGGAGACCATCAAGCTCACACACTCCAGCTACTTCGAGCCGAAGTCGCTCGACGAGTTGCTGCCTGCGTAGGAAGGCAGCCGAGGGAAAGATCGGTAGGTGGTCGCTCAATGGTCATGCAGCGCGTAAGCATCACGATCGGCCCGCTGACCTTCGATCACGCCGACTACGACGCCGACAGCGACGTGCTGTACCTGCATGTCGGCGAGCCGCAGGTGGGCGAGGGTGAGGAGACGCCGGAGGGCCCACGTCGTGCGCTACGCGCCTGGAACTAGCCGGGTCGTCGGTCTGACCAGGACGAGCAGCAGGCGCTCCGCGCCCTTGTCGATGGCCGGAATTGGCAGAAAGCGGCAGACGGCCGCTCGACCGACCGGCCTGCCGCCTCCGACGCCAACCCCGCCTGACCCCCGAATCAGGTCCACCAAGCGGATTCCGAACACGCGCCCGGCAAGATTCGAACTTGCGGCCTCTCGCTCCGGAGGCGAGCGCCGAGAGGGGATCGTTGGGGCCGGATCCCGCATGGGAGTTGGGATCTCGGGATGAAGCCGGCGCTGGCGGCTGTGTTTTGATCGCCCCGATTTGTGGGCGATTCGGGGCGATAGTGGCAGGGCTGCCATTTCGTTGTGCTCGTCGCGCCGTTTGCCGGAGTGCCGCTCGGCGCCCACCCACGCAGCTTCGCCGGGGCGCGGGCGGACGATCGATCCATGCTCACGGTTGCCCAAGCGGCGCAGCGGGTGGGGAGGAGTCCTGGGACCGTGCGCCGCTGGATACGAGAGGGTCGTCTGCGGGCGGAGACGACACACGGCCGGCGCTTGATCGATCCGGGCGCTCTCGATGAGGTGCGGAACGAGATGTATCCGTTGCCGCCGGAGTGGCGGAAGCTGGAGGACGGCACGCCCGCCCCGAACTGGGTCGCGGCTGTGGCTCTGTCTCGGCTCGGACGCTGAACGAGGTCAGCGACCGGATTGGCGCGTCAATGGCGAAGACTCGACGGCCGTGCGTTGCATCCGGGCCGACGGCCATGCTGAGCAGTCGTGGTTGCCGACGACCTCGCAGGCGAGACGACTGACCCCGACGGCAAGCGGGTCGTTCTGCTCGATGCTGTCTGGCGCGAGAAGATCGTCCGCGACCACCCAGAGATGACCGCGCACATGGCGGCCGTCTTGGGAGCCACGAACACACCCGATCACGTTGCGGCTGACCCCGTGTTCGGGCAACGCACTCGATACTACGTGCGAGGCGCCGGCCCGAGTCAGTGGCTGCTGGTCGTCGTAAGCTATGAGCAGACGCCAGCGCGGATCGTCTCCGCGTTCGCCAACCGGAAGGACCCCAAGTCATGGAGCGCGTAGAAATCACGATCGGGCCGCTGAGTTTTGATCACGCCGACTACGACGCCGACAACGACGTGCTCTACCTGCACGTCGGTGTGCCCCAGCCAGCGGAGGGCGAGGAGACGCCAGAGGGCCACGTCGTTCGCTACGCGCCCGGAACCAGCCGCGTCGTCGGCTTGACGGTGCTCGGTGCACGACACGTATTGGAGCGAGATGGGCGCCTTGCGGTCACAGTTCCTGAGACTGTGGAGACGACCGCGGAGGAGCTCGCCCCCGCCCTTGCTGCTGTTTAGCGATAACCACGACCGGACCGCTGATTGCCGAGACGCGTTAGCGCCCGACATGCTCGTTGCGCGGCCGACAGAAACGTCCGTGAGAACGACGGCCACTACGGCGATGACTCCGAACGCCGTCGACACGCCCAGTGGCTGGTCGCCATCACTCGAATCAGGGCGCAACAGAAGGCGACGATAGAAGTGCGCTCGATGCCCGTCGGGAGCGGCCGCTGCGCTCTGGGTGGCGGGCCCGAGACCCCGTGCGTCGCGGCCGTGGCCATGGCACAACGCAGCAGGCGAGGCGAACCGAGTAGGGGCATCGCAGGCGACGGCGAATAGGGTATGCCCCATCGCGATTTCGCCCTTGGTAGAGTTGCCGCCGCCCGCGATGCAAGAGTCCTTGCAGCAGGCTAACGGACCACTCTGCCCGTGCACTTGTCCTCCTGGCCCGACACACCGCTCCACGCCGATCTGGTGCCCGTTCGCCGGACCGTGTGGAAGGGCGGTAGCTGAGCGACTGTGTCCCCCTTCGGCGTTCCACCTGTCTACAGGGAGCCCTTGACGAAGCTCGCGAACCTCTCCGACGAGGACGCAGGCGATCTCATCGACTCTATTGCCGGACTCGCTCCCTTCATGCCGGTGTCGTCGATCGAAGAGGCGACAGCCTCGGTGCTTGGCGCAGATGCCTCGCCGGCCGAGAAGCGGCTCGCGGTGCCGCTACTGGCGCTTCGCGGCCAGCTCCGCCAGACCACGACCAGCGACATAGCGAGGGAGCTATGCGAGTCGCCGGACCTCGAGCTGGACGACGACGCCCGCGGCCGGCTTCGGATGAGGGCGACGGCGATCCTTGACGCGCCCGTGATCGGGACGACGGGCGTCGCGACGGATCTCCAGACGCTCAACTCACGCAACTATCAGGGAGCACGGATCGTCACTGACCTTCGACCAGTGTTCCGCGATGACGTGGCCGAGCCACCTGAGGGCGCGGTCATTGTCGAGACGCTGCACCTACAGACCTGGACGCGAGACGGTGGGAGCGAGGTATTGCATGTCTCGATGGACGAGGCCGACCTGCGCCAGCTTCAGTCGATCGTCGGGCGGGCGCTCAACAAGACCGACACGCTGAAGCGTCTTATCGCTGAGAAGAACCTTTCGTACTTCGAGTTGGAAAAGGAGGCGGTCGACGGATGAGCTACATGCCCGCGCACGATTTCTCCCCCGTCCAAGCGGAGTGCCCGCCGGACAGACCCTTGTATCTCAACTTCGAATCGAAGCGCGCCGGCCGGGCCGTCGCCGAGTCCTGTGGGTATGACAGGCTGATTGGTGGCAGCCACCTCGTTGCAGTCATCTACTCCGGACACGTGTACGACCCCTGTTGGGACGTGCCTTCCGCAGGGGGCTGGCATGGGCGCACCGTCACATTCGTAGGCGAGGAAGGCATGTCGCTCCTCGGCACGTCGGTCGAGGAGAGCGAGCGCGAGCCCGAGGCGACCACCGATCCGCTCGTGGACTGGTTCGCTGAGCAGCAACTTGCTGCCGCGGCGAGTTACGTCGGCCGGGCTGCGCCTACCACCGAGCCGGGTTCCGAGGGCGAGGCGATCCTCGGGCGCCGCGGCGGCCTTCGGTCGCGGGCTTGGCGTGGTGGCGGCACGATGCGCCGCCGCTAGCCGTGTATCGCGATCCCGACGAGGACATCTCGTTTGGAGACATCTTCGAGAGCGAGCACCTAATCGATGTCTACGCTGCGGGTGACACACGCGCACTCGGCGGGGGGCCGATGCCTCGGGGCGCCGCCGAAAGACTCGCCAGGCAAGTCAACCGGGACCTCAAAGACGCCGCGAGCGAGCTACTGCCCGTGTACTCTCCGGCAATTGAGCTGACCGACGCAGGCGCCGAGTTGCTTCCCGTGTACTCGCCTGCACTCGACCAGCATGCCGACAAGCATCATGCGCTCGCCCACGGCAGCAATATGAAGCTCGCAGCACCCAACCGGGCCATTCTCTTGACTGACAGCTGTGCGGTCGACACCGCGCTCGTCGTGGGGCGTAGCAGGCGACGCAAGCGCGGGCGCCTCCTTTTCGCACCGGTCGTGCCGGCCACGGCAGGGGACGTCGAGCGTCTCACCGACGAGCCCGTGTTTGGGCGCTTTCCGCTAGCACCGTGCGAGGCGTTTGGGTACGGAGCGATCGCGGAGCTTCGCCACTGTTTCAACGTCGACGTCGCCGAGGTGCGCGCGACCGACCGTATCCTTGCGCTCACGGACGAGGCGGCGGAAGACCTCGAAGTCGCTTGGGCGGCTCAGACGCTGCGGCGTGGTCCGCTCGCTACTGAGCGAAACGCAGAGCGCCTGACGGGGCGTCTGCTCGAGCGCGGCTACGGGGACCCGCAGATGCTGGCTGAAAGTGTCGGCGAAGCAATAGACCTCGGCTGGCTGCTTGAGAGCAAGCTCGATGCCGTAACCGATGACTCGATCGAGGTGACGGACGAGACAATCGAGGAACTCGACGCTGTTCTCTCCAGCTTGGAGAGTGCCGTCCGTAAAGCGCGGGAGCGGCTTCGGCGCCCGAGTGGGCATTAGTCTTGGCGAGAGGATGCCGAACGAGCACGTCCGGCATCCGTCTTGCCCCGCTTGCCGTCAGTAGGTCCACTCGTCAGGCGCTGCTCCCGGTGTCCAAGCGCTCGTGATGCTGCCGCCCTCCTGACGGAGTGCCTGGCCATAGTCGGTGAGTTGCGCCTGGAACGCCAGCTCGTGTCGTGGGTCGTCCGCCGCTATGTCGATCCAGTCGCGCCAGACGACGAGTGCGCACAGTGTCTCGACATGGGAGGCATCTTTCCACCAGCCGTCCTTGAGGTGCGTAAGCGCCTGTGGGTAGCGTCCGTGTAGCGCGACGATCGAGCCCCACATCCGCCTACGCCACGCCGGGTCGCCCATGACGGGTTCGATCCACGGTGCGTGGCGATCCGCGTCGAAGTCGTCGTCCGCGATCACCGCTGGGGCGGTTGCGGCGGCACGATCGGCGTCCGGGTTGTGCTCGGCGAGCTGGCTCACCATATGGGCGGCGATGCGTGCCACGGGTTCGCCGGCGCGCTCGGCGCGGCTCCTGAGTTCGGCCATTACTGCGTCGGAAAGCGTGATCTTCAGTCGCTGGCTCATCGGTCATCTCCGTCCTTTGATCGGGTCGCGCTTGTGTGCGCCTCTGGGGTAATGACCCTGAAGCCACGAAAGCGGCCAACGAATTAAGCGGGGGCCGATCGTGACCCTGCTCGGACCCGTGCATCTGGTCTGTTCAGTCCTGGAGTGGGCGCCGATGTCGGTGTTCGGCTGCTGGGCTGGGCCGCACCGTGAGTCAGCTGGGTCCGGGTGGCCCAGCCGGAACTTGTCAGCCGGTGGTCGCGGTTTCAGCGCGCGCGGCGTGGATTTCGAAATTCGCTGGCCGCTTTGACCTGTTGAGGGTCATTAACAGTATGCAAACAGGACAGGTACGCCCTGCGGGGCAGCCGGATGCGCCCTCCCCTGTGGACGCCGCGTGGGTCGAGGCTGTCGCTCTGCGGGTAGTTGCGCTCATGCACAGCGGATATGCGGCGAACGGTCGACGGCTCGTCGATGCGGCGACTCTCGCCGGCGAGCTTGGCGTCGATCGATCGTGGGTGTACGCGAATCGGGACGAGTTGGGCGCTGTCCGGCTCGGATCAGGTTCGAAGCCACGGCTGCGCTTCGATGTCCAAGTAGCGCGGGCAGCCCTCGCTCGTGCGCGTAACGAGCCCGCGGCCATCGGCAACGCGGGCTCTGCTGATCCGCTCCCACGTAAGCGAATCCGATCGGAGCGCAAGCCCGCAGTCGGACGGGTGCTCGCAGTCAAGGGCCGCAGCTCATGAGCAAGCCGGCGGACAGGAATTACGTCGGAGGCGCGATCGGCTTAGGAGTTCTTGCTGCTGTCGACGGCACGGGCCAGCTCGTGGAGGTCGGCGCCGAGGACGCGCAGAAAGCGTTGGAGCGTGTGCCAGCGGACGCCCCGCGTGCCCCGCTCGATGCGGGACACGAGCGTGGCGTCGGCGCCAAGTTGCTCGGCAACCTGTTCTTGGGTCATCCCGGCCTTGTGGCGAAGCTCGCGGAGGGCTCGACCGAGCAGGAGCTGGTCCTGCTGGGCAGTGGGCGAGTCGGTTTTGTGCGTCACGGGCGGAACGCTCACGTGGCGCGACAAAAAGTGCCAGGGTCGTTTTGGCCTAAACTGGGTATGCTGTTCCGGTCCAAAATAAGTGCCGGGGCGCGGCTGTCACCGCCCCCGGCGTGGCACCGAGAGTTCAAGCTCCCGGCGCAGAGGCAGCCTACCGAGCCTGGTCAGGTGCCTTCCTCGCCAAAGCTGCCTCCCGGAGCCTCCAACCAACAGGAGGAACCGATGAGCACCACCCTGACCGTCCCCGCCGAGATCGTGGGGCACCTGCGCTGTGGGCTACACATAGAACTCGGCCACGCAGCCGAGGAGATCGCGACTCTCAGCACGCTACGCGACCGCGAAACCTATCCCGGCTGGTACGCCGAGCCGCTTCAACAGCTCGACGCTGCACGAGCGCTACTCGACGTTGTCAGATGGAGCACGATCGAAGACTCCGAGCCCGTCACGATCGACTTCGACCAGCACCAGCCGATCCTCGTAGCGGCACTCACCGGCCTGCTCGAAATCGAGCGCGACCTGATGGACGTCGATCCCTCCTTCGAGGGCGCCGAGCGCCAGCGCAAGCGCGCCAGCCGAGCGGTTGGCGAGATCGAGAGCTTCCTTGCCTACCACGACCTCCCGCTGTCGGAGGGCGACTGATGCCGAGGCCAACCACGGGAAGGGTGCTTGAACACGTGGGCGTGGACGGGCGCACCTATCGATCGCTGCGATTCGTGGCGTACGGCAAGCGGCGCTATGTCTCGCTCGGGCCGGTGTCGGCAGACGCCGCAGAGCAGGCTCTACGTCACACGATCGCCGATGTAGAGCGCGGATCATGGGAGCCGCCGAGACAGGCGGCTCCCATCGAGCACGAGCCGATACCAACGTTCCATGCCTTTGCCGAGGACTGGTGGCTGCGCAATGAGAAGCAGCTCGCGCCCAGCACTCAGCTCGACTACCGCTGGCGTCTCGAAACGCACCTGTTGCCGTTCTTTGCTCGACATCGGCTGGACGAGATCACCTTCGATCAGGTCGAGCGATATATCGCACGCAAGCTCGACGAGGCACATCCGCTGTCGCCGAGATCGATCAACATGACCGTGACATTGCTGGGAGCGATCCTGGAGGGTGCGGTTGAGCGAGAGTTGATCCCGCGCAACCCGGCAAGGGGTCGTGGTCGTCGGGTCCGTGAACGTGCCCCACGTCGCAGCCACCTGGAGACTGCCGAGCAGATCAGTGCCCTACTCGACGCGGCGGCTCGATTGGATGCGAGTGCTCGCAAGGGTCATCAGCACGTCGAGCGACGGGCGATGATCGCCGTGCTCGTGTTCGCCGGCCTGCGCGTAGGCGAGTTGCTGGCGCTGCGATGGCGCGATGTCGATATGGCCGGTGGCTGGATGTACGTCGAGGAATCCAAGACTGACGCCGGGCGACGACGCATCAAGATCAGGGGTGCGCTCCAAGCGGAGGTGGCGCGCGTGCGTGCGCGCCAGCCTGAATCCGGGCCGGATCGAGTCGTGTTCGCCACGTCCACCGGTAGGCAGCAGAGTGCCGACAACTTCCGCTCTCGGGTGCTCAAACCCTCGGTGAACGAGGCTAATCGGGCTCTGACAGCGAGCCAGTCGCCACCGCTCCCGGAAGGGATCACCCCGCACTCTCTCCGGCGAACATTCGCAAGCGTGCTGTATGCGCTCGGCGAGGACCCAGGAATCGTCATGGACGAGATGGGGCACACCGACCCTGCGCTCGCGCTGCGCGTCTACCGGCAGGCGATGCGCAGGGGGGAGGGGGAGAAGGCGGCTCTCAAGGCGCTAGTAGAGGGGCCGTTGAGTGACGAACGGGGCGTCTCAGTAGCCCGCGATCTGCTGCGGTAGTTCTTCGACGCAGTTTTGGAGCTTCGTAGAAGTCGGCTCTCGCAATCGCCATCCATCCATCCGAGCGATGCACACGCCCTCGTATCATTCCGCACGCTCATGCACACCGAGAACGTCTACGCCAGGCTAGAGGCCGCCGTGCGCGGCTACGTGATTGCACAGGCTGGGGGCGACCCGAGCGGTGACCTCTCCTTGATGCCACTAGGCGAGCTGGTCACGGTGTTCTTCAGCTGGCGCGCCCGCCATATCCCAGCGCGGCCTCGGATTTGTCACGTCTCGCAGGAGATGCAGGCCAGCGCGACCGCGAGCGAGCACAAGGACGAATTGGCTGCGTTGATTGCAAAGATCGAGGCCGGGGCGGACCTCACGCCGCACCTGAGTCGAGGCGTTGTAAATGCCTATGAGCCAGGAGGCGACAAGAAGAAGACGTGGCGGCGCTCCGATCGCGATTTGCTGATCGCGGACTGGGGTGTCCACCATCTCCATCTCTCGGGGGCGGTTGAGCAGGACGGGTTTGTGGAACGCGCCGACGACCTACTCTTCGCGATGTTTACGAAGACGGACTCCTATCTGATCGGAATCTACCCCCACGGCTCGTGGGGGCTTGTCGAGCTGCTCGAGATCGTCGTACGCAACTGGCCTGATGCCGGGCTGATGTTGCCGACGCACGCAATCGGGCTCACCCAGAAATGGACGGACGCGGAGCGGCTAGAACTACGAAACGGGGGGATAGCGAGCCCGTTCATTGAGTTGGACGGCAAGGTCTGGGCGGCCTCGGCGCTCGGGCAGAGTCTCGACGGGAAAGCATCGAAGGCATCGGTGCGGAGCATGGACTTCATGTGGCGACTTGGCCAGTGGGAAGACGACCCGGAACATCTGCTGGCCGAGGCAGAGCGGGTGATGAACGATGCGGCGGGTCGGGCACTCAAGGGCAACTGGACGCCGATGGTCGACGCGGAGGGGACGCTTGGACTGCTGAGGGAGGACGTTTTCTACGGACTCCTGTCGCTGGCTGACTCGGGGTAGGTGGCGGAAGATTCCGCGAGCGGCCTTTCCACACTGGCGCGTCTGGTGGCGCGCGTACTACTCGACCGAGGACGTGCTTGGCAGTCTGCCCGTACTGCTATTGACCCCGACCGTCGCGGCACTCGTCGGCTCAGCGTGGGCAGCGTCTCACCCGGCGGAGGTCGTGCATCGAGGGCTGATCGTTCACGAGGCTACGTTCGGTGACTCGCTGGCGACCGCACTCGTCGGCGGACTCGTCGGACTTTTCTTGCTGGTCGCAGCCGTATTCGTGTTCGTCCTCCTCCGATATCGATTGATAGGCGACCGGACCTGGCGCGTATCGTGGGAAATGATCTATCGCGAGACGGGGAGCGTCGTGTCGAGCGGGAGCAGCGTGCGCATGGAATGCAAGGTGACGCCGCCCGTGCTGTTGTCGGCGCTTGGGCATGTCGAAGCGGTGGTTCGCTATCCCGATGGCACACTGCTGGAGCGCGGACAGGAGGCGATGGGGAGCACGGAGTACGGGATCGGGTTTGCACCAACAGGCGGGGCGCGGCCGCAGACCGGCACGTATGAGATTCGCTGGTACGGGACGAGCGGTACCCGTCGTCTGCGGGAGATCACGCGGTCGAGGTACACGTTCCACGGCTGACCCCGTAACTTCAGCGTTTTGGGAGCCTGAAATGGCAGTCGGTGGCAGACGAGCCCTCCAACGACCGACCTCAAGCCTCACGCGACGATGCCTCCAACCCAGAAACCCCGCTCCAGCAAAGGCATTCCAGCTATGCGCCCGGCAAGATTCGAACTTGCGGCCTCTCGCTCCGGAGGCGAGCGCTCTATCCACTGAGCTACGGGCGCGGGCGTCCGATTCTAGGGCGATCGCGGCAGCGTCCGCCGGCGGGAGGCCGCGGCGCGGGGTCGGGACGATCGACGTTCGCCTTGACAGCGACACGCCGCCGCAGTAGACGTTGGCGAGGGCGCCTCATCACGCACCGGGCGGGGCGACCGCCACACACCACAACCGATACCGATGGGGCTTGCCGTGCGCACATTCATGACCGCCGCCGCAACCGCCGCGGTCGCTGCGCTCCTCGCCGCCCCTGCAGCCGGTGCGGCGTCCAGCGCCGAACCGAGCCCGGTCGCCGAATCGCGCGTCTACCACCTGAACTGGACGCTCACCCCCTGCGCCACGGTCGACCGCTTCGAAATCTTCCCGGCGGCACATGAATGGATGTTGACCTGCCAGGGCAGCACCGTGTGGTTCGCCGAATCCGTACGCGGGACCTACACCCAAGACGGGCCGGTGACGAAGTTCACCGCGGGGAGCTCGATCTCGAGCTTCAACTTCGCCTTCTACGGCGTGCCCAACCTCTTGCGCACGCGCTACGTCGGCGCCTTCGACATCATCGCCCCCGAACTCGTCACCATCATCCCTGGTCTCTTCTCCTTGACGGAGATCTGAGCTGCTGACGATCGCACGACCGCGGCGGGCAACGCGATCGCTCGCGGCGCGCCGCCCTCGCCGAGGCCTCCGCTGGCGCTACCGTAGCCCCGTATGGACCTGTCGCTGTTCTTCGCCGGCACCGCCGGCTCGGTGCCGAGCGCCCGGCGCGGGCTGCCGGCGGTGCTCGTGCGCCGCGGCGGCGAGAAGCTGCTGTTCGACTGCGGCGAAGGCACGCAGCGCCAGCTGATCCGCTCGGTGGGGCTGCTCGACCTCGATGCGATCTTCATCACCCACTTCCACGCCGACCACTGGCTGGGGCTGCCGGGGATGCTCAAGTCCTTCGCGCTGCGTGAGCGCAGCGAGCCGCTGAGCGTGTTCGGGCCGCCCGGACTCGCGGAGCTGCTCGCGCAGGTGCGGATCGCCTACGGCCGCCTGCCCTACCGCTTCGAGATCGTCGAGCTCGACCCGGCCGAGGCGGTTCGCCGCGACGGCTTCGCCGTCGCGGCCGTCCCCGTGCGCCACAAAGGCGAGCGCTGCTACGGCTACGCGCTGGTGGAGGACGCGCGACCCGGACACCTCGACCCCGCGCTCGCCGAGAGCCTGGGCGTCACGCCTGGGCCGGACTTCGGGCGCCTGCAGCGCGGCGAGACCGTCGCCGGCGTGCGCCCCGAGCAGGTCATGGGCCCGGCGCGGGAGGGGCGCAAGGTGGTGATCTCCGGCGACACCGCTCCCTGCGAGACGCTCGCCGTCGCCGCTCACCAGGCCGACGTGCTCGTGCACGAGGCCACCTTCGCCGAGGAGGAGGCCGAGCGCGCGCGAGCGACCCTGCACAGCACCGCCCGCCAGGCCGCGCGGCTGGCCCGCGAGGCCGACGTGAGGCTGCTCGCGCTCACCCACTTCTCCAGCCGCTACGCCGGCGGCGAGCTCCGCGACGAGGCCCGCGCGGTCTTCCCCCGCACCGAGGCTGTGCGCGACTTCGACACCGTCCACGTGCCGTTCCCCGAGCGCGGGCAGGCGAGCCTCGAGCGCTGGTCCGACCGCCAGGCGCGCGAACGCGCCCAGGCGGACAGCGGCGAGGCCTCCGGCGTCGCGCCCGGCCGCCTGGACGTGGACGCAAACGGCGCCGGCGGCGCGCACAGCGCGGCGCGCGCAGCCGCCGCCGGCCGCTCCGAGCGTGTCGCCTCCTCCTGATACATTCACGCTGCTCCTTTAACCAGGTCCCGAGAGGCCAGGAAGGAAATCAGTTGGCAGCAGACGAGAAGGTCGTCCTCCACGAGGAGGAGCTGCGGCGGGCGCTCACCCGCATCGCCCACGAGATCGTGGAGCGCAACACCGGTGAGCAGGTCCCCGCGCTCGTCGGCATCCACCGTCGCGGGGCGGTTCTCGCCGAACGCCTGCACGGCCAGCTCGAGCAGCTGCTCGGCACGAGCGTCGAGCTCGGCGACCTCGACATTGGCTTCTACCGCGACGACGTCGCCACGCGGCCTGAGGCGCCCGTGCTGCACGCCTCGCACATCGACTTCGACGTGAGCGGGCTGACCGTGGTGATCGTCGACGACGTGCTCTACACCGGACGCACCGTGCGCGCCGCGATCGACGCGCTGTTCGACTACGGGCGCCCGCAGCGCGTGCAGCTGGCGGTGCTCGTCGACCGCGGCCACCGCGAGCTTCCGATCCGCCCCGACTACGTCGGCAAGAACCTGCCCACCTCCACCGCCGAGCGCGTGCACGTGCGCGTGCGCGAGCTGGACGGGGTCGACCAGGTGGCGATCCGCAGGGCCCCGGTCGCGGAGGCCGCGCGGTGAACCACCTGCTCTCGATCGAGCAGCTCGACCGCGCCGACATCGAGCGCATCGTCGCCCAGGCCGAACGCTTCGCCGAGGTCTCCGATCGCGAGATCAAGAAGGTGCCCGCGCTGCGCGGCAGGATGGTGCTGAACCTCTTCTACGAGGCCTCCACGCGCACGCGCAGCTCGTTCGAGCTGGCCGCCAAGCGGCTGTCGGCGGACGTCGTCAACTTCGCCGCCAGCGGCTCGAGCGTGGAGAAGGGCGAGTCGCTGAAGGACACCGTGCTCACGCTCGCCGCCCACAAGCCCGACGCGATCGTGCTGCGCACGCCATGGGTGGGGGCCTCGGAGCTGGTCGCGTGCTGGTGCAGCGCTGCCGTGGTCAACGCCGGCGACGGCAAGCACGAGCACCCCACGCAGGCGCTGCTCGACGTCTACACGCTGCGCCGGCGCCTCGGCGCGCTCGACGGCGCCTGCATCTGGATCGTCGGCGACGTGGCGCACTCGCGGGTGGCGCGCTCGGACGTGCTCGCCTTCCAGCGCATGGGCGCCAGCGTCACCGTCGCCGGCCCGCCCACGCTGATCCCGCGCGGCATCGAGCAGCTCGGCTGCGAGGTCCGCTACACGCTCGAGGAGCTGCACCGGGCGGACGTGGTCTACGCCCTGCGCATGCAGCGCGAGCGCATGAGCGAGACGTGGGTGCCCTCGCTGCGCGAGTACGCCGCCTGGTACCAGGTCAACGCACGACGCCTGCAACCGCAGCAGGTGCTGATGCACCCCGGACCGGTCAACCGCGGGGTCGAGCTCTCCGGCGAGGTGGTCGACTCCCCGCAGGCGGTCATCACCCAGCAGGTCGAAGCGGGCGTGGTGGTGCGCATGGCGGTGCTCTACGAGGTGCTCGCCGGCCCCCGTGAGCCGCGCGCCGGCGCCGCGCCGTCCTCCGCATCCTCCCCGCAGGGGGAGCGGGAGGCGGAGGCGGTGCTCGGGGGCCCGGCCGCGTGAGCGCCCCCGCGCCGCTCGTCGGCGGGCAGGGCGAGCCCGCCGAGCTGCTGCTGCGCAATGTGCGCGCGCTCGATCCCCGCGCAAGCCTCGACGCCCGCCACGACGTGCTCGTGCGCCGCGGCGAGATCGCGGAGATCGCCGCGGCGGGAGCCCTCGAGCCCGCCGCGATCGCCGGCGCCGGCGCGCACGGCGGGGGCGTGGAGGTCGTCGAGGGGGAGGGCAGGCTGGTGCTCGCGCCAGGTTTCTTCGATCCCCACGTGCACCTGCGCACCCCAGGACAGGAGCACAAGGAGGACCTCGACAGCGGCACCCGCGCCGCCGCCGCCGGCGGCTTCTGCGCGGTGATCGCGATGCCCAACACCGACCCCGTGCTCGACTCCGCGCCGCTGCTGCGCTCGCTGCGCGACGCCGCCGCGCGCGACGCCCGCGTCCCCGTCGGCTTCCTGCCTGCGGTCACGCGCGGCCTCGAAGGCCGGCAGCTCACCGAGATGGCCGAGCTGCGCCAGCAGGGCGCGCTCGGCTTCACCGACGACGGGCGCCCCGTGGCCGACGCCGGCACGCTGCGCAAGGCGCTCCAGTACCAGCGCCTGTGCGGCGGCGTGATCTCCCTGCACGAGGAGGACCCCACGCTCTCGCGCGGCGGCGCGATGCACGAGGGCGCCGTCAGCGCCGCCCTCGGCATCGCCGGCATCCCCGCCGTGGCCGAGTCCACGATGGTCGCCCGCGACGCCGCGCTGGCCGGCTACGAGGACGCGCGCGTGCACTTCCAGCACCTGTCCGTCGCCGCCTCCGTCGAGCACGTCGCCGAGGCCAAGGCGCACGGCTTCCGCGTCAGCGCCGAGGTCTGCCCCCACCACCTGCTGCTCACCGAGGAGGACGTGCGCACGCTCGACACGCGCATGAAGATGTACCCGCCGCTCGCCACCGACGGCGACCGGCGGGCGCTCGTGGAGGCGCTGCGCAGCGGCACGATCGACTGTCTCGCCAGCGACCATGCGCCGCACGCGCGCGAGGAGAAGGAGGTCCCCTTCGAGCAGGCGCCGATGGGCAGCACCGGCCTGGAGACCGCGTTCGCCGCGCTCCACACCGAGCTGGTGGTGCCCGGCGTGCTGGCGCTCGGGCTGCTGGTCGAGCGGCTCACCGCCGGCGCCGCCCTGTTCGAGCTGCCCGTCCCGCGCATCGCCGTCGGCGAGCCTGCCAACCTCGCGCTGCTCGACCTCGACGCGACGTGGGTCGCGGGCGAGCACGGCTGGGAGAGCCGCTCCGAGAACTGCTGCTTCGCCGGTCGCCGGCTGCGGGGCCGGGTGCTGATGACGCTCGCCGCCGGCGCCGTCGCCCATCGCCTGCGCCCGAGTGGGTGCGACCGCGCCCTCGCGACGGTGAGCGCCTGATGGCGCTGCTCGCCCGCGACCGCGCCGCGCTCGTCGTGGTCGACGTCCAGGAGGGCTTTCGCCCCTACGACTGCTTCGCCGCCGTCGCAGGCGCCGCCGCCAAGCTAGTCCAGGCCGCGCGCATCCTCGAGCTGCCGGTGCTCGTCAGCGAGCAGTACCCCAAAGGGCTCGGTCGCACTGCCCCCGAGGTAGGGCTGCGGGACGAGCCGCGGATCGAGAAGAGCGTGTTCTCCGCCGTGCGCGCCGACGGCTTCGACCTCCCCGGCGCGGGCGCCGGCCCCGGAGGGGTTGGCCAGGCGATCGTATGCGGCATCGAGACCCACGTGTGCGTCTCGCAGACCGTCCACGACCTGCTCGCCGAGGGCCTCGAGGTGCACGTCCCCGCCGACGCCGTCGGCTCCCGCCACCGGCTCGACCACGAACGCGGCCTCGAGCGCCTCGAGCGCGCCGGCGCCGTCGTCACCACCGTCGAGGCCGCCCTGTTCGAGCTGCTCGAGCGCGCCGGCACGCCCGAGTTCAAAGCGGTGCAGGCGCTGATCAAGTGAGCGGCGAGGCCACCGCATACGTGCTGCTCGAGGACGGCGCCCGCTTCGACGGGGAGGCCTGCGGCGCCGACGGTCACGCCGTGGGGGAGGTCGTGTTCACCACCGGCATGTCCGGCTACCAGGAGTCGATGACCGACCCCTCCTTCGCCGGGCAGCTGATCGCCTACACCTATCCCCACGTCGGCAACTACGGCGCCAGCTCGCAGGCGATGGAGTCCGAGCGGGCGTGGGCGCGCGCCGCGATCATGCGCGACGCGCGCAACGGCGAAGACGCCCCCAGCGCCGAGCGCGGCTGGCTGGACTGGCTCGCCGACTGCGGCGTGCAGGCCATCACCGGCGTCGATACGCGCACGCTCGTGCGCCACATCCGCGACGCCGGCGCGATGCGCGCCGGCGTGTTTCCCGCCTCCATGCCCGAGCGTGAGGCGCGCGAGCTGATCGACGCCGAGCCGCCGATGGCCGGCCAGGACCTCGCCCGCCTCGTCACCCCCGAGGCGCCCACCCGCCACGGGTGGGAGGGGGGCGGGCCCCACATCGCCGTCATCGACACCGGCATCAAGGCCTCGATGGTGCGCGAGCTGATCGCCCGCGGCGCGCGCGTGTCGCTGCACCCCTGCACCGCCACCGCCGAGCAGCTGCTCGCCGAGGACCCCGACGCGATCTTCCTCTCCAACGGCCCCGGCGACCCCGCCGCGCTCACCTACATCGTCGAGGTCGTGCGCCAGCTCGTCGGCCGCCGCCCGGTGTGGGGCATCTGCCTCGGCCACCAGCTGCTCTGCCGCGCGGTGGGCCTCGAGACCTTCAAGCTCCCCTTCGGCCACCACGGCGCCAACCATCCCGTGCGCGACCTCGCCACCGGGCGCGTGGAGATCACCTCCCAGAACCACGGCTTCGCCGCGCTCGGACCCGGCGGCGCGCGCACCATCGAGCGCGACGAGCCGGTGCGCTGGCGCACCGACTTCGGCGAGGCCGCGCTCTCCCACGTGAACCTCTACGACCGCACCGTCGAGGGCCTCGAGCTGCTCGACGTGCCCGGCGGCACCGTGCAGTACCACCCCGAGGCGGGGCCGGGCCCGCACGACAGCCTGTACCTGTTCGACCGCTTCCTGCAGAGGATCGAGGCCGCGGCATGACCCGCGGGGGTCTTCACGGGGACCCCCCGAGGGGGTCCGGAGCGTTCCGCGCGTGGCGAGCGTGGGGGAGGCGCTGAGTGCCGCGGCGCGATGACATCGAGAAGATCCTGATCCTCGGCTCCGGGCCGATCGTGATCGGGCAGGCCGCCGAGTTCGACTACTCCGGCGTGCAGGCCTGCAAGGTGCTGCGCGAGGAGGGCTACGAGGTGGTGCTCGTCAACTCCAACCCCGCCACGATCATGACCGACCCCGAGTTCGCCGACGCCACCTACATCGAGCCGCTGCTGCCGGGGCCGGTGGCGCAGGTGATCGAGCGCGAGCTCCCCGACGCGCTGCTCGGCACGCTCGGCGGGCAGACCGCGCTCAACGTCGCCAAGGCGCTGCACGACAACGGCACGCTCGCGAAGCACGAGGTCGAGCTGATCGGCGCCAACTACGAGGCGATCGCCTGCGCCGAGGACCGCGACCTGTTCCGCGAGGCGATGGCGCGCGCCGGCCTGCAGATGCCGCGCAGCGCGATCGCGACGAGCCTCGAGCAGGCGCGCGCCGCGATGCCGGAGCTCGGCCTTCCGTGCGTGGTGCGCCCCGCCTTCACGCTCGGCGGGCGCGGCGGGGGGATCGCGCGCAGCGAGCAGGAGTTCGAGCGCGTCGTCGCCCGCGGCCTCGAGGCCTCGCCGATCGGGCAGGTGCTGCTGGACGAGTCGGTGCTCGGCTGGGGCGAGTTCGAGCTCGAGGTGATGCGCGACGGCGCCGACAACGTGGTGATCGTGTGCTCGATCGAGAACGTCGACCCGATGGGCGTGCACACCGGCGACTCCGTCACCGTGGCCCCGCAGCAGACGCTCACCGACAAGCTCTACCAGCAGCTGCGCGACCAGGCCATCCAGGTGATCCGCGCCGTCGGCGTCGAGACCGGCGGCTCCAACGTGCAGTTCGCCGTCAACCCCCACACCGAGCAGATCCTCGTGATCGAGATGAACCCGCGCGTCTCGCGCTCCTCCGCGCTCGCCTCCAAGGCCACCGGCTTCCCGATCGCCAAGATCGCCGCGCGCCTCGCCGTCGGCTACCGCCTCGACGAGATCGACAACGACATCACCGGCGTCACGCCCGCCTGCTTCGAGCCCACCATCGACTACGTCGTCGTCAAGTGGCCGCGCTTCGCCTTCGAGAAGTTCCCCGGCTCGGAGCCCGCGCTCTCCACCCACATGAAGTCCGTGGGCGAGGCGATGGCGATCGGGCGCACGTTCTCCCAGGCGTTCGCCAAGGCGCTGCGCTCGCGCGAGCTCGACAAGCCGGCGCAGCTCGCCGGCGTCGCCAGCGAGGAGCTGCTGGCGCGCATCGAGACCCCCGGCGCCGCGCGCTTCGAGACGATCCTCGAGCTGCTCTCGCGCGGCGTGCCCGTCGAGCAGGTGCACGAGCGCACCAGCATCGACCTGTGGTTCCTGCGCGAGCTGCGCACGATCGCGCTCGACCCGCAGGCACCGTTTCAGGGACAGCGCTCGTTTCGCTCGGTCGACACGTGCGCGGCGGAGTTCCCCGCGCGCACCCCCTACTACTACTCCGGCTGGGAGCGCTCCGGGCACGGCTCGGTCAACGAGGTGCGCCGCAACCGCGACCGCGAGTCGATCGTGATCCTCGGCTCCGGCCCCAACCGCATCGGCCAGGGCATCGAGTTCGACTACTGCTGCGTGCACGCAGCCATGACCGTGCGCGAGTCAGGGCGCCACGCCGTGATGGTCAACTGCAACCCCGAGACCGTCTCCACCGACTACGACACCTCAGACCGCCTGTACTTCGAGCCGCTCACGCTCGAGGACGTGCTCGCCGTCGTCGAGGTCGAGAACGGGGGGCCGTTCGCGCCGGCCGGCGGCGAGTCGCCCGCCGCGCGCCGCGGCGGCGCCGGCGGCTCGCTGGCGGGCGTGATCGTGCAGTTCGGCGGGCAGACGCCGCTGAAGCTCGCCGCCGGCCTCGCCGCCGCCGGCGTGCCGCTGCTCGGCACCTCCGTCGAGGCCATCGACCTCGCCGAGGACCGCGCCCGCTTCGGCGCGCTGCTCGCCCAGCTCGGCTACAAGGCGCCGCCGTACGCCACCGCCGAGTCGCTGCAGCAGGCGCTCAAGTGCGCCGACCGCGTCGGCTTCCCGCTGATCGTGCGCCCCTCCTACGTGCTCGGCGGGCGCGCCATGGAGATCGTCTACGACCACCACGCGCTCGCCGGCTACCTGCGCCGCGAGCTCGCCGGCGCCGCCCAGGCCGAGACCTCGCGCGAGCGCGACGACGGCGGCAGCGTTGGCGACGCCGGCGCTCACCGCGCGGACGGCGGCCGCGACGCACGCACGTCCCCCTCCATATACCTCGACCGCTTCCTCGAGCACGCCACCGAGATCGACGTCGACGCCCTCTGCGACGGCCAGGAGGTGTGGATCGGCGGCATCATGCAGCACGTCGAGGAGGCCGGCATCCACTCCGGCGACAGCGCCTGCGTGCTGCCGCCGCACTCGCTCGGCGAGGACATGCTCGAGCAGGTCCGCGCCGCCACGCGCGAGCTCGCGCTGGCGATCGGCGTGGTCGGGCTGATCAACGTGCAGTACGCCGTGCACGCCGGCGAGCTGTACGTGATCGAGGCCAACCCCCGCGCCTCGCGCACCGTGCCGTTCGTCTCCAAGGCCGTCGGCCTGCCGCTCGCCAAGCTCGCCTGCCGCATCATGCTCGGCGAGCGCATCGCCGAGCTCGGACTGCCGCCCGGCCGCGAGGGCGTCGGCTACGGCGAGCACATCTCCGTCAAGGAGGCCGTGCTGCCGTTCGACCGCTTCGAAGGCGCCGACGCGCTGCTCGGCCCCGAGATGCGCTCCACCGGCGAGGTGATGGGCATCGCCCGCGACTTCCCCACCGCCTTCGCCAAGGCGCAGGCCGCCGCCGGCGTGCCGCTGCCGCTCTCCGGCGCCGCCTTCATCACCGTCACCGACGACGACAAGGACGGCGCCGGCGCCGTCGCGCTCACGCTCCACGACGCCGGCTTTCGCATCCTCGCCACCCGCGGCACCGCCGAGGCGATCGCCCGCATGGGCGTCCCCGTCACCACCCTCAACAAGATCGGCGAGGGCTCCCCCCACGTGGTCGACTGGATCGAGCGCGGCCACGTCGACCTCGTCGTCAACACCCCCACCGGAGTCGGCGCTCGCAGCGACGGGCGCGAGATCCGCCGCGCCGCCGTCTCGCACGGCATCCCCTGCCTCACCACGCTCGCCGCCGGCGTCTCCGCCGCCCGCGCCATCGCCCGCGCGCAGCGCGCCGGCGAGCCGGAGGTGCTGTGCCTGCAGGAGCTGCACGGGCCGCGCCGACCGGGTCGCGCCCAGCGCAACGGAGCCGGCGTGGCGTGAGCACCGCGCCCGCCGGCCGCCGCCAGCTCACCGTCACCGCCAACGAACGGCTCGGCGCCTACACCGTCCTGCGCGCAGCGGATCCCGACGCGCCCGCGCCCGCGCCCGGCCAGTTCGCCATGCTCGCCGCCGTCGAGCGCTGGGGCGGGGGAGAGGACGAACGGCCCTACCTGCCGCGCGCGTTCTCCGTCGCGCGCTTCGCCGCCGGCGAGGCGCACTACCTGCTCGAGGACGTCGGCCCCGGCACGCGACGGCTGTGCGAGCTGCGGCCCGGCGAGCGGATGTGGGCGCTCGGCCCGCTCGGGCGCGGCTTCGCGCTGGGCGCGCGCGAGCCCGGCCGCCGCCCGCTGCTCGTCGGCGGCGGCGTCGGCATCGCGCCGCTCGTCATCCTCCGCGACGCGCTCACGGGCTCGCGCCAGGGCGGCGGCGGGGACCGTGGCGGCGGCCCGCCCGTCACGGTGCTGCTCGGCTTCCGCGACGCGGCCCGCGCCGAGGGCGCCGCGCTCCTGCCTGGAGCGCTGATCGCCACCGACGACGGCTCCGTCGGCCACCACGGCCATGTCACCGAGCTGCTCGCCGCCGAGCTCGAGCGCGACCGCCGCGCCGCCGTCTGCGCCTGCGGGCCCGCGCCCATGCTCGAGGCGGTGCGCGCGCTCTGCCAGCGCGCCCGCGTGCCCGCGCAGCTCGCGCTCGAGGCCGGCATGGCCTGCGGCTTCGGCGCCTGCTACGGCTGCGTCGTGCCCACGCGCGGCGGCGGCTACCTGCGCGTCTGCGTCGACGGCCCCGTCGTCGACGCGGAGCTTCTGGATCGCGTCGACGAGCACGCCGGAGCACCGGCGTGAGCGCGCCTGACGCGGGAGCCGCTGTGCCGGTCGCCGCCGTCGAGTTCTGCGGCCTCACGCTCGCCCACCCGATCGTCAACGGCTCCGGCACCTTCGACGCGCTCGCCGCCCGTCGCGCCTTCGGCGACGAGCTCATGCGGGAGTTCCCCTTCGCCGCCTACGTCTCCAAGACGATCACGCTCGCGCCACGCGCCGGCAACCCGCCGCCGCGGTTGTGGGAGGCGCCGGCCGGGCTCATCAACTCCATCGGCCTGCCCAACAAGGGCCTCGCCGGCTACCTCGCAGAGGACCTGCCCGCGCTCGCCGCGCTCGGCATCGGCGCGCGGGTGCCGCTGATCACCAACGTGATGGGCTCGAGCGCCGAGGAGATCGCGCAGCTGCTCGAGGCCTGCGAGCGGCGCCCCGAGATCGCCGCGGTCGAGCTCAACGTGTCCTGCCCGAACGTCGACACCGGCCTCGACATCGGCGCCGACCCCGGCGAGCTCGAGCGGGTCCTCAGCGCCGTCCGCGCCCGCACCGCCAAGCCGCTGATCGTCAAGCTCACGCCCAACACCGCCGACGTCGCCGCCTGCGCGCGCGGCGCCGAGCGGGGGGGAGCCGACGCCGTGTCGCTGATCAACACGCTGCGCGCGATGGCGCTCGCGCCGCGCGGCGGCGCACGTCCGTGGCTCGGCGGGCGCACCGGCGGCCTGTCCGGCCCGGCCATCCGCGCCGTCGCGCTCGCGCAGGTCGCCGCCGTCGCCGCCGCCGTGCAGGTCCCCGTCGTCGGCATGGGCGGCGTGCAGAGCGCCACCCACGCCCGCCAGCTGCTGGACGCCGGCGCCAGGCTCGTCGCGGTCGGCACCGAGAGCTTCCGCGACCCGCTCGCCGGAGCGCGAATCGCGCGCTCCCTGCGCGCCGGCGCCCGCTCCGAAGCCGCTGGGCACCGGGCCGGCAGCGCGTCCGTCTGATCTGAGCGGGCCGGCCCGCCGCCCCCTGCGCCCACCCGCACGATGCCGGCAGCGCGAACGCCGCCAGGCCCGAAAACCCCTGCAAACACGCCTCGCCACCGTGCAGGAGCCTCGATCCGTCTCTAGCTCAACTTGAGGTCCAGATGAATTATGGCCTTTGCGCTTGCACGCCACGCGCGGGTGTGTAGACTCGCCGCCCATGGCGCCGACGGCCGGGACGACGACGACCTCCACCACCTCCACCGCCCCCGAGCGCTCCCTGAACCAGAGGATGGACGCCCTCGCCAGGGCCAACCAGATCCGCACCCAGCGCGCGCAGCTCAAGCGCGATCTCAAGGCCGGACGCCGCTCCATCCACTCGCTTTTGCTCGACCCGCCCGAGTTCGTCGAGACCGCCAAGGTGTTCGACATGCTGCTCGCCGTTCCGAAGTACGGGCGTGTGAAGGTCAACAAGATCCTCGCGCACTGTCGCATCGCCCCCAGCAAGACCATCGGCGGGCTCTCCGAGCGCCAGCGCTCCGAGCTCGTGCAGCTGCTGGGCCACCGCCCCTAGAGCCCGCCGCCGTTCCCACCGCACGCGCCACTAGGGTGCTCAGCCGTGGCGCGCGTGTTCGTCATCACAGGGCCTTCGGGGGTCGGCAAGGGCACGCTCATCCGCGGGCTGATGGAGCGGCTGCCGCAGCTCGAGCTGTCCGTGTCGGCCACCACGCGCGCGCCGCGCCCCGGCGAGCGCGACGGCGTGGACTACCACTTCCTCACGCGCCAGCAGTTCGACCGGCGCGTCGCCGCCGGCGAGTTCGTGGAGCACGCCGACTACGCCGGGCGCAGCTACGGCACGCTGCGCTCCGAGCTCGAGGATCGCGTCCGCGCCGGCGCGCCGGTCGTGCTCGAGATCGAGGTGCAGGGCGCCCGTCAGGTTCGCGCCGCCATGCCCGAGGCCGTGCAGGTGTTCATCGCGCCGCCGTCGCTCGCCGCGCTGCGCACCCGCCTGGTCGGACGCGGCACCGACGACCAGGAGGAGGTCGAGCGGCGCCTGCGTGTCGCCGAGCAGGAGCTCGCCGCTCAGCCCGAGTTCGCCCACGTGGTCGTCAACGACCGCCTCGAAGACGCGCTCGACGAGCTCGTCGCGATCGTCGCGGGCGAGCTCGACTGAGCGGCGCCGCGCACCGCCGCTCGCCGCCGCGGCGCCCGGCGGCGCGCCACGCGCGCACTAGACTGCGCTCAGGCCAACACACGAAAGGCGAGCAACCAGTGATCTCACCCCGCATCGACCGCCTGCTCGAGCAGGTCGACTCCAACTACGCCGGCGTGATCGTCGCCGCCAAGCGCGCCCGGCAGATCAACAGCTACTACCACAACCTCGGCGAGGGCACCTTCGACGAGTTCCCGCCGCCGATGGTCGAAACCGCCTCCAAAAACTACTTGACGATCGCCCTGGAGGAGGTAGCGGCGGGGAAGATGAAGTACCACTACAGGTAGTCGTGGGCCGGCGCGCCTGGGCGCGCAAAGGCGCGGCCAGCGCTTGCCGGGGGGCGCCGCCGGCTCTACAACCTGAGTCATGTCCCGCATCCTGCTCGGCGTGAGCGGCGGCATCGCCGCCTACAAGGCGCTCGAGCTCGTGCGCCTGGCCACCGCCGCCGGTCACGCGGTGCGCGTGGTGCAGACGCCCGCCAGCCGCCGCTTCGTCGGCGCCGCCTCCTTCCAGGCGCTCACCGGCGCGCCCGTGCTCGTCAGCGAGTTCGAGCGCGACCCCGCGCGCGGCGCCTTCCCCGACCAGCGCCCGCCCGAGCACGAGCCGCTCAACCACCTCGAGCTGATCGCCGGCGCCGACGTGCTCGCGGTCGTCCCCGCCTCTGCCAACACGATCGCCAAGCTCGCCGCCGGGCTCGCCGACAACCTGCTCACCAGCTGCGCGCTCGCGGCCGAGTGCCCGCTGGTGCTGGCGCCAGCCATGAACAACCGCATGTACCAGCACCCCGCCACGCAGGCCAACCTGCGGCTGCTGCGCGAGCGCGGCGCCGCCGTCGTCGAGCCCGGCGTCGGCAGGCTCGCCTCCACGGGCGAGCACGGCGTCGGCCGCCTGGCCGAGCCCGCCGTCATCCTCGCCGCCTGTGAGCGCGCGATCGCAAGCGCCGCCGCCGCGGCCAGCGCCGCCGGCGGGGAGGACCCGGCGCGCTCGCCGAGCGCAGCCGGCGGCGCCCAGGCTGCGGCGCCGCCGCCGGGCATGCGCGGCCTGAAGGTCCTGGTCACCGCCGGCGGCACGCGCGAGCCGATCGACAGCGTGCGCTTCGTCGGCAACAGCTCCTCGGGGCGCATGGGCCTCGCGCTGGCCGAGGCCGCCGCCGCGCGCGACGCCGAGGTCACGCTGATCGCCGCCAACGTAGCGCTGCCCGCGCCGCCGGGCGTGCGCCGCCGCGACGTCGTCACCGCCGCCGAGCTGGCCGGCGCCGCCAGGCAGGAGTTCGCCGCCGCCGACGTGCTGCTGATGGCCGCCGCGGTCGCCGACTTCGCGCCCGCAACGCCCGCCGAGGGCAAGCTCAAGAAGGCCGGCCGCGAGCGCCTCGAGCTCGTGCTCGAGGCCACCGAGGACGTGCTCGCCTCGCTCGCCGCGCAGCGCCGCGACGGGCAGACGCTCGTCGGCTTCGCCGCCGAGCACGGCGAGGGCGCCATCACGCACGCCCGCGCCAAGCTCGCCGGCAAGGGCCTGGACGCGATCGTGGTCAACGACATCGCCCGTCCGGACATCGGCTTCGACTCCGAGCACAACGAGGTCACGATCATCACCGCCGGCGAGCAGCGCCACGTGCCGCGCGCCGGCAAGGACGCCGTCGCCGAGGCCGTCCTGGACGCCGTGCAGCGGCTGAGGGGCGGCCGCTGAGCCCCTAAGCTGAAGCGATGGACAGCGTCTACGACCTCTACCAACGGGGATGTGAGCTGCTCCACCACGGCGACCACCAGGCCGCGATCGTGCCGCTCAGCAAGGCCCGCGACCTCGAGCCGGACAAGGCCTCGATCCGCGAGGCGCTGGGGCGGGCGCTGTTCCACGCCCAGCGCTACGAAGGCGCCGCCGCCGAGTTCCAGGCGGTGGCCGCGCGCACCCCCACCAACCACTACGCGCAGTTCTGCCTCGGCCGCGCCATGCAGCTGCTCGGACGCCACCGCGAGGCGTGCATGCCGCTCGCGCTCGCCTGTTCGCTCGCGCCCGAGCGCGAGGACTACCGCGTCTACCGCGACCGCGCCCGTCGCGACGCCGCGCGCCCCTGAGGCGGCCGGCCGCGCAGGGCCCGATGCTATGCTCGACTGACAGCTTTCGTGCCCGCGTCTAGCACGCCGGCAGCCGTACCGAGAGTGGGCGCCCGCCCGCTTTTTTTGCGTAAGGAGCCAGTAACAGACCACATGACCACCCTGCAGGCCGAGATCGAACAGCGGCTCGCCGCCAGCGACCCCGAGGTCGAGGTGCTCCTCGCCGAGGTCTCCGGCGGGCGCTGCCTGCGCGTCTTCATCGACCATCCGCAGGGGGTCACGCTCGCCCTGTGCGAGCGCGTCACGATGCTCCTGAACGACCTGCGCGAGCGCTACTCGCTGGAGGTCTCCTCGCCCGGCAGCGAGCGCCCGCTCACCAAGCCCGCGCACTTCCGCCGCTTCGTCGGCCGCCGCGCGCGCGTGCGCACGCGCCATCCGCGGCCGGTCGCCCGCCCCGCCGGCGGCCGCGAGCAGGCGCGCGCCGTCAGGAGCTTCACGGGGGAGCTGGTCGGCGCCTCCGAGGAGGAGGTCACGCTGGCAGCCGACGGGGGGATCATCGCGATCCCCTACTCGGAGATCCGTCGCTCGAACCTGATCGGGGATTAAGGAGTCCGTCCGCCAATGTCACGCGAAATACTCGAGGCAATGCACGCGCTCGCGCGCGAGAAGGGAATCGAGCCCGAGAAGCTGATGGTCGCGCTCGAGGACGCGCTGCTGTCCGCCTACAAGAAGCAGCCCGGCTCCGCCAAGTACGCGCGCGTGGAGATGGACCGCGACACCGCCGACTTCCGCGTCATCGAACTGAAAATCCCCGAGCGCCTGGAGGCGCACCTGATCGTCGAGACGATCGACGAGGAAACCACCATCGACCCCGAGACCGGGGAGATGCGCGAACCCGAGGAACCGGAAATCGACCCCAAGAAGTTCGAGGAATACCGCGACCAGATCGCCGAGCAGGACGTCACTCCCGACGACTTCGGGCGCATCGCCGCGCAGACCGCCAAGCAGGTCATCCTCCAGCGCATCCGCGAGGCCGAGCGCGACATGATGTACGAGGAGTACCGCGACCGCGTCGGCGAGCTGATCACCGGCATCGTGCAGCAGTCCGACTCGCGCTACACGCTCGTGCAGCTGCGCGAACGCGTCGAGGCGCTGCTGCCCAAGTCCGAGCAGGTCGACGGCGAGCGCTACGACCACTCGCAGCGCATCAAGGCCGTCATCAAGGAGGTCTCGCCCTCCACCAAGGGGCCGGCCATCATCGTCTCGCGGCGCGACCCCGAGCTGATCAAGAAGCTGTTCGAGCTCGAGGTGCCGGAGATCGCCGACGGGCTCGTGGAGATCGCCAACGTCGCGCGCGAGCCCGGCTACCGCTCCAAGATCGCCGTCGTCTCGCACACCGACGGCGTCGACCCGGTCGGCGCCTGCGTCGGCCCGCGCGGCTCGCGCGTGCGCATGGTCGTCTCCGAGCTGCGCGGCGAGAAGATCGACATCATCCCCTTCAACGACGAGCCCGCGCGC
>Ga0335072_10000670_pt1 | contig 62873 bp, 47 predicted proteins | sample Lox_Sample_21_FD_206725 | JGI IMG/M metagenome (GOLD analysis project Ga0335072, IMG submission 206725) | Soil microbial communities from Loxahatchee National Wildlife Refuge, Florida, United States - Lox_Sample_2.1 | ecosystem: Environmental > Terrestrial > Soil > Wetlands | place: USA...
ACCGAAGGCGTTCCCGCGGATGAAATCTTTTTCTACGAGGATGCTCTGCGCCAAAAGAAATCCGTGGTCCTGGTATTCACCAAGAGCCACTCCGAAGAAGCGCACGCCCATAAAATACTCGAGGAAGCCGGGGCGCAGAGCATCGATGCCGCCCGCAAAGATTGGTGGCTGGGATTGCGCGATGCCCAGGCCGAGCATTACCGCTCTTTGGGCCGCAACTTCGAACAGGATCAGGACATCTATCGCGCCGGCTTCGAGGCAGCTCTCCGCCGCGAGTGCCGGGAGACATCCGTGGAGTCGCTGCCCGATTGTCTGAAGTGGTGGTACCCGGAAGTGTGGGATACCGAACCGTTCCGCCGCGGCTTCGAGCGCGGGCAGGCCTACTGGGAGCAGGAAGTGATGGGCCGCTCGCCGGCCGGACAGACGCGCTGAAGATCTTAGCCGAGTACGCCGGTCACGCCTTGTTGTCCGAGCATTCCCTGGAGCGTCTGCGGGGACGTCGAAGACCCGAAAACGCCCCGTTGGCCGGCGGGCCGGCCAACTGGTCTGCTTCAGTCCCTTGCGGGCATTGCCTTGGCAGGTGAAGCCCTATTTTGTCAGCTCCAACTTACCCTCTACGCTAAACTTACCGGCCTGGACTGAAGGTACCTCCTGAGGCTGTCCGCCTCCCATCGAGATGGCATATTCACCCGGCACGATCACGCGATTTCCCTTGTCATCTATCTGGCCCAACGAGCGCGGGTCGATCTTCACGCTGACGTGGGCCGATCCGCCCGGTTCCAGGTGCACGCGCTGGAAGCCCGCCAGCACCCGCAGAGGAGTCTCAAACGCCTTCGGCTGCTTAAGATAAAGTTCCACCACTTCATCACCCGCGGCGGTTCCGGTGTTCTTCACGTCGCCCTCCACCGTTACGGGATCGCCCGCTTTCACTTTCGACGGCACTTTCAGGTTGCTGTACGCGAAGTTCGTGTAACTCAGTCCGAAGCCGAATCCGTACAGCGGTTTGCCCTCGAAATAGCGATAAGTTCGGCCCTGCATGGAGTAATCTTCAAAGGGCGGGAGCTGGCTCAGCGACGAGTAAAAAGTCAGCGGCAGGCGTCCGGAGGGATTGTTATCGCCCGCCAACGTTTCGGCAATTGCCGTTCCGCCCTCCTCGCCGGGATACCATGCTTCCAAAATCGCATCGGCGTTCTGTTGTGCCCAGTTGACGGACAGCGCGCTGCCGTTTTGAAGCACCACCACCAGCGGCTTTCCGGTGGCGGCGAGCGCTTTCAACAGATCTTCCTGTGCGGTGGGCAGATCGAGGGACGTGCGGTCGCCGCCGCTGAATCCCGCCAGTTTCACGGGCATCTCCTCGCCTTCGAGTTCCGGTGAAAGCCCAACGAAAGCCACGATTACATCCGATTGTTTCGCTGCGTCCACCGCCTGATTGCGCAGCGCCGCCGCCGGCGCCTGCCAGGTAAGGTCGATCCCCGCGCTTCCCGTACCGTGCAGGTACTCCAGCCTGATGGCGTGCGGTTGCGTGTCGGGGAAGGTCACCGATGCTTCGGTGGCGCCGCCGCCGCTGGTCACGAGCTGCTTGCCGTCCAGGTACAGCCGGAAGCCTTCGGCGTTCTCGCACGCATAACAATAGTTCACGCGCACTCCCAGTTTGTACTCGCCGGGCGCCGGCGGGATGAAGCTGCCGCTCCATCGAACGGAGTAGTTATTGCGCTCGAGGCCGCTCACGGGAACGACCTTGTCCCAGTTGAAATTGATATTCCGGTCGCTGCGTGTGAGCACCGGCGTGCCGCTCAAATCGGGCGAGCGGAAGTACTCGCCGGTGAGTTGGAGCGCCGTGTGTTCGATGGGCATCGCTAAACCATCCACCAGCGTGGAACCCTGCGCGTAAACCACCTTGGCGGAGGCAAATCGCTTTTCGATTCCGTCGATGGGATAAACCGGCGCAGGCGGCGGTCCATTGTAGTTGCCCTGCAGCGCCTGCACCAGCTCCGCGGTAGGACCGACCACCGCGATGCGCCCGATCCCGGCCTTGAGCGGCAGAGTCCGATTGCGATTCTTCAGCAGCACCATCGATTCCCGCGCCGCGCGCAGTGAAAGTTGGCGGTGCTCGGCCGAGTTGACCTCGCTCATAGGGATCCGTCCGTAGGCAAAACTCGCCGGCGGGTCGAACATGCCCAGTTCGAACCGCGCGCGGAACAGGCGGCGCAGAGCGACGTCAATGTCGGATTCCTTGATCAATCCCTGATGCACCGCATCGACCAGCGCCGGATACGCCTGGCCCTGCGCCCAGCCGCATTCGAGATCGGTGCCGGCCTTGACCGCATCGGCCGCCGCGTGAGCGAAGTCCGCGGCGTAGTGGTGGCCCGTGTCGATGTCGGCGACGGCGCCGCAGTCGCTCACCACGTAGCCGTCGAACTTCCACGCCTCGCGCAGATGATCGCGCAGGAGCATGGCATTGGCGCAGGCTGGTGTTCCGTCAATGGCGTTATAGGCGCACATCACGGATTGCGCGTGCGCCTCGGTAACCGTAGCGCGAAAGGCGGGCAGGTACGTGTCCTCGAGATCGTGGGGGGAGGCGTCCACGTTGAATCGGTGGCGCAGCGGCTCGGGGCCGCTGTGTACGGCGTAGTGCTTGGGCGTGGACACCACCCGGAAATAATGCGGATCGTTTCCCTGCATTCCGGTGACGAAAGCCACGCCCATGCGGCCCGTCAGGAACGGGTCTTCGCCATAGGTTTCCTGGCCCCGTCCCCATCGCGGATCGCGAAAGATGTTGATGTTGGGCGCCCAGAATGTCAGTCCGAAGAACATTTCACGGTCGTCGCCGCGCATCGCCTGGTTGTACTTGGCGCGTGCCTCGGTGGAGACCGTCTCGCCCATGCTGTGGACGAGGCCGGTGTCCCACGTGGCGGCCATTCCGATCACTTGCGGGAAATTCGTTGCGTAGCCGGCGAACGCGACGCCATGCAGTCCTTCGTTCCACCAGTCGTACTTGGGAACGCCTAGCCGTGGAATGGCGGCGGCGCGGTCGCGCATCTGCGACACTTTCTCTTCCAGCGTCATGCGGCCGATCAGGTCGTTCACGCGTTGCTCGAGCGGCAACGCCGGATTCAAATAACCCTGCTGCGCGGTTGCGGGCTGCTGGGCATTCAGTGCGATGAGGCCCGTAGTGAGCCCCAGAAGACCGGTCATCAGAAAAGCGCGAAAATCCGACATAGAGATTGCTAACTCCCTGGAACAGAGCTCTTAAAAAATGTACCACCATGCCAGGCGCTGGTGCGCTCGTGCGGGAACGGATTTCCCGGACTATGACACCGTGTGGGCCGCCCAAGGGGGAAGAGCACCGGGCCTGCTCGCCGGACGTGCTTGCCCTCTTTGTGCCTGTAGACCATGTCTATTGCCCCTCATTCGAGCTTGGGACCCATGTGGCACCAGGCGCCCCAAACGTGCGCTTTGACGGCATCCATTGCAATCTGGCGACTAAGAAGGGCCCGAATGACGTTGTCCTGATGAGGATCGCCGGAACAGATGCGGGAGCGTTCGGGGGATGCGCCAATGAAGGCTGGCCGAATTGTGCGACGGTTCGCGAGCCTCGAGGACAGCATGCGGATCTGCACGGACCGGAGGGGTTCGATCACGCCCTGCGCGAAGCCACCCCAACCCATTAGACTCCCTCCACGAACCGGACTTTCCGCACCTGAATCCGGAATGGTAAAGTCGTACCGATCATGGACGACAACAACCATCCCAAGCATCGTAACCTGAGCGTCATGCGCCCCATGTATGCCCGCCAGTGGCTCCTCGGGCCGGCGCCGCGCCACGCAGTTCCAGAACAGGAAATGCCGCCTTCGACCGCGTATCACCTGATTCACGACGAACTCATCATGGACGGCAGCTCGCGCTTCAACCTGGCCACTTTTTGCGGCACCTGGATGGAACCCGAAGCGCAAAAGCTCATGTCCGAAACGTTCGACAAGAACATGATCGACAAGGACGAGTATCCGCAGACGGCGGAACTCGAGCTGCGCTGCGTGCACATGCTGGCACAGTTGTGGAACTCGCCCGATCCGGAAAACACCATCGGGACATCCACCATCGGATCGAGCGAAGCCTGCATGCTCGGCGGGCTGGCGCTCAAGTGGCGCTGGCGCGAACTGCGGCGCAGAGCCGGCAAATCGACCGACCGCCCCAACGTCGTGATGGGCACCAACACCCAGGTCTGCTGGCACAAATTCGTGCGCTATTGGGATGTCGAGGAACGCCTCGTGCCGCTCGAAGGCGGCGGTCTGGTGACCGATCCCGAACGCGCCGCGGCCATGTGCGACGAGAACACCATCGGCGTGATCGCCGTCCTGGGCAGCACGTTTACCGGCGATTACGAGGACGTCGCGTCGCTCAGCGCCGCGCTCGACCGCTTCCAGCAAACCACCGGGCTCGATATCCCTATACACGTCGATGGCGCCAGCGGGGCGTTCGTGGCGCCGTTCCTGCAACCTGACGTGGTGTGGGATTTTCGCCTGCCGCGCGTGAAGTCAATCAACACTTCCGGGCACAAATACGGGCTGGTATATCCGGGGGTGGGGTGGGTGATCTGGCGGACCACGGCCGACCTGCATCCCGATCTGGTCTTCAACGTCGATTATCTGGGCGGTACCATGCCCACGCTCGCCATCAACTTCTCGCGCCCGGCGAGCCAGGTGGTGGCGCAATATTACAACCTGATCCGCCTCGGTAAGTCGGGCTACCGAGCCATTCACCAGGCGTGCCAGGACGTCGCCGTCCATTTGGCGAAGCAAATTGCCGGGATCGGACCGTTCGAACTGATGAGCCATGGCACCGACCTCCCGGTGTTCGCGTGGAGGCTGAAAGAGGAGGCGCACTGGTCGCTCTACGATCTGGCCGACCGGCTCCGCGATCGCGGCTGGCAGGTTCCGGCGTATCGCATGCCGGCGAATCGCCAGGATTTGGTGGTGCAGCGGGTAGTGGTGCGCAATGGATTTACCTGTGATTTAGCCGATATGCTGGTGCGCGACATCCGCCGGCACCTGGATTGGTTCGCGGCGCAGCCAGGATTCCGCTCGACCGCGGCGGCCGGCCAGTTTCATCATTGATCGCGGCCGGAGATCGATTCCAACTCGTCAATCTGGCGCTGAATCTTGGCGGCGGCATTTTTATTCAGGCGCGCGACCATCCCGAGCACCACTGCCGGAACCGCGATCCAAGTCAGCGACAGCAGCCCTGCATGTAGCGATTTTCGGAACATCGGCAGGGATATCGCCGCGCAGACCGTTGCAATGCCAGGCGCCATCGGTCCGATGTACCACTTCCAAATACCGGTCAGCGCGTCGCGTTGCCTCTCCAGTTGGGCGCGATGGAAAACCAGGCAGCTTTCCCAGTCCGGGCCGGCGGGCCAGGGCGATGCCGACGCGCGGCGGTGGAGTTCGTATCCCATGAACACCAGTCCAGCCACGATCAGTCCGTTCCCCGCGCGCATCAGGGGCAGCCGGGAAGTCCAGGCGAAATAGCTGAAATACGGCACCATCAGGATCATGGCCGCATATTCGCGCAGATTCCGCCGCGCAATGGTCGAACGGAATTTCCCCGCTTTCTGGCGCAGTTCCTCCAAGCCTATCGGTGAGTTCGCCCCTCCCTGGGATCGCCAGATATCTCGCATGTCGTCACTTTCCATGGCCGGCTCCTTGGTGGAATCGCTGCGCCAGCAGGTTTTTGATCCGGTGAACTTTGACGCCTACGTTGCCTGCCGAAATTCCCGTGATTTCCGCCGTCGCCGCGGCATCCAGACCTTCCAGGTACGAGAGAATCACCTGGCGGTCGAGCGGTTTGAGTTGATGGACCAACGCGAGCAAACGGTCCACCGCATCGCGCCTGCCGGCCGCGCGCTCGCCCTCGTGGGGATCGGCCACCTCGGCTGCCTGCTCCAGGCTGAGCCATGCGGACGAACGGCTGCGGCGCTGCCCGATAACATAACTCGTCGCGGCATTGTGCGCCACGCGGTAAACCCACGTGCGCAGTGAACAGCGCCCATCGAAGCTTGCGAGGCTCCGCCACAACGCGAGATGGATTTCTTGCAGCAGGTCGCGGCGTTTATCGGGATCGGCTTCGTAAGCGCCGGCCAGACGATGAAGCGCCGCGCCATACTGAGCCGCGGCTTCCAGGTACCGCTCATCCTGGGTTCTGGCTTCCACCATCAGGTAGTCGGCGATGGCGCGCTTTTCTTACAGCGCGCGCTTAGTGGAAATTGTCGACCAGTTCAAGATTGGTCTGGCTCTGGTCCACGCGGGGATAGAGGATGTACTTGCCATCCGGCGACACCGAGTAAGTGGTATCGCGCCCGCCGCCTTGCTTGATGATGAAGACTACCGTGCTCTTCTTGTTGGAAAAGTCGAAGAAAGACACCACGGGCTCACGAATGCTGCGCTCCCATTCGAGATAGTACAGGCCCTGCTTTGCCGGCTGGAGCGTGGTGTTCCACATGAGATCGTGGTCCGGGGCGATCGCCTGCTGCTCTTCGCCGTCCGCCACTGGGACGCGCCAGATAGAGCCCCAGCGGCGGAAGTAGATATATTTTCCATCCGCGGTTTCCACCGGCTGCGCCGTGTTCTCGAATTTCGAAACCTGCTGTGGGTCGCCTCCTTCGATGGTTACTCTCCAGATGTGATCGTCAGCTTGATAGTAAATGGACTTGCCGTCATGCGACCACGAACCGTTGGCCGCGCCGGATCGCACGAGGTGCGGTTTTCCTCCGGCGGCTGGCGCCGCATAGAGACTGACTCCCTGCTCGTTATTGACGTCGAACAGAAGCATTTTGCAGTCTGGCGACCACCGGAGGTGCGACAGCCCGGGGTCTTGGAAACTGGTCAACTGCACACGGTGGCCGCCGTCGGCATCGCTCAGCCAGATCTCGTCGTGGCCGGTCACGTCCGAGATATCGGCGATGGACTTGCCGTCGGGCGAATAACGCGCGCCGGTTTCCCGGCCGGAGGAGCGGATGACGACGTGTTCCACTACGTTGTCCGGATCGCCGAGTTCCGCGCGCCAGATGGAGGAAACCCACGGGCTCACGGTATAAACCATGCGATTGCCCACCGGTGCCACAGCGGCATACTGCGCTTCCTTGCCGCCCACCATCAGTTCGCGCGGGCTCCCGCCATAGGCCGGCACGCGCCACAGGCGCCACATACCGACGCGCTGGCCGGTGTACACCAGATCCTGTCCGTCGCGCGTCCACGCCATGCCGTGAATCGCGCGGCCGTCGAATGTGACCGCGTGTGCGGGATTCGCGCCCGCGGCGTCCGTGACAAAAATGTTGGCGTTCTGCTCGCCGGTAGTGCGCACGAACGCGACGCTGTCGCCATCGGGCGAGACTGCCGGCGTGGAATCCTGCGCGCTCGCCGGGGGATGCGTGAGCGGGCGGAACTTGCCATCGGAAAGCGAGAGAATCGCGAGTGCCGGCGGTTGCTGGTCCGGCGCCACCACCGCTACCAGCGACTGGCCGTCGCGCATCCAGGCCAATGCCGGCAGCGGCTGGGTATCTTCGCCGGGGGCAATGCAGCCCGGAAACGTGCGGTCCTCGGCGCCGCCCGCGGCTGCAATCACAACGCACGCTCCTTTTCCGTCTTGCATGCGAACGAATGCGATTCGGTTGCCGTCCGGCGACCACACGGGGCCAATATCGTTCCCCGCGCCTTTGGTCAACTGCTGCGCCGCACCCACCGTAACGTCGCGCGTGAAAATGTGGAAGGTGTCTTCCTTGGCGGTTGTGGCGCGGGCGCTGTAAGCCAACCGCTGCCCATCCGGGGCGAATACCGGATAAGCTTTGGCGCCCGGCTCGCTGCTCAGTTCCGAGCGTTTGGGGGCGACCGCCGGACCGGTGGCGAGCCGGCCGATGAGGGTCACAACGCCGCCAACCGAAATCAGGCAGAGCGCCAGCAGCACCGGTGGGCGGCGCCAGCTTTTGCCACTAGACATGGTCGTATTATCTCAATTCGAAGACGCGGGATTGGGGGCAAATGTTCCCGGGGTGGCACATAGTGTTCCGCTTGCTCCGGCGAAGTCCTTTAGTTTGAATCTGGAAATCTTCGAAGCGGAACATTTTGCGGTTCGGGCGGACCGAAGCGTTCACCAGGCTGACGGATTGCGGCAAAATAGATAAGCAGCCGAGTCGACTTATGAGGTGCGAGTTACCGGTAGTCGGGAAATCCAGGTTTGCCGCCTTCCTGCTGCTGTGCGTGTTTCCAGCGGCTGTAAGTCCCCTACGCGCCGCCGCCACCGATTCGGTGCAACTCGAATTGAACCCGAACTCAATTCAGCTTGCCGCCGGTGAATCGGCTCAGGTGCTGCTGGTGATTCGCAACCAGACTGCCGCGACAATCACCGGTTTGAAGTTGAACTCGTCCGGCGATACCGGAATCCAGGTGGAATTTCCAAAAACGCTTGCGCCGTCGTTGGAGGCCCACAGCGCGGCGGTAATACCGGTCTCCGTCGAACGCCCAAGGGAGGGTTCCGGGCTGGGAACCCTCAATTTCTGGATCTCATGGCAATCGCCGGATACCAGGGCCGGTGCGGCCATCGTGACGTTGCGCGTAGACGACCGCTCTTTTCTCGGCATGGACAAACTGGCGTCCATCCGCCTGGAATCCGCCGTCGATCACCTGGATGAGAATGAGTCCGCGGAACTCTATATCATCGTCAGTAACATTGGTCCCGTCCCTATAACCGTTACCGGCTTGCAGACCAACAGCCCGAAGTTTGTTCCGCTGAAAGTGCCTCCGGTCAAGCCGGCGGTGGTGCTTCAGCCGCTCGAGTCGCATACCTTTCCGATCGAGGCGACTGTCACCGACCGTGCGCTGGCTGGAAACCAGCGGGTCGTCATCGATGCCGATCTGAAGTGGCAGGAAAACGGCGCGCCTCGCAGCGGAACGCTTTCGATTGCCCAGACGCTGCCCGTGACCATCTTCGGCGAGTCGGACCTGTTAAAGGCTGTGGGCGTCCCATCGTTCCTCTTTCTTCCTGGTTTCCTGTTTCTCGCCACGTTCGGTTCGCTGTGGAAACGGATTTCCCCGCGTACCAAGCCGGCCGAGCCCTACACGGCTGCCGAAATCGCGCTGGCGTCGGTGTCGCTCTCGTTGCTGGCGACCAAAATCTACCCGATTTTTGAACATCACAGCTACCTGCAGGGATACGGAGTCGGGGACGTGATGGCGGTTTGGTTCGGTTCTATTCTGGCGGCGGGCATTGTCTGGTCCGGCGCGGCGGGAGGCCCCAAAGCCTGGCACCGTTGGGAGGACTACCGAAAACGCAAGGTGGCGGAACGCGCCGAACGCGAGGAAAAGGCGCGCATCCTGGAACATACGCCCACCAAAAACGATTCGCCGGTGCAGATGTTGACCCGCATGATTCGCGCCGGCATGTCCATGCCGCCGGACCAGGCCATGGTTAGCCTGGGCGGTGCGCCCGCCGCTCGTGGTTTTGTGGTGATGCGCCCATCGCAAGGCCAGCCGAAAGTCTGGCTGGCGCCGCCGGTCGAGCTGGCGTTGGCAAAGGGAGCCGCCAGCAGTTTGACGCGTAAACAGATTGAAGACAAGCTCAAGCAGACGGAAATCTACGATAGCTATGAACATTTGCGCGATTTCCTTTACAGCGTGCAGAATGCGGGATGGCAGGTGGTTTGGGGAGATTCCGGCGCGATTGTCGGTCCAACGCCGGTGGCGCAAACCGATATCAAAGAAGTAAACCCGGCTCAGGGTTTCGAACTGATACAACTCTCATCCTGAGCCGGGCCTGGTCGCATGCGGTCCCGTGGAGCCGCTAGAGTCTATGAAACTCTCCGGTCTATAAATACCAAAGCGGAGGACGATTGTAAATGTCTATTCTGGTCCGTGAACTCAGGCTCTCCCTGGTTTGGAACAAGGCGTTCGTCAGAGATTCGAACCTTCCCTCGCTCGCCGATCCCGAACAGTACCAGAGCGCCTTCGATGCCGCCAGCACTTCCACTACCTCGGCCAGCCCGTGGCTGGTTCCCTGGCTTGACATCTCGCGGCAACGCTTCTGGCAATTCTATTTGAAAGGCGCCGAGACAACCGGAGCGCAGCAGGTGACCTCCGCCGAGGCGCGGTCTTTTTTGGTTCCGCTTCGCATTCAACCTTTCTGCCACGTATCCGCGCCCGACGGCAAAACCGCAACGCTGGAAGGATACTGCTATCCGCATAGCGTGGCCGTGGTCGCGACCGTGCGGATCCGGCCGGCTCAACCCGTTCCTCTGGACGACATGGTAGAGGCCGCTGTGACGGCCCGTAATGCCGACTACAACCTGCGTTGGCACGACCCCGCCGTGCCAGCGGTCCATGGCGCTCTGCAAAGCCTGGCCAACAAGGTTGTGCTGCGCGTGCACGCACAGGCGGGGATCGACGCCAATGCCGTTGGAGTACCGCTGCCGCCCCCGATTACCACCGCCACCATCATCGATGCGGAAGGGGACGACCAGGAGGAGGTCCTGCTGCGCGCGCTGCATGGCCTGTGCTGGCTTCGTTCCATGTGGAAAGGCCCGAACAACAAACTCACCGAAAAATTGCCCGATCCAGCGTCACAGTCGGGCATTGCGATTGCCAAAGGGCGGGCCATCTGGCAGCCCGGGAATTTCTCCTCGCCGCCGGTAAAGGGCCGGCAGGTTTCGCTGGGCTGCTATCATCGCAACCTCACCATGGCTGCCATGCAAACTGGCGCGCTGGCGGCTCTGGTAGGCCGCGCTGACGATATATTGGGCGATCCCAACGGCCGCCTGATCTCCATCGCGCCGAAAGAGGTGAGCCGCGCGATCGATCTCCTGGACGAGTTTGCGGGCTCGGATTTCTTTACGTATCGCAGTTGGACCGCGCAATATCAGGTGTCCTTTTATCGCGAGCGCATCCAACGCGTGCGGCAGAAGCTCGGCTGAAAGCCGGCCGCCGGCGGCCCCGGCGGCTAATTGCCTGCCGTCCGTGCCCGCTGACTGTAATATTCCCGCGCCAGCGAGACGATGCGGTCCGCATATCCCGGCAGATTCCTGCGCAGCCAGAGTACGGTATTCTCGGCGTTTGGCAATACCGTCCCGGAAAGCCGGTGAGCTTTGATGCGCGCCTGCACTTCACGCGCCCGCGGGCCCAGAACTTCTTCCATGGATTGGTAAACCGCGGCCTCAAGCTTGCCATCGTTCTCCGAGGGGATGAGGTGCGTGTGGGCGCAGAGGACAGTTTCCAGATTGGCGAGCTCGCTTTCGTCGCCTAACAAATCCACCCCGTAGGAACAATAGAGGCTGAACGATAACTGCTCCAGGAGTTTGTTCCAGAGCTGTTCGAGCCGGATAGCCGCCGCGAACTGACGAGCTTTCCAGAGGAGCGACACCATCTCGCCGTAAGCCCGCAAACCCTCCGCGCCCTCGGCCGGACAAACCTCGCGCACCGCCGCGCGTATCGCCTTTTCAAAGAGGCGCCAGTCCGGTTGTCCCTCGGCCATAAAACGGGAAAGAGTCCGCCGCGCGTCCCAACAAATCAATTGACGGCTGTCCAGAAGCGTGGCCAGGTCGGCGCCCACCCGGTGGAGAAACCGCGACAGCAGGATTTGATGCTCCGGGGTCACTACCAGCAGCACGCCCTCGCCGCGTCTCAGGCCCTCCCAAAGGTAGTGCCCGACGTTTTCGGCGAGGCCGGTCTTGCCGGTATCGTAGAGCTGAACAAAATGGTCTCCCGAATGAGGTTTCTCCAGGAGCCGTTCCCAGGGCGACAAGTTCCCCTTCCCCTCGCTTTCAGTCTAAAGGAACCGGCAGAACGGCTTCAAGTTTTCAAGGCTTCCGCCTCCCCCGAACTATGCGTTTAATTACTTCTGCCAGTTGCAGATACGCCTCCAGGTCGTTGGGCTTCTGAAAGTATGCCTCCGCACCCAGCTTTTCGGCGGCCATACGATCCTCCGGGGAATGGGAAGAGGTAACGATGATCACAGGCGTGCTTCGCCAGCGCCCCGCGCGCAGGCGCCGGAGCACGTCGATTCCGGGAATTCTCGGGACGTTCAAATCCAGCAGAATCAGCTCCGGACCGGCAGCCGAGGTACTTTCCAGATCCTGTAGATAACGCAAGGCGTCCTGGCCGTCGGAGGCGACCCGCAGATCGCCTGCGAGACCGCATTGCTGGAGTACCTGCCGGATCACCAACACATCGGTCCCATTGTCTTCCACCAGCAGCACGGGACCGCGCCGGGCCGATGGTCCGCGCGTTTCGAGTTCCTGCCTTTCAGGAGTGGGCCGGTACGGAGAAGCAGAAGGTGGATCCTTGTCCAATCGCAGAACGGTCGAGCCATATACGGCCACCGTACTGCTCCACCACTCGCTGGCAAACCGCCAGCCCGATTCCGTTTCCCGGAAATTCACTTCTTGGATGCAATCGCTTGAATAGACCGAATATCTGTTCCGCGTACTCCGGCTCGATTCCGATGCCGTTGTCGATAACTGAAAAAACCACCCAGCCGCCCCGTTCCTCGGCTGTGACTTGTACACAGGGAGCCTCCTTACCACGATATTTGAGGGCGTTCCCAAGCAAGTTCTGAAACAGCTGCGCCAAGCGGCGTTCGTGCATCGCCACCTCGGGCAGATCACCCAAAACCACTTTCGCCCCGCTTTCCTGGATCGCTCCGCCCAGGTCTTTTAACACACGTTCCAGCACTTGGCGCGCGGCGATGCGCGGCGGCGCTCCTTCTTCGTATTTCGTTGCTCGCGTGTACTCCAGAAGATCGTTGATGAGGCCGCTCATGCGCCGGGCCGCGGCCTGGATCTCTTTCAAAAAGGCCGATTCATCTGGTTCCAGACGCTTTCCGGCGCTGCGCTCGATGAGCTGCGCGGATATGGCCACGGTCCGCAGCGGTTCCTGCAAATCATGGCTGGCGGAATAGGAAAAGACCTCCAGATCGCGATTGGCGCGCCGCAGTTCCTCGTTCGAGCGCTTCAGTTCCGACTGCACCCACTGCGCCTGCTCGAACAGCCGGGCATTATCCATGGCAATGCCAGCTTGCGCCGCGATGCCGGCCACGATGGCCTCATGGTTTTCTGTGAACTTCCCGGGTTGGGAATGGCCGAAAAAGAGTCCGCCCAGCACTTCTTTTGAGCGCGCGATCACCGGCGCCGAGAGATAGCTGCGAACCGCCGGCACGTTCGCCGCGCCGCAAAACTCAGCCGCCAGATCGTCGACCCGCACCAGCCGGTTCCGCTCCAACTTCGGCACGAAATCGGCCAGCCTTTCCGGCAGCGCGCCCGAAATCGAGTGTAACGTGCAAAGCTCGCCCTTTTCGTTGGTGACATTGTGAAAGAACGTTCCGAATTCGGCGCCAATGAGCCGGGTCGCAAGGTCGGTGATTTCCTGCGCCAGCTTTTTCAGATCCAGCTGCGCGGCGAGTCGCGGACCAACCTGGTTCAACGTTTGTTCGCGCTCCAACAGATCGGCGCGCTCCCGTTCGGCGGCCTTCCGCTCGCTGATGTCACGCGCGATCTTGGACGCGCCCACCACCTGCCCGTGTTCATCCCGTATCGGTGAAACCGTGAGCGCGATGTCGATGATCTGCCCATCCTTCCTGCGGCGGCGCGTTTCAAAGTGGTCCATCCGCTCTCCACGCCGGATTTTGGCGAGAATGGCCGGCATTTCATCGGTGCGTTCCGGAGCGGCGAGGATGGAAATCGGTTTACCCAACATTTCCTTGGCGCTATAGCCGAAGATGCGCTCGGCCGCGCGGTTCCAGCTGGTTACGATACCGTTCAGATCCTTACTGGCGATAGCATCGTCGGAATTCTCGATGATCGCGGCCAGGTGCCGGGAAGCGGCCTCCAGGCGCTTGCACTCGGTGATGTCCGTGGCGATGCCGCCCAAACCGGAGAAGGTGGTGTCCGCTTCCCGCATGGGAAACTTCACCACCACAAAAGTGTGAGCGCCATCGTCCAGGCGCACGGTTTCTTCCACCGAGAGAGGTTTTCCAGCGGAAAGTACTGCCAGATCGTTAGCGCGAAATTGGGCCGCGGTATCCGGCGGGAAGAGATCCGCGTCGGTCCGGCCGATTACCCGGGCAGGCTCTACGTGAAACAGCTCCTGCCAACGGCGGTTGACCAGCAGATACCGGCCTTCCAGGCTCTTGAGGAAGATGACCGTCGCAGAATTCTCCAGGAAGCTCTGGAGGCGCTGATCGCTGCGAGCGCGAGCCAACTCCGCCTGTTTCTGCTGGGTGGCCAGCGCTACATGGGTGGCGATGGCCTGCGCCATCTGCAATTCATGCTCGCTATAGGCGTGCGGCTCGCCGTAATAAAGCATGAACTTGCCGAACACGCCGTCGTCCAGTGCCAAGGGAACAAACGCCAGGGAGCCAATATGTTCCCGCAGGAACGCATCTCGGAAGCGGGCCAGTTCGGCGTTCTTCCGAACATCAGGAACGACAAGCGGTTGGGCTCCGGTTTCGCCCCGCTTCCAGGGAGAGTGCCCGGTGACTTCGGCCTGATATTCGAGCGATAGCCCGCGCGCCGCCTGGAAGCGCATGACGCCATTTTCATCGAAGAGCAGAACGGCCGCGCGCTTGGCGCCGGTGGCTCGTGCAAGGCTGGAAAGTGCCGCGCCGTACACATCCGCGAGTCCCTTTGCCTCGCTCAGGGAAGCCAGCAAGTGGTAAAGGATTTGGAACGGCTCGCCTGTATCCTGGTCCGGCATAATCGTCTTCGTCGGCGCAGTGGACACAATTCTAGTCTAATTTGCCCTGCCCAAAACCCCAGTGCGGATTCGCACCGCGGTCCGTTTCCCCTTTCTGGAAGTGCCTCTATTTGCACGCTCGCGCCCCATTTTGCGACACTGGCCAAGTGATTGCATTGCGGCACGTGTCGCTGTTGCTCGTCTCCACCCGGTTAGCCTTCCCTCAAAGCAGCCCGCTTCCCGCGCACGAAACCTTGACGTACAACATCGAATGGCGGCTCATCACGGCCGGCAGGGCCACGGTCGACTGGGCCGCAACCGGCGCCGATAGTTCCCAGATCAAGGTGAAAGTCGAGTCGGCCGGACTGGTCTCTAAGCTGTTCCGTGTGGAAGACAATTACGTGGCCAATCTGGGTTTGGGTCTGTGCGCCCAAGCAGTATCTTTTAATGCCATCGAAGGCAGCCGCCAGCGGGAAACCAAAATCAATTTCGACTACGCTAATCACCGGGCCGATTACCTGGAGCGCGACCGGGTCAAAAACACCGTGCTGCTCGCTAAGGAGACCGAAATTCCGCCGTGCACGCATGAAATCTCGGGAGCCCTGTATTTTCTGCGAACGCTGACTGTGGAGCCAGGCCAGAGCGTGCTGGTCCCGGTGAGCGATGGCAAGAAAAGCGCGATCGTCAAAGTGGAAGCGCAGCAGCGCGAAGACGTCAAAACGCCGGCGGGAGTTTTCAAGACCGTCCGCTACGAGGCTTATGTCTTTAATAACGTCCTCTACCGCCGGCCCGCGCACCTTTATGTCTGGCTCACCGACGACGCGCGGAAACTTCCGGTGCAGATCCGCGTGCGCATGCAGGTGACTATCGGGACGATTACCCTGGAACTGGAAAAGCACGAATAGGCAAAATAGGTGCGGTGAGCTTTTCGTGCAACTAAAGGACGGCTTTTTGCGTATGGGCTGGCATGAACCTGTGGAAGGACGTGCGGTACGGGGCGCGCATGCTGGTAAAATCGCCGGCATTCACGTTGGCTGCGATCGTCACCCTGATGCTCGGTATCGGCAACACCACGGCTACTTTCAGTTGCGCCGACGCACTGCTGTGGAAGCCGATCCCGCTGCCCGACCTGGACCACCTGGTGATGATCGGCCAGCGCGGCGACAATCCGGGCGATTTCAATAGCGCGACGCCCGCCGATATCGACGACTTCCGCCGGCAGAATACCTCCCTCGGCCCGATCGCGAGTTGGCAGCAGAATCTGGTGAACATGGTCGCCACCGGCGGCGAGCCGGATCGTTTGCAGCAGGCATTGGTGAGCGCCAATTTCTTCGACGTGATCGCGGTGCAGCCGGCGCGCGGCAGGGCCTTCCAGCCAGGCGAAGACCAGCCTGGACGCGAGCGGGAAGTGATCTTCAGCGATGCGCTATGGCGCAATCACTTCGGCTCCGATCCGAATATCCTCGGCAAGACGATCCGCCTCGATGACCAGAACTTCCTCGTGGTGGGCGTCATGCCGCCGAAATTCGAATTTCCGCTGGCTGCCGATATGTGGACTCCCATGGCACTCTCGCCCGAGGTGCGCACTTCGAGGAAGACCCAGGAATTCGACAGCATGGCGCGGCTGAAACCTGGTGCGACCATCGCGGGCGTTGCGGCCGAGGCGGAAGGAATTTCGGGGCGGCTGCGCGCCGCCTATCCCGACACGAACAAGGACCGCCATTTCGCCATCTGGCCTTCACACCGCTACCTGGTGGACCAGGAAACCAACAATTACCTGATCATGCTGTTGTTCTCGGTGTCTTTCGTGCTTCTGATCGCGTGCGTGAACGTGGCCAACCTGCAATTCGCGCGCGCCACCGGGCGTATGCGCGAAGTAGCCGTGCGCACGGCGCTGGGCGCGGGACGCGGCCGGATCGTCACGCAACTGATTACGGAGAGCGTCCTGCTCGCGCTGTGCGGTGGAATATTGGGATTGGTGGTGGCTTACTGGAGCCTCAATCTGATTCGCGGCGGCATGCCACCCGAAATTCAACGCTACATCGTGGGCTGGAACGATATGCGGCTGGATATGCGGGCGCTGGCCTTCACCATGGCCGCGGCGCTCATGAGCGGCATTATCGCGGGGCTGGCGCCGGCGTGGCAGTGTTCACGGCCCAACCTCGTGGACGCGCTGCGCGAAGGCGGCCGCAGTTCCTCAGGCTCGCACCGGCGCCATCTTTTGCGGAATCTTCTGGTGGGCGCGGAAATCGCCCTGGCGGTGGTGTTGCTGGTGGGCGCCAGCCTGATGTTCCGCGGCTTTCAGAACATTCTGGCTACCGGGGAGCGCCTGGAACCCTCCACGCTGTTGACGCTCCGCCTGGGTCTGACGGAGAGCAAGTACAAAGAACAATATCAGATTGCCGGTTTTTATCGCGATGTCGTCCAGAGGCTGAATGCGCTTCCGGGAGTGCGCTCGGCCGCCGCTGTGACTTCCATGCCGTATAGTAATCACTCCAGTTGGCGGGAATTCAGCATCGAAGGACAGCCGGTGGAACCGGGCAACGTGCCGAATGCCATGCTCCAGGTCTCCAGCCCCGAATACTTCGCCACCACGCACGTGCCTTTGCGGGAAGGGCGGTTTCTGACCAGCGGCGACGGCCCGGACAGCCAGCCGGTGGCGCTGGTGAGCGAGGCTGCGGTGGCGCGATACTGGCACGGCAAGTCGCCGGTCGGCCAGCACATCACCGTGCTCGATTCGAAATGGAAGCCGTTGACGATTGTCGGCGTAGTGGGCGATATGATGCACAACCCCTACGACCGCAATCCGCGCCGCTGTCTCTATGTCTCCTACCAGCAGGAGCCGATGCGGTGGATGGATATCGGGGTGCGCACGGCGGGCGATCCGCTGGCGGTGGCGCCCAATGTGTCGGCCGCGATTCACGCCATTGATCCCGAGCAGCCTATCAGCGACATGCGAGGCATGCAGAGGGCGATTCACGATGCCAGCATCGGGCTGCAATACGTGGAAATCTTCATGGCCGTCTTCGGAGTGCTGGCGCTGGTGCTTTCGGCGGTGGGCGTGTATGGGGTGATGGCCTACATGGTTTCGGAACAGACCCACGATATCGGCTTGCAAATGGCCCTTGGCGCGCCGCGCACGCTGGTGCTCCGCGGCATCTTCAAACGCGGCATGACTACCGCGGCGATTGGATTAGCGGTCGGGCTGCCCGTGAGCTATGGTCTGGCTTTGCTGGTGCAATCGCTGATTTACGGCGTTACCGCGAAAGATCCTCTCACGTTCAGCGCCATTCCGGTGATCCTACTGGCGGCGACGGCGGTCGCGATCTTCGTTCCGGCGCGCCGGGCGATGGCGATCGACCCGATTCTCGCGCTGCGGTACGAGTAATTCAGGGTCGTTCGGACCGCAACGAAAAATGACAATGGCAGGGCTTCCTCGCCGGCGGCTCTTCATTTGATATTGATCCGCCAGACGTTCTGCTCGCGCAAATTCGACAGCCACACCGATCCGTGTCCGACGCGGATGGAATCGCCGCCTGCGCCGGTCCACTGCTTGACCACAGCGTTCGTTGCGGGATCGATCTCGGTGATCGGAATCTGAAAGATGGTGGCCCAGACGTGGCCTTCGCCGAAGGCAATCTCGCCGCCGGGGCCCGATATTCCGGCTTCGATGGTGGCAACCACTTTAGCCGTCTTGCCGTCTACGCGGGAGATGCTGCCGTCGCCCTGGTTGAGCGTCCAGATCGAGCCGGCGCCGGCTGTGAGAAAGCGCGGGCCGGGTCCGACCGCGATCGTCGCGGTCGCCTGGTTGGTTGTGGGGTCGATGCGCGTCAGCGTGTTGGCCGAAGGCGTGGTGACCCACGCGGCGTCCTCGCCGAAATTCACTGCCGCTGATTTTTCCGGCACCGCGATCTCGGCAATCACTTTGTTGGTGGCGGGGTCGATGCGCGAGAGCACGCCTTTCTGATCGCTGACCATCCAGAAACTGCCCGCGCCGACGGCCACGCCGCCCTCGCTCTGCGCCGGGCCGACCGGCAGTGTCGCCACCACCTCGTTGGTCTTCATGTCGATGCGCGAGAGCGATTTTCCTTCGCCGGAGCGCATGCCGCAGTTCGGCACCCAGATGGTGCCGAATCCCGCCGCCAGACCCGAGCAGGGGCGCGTGCCCACCGTTACGGCAGCCAGCACCTTGTTGGTCTTAGGATCGAGCCGGTGGACCGTGTTTTTGGGGCCGTTGGTGACCCAGACTGCGTCGTCGGTGAGGACCTGCCAATCGGGCGTGCCTTCGATGGGAAAGATGGCGTCAGGCGTAATGGCCGTCATTTCACGCTTCACTCCCGGTATGGAAACGCCGGGCGGCGGCGGACGCCGCTGTTTCCTCGGAGCGGGCGGCGGAGTTTGCTGGTCCTGCTGGGAATTCTGCGCCAGGATGAAGCACAGCGGTAGTAAAAGTACGGGGATGAGGAATTTTCGCATGGTAATTACTCCGCCAGGGTCGCGGCCACGCGCTTGGGATCGATGCGCCAAAGCGTACCGCCGCGGAGATTCGTGAGCCAGAGGGAGCCCAGACCGACCTGGATTGCGCCGCCGCCTTCACCGTAGAACTGCTGCACCACCTTTTCCTGGTCCACGGTGGTGTCGATGCGGGTGAGCGGGAAACCGGGCATGGTCACCCAGAGCGAACCGAGCCCATCGGCGATGCCGCCGCCGGTGGCGGGTGCGCCAAGGTCGATGGTCTTGGAGATTTTGTTGGTCTTGGGGTCGATGCGCTGGATCTGCCCCTCCTTTTCGCATAGCACCCAAACCGAGTTCTCGCCGATCACCAGCGCCCTCGGCGAGGCGGAGGTTCCGATGTGCTTGTCGACCTGGTTGGTATCGGGATTGATGCGCAGAACGCGATTTTCCGAGGGGCACGTCACCCACAGCGCCGCTTCGCCGAAGGTCAAGCTGTTACAGCCGGCGGGCAGCCGAATTTCGGCCACTACTACATCGCGTTCGGGATCGATGCGGGCGAGGGTGGTCTTGTCGTCCGTGAACGCCCAGACGCTATCCGCAGTAGCGGCGATCGACGGAGCGAAGCTGCCGGCGCCGACATCGAGTTTCTTGGTCACCTTTCCCTCTTTGAGATCCACGCGCACGATGGAGCGGTCGCCGCACGTGGGAATCCACAGGCTTTTGAATGCTGAAATGCCGCCGCCGCATGGCTTGCTGAGTCCGGCGATGGAATCTCCCGGCTTATTGGTTTTGGCGTCGATCTTGATCAGGGCGTCTTTTTGTGTGTCCGGAAGCAGGGGCGAGTCGGCAAAGATAATCCAAGGCGGGGCAACGGAAAATTCGGCTTCCGCTTTCAGGCTGGCAAAAGGAATTTGTACACCGGGCGTCCTGATGCCGAGTTTCGGCGCCACCGGAGCAGCGTTTTTCACTGCCTTGCCAGGCTTGGCCGCGGGCTGGGCTAGGACGGCCAGCGTGAGAGCGATAAATAGACCTATGGATATTCGCATGTAAGTGGCTTTGAACCTCCCCGAGAGGCAACCTGGCAGCATGGCCGGGCGGATGGAGGCAAGTATAACCCGGAACTGAAAGGAATGTCATCGATTCGGTCTATAGCCGGTATCAAATAGACCGAATAGGATTGACAATGGTATCTTCGCATGGTAAAAATGTGGGAACTTCGGAGGGGCTGCGTATTTGTCCTGCCCATGGGTCGCCACGTTGGCATGAACCGCCGGAAAGTGTTTGCGGCTGGCGGGTCGGTTGCCTGGACTTTTCCTGATTAAGGGGTAGACCTAATCTTATGCGAAGCTGTTCGCCAGTTCCACCCGAGCCATCTGCAAAACTCCGGCATTACTCAAGGCACCGCTCCCTTGCGGCCGCCGCATTGGCGCTGGCAGCCGCCACGCAAGCTTTCCCCTCGCCCGCCGATACCGCAGCCACTCCCGATTTCTTCGAAACCAAAATACGGCCGGTATTGGCGAACAACTGCTACGGATGCCATACGAGTTCCGCCATGGGCGGTCTGCGCCTCGACAGCCGCGACGGCATGTTGAAAGGCGGAGGGCGCGGTGCGGCGATTGTACCGGGAGATCCCGACAAGAGCCTGCTGGTCACCGCCATCCGGCAAACCGACGAAAATCTCAAAATGCCGCAGGGCGGGAAGTTGAAACCCGAGGAAGTAGACGACATCGTCGCCTGGGTGAAAGCCGGAGCGGTGTGGCCGGCGGCCGCAGCCGCGCCCGCCGCTGCCGCCAGCGCCAGCGGCGCCTACGTGATCGCTCCCGAGCGCCGCAAATTCTGGAGCCTGCTGCCGATTCAGGACGTTCAGCCGCCACCTGTGAAAGATACCAGGTGGGCCAGGACGACGATCGACCGCCTGGTGCTGGCGAAACTCGAAAAAGAAGGCTTGCATCCGGTGCGGGCGGCCAACCGGCACGACCTGCTCCGCCGCGCCACCCTCGACCTCATCGGTCTGCCGCCCACTCCCGAGGAATACGCCGCTTTCGATAAAGATACCTCGCCCGATGCCTTTGCCAAGGTGGTGGATCGCCTGCTCGCCTCCCCGCACTACGGTGAGCGTTGGGGACGCGTGTGGCTCGATGTCGCGCGCTACGGCGAAGACGATTACCGCAGTCTCAACCCCAATCCGCGCGGCTATCATCCTTACCCGAATGCGTACATATATCGCGACTGGGTGATCGAGGCGTTTAACGACGACATGCCCTACGACCAGTTCGTAAAAGCCCAACTGGCGGGCGACTTACTGGCCGAGAAGACTCGCTATAAGACGCTTCCGGCGACGGGATTTCTGGGACTTGGCCCCTGGTATTACGACAACGGCGCGGTGGAAGTGACGCGCGCCGACGAGCGGCACGACCGCGTGGACGTGGTGACTCGCGGATTCCTGGGGCTGACGGTGGCGTGTGCGCGCTGCCACGACCATAAGTACGATCCCATTCCGCAGACCGACTATTACGCGCTCGCCGGCGTCTTCCTGAACACCGCGTACCACGAATATCCGCTGGTTCCGAAAGCGGTGCTTGATAAGTACACGGACATTGAAAACCTGGTGGAAGAGAAGCAGAAGGTGCTGACGGAGATGCAGAACAACCTGTCGGCATCGCTTTCGGAATCGCTGGCGTTTCAGACTGCCAATTACCTCGAAGGTGTCTACGAGGTGGCGGGGCAGAAGAAGGACATCGAGCAGGTGGTGGAATCGCGCAAGCTCGATTACGAACTGCTTGAGCGATGGATCGCTTACACCGGCAAGACTACCGATAAGTACCACGACAAGGAAGCTTTCCAGGCGGTGCTGAAGAAAGCCCGCCCGGCCTCGGGCGGCGGCGGTGGGGGCCGGGGCGGCGGCGGTGGCGGATTCGGCGGCGGCCGCGGAGGGCGTGGCGGTGGTGGTGGCGGCCTCAGCCCGGAAGTGAAGAAGTCCTGCGAGGACTTTCAGGCGGACGTGGTCCGCGTGATGCTGGAACGCAAAGAGATCAACGAAGAAAACGGAATTATCGCCGACAAGGCGCTCGAGGGCACGAAGAAAAAGAAGCGCGCCAACAAGCCAAACGAGTTTATTACGAATGACGACTTCTGTCCCGGCTGCGGTTTGCGGCTCAAGCCGATGCCGGAACAGGATAGCAACTTCTACACCGAAGTCTTCCAGCGCGAGCTGAAGGATTCCGACGATATGGCGGCGATGGTGGCCGCCGGCAACACGGCTCCGCCCAAACCGGGCGTGCTGCTGTTCCGCGGATGGGGTCTGGAAAGCCGCGTGGGCGCGCAGGCGCAGGCGGAAATGAATGCGGTGAAGGCCGATATCGATGCCGCGCGGAAGAAACTCGAACCGGAATATCCCTTCCTCCACGGCGTGGAAGATGCGAAAGTTCCGGTGAACCTGCCGGTCGCGCTTCGCGGGAATCCCATGAATCTGGGGCCCGAGGTGCCGCGCCATTTCCTGAGCTTGCTGTCCGATGGCGATCCCAAGCCGTTCACGCAGGGCAGCGGGCGTCTGGAGTTGGCCGAGGATATCGTGAAGCAGCCCATCGCCATGCGGGTGATCGTCAACCGCATCTGGAAAGAGCACTTCGGCACGGGCATTGTCGATACCCCCAGTAACTTCGGGTTCGGCGGCGAGCGGCCCACCAATCCCGAGTTGCTGGAATTTCTGGCGGGGCAGTTTGTGAAGGACGGGATGTCGATCAAAAAACTGCATCGCGAGATCATGCTGAGCGCGGTCTATCAATTGAGCACGGAGAACGACGCGCAGAATCTGGCCAAGGATTCGGGCGACCGCTTCTACTGGCGAATGGGCCGCAAGCGTATGGACGCCGAACAGATTCGCGACGCGGTGCTGATGGTGTCGGGGAACCTCGACACGTCGCTGGGCGGACCGAGCGCGGAGTTGACCCCGGCATTCACGCGGCGCACGGTGTACGGCAGAGTGAGCCGCTATAAGCTCGACGAGTATCTTCAGTTGTTCGATTTCCCGACGCCGAACATCAGCGCGGAAAAGCGATTCACGACTACGGTTCCGCTACAGCGGCTGTTCCTGATGAACAGCGACTTCATCAGCGTGGAGGCCGAGGAATTCGCCAAACGCGTGGCCAACGAGCCGGATAATCGCTCGCGCATTCGCAAAGTTTACGAGCTGGCTTACGGCCGCGAGCCCAGCGAAGAGGAAATCAGCCTGGGCATCGATTACTTGCACCAGGAACCGATGCGGGAGTACGAAGAGAACAAAAACAAGCCTGCCGACGGGGAATCGGGTGGACGCGGCGGACGTGGACGGGGCGCGATGGGTCCGAACACCTTGACCGCCAAGCCGGAGATGCCGGAAGACACCGACGGCGCAGCGGGCGCGGATGGCGAGACGCCCGCGGCTCCCGCCATGGGAATGGGAATGATGGGCGGCATGGGCGGTCGTGGAGGGCGCGGCGGCGCGCCGGAAACGAAGTACCAGGCGACGGCCTGGGGCAGATATATTAAGGTGCTGCTGAGCGCCAGCGAGTTTGTATTTATTAACTGATCGGGGGACGGTAAATGCGCGACCACACAAAAAAAACACCACTTACTCGCCGTGAGGCGCTCTGCCGTGTAGGCAACGGGTTCGGCATGATGGCGTTTGCCGGCATGCTGGGGCAGTCTCTGGCCAAAGCCACGTCGGTGGTCGCGCCGGACGGGTCGGTTGGAGTTGCCAGGCTCGATTATCCGCAGCGCGTCAAGCGCGTCATCTTCCTGTTCATGAATGGCGGCTGCTCCCACGTGGACAGCTTCGACCCGAAGCCCGCTCTGGAGAAATACGACGGCCAGCCGCTTCCCGGCGGCCACATCAATACCGAGCGGCGCACGGGCGAGCTGATGAAATCGCCGTTCAAGTTCCAGAAGTACGGCCAGTGCGGTATGGAGGTCAGCGAACTCTGGCCTCACCTGGGAGGAGTCGCGGATGATATCTGCTGGGTCCGATCGGTTTACACCGACATTCCCAACCACGAGCCTTCGTGCCTCATGCTGAATACCGGCGCGAACCAGGCCGGACGGCCTTCGATGGGCGCCTGGTTGACTTACGGCCTTGGAACGGAAAATCAGAATCTCCCCGGATATATGGTGCTGTGTCCCACCGTGCCGACCACGGTCGGGCCGCCCCTGTGGAGCAACGGATTCCTCCCGGCGATCAATCAGGGGACGTACATTTCGAATCGCGTGCAGACGGGGGAATCGGCCGATGGTGAAATGCCCGCCGCGATGCCCGACATGCCGAAGAAAGACAAGGACGGCAAGGAGATCCCTCAAAAAGTTACCATCGAGCGGCAGTTCGATCCGAAGAAGCTCATCAGTTACGTCAACAATCCGAAATTCACGCTGGTGGAGCAGCGCCGCGAACTCGACTTGCTGCAAAAACTCGAGAAGATGCGCGAGGAGCAAACCGGCGCCGATCCGCAGGTGGAAGCCGTCATCAAGTCGATGGAGGTGGCTTACCGGATGCAGACGGAAGCGCCGGACGTTTTCGACGTGCGGAAGGAATCGCAAGCCACACTCGATTTATATGGTCCCGGCGCGGTGGCGCGCGGCTGCCTGACCGCCGTGCGCCTGGCCGAAAAGGGCGTCCGCATGACGCAGGTGTACTACTCGCAGGGTGACCCCTGGGACGCGCACCAGGACATCTTTGCGCACAAGACCAATGCCAGGAATTCCGACCAGGCATTCGCGGCCGTGATCAAGGATCTCAAAGCTCGCGGGCTGTGGAAAGACACGCTGGTGGTGTGCGGCTCGGAATTCGGGCGCACTCCGGTGCGCGAGGTCGGCGGGGCGGGGCAGGGGGTCAAGCGGGGCCGCGACCACAATCCGTTCGGGTTCACCATGTGGCTGGCTGGCGGAGCTGTCAAGGGTGGGACGATTTACGGCGCCACCGACGAATTCGGATTCAAGGCAGTGGAAAAGCCAGTCCACGTTCACGATATCCACGCCACCATCCTATACCTCTTCGGAATCGACCACACTAAGTTAACTTATCGCTACAGCGGGCGAGACTTCCGATTGACGGATGTCTCGGGCAACGTCATACACGAGTTAATAGCTTAGGGAAAATACAGCGCTTTCTCGCAGTCGCGGCTCTCTAACGGCATACTGGCCGCATTCAGGAGCCGCGTCCGCAAGCAGGCGGCTGCATTTGCTAATCCGCCCCATAGTAGTTTTTGATTTGACTCCTGAGTAAGCTGCACTTACACTACTTCAAATCACGTTCTTCGAGGGGATTCCTGGTACCCGCCCTGTAGGCGGTCTCCGCGTCGAAACATGCGGTCCACTCCCAACACTCAAGGAGAGCTCCATGACACGTTTCGCTATCGCGCTGGCCTTTATCTCGCTTCCTTTGGCGGCCCAGACAAGCTCGCTTCAAGGCATCGTCACCGACGCTCAAGGCGCGGCGATTCCAGCTGCTGTCGTAACGGCAATCAACAAAGATACCTCGGCGGTTCGCAAGGCAATTACCGATACTGTAGGAGTCTACAGTATGCTGCAATTGCCTCCCGGACCGTACAAAGTATCGGTGGAAAAGCCGAGTTTCCGCACCAACAGCACCGACGTCGTGTTGCAGACGGAAACCCCCGGGACTCTGAACGTCAAAATGGAGGTCGGCCAGGTGACCGAGACCGTGAACGTCACCGGAGAGGCCGCCGTAGTCAATACGGAAAACGCCGCTGTCGGCAATCCGTTCAACGAGACGCAGGTCCGGGAAATCCCGCTGCAAACCCGCAATGTAGTGCAATTACTGAGCGTCGAACCCGGCGTTTCGTCGACCGGGCAGGTGGCCGGCGCCCGGCCCGACCAAAATAACGTGATGCTCGATGGCGCCGATGTCAATTACGCCTGGGGCGGCACCAACGCCAACGGGTTTAACGCGTCCATCCCGATTCCGCTCGATTCGGTGCAGGAGTTCCGCACCACGGTGGTGGGCTTGAACGCGGATCAGGGTTATTCCGCCGGCGGTCAGGTTTCGGTAGTGACGAAAGGTGGATCGAATACCTTCCACGGATCGGCCTACGAGTACAATCGCAATACTCTGACCTCTGCCAATAGCTGGGGCAACAATCATGCCGGCACGCCGCGTCCGGCACTCGTACGGAATCAGTTCGGTGCGTCTCTGGGCGGGCCGATTCTCAAGAACCGGCTGTTCTTCTTCTACAATTACGAGGGCCGGACCGACCGCAGCGCGACGTCCGAACTCGACCAGGTGCCCTCGCCGCTTTTCGCGCAGGGCATCGTCCAGGTGCAATTGAAGGGCAGCAATCAGATCGTGCAACTGAACGCCGCGGCGGTACAGGCCATCGACCCCCAACATATCGGCGAGAACCCATACATTCTCGGGCTGATGAAGCAATATCCCACCGGCAACGATCCGATCGGAGGCAGTGACAAGGGCTTAAACTTCTACGGGCTGACTTTCAACGCAGCCAATGCGCAAAATTACCACACGCAAGTCGGGAGGCTCGATTACAACATCGACTCGGCGGGCAAGCACACGCTGATGCTGGCCGGAACGCTCAACGGCCAGTCGCTGGCCGGAAACGGCAGCGGCGGAGGACTGGCGCAATTTCCCGGGCAGGCGCCCGCGCAGGAGAGCCTCGATAACTCCCGGCGGCTGGCGTCGAGGTACACCTGGGTGATCTCAACGCACTTAGTAAATGCGCTGAACTACGGCTACAATCGGTTCAGCGAAGCCGCCACCGGGAATACAACCAGCTATCCGACATTCGGATTCACGGCTTTGACCTCGACCCCACGAGCGTCGCGGACGCTTCAGCCTTTGCACAATATTAACGACGATCTCACCTGGACCCACGGCCGCCACACCGCGCAGTTCGGCATGTCCTTCCGGTTCGCCCAGTTCACCAGCCTGTCGTACAACAATGTGGAAAGCTTCAGCTTCAACCGCAATACCCTGCTCGGCCTGGGCAACGACATCGACAACGCTGTGACCGCGTATATTCAGCAGAATATCGCACCGGGCGCGGCGCTCGCCAACAGCACCTACGTAACCAACGCCTTCGGCGCGATGTTCGGCATGCTCAACAACTGGGGCGCGACGTTCCACTATCTCGTGAACGGGCAGACCATTCCGTTCGGGCAGCCGTTCGGCACCGATTTCATCGACCACGAATACGAGGCTTACGCGCAGGACACGTTCAAGATCACGCGCAACTTCACCGTGACCTACGGCCTGCGCTACTCGCTTTACGGAGTGCCTTACGAAAAAAACGGACAGCAGGTGGTGCCGCAAACACCCTTGAGCAACTATTTCGCGCAAAGAGTGTGGGCGCAGGAGAACGGCGTGCCGAACTCCTCGCTGCCGGATTCGCTCATCACCTATGGGATCGGCGGACCGGTGAATCACGGGCCGGGCTATTATCCGCTCGATCCTGATCTGTTCGCGCCCCGGCTGGCGCTGGCATGGTCGCCGGAATCCGGCTCGCTGTGGGAGAAGATCTTCGGGAAGGGCAGCGTTTGGCGCGCGGGTGGCGCGATGATTTACGATCACTACGGCGCCGCCATGTCGGAGGCTTTCTCCACCGGTGGTTCGCCCGGACTGGCTACCACGGTGGCCCAACCCGTGAATACGAACTTCACCAGCACCTTCCGGTACGACGGATCGCTCCCCAACCTGGCGGCGCCCGCGCCCTTCACTTTCCCATACACTCCCCCAACCATCATCGGCGGATTTACTACGTTTACGGGAATCCAGAGCGACCTGAAAGCTCCCTACGAATATGTTCTCAACGCCACTTATGCCAAGCCGATCCACAAGGGCTTGACTCTCGAGTTGGGTTACATCGGCCGCATGGGACACCGGCAAATCGTGCAACAGGACTTCGGACAGCCGCTGGAGGATTTCAAAGACCCGGCTTCCGGCCAGACATTGGCGCAGGCGGGCGCGGCGTTCGCCAACATTTACAACAGCATGATCGCCTCCGGTATGTCCGCCAGCCAGGTGGGCGCGGCGGTAAAGGCCAATCCGAGCCTGATCCCCCTCCAGCCTTTCGTGCAGAATGTCTTCCCGGGGATCAAGAACTATCTCATCAACGGCAGCGCCAGCGCCAATTACTTCTACGATTGGTATTCCAACTTCAGCGGCAGCTTCACCGATACGGTGAACGACATGGATCGCACGCGGCAGTCGCTGGCGGGTGGCGGATGCTTTTCGATTTATGGATGCAACACATTTTTCCCGTTGCAGAATTCCGGCCTGCCGGCATACACCAACGCGGGGTATTCCAACTACAACGCGGCAACGGTAGTGCTTCGGCGCACGGTGCAGCACGGCTGGGGATTCGACTTCAATTACACCTTCGGCCACGGACTGGATAACGGCTCTTCATCGGAATCGAGCGGTGGCGCCGCGCTCCAGGACGCGTTCAATCCGCGTGCCTTCTACGGCCCGTCGGATTTCGACGCCAAACATACCATCACTTTCGATTATGTCGTCGAACTGCCCATCGGCCCCGGCAAGGCGCTCTGGAGCACGATGCCGAAATCGCTGGCATATGCGCTGGGCGGCTGGCAGGTATCGGGCCTGACCTCGTTCCATAGCGGCATGCCGCTCACCATATCTGACAGCGGCGTGTACAACACCAACTACGATTATTCTTCGTTCGCCATCCTGTATCCGGGAACGAAGATGCCGGCCAACGGCCCAACGACGGACCAGAACGGCATCCCCAGCCTGTTCTCCAACACCGGCGCGGTAAATAACTTCGTGGCCAGCTTCCCCGGCACCGTGGGGACGCGCGGAATTTTGCGGGGCTTCAATTCGTTCAACACCGACCTTGCGGTGGCGAAATACTTCCCCATCAGAGAACGCTATCGCATTCAGCTCCGCGCGGAAGCGTTCAACGCCTTCAACAACGTGAATTTCAACAGCGCCGCGCTGAACTTGAACATTGCCAGCCCCACCAACTTCGGCGAACTCGGGTTTTCGAGTTCGACCACTCCGCCGGCACTCGCCGCGCGCGTGATGCAGTTCGCGGCGCGATTCGAATTCTGATTTTCCGCCTACAATGGGCAGGGGCCGCACGCTCCTGCCCCTTTTTATGACCAAACGAATCATCTGGATTTTGGCGCTCTGCGCTCCCGTCGCGCTGGCGCAAGCGCCGGCCATTGAAACCGGGGTCTTTCCCGCTGCGTGGCTCGTCGCCGGCCCCAATTGCCTGGAAGTACCCGACTGGCAGATTCACGAATACAATTCCACCTTCTACATCCTGCGCGAATCGGGCTGCACCAATTACGAAAAGCCGTTCCTGTATCTGATCTTCGGCCGCGACAAAGCGCTGTTGGTGGACACCGGCGCGGGCGCCGCGGTCGACACCGCCGCGATCATCCAGAAGCTGATCGCGAAATGGCAGGAGCGAAATCAGCACCCCGGCCCGATCGCGCTGATCGTGGCGCACTCCCACGGCCACGGCGATCACGTTTCCGGCGATAAAGGCTTCGAAGGGATGGCCAACGTCGCGCTGGTGCCCGCTACACCGGAAGCGGAGCAGAAAGCCTTCGGCATTACCAAGTGGCCGGAAGATCCCGGTTCGATCGATTTGGGCGGCCGCGTCATCGACGTGCTCGCCATTCCCGGGCATCAGCCCGCGCATCTCGCCTATTACGACCGCCAAACCGCCATCCTGCTCACCGGCGATCATCTCTATCCCGGGCGCTTGTACGTCTCCGATTTTCCGGCCTATCTCGAAAGCACGCGCCGGCTCGTGGAGTTCACTGCGACTCGACCGGTGGCGCACATTCTCGGGTGCCACATCGAGCAATCCACAACTCCGTTCGTGGATTATCCCGTGGGGACGGTCTACCAGCCGCACGAACACGTTCTGGAGTTGGGGCGCGGGAATCTGCTAGAGTTGTTGGCTGGACTCGAGAGCATGAAAGACCAGCCGAAGAAACTGGCGCTGCGCGACATCACCATCGCGCCGCAAGCTCCGAGGGGCCAGCGGAAGCGGTAATGGCTTCCGTAGTCACTCTTCACCAGCTGGCATCCATTCCATACGCCGTGCTGGCTCCGGAACGCGCGGGGCCGCTGCCGCTCTGCATTCTCCTGCTGGGCGCGGGCGGAACGCGTGAAAACCTGACTGACTTGCAGCCTGCGTTTGAGGGATGGCGGCGGGATGGCGTGTTTCCGCCCGCAATTATCGCCGTTCCGAGTCCCGGAATGGACTACTACCTCGGGTGGGACTCCTTCCTGGCGGCGGAGCTCATTCCCGCTGTGCGCGCGAATTTCGGCGCGAGCGACGTTACGATTCTCGCAGGGATCTCCGGGGGAGGGTACGGCGCGCTCAAACTGGCGTTTGCCCGCCCGGAAATGTTCGCCGCCGTCGCCGCCATGCAGCCTATGTTGGAACCCGGATTGCGCGAATCGGAGGTGGGCGCGCGCAATCGCCTGCACCATATCGCCGGTGGTCCGCCGCAACTCGTGGGGCCGTCGCGCGATGCCGCGATTTGGGAGGCCAACAATCCCGCCAATCGCGCTCGCGCTCACGCGCGGGCGATCCGCGAGAGCGGCATGGCGATTTATATCGACGCCGCCGGCCGCGATTTTCTTAACGCGCACGATGGCGCGGAATTCCTACATCGCACGTTATGGGATCTCGATCTCGCGCATGAATATCACCTGGTTCGCGATGCGGACCACGGGGGCCCGAGCATGCGGCCGCGGATGCGCGCCATGTTCGCCTGGCTGGGGGCGATTCTGGCTCCCGCGGCCGCCGAGCGGAGCGCCGAGGAAGCCGCCGCGGCGTGGCTGCAATCGGGAATGAAGGGAACGCCGCCGGCCGGAGCGACGACCACCAACGCGTTCATTCAGTTCATGCGGGCGCAATTCGAGCCACTACGCGAAAATGCAGCGGAACGAGATCCGTCCGTTAAGCGTCGATACGGTGTGATATGAAACCTGGCGCGATCCTGTGTCTTCTGGTCCTGCCACAGTTCGCCGCCGGCCTCTCGCCCTTCGCCTAACTAAGACGAATCTGTTCCGCTCGATCCGCACGAACACGAAGTAGCCGTTCGCAATGGCATTCGCGTAGCAGCATTGGACTTCGCGCTGAAGCCGGGTCTACGGGCCGACGGCTTTCTGGTGACGCCCTCGGCAGGCAAAACCAAAACCGGCCGCGATCCGAGGGCCGCCGTGCGATTGAACGTGAGGCCTCTGAGCAGCGGCACTCCACAAATTGGCGATGGCGTGTTCATAGTTCCGCTGACCACCTTTTTGCCCTCGCCGAGCGTTTTCGGAACGAGTAAGATCCCCTGGCGGCTAACCGCTGGGGCGATGAACTCGGCAGAACGGTGTTCGGCGGCTAATGCCGCGGCTCGAACTTTGGGACAGGCTTCCCAAGGCGTCCGGCGACATCTGATCGAGCGGACGCGTGATCGCGCGATCAGCATCTCGGATCTCAATCGACCTCGCCTCTGGGTCGAGACGCGCCCGGAAGTGCCCGAAGGTGAGTGGTACAGGGATTTCGGCTCCTTCAAGACCTGCGGCAGCGGATCCCATCCCAAAACGTTCCTGCTCCGAAGGCAAGTCCCGAAGGGCGAACCCCTCTGATGGCGTGCTCTCTCGAATTCCTCCTCGCAGTCGCGATTGCCGGCGCTTCATAAAGCCACTTGGCCGTATTACGTCCCCTTGCCGTTCCGGGCCCGCCGCCTGCAATGCCGGCAAGCTCACAGGAACAGGACTCTGCTTAATCCACGGTCACCACGACGAGCGATGCGTCATCGTGGAAGTTGCCGCTGCAGAAATTCGTAACATCCTCGAGAATTCTGGTCCGTATGCCGCTCGCGCCAAGCCCGCGGGCAGCCAGAGCAGATGCCGCCACTCGTTCGGCACCGAACTCCTCGTCGCCTTCGTCCGCCGCCTCCGTCACGCCATCCGTCGTCAGCAGCAGGCAATCGCCGGATTGCAGAGAGAAGCTCCGGTCCGCGAACTGCGCTTGAGGGATAAGCCCAAGAACCGTGCCGCCCTCGGTCAAGAGAGTCGTTGTGTTGCCGCGTAGCACTATTGGCGGGCAGTGACCTGCATTTTCAAAACGCAGCGTCAGAGTCGCGCTATCGATGACGCCATAGAACAGCGTGACGAACTTCCCCGGCAAAACGTTTCCACACAGGACTTCGTTGATTTTCCGGCATAAGGCGCCGGGGCCCGCGGCGCCAGGGGCGAACGCTCGTATCAGCGCCTGGAGGTTCGCCATCAGCAGGGCAGCAGTCATCCCCTTGCCGGAAACATCGGCCAGGCAGACACCAATTTGTCCCGCCGCCAGCGCCAAAATGTCGAAGTAGTCTCCGCCCACGGCGCGGGCTGGTTGCCACGCGCACGCCACCTCCAGCCCTTTCAGGCGCGGAATCTCGCGCGGCAGCAAATGGCTCTGAATCTCGTTTGCCGCCTTGAGATCCGCCTCTTGCATCTGCAACTCAATCCGTCCCAGCGTCACCTGGCCTTCCAGTTCACGGTTGCGCGACTCCAGACGGGCCTGGCGTTTGAGTGACAGGTACACTGGCACCGTAATCACCACCGATAAGAACGTGGTTTCCAGCATCGACGGCAACGAGAAAGCAAACAGATTACTGCCGCGTGGCTCCATCGTAATTCGCGCGACGATCGAAGCCAGGTAACCACCGGCGATGCACGCGGGAATCTCAATCACCAGAAGCAGGAGTAGGTCCCACGGGAAGCGCCTCGGCCCATAAAAATGCCTGGTGCTCACCGCCGCGAGCCGCGCGCAGTTGCCGATGAGGAAGGTGAAGATAAAGAACCCGGCGGCATTCGGAAAACTTATGTGGCCCTGAAACACCCAGAATGTTCCCACGACGGCGAGGCTTATGGCGAATAAAATGGCCTGAAATCGTCCGATCGGAGGCGCCGGGTTCGGTCGCGCTCCAGGGGCCGGTTGCGGAGGAATGTTCGCTGGCATCGCGATATCATTGTACGCGCGTGTTGCCCTCCGGGTTCGGCGGAGTGCCTCAGGCGCGATGACCAGACCGGTATCAATCCATTTGTAGCTACCGCCGCTGCGTAACATGTCGCCGATTCAGACAGCGCAGGCAAGCCGGAGGTTTCCAACGCCACAACCTTCGTGTTGTGCCGGTGCTGTAGCGCCGGTCTTGGAAAGAGAAGGATGGCGAGGACGATCACCGCGCCTGCCGTACCGGTGCAAACCCGTCACTTCGCGCGGAACATACCGCCAGGCCGCAGGCGATTAGCCATTTCGACCGTGCGGCCCGCCGCATCGCGAAAGAGAATATTACCCCCCGCGGCTGAGACGGTCCGTGAGAACCATGCCGGTGGCTTCTATTTCAAATTCTCAAACGCGACGTTCTGAATGGAATACCGGGTCCAGTCGCGGTAATCAAAGTGCCACCACTCCGAGGAATATACGGCGAATCCCTGCTTCTCCATGGCGCGTCGCAGTCGATCCCGCCGCGCCCGCTGTTCCGCAGTTCCACCGTTGTACGTCGGGTAAGACCTTTCCGACATCTCGTCATAAACGCCTGTCATTTCCACCTCGCGCCCGGTACGCAGGTCGTACATGGAAAGGTCCACGGCGCAGCCGCGATTGTGCCTGGAACCCTCGGCCGGATTCGCCACGAATTCGTGTTTGTCCGGCGGGGTGGCATCCCAGAAGATCTTGGTGATGTACCAGGGTCGGTAACCGTCAAAGATCACCAGCCCGTATCCCTCCTTCAGCAACTCGCGATGCGCCCGCAGCAGGGCCTCTGCGGCGGGGCGCTGGAGAAACGCCCGCGCCGACGAGTAGACGGGCGTGCTCAGAAAATTGTCGCTGGTGGCGTAGCGGATGTCGAGCTTGATTCTGGCGTCGAGCTGGCTCAGATCCACGAGATCGGTCTTCCGGAACGCGCCGTGTTCTTCCGGTGGCTTGGCGGCGAGCGCCTCCGCCCGTAACTCCTCCACCGGACGTACCGGCGTAAGCCGAAAGATTCCGGGACGATTCTGTGCCGTGACAGCCGCCACGGCGAAAAGGACCAGCGGGACAGGGCGAACGATTTGGCGAACAGCGTTCATGCGCATCTTGACTTCGCAGGCGAGCGCGATGCGACTCCCTCACGCGGGCCGCTACGTCACTAACCCAGCTCGCCTAAAATCATCCAGTTCCCAGTGACGGTCCAGAACTTGACCGCTTTGTCGATGACATCGACCCAGCTCGCCGGATCCTCCAGGAATTCCTTGAGGTCGTTGATTTTCACGTAAGCGGTCTTGGCCCAACTCAATACCGTCGCAAAGGTCGAATCGTTCTTCGCAAGAGCCTTGGCGGCTCCCAGGTTCTTCTTGAGATTGACCATATATTTCGAGGATCGGTTGATCTCGGTAGACGCCTCGACCACTCCTTTGATGCACTTGTCCAGGGCCTTTTCCGCCTCCTGGATGGCCTCGGGTTTGACGGTGCCCTCCTTGGGAATGCTGGCAATCATCGCGTTCAACTTCGAAGCCACCGCCTTGGTTTTCAATTCCAGAACCAGGAGTTTATCCTCGAACAGGTCCACGTCCTTGGCGAACTGCTCCACATCGGATTTGGTGAGCTTCGCCTTCGATTTGAGCGAAGCCAGGCCTTCTTTAACCTTGTTGCGCATGGTGGGACAAGTCGCGTAGACCTTCGCATAGTCCTCCACCAGGCCCTTTATCTCGATAAGGCCTTTAACGAAGGTGTTCACCGCTCCCGGGATAGTCCCGGACCCCCCAATAACGGCTTGCTCGGGGTCCGCGACGAACTTGATAGTGGTCCACAGCGCGTTCACCAGAAAGCTCACCATCCTCCAGTCCTCGCGCACTTCGGCCTCTTCCGCCTTTAACTGGCGCTCCGCCTCCTCTTTCTTGAAGGCGATCAGTCTTGCCTGCGCCTCCTGCTTGAAAGTCGCCAGCAGTTCCTGAATCTTCTTGTTGCCGTTCTCAATCTCTCCGCGCTTCTTTGCTTTTCTCTCGTTGACGCCCATCCTGGAGATGCGCAGATCGCGCTGTTGAATGTCATCGTTCACGGCCTTCTGGATCTTGAGGAATATATCGTGAACGGCATCGCGGGCTTTCTGATGCGTCAACGGGTCCTTTGCCCCGTTTACATGGATCTCGACAATGGCTTGCGGCACCTTGAAGGATTTGCGCTCCAGGTTGTCCGTAAGAACGAAGGCGAACTTAACGATTTCGGCCAAGGCGGTCCCTCCCTTTCACGCTGAGCTCCCGTGAATCTCCGAATGGCCCCATCAATATACACCAAATCCGTCGCCGGAGACCAGCAACGGATGGGCATGGCGCGCGACATGAAAGTGGATGACCGCGTTTTCTCAGCGCGGGGAACGAGGCTGCCGGAACTCGCCTGAAATCTCCCCATTCGGCAGCCTCCCACATTCTGCTGGAACGGTCACCGCGTTCTACCTGCCTCCGCCATCCTTGCGAGCTTTGCTGGCAAATCCGGCGGGCGCGTTTTGGGCAGCGAAACATCTTCCTTGTCCGGCCATGTCCGGTGGCATTGGAAGAAAACCCGGCGTAGCGCTTTTGAGGCACGTGCCGATAAAGCCGGCGTCATTGCGGGATTTAGACGAGAGACGTTCTCGTTGAGCGGCTGCTTTCTCATGCAAGCCAGTACGACGCCATGGAGCGTTAGCCCCGCGCCGCCTGATCGATCGCCTTCAGCTTTTCCCAAAACCCGCGCAGCACATCGAGCCGCAGCGCGTTCGCGCCGTCGGACAGCGCGCGCTCCGGCGCGTCGTGCACTTCCACGAACACTCCATTCACCCCCACCGCGACTGCGGCGCGCGCCAGGGGCTCGATGAATTGCGGCTGTCCGCCCGACGCCGCGCCGGCGCCTCCCGGCAACTGCACCGAGTGCGTGGCGTCGAATACCACCGGCCAACCGGCGTCGCGCATGATCTTCAGCCCGCGCATGTCCACCACCAGGTTGTTGTACCCGAATGACGAACCGCGCTCGGTCAGCACCACCCGGCTGTTCCCCGTGGACGCCACTTTCTCCGCCGCGAGGTGGATATCGTGCGGCGCCAGGAACTGCCCCTTTTTGATATTGACGATCCGGCCCGTGCGCCCGGCGGCCAGCAGTAGATCGGTCTGGCGGCAGAGGAATGCGGGAATCTGAAGGATGTCGGCGACCTCGCTTGCCGGTTCGGCCTGCGCCGGCTCGTGGATATCCGTCAGGATGGAAAACCCCTCGGCCTTCACGCCGGCCAGAATGCGTAATCCCTCGCTGAGTCCCGGACCGCGATACGTGCCGCCGCTCGAGCGGTTCGCTTTATCGAACGACGCCTTGAACACGAAGTCGCCGATGATCGCGCGGATGGCATGCGCCATGAAATGCACATGCTCTTCGCTCTCGATCACGCAAGGTCCGGCGATCAGAACCAGCGGCTTTCCTTCGGAAAAATCCGCGTACTCAATCGCCACGCGAGTACATTTCCTCCTCCTGCGCCTCCGCGAGGACGGGCGTGAGCCGGCGCCGGCGATTTTCATATGACGCGCCGATGAATGCCTTGAACAGCGGGTGCGGCTCCATGGGTTTCGACTTGAATTCGGGATGAAACTGGCAGCCGAGGAACCAGGGATGGTCGGCCAGTTCGCAAATCTCCACGTACGTGCCGTCGGGCGTCTCGCCGGTGATGCGCAAGCCGGCGGCTTTCAACCGTTCTTCGTATTCGCGATTGAATTCGTAGCGATGGCGATGCCGCTCGTGGATTTCGCGCGCGCCGTACGCCCGGTAAGCGAAGCTGTTCTCCACCAGCCGGCAGGGCCAACTTCCCAGCCGCATGGTGCCGCCCAGATCGTCGATGCCTTTCAACTCGCGCAGCTTGAAAATCACGCGATGGGGCGTGCCCGGGTTGAATTCGGTGGAATCCGCCGCTTCCAGCCCGCACACGTTGCGCGCGAATTCAATGACCAGCGTCTGCATGCCGAGGCAGATTCCGAAATACGGCACCTTGCGCTCGCGAGCGAAACGAATGCCGTTCAACATGCCATCGATACCGCGCTTGCCGAATCCGCCGGGCACCAGGATGCCGTCGTAGCCCTCGAGTTGTTTCTCCCAGCCTTCGCCCACTACCCCCTCGGCTTCAATCCATGAGATGTGGACCTTCAGTTGGTGGGCGAGGCCCCCGTGCAGCAGCGCCTCCTTCAAACTCTTGTATGAATCCTCGTACTCCACGTACTTGCCGACGATCCCGATGCTGACTTCGTCCTGCGGGTTGTCCAGCCGCTCCAGCATGGCCGTCCAGCGGCTCATGTTGCGCGGGCCGGCGTCCATCCGCAGCAGGCGAAGCACGATTTCGTCCACGCTCTCGGCGGCGAACGTTACCGGAACCTGGTAGACCGATTTCACATCGCGCGCGGTCACCACGGCCTCCACATCCACATCGCAGAACAGCGCGATCTTCTCCTTCATTTCCGGGCTGATGAAACGCTCCGAGCGGCAGATCAGAATGTCGGGCTGGATACCGATGGCGCGCAGTTCTTTCACGCTGTGTTGTGTGGGCTTGGTTTTCAGTTCCTGCGCGGCGGCGATCCACGGCACCAGGGTCACGTGGACCACGATGCAATTGCCGCGCCCCTGCTCGTGCCGCATCTGGCGGATGGCTTCCAGAAAGGGCAGCGATTCGATGTCGCCCACGGTGCCGCCGATCTCCACGATTACGACGTCCGCGTCGGATGCCACCCGCTTCATGGCGGCTTTGATTTCGTTGGTGACGTGGGGAATCACCTGAACCGTCTTGCCGAGATAGTCTCCGCGCCGCTCGCGCGCCAGAATGGATTCATAAATACGGCCGGAGGTGACGTTGTTGCTCTGGGTCAGCTTGGCGTGCGTGAAGCGTTCGTAGTGGCCCAGATCGAGATCGGTTTCCGCGCCGTCGTCGGTGACGAAAACCTCACCGTGCTGGAACGGGCTCATGGTCCCGGGATCCACGTTCAGATACGGATCGAACTTCTGACAGGTAACTTTTACACCGCGGCTTTCCAGCAGACAGCCGATGGACGCCGCGGCAATCCCCTTGCCGAGCGACGAAACCACACCGCCGGTGATGAATATGTACTTTGCCATTACTCCTTCACCCCTTCGAGAGATAATGTTGCGGCCAGCCGCGAGACTCTTTCTAGGTCTTCCGGCGTATCCACCCCAATCGACTCATAGTCGGTTTCCACCACGCGAATCCGGAATCCGTTTTCGATAGCCCGCAATTGCTCCAGGCGTTCGGCCTGTTCTAGCGGACCGGCGGGCAGGGAAGAGTACCCCAGCAAAAAATTCCGCCGGTACACGTACAAGCCAATGTGTTTGAAATGGGCCACTCCTGTCGGACCTCCGGGGTCCGGCCGGATGTACGGTATCGGGCAGCGCGAAAAGTAAATAGCGTCGCCCGCGGCATCGGTGACCACTTTTACTACGTTCGGATTGTTGATCTCGTCCGGATTCTCGATGCGCTTCTTGAGAGTCGCCATCATCACGTCCGGATCGTGTACCAGCGGCAGGATCGCAGTATCGATCGCGGCGGGATCGATCAATGGCTCATCGCCTTGAATATTAACCACAATTTCCGCCGATTCCGCGGATGCCACTTCCGCCACGCGATCGGTGCCGGAGGGGTGATCGGAGCGCGTCATGGCGACTCGAGCGCCGAATTTTCGCGCCACGTTAAAAACGGATTCGTCGTCAGTGGCAATGATCGTGCTTGTCAGGTACCGTGCCTGCGACGCCCTCTCGTAAACGTGCTGAAGCATCGTTTTATGGGAAATGAGAGAGAGAACCTTGCCGGGAAAACGGGAGGAGGAAAATCGGGCGGGGATTACGCCCAGGATTTTACGCGGCACAAGCGATCATATCACAAAAACCGCTATGATAAACTGGAGAAACAGAAAGGCTGGCAGACCGTGATGCTGGCGCGGTCCACTCGTAACCGGTACATCAGCATTGTTGGTTTTATTGCCGCCCTTTGGGGATGCGGCTTTCTCCCGTCCCAGGCTCGCGCGCAGGAGGACTCGCAGGTCAGCATCTCCCCCCGCCCTAAGCCCGGGCCGAAAGAAGAGGCTCTGCCGCGGGCTAATATTCGCTCGGACGTGAATCTCGTCCTGATTCCCGTCACCGTCACCGACCCCTTGAATCGCTTCGTTACCGGTCTCGAAAAAGAGTACTTCAAGATTTACGAGGACAAGAAACTGCAAAAGATCACCAGCTTTTCGAGCGACGACGCGCCTCTCTCGGTGGGGATGCTGTTCGATTGCAGCGGCAGCATGGGTCCGAAACTGCGGAGTTCCCGCGAAGCCGTGGCGCAATTCTTCAAAACCGCCAACCCCGAGGACGAAGCGTTCCTGATTCAGTTCCACGATACCGCCGAGCTGACGGTGCCCTTCACGAACAACCTGGAAGAGATTCAAAATCACCTCCAGTTCGTCCAGTCCAAGGGAATGACGGCGCTTCTGGACGCCATCTACCTCGGCATCCATGAGATGAAAAAGGCGCGCAATCCGCGCAAGGCGCTGCTGATCATCTCCGATGGCGGCGACAACAACAGCCGCTACACCGAGAGTGAAATCCGCAACCTGGTAAAGGAAGCGGACGTCCAGTTATATGCGATCGGCATTTATGAGCCGATGAGTTCGCGCGGGCGCACCCCGGAAGAGAGCAATGGCCCCGCGCTTTTGACGGATTTGGCCGAACAAACCGGCGGCCGTCAATACCAGGTGGAAAACCTCAACGAACTGCCGGATATCGCCGCTAAAATCGGGATGGAATTGCGCAACCAATACCTGCTGGGTTACTCGCCGGAGAACCAGGAACACGACGGGAAATACCGGCACGTGGAAGTGAAACTGGTGCAGCCGCACGGCATGCCGCTGCTGCGAGCCTTTTGGAGAATGGGCTACAATGCGCCGACGAAGTAGCGCGGTGGCGGCCGGCGCTGCCCTGGTGTTGGCCGCGATCGCCCTCGAAGCCCAGCAGGATCCGCAGCAGGACGCCCCGCCCATGGTGTTCCGCACCGATACCCGCGTGGTGGTCTGCAACACGACCGTGGTCGACAAGAACGGCCACCTGGTTACCGATCTCAATCGCGACAACTTCACGGTCTACGAAAACGGCGTCCAGCAAAAGATCGCCGGCTTCAAACGGGAAGACGTCCCGGTATCGCTTGGCCTGATTATCGACAACAGCGGCAGTATGCGTACCAAGCGCGCCGGTGTGGAAGCTGCTTCGCTCGCGCTCGTGAGAGATTCCAACCCCGACGACGAAGTCTTCGTCGTGAACTTCAATGACGAGCCTTTTCTCGATCTTCCCAACCAAAAGAATTTCACCAACAACATTCAGGAGATGGAAGAAGCGCTGACGCGTATCGATTCCAGAGGCGGCACCGCCATGCGCGACGCCCTTCGCACCTCGATCGATCATCTGATGGAGCACGCCAATCGCGATAAGAAGGTACTGGTCCTGGTGACGGACGGCGTGGACAATGCCAGCATGATCAAGCAGGAAAAACTCATCCGCGACGCGCAGCAAAGCGGCGTCCTGATTTATGCCGTCGGCTTGCTTGAAGACGAAGACCGCGCCGATGCCGGCAAAGCCAGGCATGAGCTGACTCAACTGGCGGAGGCTACCGGCGGCGAAGTCTACTTCCCCAAAGAAGTCTCCGATGTGGAGCCCATCGCCCACATCGTGGCGCACGATATCCGCAATCAGTACACCATCCAGTACAATCCGGCGAACAGCAATATGGATGGAACATTCCGCCAGATCAAGATCACGGTGAACGCTCCCGGGCATCTCACGGTGCGCACGCGCAGCGGCTACTACGCCACTCCCGATCAGGCGAAACCCACGAAGGGGTCAAGTTTCCGTTGAAACCGAAGAGCAGGATGCCAATGTTGGTGGGGTTAGCCGTTGCCGGCGCTGCTTTGCTGTACGCCCAGCAGCACGATGCCCCGGCCGTCTTTCATAGCGATACCCGCGTGGTGGTGTGCCACACGACCGTGGTCGATCGCTCCGGTAGGTTGGTGGACCATCTCACGCAGGACGCTTTCACGGTTTTCGAGAACAACGTCCGCCAGCAGATCAAGGTCTTCAAGCACGAGGACATTCCGGTATCCATGGGCTTGGTGATCGATTCCAGCGGCAGCATGCGCAACAGCAATAAACGCGCCGGCGTGGAAGCCGCGGCCATGGCTCTTATCCAGGCCTCCAACCCCGGCGACGAAGTCTTCGTCATCCACTTCAACGACGAGACCTACTTTGATAATCCGCATGGTAAGGAGTTCCTCACCAAGCCGGAGGAGATGCGCGAGGCCCTGGGCCGCACCGACCCCAGCGGTGGCACTGCCATGCGCGATGCCGTCCAGTTGGCCATCGGCTGGATGAAGAAGGCGCACAAGGAAAAGAAGGTGCTCGTGGTGGTGACGGACGGCGAGGATAACGCTTCCAGTGAGGACAATACGCTCGAAAACGTGGTGCGGTCGGCGCGGCAAAATGAAGTGTTGATCTACAGCGTCGGCCTGCTCACCGAAGAAGATCATAAGGCCGCGGCCAACGCTAAACACCAGTTGAATGAACTTTCGGAAGCTACCGGCGGCGAGGCGTTCTTTCCCAAAGAAGTCTCCGAGGTGGACCCCATCGCGCGCCAGGTGGCCCGGGACTTGCGCAGCCAGTACACCATCGAATACACCCCCAGCAACCCCACCATGGATGGCAGTTTCCGCCGCATTCGCGTATCGGTAAAGGGGCCCGGCGGCCCTACGGCGCGTACGCGTACGGGTTATTACGCCACGCCGGACCAGGTAGCCGGCTCCGATGCGGCCCCCGCGGCGAATTTGCGACGATAATAGAAGCAGCGATGTTCTGGAAATTCCTCCTTCCGGCCTGCGTGCTGGCCATAGGCATGACGGTCGTCCACGGTCAGCAGCAAAAATCCCCGGTGTCTCCCGGTACGGTCCCCGTCTTCACCTCCGATACGCGCCTGGTGGTCTGCCACACCACCGTGGTGGACAAATCGGGCAAGCTGGTCACCACCCTCAAGGAAGACGCCTTCACGGTTTTCGAAAACGATGTCAAGCAGAACATCCTGCTCTTCAAGCGCGAGGATATCCCGGTTTCCATCGGCCTGATTATCGACAACAGCGGCAGCATGCGAACCAAGCGCGCCAGCGTCGAAGCCGCGGCGCTGGCCTTAGTGAAAGCCTCGAACCCCGATGACGAAGTCTTCATCGTGAATTTCAACGACGACGCCTACATCGACAATCCCAACAACAAGGATTTTCTGACCGACATCGATGAGATGAGGGAGGCGCTGACCCGTATCGATTCGCGCGGCGGAACGGCCATGCGCGACGCTATCGGCAAGTCGATCGAGTGGCTGAAAAAGGCGCACAAGGAAAAGAAGGTTTTGGTGGTGGTCACCGATGGCGTCGATAATGCCAGCACCGAGAGCTTGGAAGACCTCGTACGCGACGCCCGTCAGAGCGATGTGCTGATCTATTCGGTGGGGCTGCTCGCGGACGAGGAAAAACGCAGCGCGGCGAGCGCCAGGCGGCAGTTGAATGCGCTGGCCGAGGCCACAGGCGGCCTCACTTATTATCCCAAGGAGCTCTCGGAAGTGGACCCCATCGCTCACCAGGTGGCGCGCGATATCCGCAGCCAGTACACCATCGGGTACAAGCCTTCCAATGACGCGCTCGACGGGACTTATCGCAGGATCAGGATCGTGGTGAAGGCGCCGGGCAATCCCACGCCTCGCACGCGCACCGGCTATTATGCGACGGCCGATCTCGGCGGCGGCAAGGGCCAAAAAAGCAAATGAGGAAATGCTCCGCACCCTCTGGTCTTTAACTCGCGGCTATCGCCTGACGCCGTGGCGCAGCCCCTACCTGCGCTGGCGGATCGAAACCTACGCCGGTCTGCACGCCGAGCGCATCGGCTTCCGCGAATTCTGGCGTTTCGCCTGGCGGGAGCGCCGCGACCTCCTGCGTTACCTGCGCTGGACCGGGCGCATGCGAAAGCGGCAACTGATACCATCGAAAAATGCTTTTCATGGTGATTGAGCGCTTCCGCAATCGCGATCCCAAGCCCGTATACCGCCGCCTGCGCGACCAGGGCCGCCACATGCCCGTGGGGCTCGAGTACATCGATAGCTGGGTGGAACCGTCCTTCGAGCGCTGCTTTCAACTGATGGAGACCGCCGACGCCCGCTTGCTGCAAAAATGGGTGGCATCCTGGTCGGACCTGATGGAATTTGAGATTCTTCCGGTGGTACATTCGAAGAACACCCGCCAGGATGTAGAGGCATTACTCGATAGCGAGTGAGCCCGGAGGACTATATGAATCGACGCCATGTGATTCAATCGGTGCTGACCGGCGCCGCCGCGGCCGTATTTCAGGACAATGTCATGGAACGGATCCGCGCGGCCTCCAGCGCCGTAAAAGGCCGAACTCCCGAAGATATCGCCGCCGACGAGGACTACTGGGCGGAGATCCGTAACGCTTTTTCGGTCGATCGCAATATCATCAATCTCAACAACGGTTATTGCAGTCCCGCTCCGCGCACCGTGCAGGATGCCATGCGCCGCCTGCTGGAATACACCGATATGGGCCCGTACCACACCATGGTGAACGTGCTCTACCGGCAGATAGAAACCGTGAGGCGCCGCATCGCGCAGGCAGCCGGTTGCGACCCCGAAGAGATCGCCATCACGCGCAATTCCAGCGAATCTCTGGAAAACGCCCAATACGGCATCGATCTCAAGCCCGGCGACGAAGTCCTCACCACCAACCAGGACTATCCGCGCATGATCGAGACCTTCAAGCAGCGCCAGCGGCGCGAAGGCATCGTCCTCAAGCTCATTTCCTTTCCCGTACCCACGCTTGGCATGGACGACCTGTACCGCCGCTTCGAGCAGGCCGTGACGCCGCGCACCAAGGTCATCCTGGTGTGCCACATCACCAATCGCAGCGGCCAGATCTTCCCGGTCCGGCGGATCGCGGACATGGCCCACGAGCGCGGCATAACGGTGATCTGCGATGGCGCCCACGCCTTCGGCCAGTTCCCGGTCAATATTCCCGACCTGAATGTGGATTACTACGGCGTAAGTCTGCATAAGTGGACTTATGCTCCCATCGGCACCGGGTTCCTCTACGTTCGCAAGTCGCGGATTGCTTCCACGTGGTCGCTGATGGCGTCGGGCGAGACGCAGAAGAACGATATCCGCAAGTTTGAAGAGATCGGCACCCATCCGGCGGCCAATTTCAATGCCATTAGCGAGGCCTTAATCTTCAATGAAAACATCGGCTTCGACCGGAAGGCGGCGCGCCTGCGCTACCTGCGCGACCGCTGGGCGCACCGGCTGGCGGAGAATCCCAAGTGCCGGATCATGCACAGCTCCGATCCCGCGCAAGGCTGCGGCATCGGATTTCTCGGGTTTCATAACATCGATCCGGCCAGGATTTCCTCTCCGCTACAGAGTAAGTACGCTATCTATACGGTCGTCATGGCGCACGAAGAGTACACCGGGCTGCGCATTACGCCCAATATCTACACGCCCGTACAGGATGTCGATTTCTTCGCGGAAGCGGTCGAGAGGGAATTGAAGTTAGTCTGACTGGTGCTTTTTAGTTGTTCATCCTCTCCAACTGCTTCACCAAAAACGCCATGTCCCCGAACGGATCGCCTCCGTTCCGCGCCCAATACACTCGTCCCTGCTTGTCGATCAGGATGGTGGAATGCAGCTCCATCTCCTCGAAATCGTCGTAGGAGTGGAAACGATGGGCGTTGGTGTAGTGATCATCGGATAGCAGGCGGATGGGCAGATCGCCGAAAGCTTTCAGACCTTCCGAATTGGTCTTCGGCGTGGCGCTGCTGACCGCCAGCACCACCGTATTCAGCCGCTCCCACTCGGCGTTCTTTTCTCCGATCGAGTGCAATTGCCGCATGCAGTGAGGGCATTCGGCGCCCAGATAAAATACCAGGATCACGTTCTTGCCCTTATACTCATCGAGCGTCACGCGCTTGCCATCCGCATCCCGGGCGTCGAGCACGGGCGCGGCATACGGCTCCCATTTCTCGGGGCCAAACTTCTCGAGCGAAGTGCGGAGGTAGTTCCTTTGCCCACCCGGCGAGCTGTCGCGCGGAATGGCCGTCACTCCGGTATTGACGGCGCGTTGGACAATCGCTAGGCCCTTATCGGCATCGGCCGAGACGTACAGCAATCGGGCCATGGCGTCCTGCGCTTTGGCCGTGTCGCCGAGAGCGTTCGCCGCCCGCACCATCCCGCTCAGCGCCCACAAGTCGTTCTTGGTAAGATCGAGCGCCTTGTCGAACGCCTCTTCGGCTAACAGGGGACTCTTAGTGGATAGATACGCTTCGCCGAGGGTGTTATAGAGCGACTCGGGATAGAACGGCGGATCGGCATATTGCCGCTGGAAATCGTACTCTTTCTCGGCCGCTTCGGAGAGGAATTTCAACCCCTCCAGGCTCTTCCCCCGCGCCAGCTCGAGCCGCCCCTTCAAATCGGGCGTTTGAATCTCATACAGACTCCCGGTCGGCCAACCCTTGTCTTTATCGACGTCGGCTTTGAGCGCGGCGTGCGCCAGAATGCTTTTTTCGGCCTTGTCTAAATCGCCCTTGCCAAGCCAGGCGCGTGCCTCGAAGTAATTGCGATTGATCTTATCGAGCAGGATGTCGCGCCACGGGATGTTATTTTCCTTCAGCAGATCGTCCCAGCGCTCGAATTTCACCAGTGCGCGCGCCAGCGAGGCGATGCCGTACGAATGGCTGCTCTGGAAGGATTCGGCATTGGTTTCCGGGTCGAGCGGCGCATCGATCAACTGGCGCGCGCCGAAAATCGCGGCCTTCTCCATTCCCATCTGCTCCTGAATGTAGGAAAGATAATTGCGATTGTGGCCGTAGTTCCAGTTATTGAAGGGGAACGTCATGCGCTGCTGCATGTATTGCTTCTCGCGGCGCGTGGCGGCGTCCATGCTGATTGCGGCTTCATTCCACATCCCCACGATGCTGAAAATGTGCCCGGGCATGTGCAGCGCGTGGCCGATTGCCGGCGCGATATCGCCATAGCGGCGCGCGCTTTCGAGAGCCTGCTCCGGCTCATGGTAATCCCAGTTGTGGATGCGGTAATGATGCGCGCCGGGGTGGTCCGGCTGCTTGGCCAGGATCTCCCGAATCATCAGTTCGGTGCCGTAATAGTCGCTGCCCATGGTGCTGAGCGCCAGCAGGGCGCGCGCTTCCATATCGTCGGGGTAGCGCACGCAGATCGTGGTGAGAATCTTGCGCGCTTTTTCGCCATCGCCGTCCTGGCCGGTGACCGGGTCGGTCATCACCTGCGCCGCCATGGCGTCGATATAGAGCTGTTCGCGGGGGCTCACCTTGTCTTTGCGCTTGAGCGCTTCGCGGATCATGTCGGAGGGCCGGCCGTTGCCGCCGAGGCCGCGAATCTCGCTGGCGCGCGCCAACCCCCAATATGCCATGGCGTTGTCGGGCTCCAGTTTCAGGCACCAGCGGAAGGCGCGCTCGGCTTCGTAATCCCAGAAGGAGTGGAGGAGCGCATTGCCCTGATCGAACCACTTCTGCACCTCGGGATTTTTAGTGGTGATCGGAAAGTGCGCCACGCCGATCCCTTCGATCACCCAGGGTTTCTCGCGCGGACCGACGTCGAACGCCCCACCGTGCGAAGAATGGCCGAGTTTCCCCAGGATGGAATTATCGGCAGGCTGCGCCGTGAGCGGTGCAACGGCCAGCAGGCCGAGCAGAACAGGTCGAATTGTCAACGGAATCCCCCCTTGGAGGATTATACCTGCGAGCCCGGCTCGCCGGCTGCCTGCGATGCCGCGCGGTCGCCGGTCCAGGCATCGAGCGCGCTGGCGAGATCTTCGAGCTTGATCGGCTTCGAAATGTAGTCGTCCATCCCCGCGGCGAGGCAAGTTTCGCGCGCACCGGTCATAGCCTCGGCGGTCATGGCGATGATCACCGGCCGATGGCCCGAAATCTCCATTTGGCGGATCAGCCGGGTGGCTTCATACCCGTCCATTTCCGGCATCTGGCAGTCCATGAAAATTACGTCGTGCCGTCCGGACTCGTACGCGCCCAGGGCATCGCGGCCGTTGCCGGAAACGTCTGCAGCGAGGCCCAGCCGGTCGAGCATGCGCACCGCTACCTTTTGATTGATCAGATTGTCTTCCACTACCAGCACCCGCAGTGGAGCGCCGGCGAACTTTCCCGCCAGCGAGCTGGACGTAGCGGATGGGTGAACCGGCGTCGCGTCGCCCACGGATGGCGCCTGCCGTTTCTTCGCCAAAACCAGCGTGAGCGTGTTCAGAAGATGTGACTGGCGCACCGGCTTGGTGAGGCACGCATCGAAAGGCGTGGCTTCGTGGTGGATTTCCTTCCAGCAGTAGGCCGACGTCAGCATCACGATCGCCACGTTGCCGCATTCGCGATCGGCCCTCACCGCCGCCGCCACCGCCAGTCCGTCCATCTCCGGCATCTGGTAGTCGAGCAGCAGAAACTCGTATGGATCGCCCTCGGCCCGCGCCTTCCGAAGCGTGGCCACGACATCCCGCCCGCAAGCCAGGCTGCCGTTCCGCATTCCCCAGCTGTCGATCTGTTCGTGGAGAATGCGCCGGTTGAGCGCGTTATCGTCCACCACCAGCGCGCGCAAGCCGCGCAGATCGCCCGCCTCCCTTGCCGCGCTCACCGGTTGCGGATCGATGCGCAGCGGAATGGTAAACCAGAAGATCGATCCCTCGCCCAGGCGGCTCTCTACTCCAATGCTGCCGCCCATCAGTTCCACAAGTTGCTTGGAAATCGCCAACCCGAGCCCCGTGCCGGTGTGGCGGCGGGTGGTCGAGCCGTCTACCTGGCTGAATTTCTGAAACAGCAGGTTCAGCTTGCTTTCGGGGATTCCCGGGCCGGTATCCGCCACCGAAATCTTTAATTGCAGGCGGTCTTCGTCCCGCGCCACGCATTCCACCGCGGTCAATACGTGGCCGCTTTCGGTGAATTTCACCGCGTTGCCCACCAGGTTGGTCATGATCTGGCGGATGCGCCCTCCATCGCCGATGAAATGCCTCGCGAGTTCGGGCGGATATTCCAGCACCAGGTCGAGCTTGCGGCCATCGGCTTTGCCTGCCAGCATCTCCTGTACTTCTTCGCCGATCTCACGTAGATCGAACGGGAACGATTCGGTGTGCAGTTTTCCCGCTTCGATCTTGGAGAAATCCAGAATGTCGTTGATGACCGAAAGCAGCGCTTCGCCCGATGTGCGCACCATTTCCGCGCATTCTCGCTGGCTCGGCGTAAGATCGGTTTCGAGCAGAAGGCCGATCATCCCAATCACGCCGTTCATTGGCGTGCGGATCTCGTGACTCATATTGGCCAGAAATTCGCTCTTGGCGCGGTTGGCCGCTTCCGCCTGATCTTTGGCGCCGCGTAATTCCTGCTCGATGAGCTTGCGCTCGGTGATGTCGTGGGAAATCCCGAAGGTTCCCACCACCCGTCCGCTGGCATCGCGCAAAGCTGCTTTGGTGGTAATGACCCACGTCTCGCGCCCGTCCGGCCAGGTCTCTTTTTCTTCTTTGGTCGACGTCGGCATGCGCTCTTCGATCAGCGCCTGTTCATCGGCGAAGGCAGGCTCGGCGTGTTCCCGCGTGAAAAAATCGAAATCGCTCTTGCCGATGAGCTGGCCGGGGTCGTCGAAACCGAAAAGCCGCGCAATCGCGTGATTGCCCCGGGTGAATCGGCCCGCGCGGTCTTTAAAATAGATGTGCTCCGGCAGCGAACTCATCAGCAGGTCGAACAGGTGCTTTTCGTGTAGCAATGCTCCCTGGGTTCGCATCTCCTCCGAGATATCGCGGAAACTCCAGGTCCGGCCGCAGCTCGCGTCCGGAATCGGGTGCGGCTCGGAATGGCACTTGACCGTGCGGCCATCCTTGAGGACAACCACGGTGTCCGTTACCATGTCCGGGTTGCAACTGATCTTCCGCAGCGCAGCCTCGAAGACGTCCGGCGCTTCCAGTTGCGCGAGGATCGTGGATCGCACGCCTCCCCAATCGAGGCGGTTCCGTTCCCCTGCCGGAATCTTCCAGAGCGATTCCAGTTTCTGGTTCGCGGCGCGGATCTCACCGGACGGATCGACCGCCAGGATCGCGTCCGGGAGCGAATCGAGGACCTCCCTCAGTGAGGCTTCTAAAGACACGGTGATTCCAAGGTGCCCCGAAAGTCCTGTAGTGTCAATATCTCACGAGCAGTACCCCGGCTGTTCCGAAAAGTAAACCCGGAATTGCCGTAACTTCTTCGGGCGGGCCAACGAATCACTTAGTGGGACTGCCTCCCGGGGTGGTGCTTTCGGGTCCGGAGTTTACAGCGCCCGTTGCACTCCGGCGATATAGTAGAGGGTAAAGAGGATGCTGATCCAGAATTCAACCAATATTCGTTATTCGGAGGTGACCCCCAAGTCCCTCTATTTCAATCGCCGCAAATTTCTCGCCGCGATTCCCGCGGCTTTTCTGAGTTCCCGCGCTTTCGCCGGCACCAAGCTCCCCAGTCTGGCCAAGAGCCCCCTCAGCACATCCGAACCCCAGAACTCTTACAACGACGTCACCCACTACAACAATTTTTACGAATTCGGCACGAGCAAGGACGATCCCGCCCGGAATGCCCAGAAATTCAAAACCAGCCCGTGGACCCTCTCGGTCGAAGGCGCCGTGGCCAAGCCTCGGAAATACTCCATTGACGATCTGCTGCATCTCGCGTCGCTCGAAGAGCGCATCTACCGCCACCGCTGTGTAGAGGGCTGGTCGATCGTAGTGCCGTGGGCGGGCTATTCTCTGGCGGCCCTGCTGAAGCAGGCGGAACCCACTCCCAAAGCGAAATTCGTCGCTTTCGAAAGCTACTACGATCCAGGCCAGATGCCGCTCGCGAGAAGCTCGGGGCTCGATTTTCCCTACATCGAAGGACTGCGCATGGATGAAGCCATGCACCCGCTCACCATGTTGACTTTCGGCATGTACGGCGAGACGCTCCCGCCGCAGGACGGCGCGCCCGTCCGCCTCACCGTACCCTGGAAGTACGGTTTTAAAAGCGCCAAATCGCTGGTGAAGATCAAGCTCGTGGAAAAGCAGCCGCCCACCACCTGGAATATCGCCAATCCCCAGGAGTACGGCTTCTATTCCAATGTGAATCCTGCCGTCCCCGACCCGCGTTACAGCCAGGCCACCGAACGCCGCCTGGGCGAATTCCGGCGCCGTCCCACGCTGCCCTTCAACGGGTACGCCGACCAGGTCGCCAGCCTGTACAACGGGATGGATCTGAGGAAATACTACTAGCCGATGCTGCGCAGCCGCTGGACCAAGGTGGCGATCTTCCTCGCCTGCCTGATACCATTCTTCCGCCTCGCCTGGCGCTTCTATACCGGCGATCTCACGCCCAACCCCATCGAATTCGTCACCCACTTTACCGGCGATTGGGCCATACGTTTCGTTGTCGTCACACTGGCCATCTCGCCCCTGCGGAAAATGCTTCAACTGCCCGACCTGATTCGTTTCCGCCGCATGTTCGGCCTGTACGCATTCTTCTACGCATCTCTCCATTTCGCCACCTGGTTCGGCCTCGACAAATTCTTCGACATGCACGAAATCCTCGCCGATTTCACCAAGCGCCGCTTCATCATAGCCGGTCTCGTCGCGTACCTCTCGATGGTGCCGCTCGCTATCACCTCCACCAAGGGTTGGATCCGCCGCCTGGGCGGACGCCGCTGGCAGCTTTTGCATCGCCTGGTCTACCTCACTGGCATCGCGGTGGTCATACATTATTATTGGCTGGTGAAATCGGATATCCGCTGGCCGGTTTTTTACGGATCGCTCGTCGCCATCTTGCTCGCGTACCGCACCGCCGCCGCGCTGTGGCTGCGCCGCGTCCCAGTGGTCTCCTGAGATGCTCCAAATCGATCACGTAACCGTGGCCGGCCCCGCGCTCGGCCCTTTGCGCAACGCTCTCGCCGCTGTCGGAATCGAAACTGTCTATGGAGGCGCCCACCACGATGGCGCTACCGAGATGGCGCTGGTCAGCTTCCCCGGCTGCTCTTACCTCGAATTGATCGCCGTTCATCCCGGTGCTGCATTGCGTGCCGTCGCGAACCACCCCTGGTCGCGATTCCTCAACGGCAACGCCGGCCCATGTGGTTGGGCCGCCTCCGCCGGCGATCTCGATTCCGAAGCGCGCCGCCTGCGCGCTGCCGGCATCCCGGTGTCGGGCCCTCTCTCCAACGGGCGCGTCCGCCCCGATGGATCACGGCTCGCCTGGCAGGTCGCCGCTTTGGGCGCAGGTGCACCCGGCAGCCTTTTTCCATTCCTTATCCAGGACGTCACTGCCCGCGAGTTGCGAGCCTTCCCGCACGGCGCTCCCGATAATCGCGATTTTCGCGGCATCTGCCGCGTAGTCCTCGGCGTGCGCGATGTCGACGCCGCTCTCGCCCTGTACCGCCAGGCTTACGGACTCTCTGGCGCGGTCAGGCAATCCGACGCCGCCTTCGGCGCGACACTCGCGATCCCGGATGCCGCGCCGGTGATATTCGCGGAACCGCTCACTTCCGCTTCCTGGCTCGCCGACCGCTTGAACCAATTCGGGGAGTCTCCCTGCGCGATTTTGCTCGAACCCTCCGATCCAAGCCCCTATTCCGCCGCGGACCAAAGCCGGTGGCACAACCTCCGCATCGGCTGGTTCGATCGCGATGTGCTCGGTTGGCGACTCGGCTGGTGTTATTGATCCCGCTGGAATGGAGCGGTCCGGTCCACTAATTGCTACCGCCGTCTGTTAACCCCTAATACCTAACGTCAGTCTAGTAATGCCGAAGTGGGTGCCCTACCATTTCTTTCGGGCCGCAGTGAGGACCTTACTTTCAACGCTTCTTCTAGCGTCTTTGGCCGTCTTTCTGGGAGCCTGTTCCAGCCCCGGCAGGAACGTCGCGGAAAACGCCGCGGCGTGCAGCGCCCTCACGAAAACCCTGGCCGACCAACAGCAAGCCTTCGTGGACCGGGTGCAGTCCATACGCGCTCAGCACCTTCTTCTTCGGGACTACGACCGCCAGATGATCGACGCCATCAACGCGCGCCGCAGCGCTATCCAGGCCACCAAACTCATGGAGCTATCTGTGTCGGACGACGTCGCCGGCTGTTCCGGGAAGCCGCTCGAGGACCTCCGCTATCGCGCCCAGGAGGAAATGCAGAGCCTTCGCTCGTACCTCGGCGATTTCAATCGCGCGCTGAAAAGCGATCCGGCTGGGGTATATATAGATCAGCCCTGAGAGGGACGCGGCCAGTTACGGGCGCCAGGCCAGTCGGTGCCTGAGACGCGGTGCCTGTCTACCACCGACCTCTCGATTCAAGGATCGCTCGGCGGCATCGCCATTCAACGCGTCTATCGAACCCTTTCGAACAACAATTGCCCATTCGGTCCCGGCGACGAACTGGGCTACGACTGGGACCGGAGTGCCACGTCGCCCAACACCGCCCAAGCCATCAATCTGATCCAGTTATGGGCGGCAGGCCACTCGGCACCTGAGCGCGGCCAGTTATGGGCGTCAGACCAGTCGGTGCCTGAGACGCGGCCAGTTACGGGCGTGAGGCCAGCCGGTGCCTGAGACGCGGCCAGTTCGGGCGCCAAGCCAGTCGGTGCCTCCAGAGGCGCCTGGCCCGGAAAGTGGTAGGCCACCTTGCGGGCGACTTCATAACGCCGTTGCCACGCAACCTTTGCCGGCGGATTGCTGGCTCTCAAGAGAAGCTACGATCTCGAAAGACAGCCTCACCCCAGCAGTTCCAGAAATGCCCGTCCCGCGTGGCTGAGAGCCCTCCGCGTGGGATAAACCAGGCGAATCTTGCGCTCCACGTGGATCTCTTTCACCCGTACCTCGCATAGGACGCCTTGGTCGATTTCCTGCTCCACGCACATCCGCGGCAGAAACGCCACCCCCGCATTGTTCTGCACCATCTTGCGAATGGTCTCCACCGTGGGCATCTCGACGTCCATGCGCAGAGGCACGCGGTGCGACTGAAATTCGCGAATTACCACTTCGCGGTAAGGCGAAAGCACGTTGTGCGCGACGAAAGTCTCCGTTCCGAGCTCGCTGATCGATACCGTTTTGCGGTGGGCCAGGCGATGTTGGGGCGATACCACCAGCGCCAGCGAGTCCGTGTAGATGACCTTCGATTTCAGCCTCTCATCGGCCGGATCGTAGCTGATTACTCCGAGTTCCAGGTTGCCGTCGAGCAGTTCGTTCGGAATCTTGCTCGAAAAGCTCCGCCGCACCTGCACCTTCACCTTGGGATACATCTCGCGGTATTCCTCGATGCGCGGCAGCAGGTACAGAATCGTCGATTCGTTGGCGCCGATTATCAACCGCCCCGCCGAATTGTCGCGCAGTTCGGCCAGTGAATTGTCCAACTCCTGCTGCAAACTCTCGAAACGCCGCGCATATTCCAGCACGGTGCGTCCGGCGTCGGTCAAAATCAAGTCTTTGCCTGACCGGTCGATCAGTTTTTCGCCCAGTTCCTGCTCGAGCCTTTGCAATGCCAGCGATACCGCCGGCTGGGTCCTTAGCAGCTTCTCCGCCGCCCGTGAGAAGCTCTTTTCGGTCGCCACCGTCAGGAAGACATGGAGGGAATAGAGTTCCATGGCGCACATCCATCATAACACCGCTTAATATCAACCTCTAAAATTATAAATTTGCCAAATCTTCTCCTGCTCGCAATAATGGCTTTACCGGTACAACACATGAGCGATCGGGTATACATCTTCGATACCACGCTGCGGGATGGCGAGCAGTCGCCGGGCTGTAGCATGAATGTAGACGAGAAGTTGCAGATGGCACGCAAACTGGTGGAACTCGGGGTGGATATCCTCGAAGCAGGTTTTCCCATCGCGTCGGAAGGCGATTTCGATGCCGTCGATGCCGTCAGCCGGGAGTTTCCGTGGGCCAATGTTGCCGCGCTCGCCCGGTGCTGCACGCTCGATGTTGAGCGCGCCGCGAAATCGCTGGCGCATGCCCGCCGGCCACGCATTCACACGTTCATCGCCACCAGCCCCATTCATCTCAAGTACAAGTTGAAGAAATCTCAGGAACAAGTTCTTGACGAGGCAGTTGCTGCGGTCGAACTAGCCCGCCGGTACGTCGATGACGTGGAGTTTTCGGCCGAAGACGGCGCCCGCACCGAGCCCGAGTACCTGGAGAAGATTTCGAAGGCCGTGGTCGCCGCCGGCGCCCGGACGGTGAACATCCCTGACACCGTCGGCTATTCCACGCCGAAGGAGTATGGCGCCCTCATCGGCCAGATCGCCCGCGCCCTCGGCGATTGCGCCATCGTCAGTGTGCACTGTCATGACGATCTGGGACTTGCGGTCGCCAATTCGTTGGCGGCCATCGAGGCGGGAGCGCGGCAGGTCGAGTGTACGATCAACGGAATCGGCGAGCGAGCCGGCAACTGTTCGCTCGAAGAGATCGTCATGATCCTCAAGACAAGGTCCGATTCGTACCCATACTACACCGGCATTCACACGGAGCACCTTTATTCGGCGAGCGAAACCCTCAGCTCGCTGATCACTTTCGGCCCACAACCCAACAAGGCGATTGTGGGCCGAAACGCCTTTGCGCACGAAGCCGGCATCCACCAGGACGGCTATCTGAAAGAGAAAAGCACGTACGAGATCATCGACCCGCACTCGGTGGGCGTTCCTGAAGGCAGGCTGGTTCTCGGCAAGCACAGCGGCCGGCACGCCATCGGCCAGCGCTGCAAAGAGCTGGGGTACGACCTCACCCGCGAAGAGCTCGACGAGCTGTACCACCGCTTCACCGCGGTGGCCGACCATCGTAAAAAAGGCCTGATGGACGAAGAGATTCTGGCTTTGATTCCGCAAAAGGAACGGGCCATGCGGGTGGCGGCAGACTAACCGCGGGCATGGACCTTCACGTTCTGGTATTACCCGGGGATGGCATCGGCACGGAAGTCACGCGCGAAGCCGTGCGTGTGCTGCGCCACGTCGCTGCCAGGTGGAATCATCGAGTCTCGCTGTCGGAGGGGTTGCTCGGCGGGGCGGCCATCCATTCTACTGGCACGCCGTTTCCGGAGGAGACCGCGAAGCTCGCGGTCGAGGCGGACGCCACGCTGATGGGCGCGGTAGGCCTGCCGGAGTTCGACAACGCCCCGCCGGGCCAGCGTCCCGAAATTGGTTTACTGAAGTTGCGCCAGGCATTGGGAGTTTACGCGAACCTGCGTCCCGTGCGGGCGTACCAATCGCAGCTTGATTCTTCGCCCCTGAAGAATCATCTGGTCGAAGGCACCGATATGATCATCGTCCGCGAACTGACGGGCGGGATCTACTACGGCATTCCGCGCGGCATTACCGGAAGCGGCGCGGACATGCGGGCGGTCAATACCATGACCTACACGCGGGCGGAAATCGAGCGCGTCACCCGCATGGCCTTCCACCTGGCGAAAGCTCGCCGCAAAAAGGTGACGTCGGTCGATAAGTCCAATGTTTTAGAGAATTCACAGCTGTGGCGTAAAGTTGTGGTTGAAGTGGCGAATGAGTTCCCCGAAGTCGCGCTCGATCACTTGTTGGTGGATAATTGCGCCATGCAACTGATTCTCAATCCGCGCCGGTTCGACGTAGTGCTGACGGAAAACATGTTCGGCGATATCTTGAGTGACGAGGGCGCGGTGCTGGCAGGTTCGATCGGCATGTTGCCTTCGGCTTCGGTTGGCGACCGCCGTCCGTCCGGCGCTTGGGTGGGGTTGTACGAACCCGTGCATGGTTCGGCGCCCGATATCGCCGGACAAAACAAAGCCAATCCGCTGGGCGCCATCGGTTCGGTGGCGGCCATGCTGGAGTACAGTTTCAGTTTGAAAGAAGAAGCATCCGCGGTCGAATCGGCCATCGAAGCCGTTCTTGCCTCCGGCCATGTCACCGCGGATCTCAGGCCTTCGCGCGTGCCCGCTACTACTGAACAGGTAGGGGAATCGGTGTGCGCTGCGATCGGTTGAGCGGGGGACCTACCGGCTCCCCCGCTCAGCCATAATATAAAGGAACACCTTCCATGCGGACCATCATCGAAAAACTCTGGGACTCCCACATCGTCCACGAGCAGTCCGGCGCACCCACGCTGCTATTCATCGACCTTCATCTGGTACATGAAGTTACCTCCCCGCAAGCATTCCAGGGATTGAGGGAACGCGGGATCAAGGTCCGCCGCCCCGACCTCACGATCGCTACCGTCGACCACAGTATCCCCACGACGGACCGTTCGCTTCCCATAGTGGATGAGATTGCCGCCAAACAGCTGGCACAACTCGAAACCAACTGCCGCGAGTTCGGCATCCGCCTCCTCGGCATCCATAGCGACCGGCAGGGAATCGTGCATGTCATCGGTCCGGAACTCGGGCTGACCCAGCCGGGCATGACGGTGGTCTGCGGCGATAGCCACACCGCCACCCACGGGGCGTTCGGCGCTCTGGCGTTTGGCATTGGCACCAGCGAAGTCGAGCATGTCCTTGCCAGTCAATGCCTTCTACAGAGAAAGTCGAAAACGTTTGAAGTTCGTGTGGACGGTACGCTCAAGCCGGGAGTCTCGGCCAAGGACATCATTTTGGCTTTGATTGCGAAGATTGGGGTGGGCGGGGGCACGGCCAGCGTGTTCGAATACCGAGGCAGCGCCATCCGTTCGCTCGGCATGGAAGAACGTATGACAGTGTGTAATATGTCGATCGAGGGCGGTGCCCGCGCTGGTTTGGTCGCGCCCGACGACACCACGTTCCAATACCTGGCGACCCGCCCGCACGCGCCCAAAGGCGCCGATTGGGACGCCGCCCTCGTGCGCTGGAAGCAATTCCCCACCGACGAAGGGGCTGCCTACGACCGATCCGTCTCCATCGACGCCGATTCGCTCGAACCGATGATCACTTACGGAACGAACCCAGGCATGGGCATGCCGATCGGCGGGGCGCTCCCGAAGCCCTCCGAAATAGCCGATCCAATGGTTCGGGATTCTGTAACTAAGGCTCTGAAATATATGGGCTTGGAAGCGGGTAAGCCACTCCTTGGCCATCCTGTCGACGTGGTCTTTATCGGGAGCTGCACCAATTCGCGCATTTCCGACCTTCGGACGGCCGCTGGCTTGCTGAAGGGCCGCAAAGTCAGCCCTAAAGTGCGTGTGATGGTCGTGCCGGGCTCGCAGGAAGTGAAGCGGCAAGCGATCGCCGAAGGCCTTCCGGAGATCTTCAAGGAAGCCGGCTGCGATTGGCGCGAACCGGGCTGCTCCATGTGCATCGCCATGAACGGCGATCAGCTCTCGCCTGGCCAGTACAGTGTCTCCACCAGCAATCGCAATTTCGAAGGCCGCCAGGGCCCTGGCGGCCGGACATTTCTCGCCAGCCCGCTCACCGCGGCAGCCAGCGCCATCACCGGCGTGGTGACCGACGTGAGGACATTGTTATGAAGCCATTTACCAACTTCGAAAGCCGCGTGGTGCCGCTGCGGATTAACAATATCGACACCGACCAGATCATTCCGGCGCGTTTCTTAAAGACAACTTCGAAGCAGGGGCTCGACCGGCAGCTTTTCAACGACTGGCGTTACGACGCACATGGCAATCCCCAGCCCGATTTCATTCTCAATCAGCCGCGTGGACAGAATGCGCAGGTGCTGCTCGCCGGCGACAATTTCGGCTGCGGCAGCTCACGCGAACACGCGCCGTGGGCACTGACGCAATTCGGATTTCGCGCCGTGATCAGCACCTCGTTCGCCGACATATTCAAGCAGAATTCATTGAAGAACTCGCTTTTGCCGATCGTCGTACCGCCCGATGTGCACGCCGAATTGTTCGCCGCGCTCGATGCTGCCCCGGATGCCACCGTCAGAATCGATCTTGCGGCCCAAACTCTCGCTTTGCCCGGCGGCCGGGAAGTAAAGTTTCCCGTGGACAGCTTCGCGCGCCACTGCCTGCTCGAGGGCGTGGATGAGCTTGGCTACATTTTGAGCCACGAGGGCGAAATCGCTGCATTCGAAGCCAAACGAGTGGGCTCGGTCAATACGGCCGGCTAACTATTTGCTCCTGAATTCAGCGGCGTACTGCTGATCGTGTCCCATAATATGGTTGGCGAGCCAGTTCTTCAGGAACTGCATCACTTCCATGGTCAGCGCCAGGCCGCCATTTTTGTATTTCTCGCGCAGCTCGATGACCTGGCTGGTTAGTCTTTTGTGCTCGGCATGATGGCCGGCGAGTTTGGAATATCCCCGCACTTTTAGCATGTTCTCTTCGTAGCTGAAGTGCTGCTCGGTGTAGCGGATCAGTTCATCCAGAATCTTGCCCACCGCGAGCTTTCCTTGCCCGCTGCTCATGGCGGCATGCAAATCGTTAATCAGGCGGATCAATCCCTGGTGCTGGGCATCGATCTGGGGTATTCCCACGCTGTACTTCTCCAGCCATGGAAAGATAACTTGTGTTGTGGTCGTAGCGGCCATGCCCTTTTAATCGGCAGGCGGACGGCAGCGCTTTAGCGCTCCCAATCGAGTAGCGCACGTTTTCGTTCTTCGCCCCAGCGGTATCCTCCCGATTCGCCCGTTCTTCGGACCACGCGATGACAGGGAATCACTATAGCCGCGCGATTCGCCGGCGCATGCCCGCGCTACCGCGCGGACGGCAGTGCTTTACCGCTCCCGATCGAGTAGCGCACGTTTTCGTTCTTCGCCCCAGCGGTATCCTCCCGATTCGCCCGTCTTTCGGACCACGCGATGACAGGGAATCACTACCGCTACGCGATTCGCGGCGCATGCCCGCGCTACCGCGCGGACGGCGGTGGGCTGGCCAATTCCTTGCGCCACCTCAGCATAGGATCGGACCGTGCCGGAAGGAATCGACCGCAAATAATCCCACACACGCATCTGGAAGGCCGTGGCCTGGATGTCCAAGGGGAGGTTGGTAGCGGGCGGCGTGCCGGCAAGATAGGCGGAAAGCGCGTCCATCCACTGGCGGAATTCCGCGGTTGGTGGTTCGACAGCCGATTCGAGCCTGGCAGCGGGATACTCGCGCCGCAATTGGTCGAGAAGCTGCTCCCGCGATTCGCCGAATTGCAGGAAACAGACGCCGCGCCCGGTGGCGCCCATCATGGCTGGTCCGAGCGGCGATTGGATCACGGCGTACTTGATGGTCACTCCGCCACCTCCCCTGCGATATTGCTTTGGAGTCATGCCCAGGCGCGAATTGGCGCGCTCGTAAACGCGGCTCGAAGAGCCGAAGCCAGCCTGATATACCGCGGTGGTGACATCCTTGGCCTGGCGTAATTCTTTTTTCAGCTTGCCCACGCGGTGCGCCTCCAGATACTGCTTCGGGGTAACCCCCAAGGCGGCTTTGAAGGTTCGCTGGAGATGAAAACGGCTTACTCCGGCGCGCGCCGCAAGAGTGGTGAGGCTGGGACGTTCGTCGCAATGCTCCTCCAGATAGCGGCAAAGGGCGGCGATCGGTTGGGCGGGGTCGCATAGCGGCCGGCAGCGCACGCAGGGGCGCAATCCGGCCTTTTCGGCCTCGGCGGGGGCTTGGAAGAAGCGAATGTTCTTCCGTAGGGGATGGCGTGCGGGACAGGACGGGCGGCAATAAACGCCGGTAGTGACGACGCCGAAGAAGAACCGGCCGTCGAAGCTGCCATCGCGCGCCATCACGGCATTCCAGCATTGATTTTCGGAGAGCATGTTTACAGCTTGCGCCTGCTTTCATTTTCCTACCATCCGCGTGTTGCGGCCGAATTCCCCTTCGGTTCACCCCCCGCGCGAACCGGCTTACCCTCGGGTGGGGGTACGCCGAGGGTGCCCGCATCGTTTTCGTTGAGATCACGAGAGATATCGGTTATTTTCATTTCGTGATGTACCCAAGCTCACCAACTCAGAGAGCCAGGGGAAGGGAGCCAAAATGATCAAGCTATATCGTGATGCCCAACGCCCGAACAACTGGGTAGCTTATGTTCCAAACGTCGGCTGGTATGCCTTTCCGGCCGTCGAGAATGGCTGGGAGCAGCGTGCTCCGGCCCGCGGTCTCGATCCGTTGTGCCTGCGCGAGGTCCCGGTGCAGAAGGGATTCGGAGCCGGCGTGCCGCAACCCGAACTGCTGAAAGTCGCGTAAGCCTCCCTCCCGCGACCGCGAGAGAGCGGCGCCATTCGCGCCATTCCTACCAAAGGCACCGCTCCTTCGCAGTCGCGGCTCACTCACAACCGATCCCTCGAAAACTTGCGACAATGGCCTTTCAGCCATGAATCGCAGAACTTTTTGCGCACTGTTGCCCGCCGCCGGCGCTGTGCTGCCCGTTCTCTCTAACGGAGAGCCACCGCTCCGGGAGCGCTCTCTTTTCGATAGCGATTGGCGATTCCTCCTCGGCGACCCCGCCGGCGCGGAATCTCCGGACTTCGATGCCTCGAGTTGGCGGACCCTCGACCTGCCGCACGATTGGAGCATCGAAGGCAAAATGGATCCAAACAGCCCCGTGGATGGCGGCGGCGGTTATGTTCCGGTCGGCGTAGGGTGGTACCGAAGGATGTTTGCCATGCCCACTTCCTGGAGCGGCAGGCGCGTGAGCGTGGAGTTCGAGGGAATCTACATGAACGCGACCGTATACATAAACGGTCACGACCTGGGGATGCATCCCTACGGGTACACCACCTTCTTTCACGATCTGACGCCACATCTCAAGCCCGGCAACAACGTCCTGGCCATCCGCGTGGATCAGTCCAAACAGCGGAACAGCCGGTGGTATTCGGGATCGGGGATTTATCGTCACGTCTGGCTGCATGTTACCGGACCGGTGCGCGTGGCGCCCTGGGGCGTCTCGGTCACGACTCCGGAAGTGAGCCCGGACAAGGCGAAAGTTTCGGTCAAGACCCGGGTCGCGAACGAATCCAACACCAAATCGAATTTCACGCTTCACACCATGGTTTTCGGCCACTCCGGCGTTACCGCCGGGCAGACGATCAGCAGCGCCGAGGTGGAGGCGGGCGGTTCGGTGGAGGTAAACCAGGAAATCGCGGTCGATAAGCCGCTGCTGTGGGCTCCGGAATCGCCGGCGCTTTACCGTGCCGTAACTCGCGTGATCGAGAACGGCAAGCCGGTGGACGAGGTTTCCACTCCCTTCGGCATTCGATCGGTGGAATGGTCGGCTGAGAGAGGCTTTCAGCTGAACGGCAAGCCGGTGAAAATGAATGGCGGCTGCGTTCACCACGATAATGGTCCGCTGGGCGCGTGCGCGTTCGATCGCGCCGAGGAGCGCCGCGTAGAGCTTCTGAAAGAGGCCGGTTTCAACGCCATCCGGACATCGCACAATCCCCCATCTCCGGCGTTCCTCGACGCCTGCGACCGGCTCGGGATGCTGGTGATGGACGAAGCGTTCGACTGCTGGTCGAAAGGCAAGAATCCCCAGGACTACAACGTAGTTTTCAAAGATTGGTGGCAGCGCGACCTCGACGCCATGGTGCTGCGCGACCGCAATCATCCTTCGGTGGTGATGTGGAGTATCGGTAATGAGATTCCGGAACGCGGAGAGCCGCTGGGAGCGCAGGAAGCCAGGATGCTCGCCGATTATCTGCGCGGGCTCGACCGGACGCGGCCGATTACTTCGGCGCTGAACTTCGTTCCCAAGTGGACCGAAACCGACGCATTCTATGCCGCGCTCGACATCGGAGGCTACAACTATAATTTGGGCAACCACGCGGCCGACCATAAACGCGTCCCGTCGCGAATCATGGCCTGCACGGAGTCCTTCCCCAAAGTCAGCTTCGACGATTGGGCCATGGTGACGGACTTTCCGTATATCGTGGGAAGCTTCGTCTGGACCGCCATCGATTATCTCGGCGAATCGGGGCTCGGGCGGTGGTATTTCCGCGATGTGAACGACCACAGCCGGGAGAGCTACGGAGCGCCTTATCCCTGCCACGGGTCGGACTGCGGCGATCTCGATATTTGTGGCGCGCGCAAAGCCATCGCGCATTATCGCAACATTTTGTGGGATCGCGGCGAGAAGCTCTTTCTCGGCGTCCGGCAACCGGCGCCGGAAGGGAAAGAAGTGTATGTTACGCGCTGGGGTTCCTACCCGGTATATGAAAGCTGGACGTGGCCCGGCATGGAGGGCAAGCCGCTCGAAGTGGAAGTTTATTCCCGGAGCGGGCAGGTGCGCCTGTACCTGGGCGACAAACTCATCGGCGAGAAGCCGACCACCCGCAGTGAGAAATTCACGGCGGATTTCACCGTGCCATACGCCGCGGGAGTACTGAAAGCGCAAGCTGTCGAGGGCGGAAAGGTGGTGGCGGAATCGGTCTTGCGGACAGTCGGCGAGCCCGCGCAAATCCGGCTGATACCGGACCGGACCAGGCTGAGAGCGGATGGCCAGGACCTTTCTTTTATCACGGTGGAAGTGCTGGACGCCGGCGGCCAACCGCATCCCAACGCGGATCATGAAGTGACCTTCAAACTCGAAGGTCCCGGAGTGATTGGCGCCGTCGGCAACGGCGACCTGACCAGCCAGGAAATGTACCAGGGCTCGCGCCGCAAACTGTTTCTCGGAAAAGCCCTGGCCGTAGTGCGAACTTCCCGCACAGCGGGCCGCATCA
>Ga0335072_10000671_pt1 | contig 62449 bp, 66 predicted proteins | sample Lox_Sample_21_FD_206725 | JGI IMG/M metagenome (GOLD analysis project Ga0335072, IMG submission 206725) | Soil microbial communities from Loxahatchee National Wildlife Refuge, Florida, United States - Lox_Sample_2.1 | ecosystem: Environmental > Terrestrial > Soil > Wetlands | place: USA...
ACATATACCGATCCTCCTGTCATCCCATCTGCCACAGATGGAGATGAGAATGCCACATCAGGTCTTCCGAAACCCACAAACGGTCGTACAAGGATCCAGGTCCGAGTTGATAGCAAAGTGAGGAATGTTGAACATGAAGAGACCAAGCCGACTGGTCAGTTCAACTACACGTTCATGGTGGACAATGAGGTTGGAGTTATGCCTAGGACATACACCGAATTCATGATGTATATCGACGCGAGACGTCGCACGAAGCAGGTTGCAAGTCTGATAGCAGGCATGGAACATCGGGCGGAGCAGAGTGTGACAGAATGAACATAGCCTTAGTGTGCGGAGCGCTATTTTGTCGTTGCAGCAGCTGTTGGAGACCGTACACAGTCTAGTAGGCAAATGTCAGCGCCTTTTCCGAATTTCAAACCTATCTTCGCATTAGTACTGAATAAAATAGGGATTGGACTGTGAATCACGAACAGGTGGATGTTTTCTCTTGAGTAGTTACCCTTATCTGGATCATCTTCCACTTCTTTCAGTTCGAACATTTTCTTGGCGGTTTTGATGAATTGCATATCGGCTCTTCGTCTCTTCTTGAAGCAAAAGTAGCAGATAGTGTTTTCCCCGAGTAGGTCCTTTAGAGTCCGTTGCAAAAGGGGAAAAGCAGGTTCAAAGTAGACGCAGTCTGCTGCGAGTACAATGTCCGGATTGGTCGGAAGTTCAGGAGGCGTTGAAGTGCCCCAGTCATAGATAACTGCTTTGACATCATCCTGTCGTTTGTTCAATTTGATATTGCGCTCCATGAGCTCAAACATTGGTTCTTGGTCGGTGATATAGATTGGCCTTTGGTATCCTTTGCATCCCTGTGCCACCGCTAGACTTCACAAAGTCAGTTGACTTTGCGCTTCCGGTAATAATATCAGCGACGTACCCTACGAGGCCTCCACCTGCTCCAAGTTCTAGTCTATCAGCCCAGGTCAGCCACTCCAAAGGTAAAATTAGAGGGAGCTCCGGACGTACATCGTTTTGCCTTGCACCGAAGTTTTCTGCCTACGTAGCATATAATTTGCAAGCACCATACCTGCTGGCCAAAGCTGACCTCCACAACCCTTTTTGAGATCTTCGTGCAGCTTGAGTGGCAGCGGTAGCAAGCCTTGGAAATCCAACTCGGTGGTTCCAGATTGTTTTATTGTAGGCAGTTCCACAATGTCGTCGCTGAAGTTGAGAAAATCTCCTTGCTGTTCACCATTTTCTGATACATGCCCACTCTCCATTCTGAAGTAAAAGGCGGTGGTTGGAAAGATCTGAGTAAGACCGACTCGTAGCGACGGAGATGTAACAAACCGTGCACGGGCGTTGCACAGAAGCTTCCACACCAACGTCAAAGTCGGCATCTCGTTTCAAATTCTTACACATTCTACAACTTCTAGAGCCAAAATGCATGATTTGCATTTACGGCGAGAGTCTTTATTTATGCCAACGTTTTTTAATCAGATCGCTTAGGCCAAAGTGTTCCAGGGCGTATTCTTCGGTTACAAAAGCCTTCAAAGCTCTAGTATCTAAAAAGTCTGCTGATAACTAGCATGCTTTAAGGTCCTGAGTTACACAACTTCGCTCTTAATTTCCTTTTCTATGGCTATCAATATCTCTCCTTAACACTTTGTATCTCTGGCCTTCCATGAAACATGTAATTCGTAGCTTCAATATGTCTTATGTTCTGCTCATACTAAACGTCGTAGCGGAGGCTGGTAGTATATAACTTAATTTCCCGTCGACTCAGTGCTCTATTCTCGAATTGCTAGGTAATGGATAAGGCACATATCGGCATTACACGAAATGGCGGAGAGCGGCCAACATTCCACGCCGCCACGAGCAGAGATGGTACCACATACCAGATGAATGATTGCGCGTTAACGTGGCAGGTCGTGAATCTGCACCTTTCTACGCTCTTTCGACTTCTACACTTCGCTTCTCTCATTTGCATCAGCAACTGACCGTATACGATCGCAGCGTGAAGCTCATACAGCGGAAAAGAAAAACCGACTACTATAGGTACTTACCGAGCTGGAAACCAGTCGCGATACTATCAGCGTTGAGTAGAAATTCTCTACCATGTTGTATCGGCGGTTCGTTTGGCAGCTATATTTCCATGTCGCGGTAGCTACTCCACAAGTCGCCTTTCCGTTCAACTCGCAAGTTCCGCCCGTGGCACGAATCGGCGAAGCCTACAGTTTTACCTTCTCCTCCACAACGTTCAAACCCAACGGTGAGGATTTCCGGTACAGGTTGAGCAACGCTCCGACATGGCTTTCATTAGACTCGCAGTCTCGGACCCTCACAGGAACACCTTCCGCTCAGGATGTTGGAACAGTGACAGCAACCATTACAGCATCCGACAGCACCGGTGCTGCACCTATGGCATGTACAGTGGTGATCGTAGCGAGTCCTGGACCCCAGTTGGGAGAGCCTATATCTAATCAGTTGGCGCAAGTCGGAAACCTGTCAGGACCGACTACACTCACATGTAGTCCGTCGATCTCACTGAACTTTGCATTCTCGGAGAGCAATTTCGTCTGGAATGGACCAGGAAGCTTATTTTACTATGCGACAATGTCAGATCACACTCCTCTGCCCGCGTGGCTGACTTTCAATGGAGAAGAGCTTCGCTTCAACGGCATGACACCCGCACATACGAATTCTCCTGAACAATTCGATATTCTATTGATAGCCTCCGATGTGGCAGGCTTTGCGGGAGTTTGGACATCTTTCAAGATTCTAGTGAGCAACCATCAGCTATTCTTTAACACGCTGGAGAATACTGTCAACGTAGGGCCAAACCAGAGCTGTAATATCAATGATCTTCTAGGCGAGCTCTTTCTGGACGGCAACCCGATCAGTAGTGCAAATCTTGCTGGAGCTTCTGCAAGTTTGCCATCCTGGCTTTCTTTCAATCCACAGAGTCTCACTATCACCGGTTCAGCACCTCCAAGTGATCTAGAACAGGATGTGGATGCCACGGTTGTTGCTATGGACAAATACGGAGATACAGCAAACACATCCTTGCAGATATGCTTCGCTCCAGCGCTGTCAAACGGCTCGGATGAGCTAGCAACAATTACCGTTTTGGCTTCTACCACAGGCCCAAACTCAATTCCAACAACCGCTCTAAGTTCCTCTGCGCCGAGTGCCGCAATCGGATCATCCTCACCAGCTCCAACTGAATTCGGACAGCCTCATCCAACGAAAGGGCGATCGAAAAGAAATGGAATTATAGCAGGCGTCTCAATCACAGGATTTTCGGTTTTGTTGTTTATCGCACTAGCAATATGGTGCTGTAGAAACCCACGTAAGCACTCCAAGGGACCGGGAAATATCCTGAAACGTAATATCTCCAAACCATACATCAATAATCCGGATGAGAGCGGTGTTTGGAACGTAAAACCCGACATAGAGGATATTGAGGACATCGAGAAAGCACTTAAGACGCGGGATCGAACGCCAGAGCCTTCGCCGCAGATTGCGTTACACTTGTCACCAGCCAAATCAGCCATGGGACTGTCTGCATCTTTCCTATTCTCGACTCCTTCGAAAAAGTCTGTCCGCAGACGACTTGAGGATGGACCAGTATTCGATGACAAGGAGAAGGCATTATTCAGGAGCGCCAGTGGTTTCGCATGCGGCCATGAAAGCACCAATGGCCCTCAGGATTTGATGCAGCTCGCGAAGTACCTTGCTCGCACTTCCAAGGCATCCCCGACTCGGCGATGGCCGACTCGAAAAAGCAGTCTAGACGGATTTCCTTTCAAACACGGGCATCGATGGAGCACTGGTGGCATCCCAGTAAGTATCCGACTTTCCGGCCTGGACTATGGACGTGCTTCTCCGGGACCTAGCAGAAGCAGTTATATTCTCAGCCCTGCGCAAACACAAGTTTCAAGCTATGCCGCGCAAGTCATCGACGTTGCCAGCCAGAGCTCTCTGTCAACTGCTATTCTTACTTCTTTCCCAACGCCACCACGAACAAGCGAATTTGAGAAAACTCCATCCCATAGATCTTCCAAAGCTTCCAGAAGCGCCTCACTTAAATTCACCAGCACAAGGGTACTGCGACCTATTCCCAGACGGCAAGACCGCATTTCAACATTCTTCGCTGGCGGATTCGACGGCAGCCGATTCTTAAGGCACGACCGCAACAGTCTCCTTGCGCTTGGTACCATTCACGGTAGCCCAAGCGGTGGTCACACGTCTTGGCTTAATTTAGACGAAGATGAGGATGACGGTGACTCGAACACACTCATTGTCAGACCAGGCGATGGTTCCTCTCCGCCACCGCAAGCCATAATTGGCACCTCTGGAAGCGATCACCTGCTGCAAAGCCCATTCCGGCGAAGGAGTCTGAACACGGACGATGAATCTGCCTTCGCTGCAGCTCTGCCATACTCTCGCGACTATACTCAGACAGGGTCAGCGTGGACGACGACATGCCCATCAACGTCCAGCGCGCTGCACGCACTCCCTCCACCGCTTGATTTCGCATCAATGTCTCCTCCTCCACTCCCCGCACTCCCTCAACCATCATCGTCACATTTCGCAATCCCAGGTTGGTACGACACCGCAGGCGAGAACCCGAGCGTAAGGCGCAGCCGCGCACACATCCTCCACCACCCGCCAAGGCTATCAGGGTTCTCATCGGCGTCTACCACCGCCGCCGCCGTACCCACACAGGAACCACCCATGGACGAGCGCCTGGCCAGCGCACACCGCCGCTTCCAAGCGCGGCTGGGCAGCGCGGCGACGCTGGAGTCGCTGCGCAGCTCCGTCGTGTTCGCGGACGCGTCTGAAAGCGACAGTTGGTCGGCGGTCGGCGAGGAGAGTAGCGGCAGAGCTGCCACTGCCGGCGCCGTGGACGAGCTGCCGCACGGCGAGAACGTCAGCTTGCGCGGCGGCCCGTTGGCGTATGTAGCTGCGCCTGAGCCTGCGATGGCGGTGGTTGGGACTAAGGCCAAAGGGAAGATTATAGATGGCTCTCCGGGGCTTGTGTCCACTATGGAGCGGCCGAGAGCGAGTCACAGAGTTGGTTGTGTTGGTTGTGTTGGCTGCGTTGGCTGCGTTGGCTGCGCGAGCGAGAAGGCGATTGCTCGGAAAGTTCAGAAGTCGATGATAGGGACAATCAAGGAGAAGATTGAGAAAGCCGCATACAAAGGTAAGGAGTCCAGTAGAATAGTGGCAGGCACTGTTAAGACGGCGATCGACGTTGAGGAGATGGAAGACAGCAGGCTTGCGAGTTCAAACGGCAGCTTTACAGGTACAAGTTCTGGGCAGGCGTTTCTTTAAAGGAGTGCTTTTTGCCGCCTACATTTCCGAACGGGATGGGCGTAATAGATATACAACAGACATGGTTTGGCTTAAGTATCAAGACATGATTGAAACTTTGAGATTTGGCCAGCAAAAGATCAATTGGCTTTAAAGTTCCCTTTAAAAGTACATGGTTTCCGAAGAAATAGTGATCGTAATCTCATAACGTAGTGAGGTAAGCCAAAGTCTGCGCAGTCGTAGAGAAGTAAAGATGCTTTCTACGTCTGCCGACGGAGGACGGATGAATCCGATGAGTGATTGGGCGAAAACAAGAGAGCCAGACAACGGGACAGCCAAGCTGCTGATTCCAGCCTAGAATAACGCCATTTGTATCGTATTTTGCAATACCATTCACGCAAGCAAGAGGCTGAACCTTTCCTAACTGCCATACCGTGAAGCTATTTATTGGCTGTCCGTCAGGCATCTCCCTTTTCGCCGAGGAAAGCGGCTCTAAGCCTCATCCTCTTCAACCGACTCGTGAGAATTGTCGCTGCTGGTGGTGGATTGATGCTCAAGAGAGGGATCCTCAGGACCCATTTCGGAAGCCTCAAAGACGGGTTCAGGTTCGATCTCTTCGAACTTTGTCTTGAAGTTTTTGGCACTCTTGGCCTGAGAGGAAGAATTGGACCGACGGCGCGGGTTGGCCATGACGTTTTGAGGGATATCCTCTATCTCGTCGCCTGGAAGGCCCCTAGGAGAGGTGGTTAGCCCGGTCGATGCCTAGACGATGGACAAGGTTGCATTGACTCACCAGTTGCCTTTACCTCCGCCATTCTTCTTGATCTTGTTTGGATCAGAGTCAACAGGTCCGGCCTTGGCAAAGTACTTGGGAAGAGGGCGTTCTTGGGGTTGAGCATCCTCAGAGTAGTCCTTGTCACCGAACTTGTGGGAGCGAGTCACTGAAAGTGAGGAGATGGGTCAGCAAAAGGTACATTAACGATGACTGAGTGAGCTGTCAACATATTGAGCAAAGCTTGCATCCTCATCGGTCGTCAAGGGCGGTGCGAATGACGTGAATCACGGGATGGTGGCGGCTCACGCGAATAAGCAGGTGGTATCACTTACTGATGGCGGTTGAGGTGGGAATTAAGACGATGAAGATGGATTGAAGAGAAGTAATTGAGGATTGTTGGGAAGCAGTTGGAGTTTGATGATGGTTGAAGGATGATTGAAGGGGAGCGAAGGAGGTGGAAGGGAGGATTAGACCTCTTGAGTAATGGCAAGCGTTAATTAGCCCCAGCCCAGTGCAGCTTCACAGCCCACTCGGGGCCCACGGTCACGCGATGATGCTCTTTCCGGCTTTACCGTTTCGAGCGCCGAAACTTCGAGCACACGTACCTGCAGCATTGATCCTGTGAGACAAGCTGTGGATGCCGACGCTGCTGGTAGTTTTGTTTGGTTGTTGAGGTGATTGCCGTTGCGGTTGCTGCGCCGTTGGTCGAACAAAGGGACACCGATGATGGTCAGCCGGGATGGAATGACAATGAAGATGCGACACCTGGCAGAGCGAGAGAGCGATGCGGGGTCCTGGAATTGATTGAATAGCAGCCATTAACGAGCTGGAAAGGCTCACAAGCAACCTCAATCACGGCTTTCACCTCCTGCGAAGAGCTGAGCTTCATAGTCGGCCCTTTGGTTCGTAGCTTCACGTCCATATGAGCGCCTATCTATCCTGTCTAGCATCTAGCATCCTACATCCCACATCTCTCTGAGCCGACGAAGCTTGCTGGTCCAGTTGGCACGCGTATTCGTGTAAAGTGTCCCAGCGCCGTACGCTGTACCGTAGCGTAGCCATCTGACAGCATCCTTCCCGTTCAGCCACCTCACCGAAGTCACAATGCAGTCGCTGGTCCAATGCAAATGCCGGCCTCTCTACAGACTTGCGTTTGTCTCCATTGCTGCACCTGTAGCATTGGAATTGGGTGCGCTCCGTTGCTCAGTCCAACCTAGGGAAGCTCCTCACGTCATTTTTGGATGATCACGAGTGATGACTACTTTATTTCCAGCCGCCCATAGTGAAACACGAATGCAATGCGACTCCATCTCGTAGGCACTGCGACTGAGCAACAATCAATACTTTGGCTTCAGAGCGGCACATGGCAATTGTACACCACCGTCAAGTAAGCCGACCTCGCACCCTGTCTTTGGTTTGGCGGGTCAAAAATGGAGCTACGACCCCACGACTTTTGCTTCCCCCGGATCTCAGACGCTGCGCTTGTGCAACTAACGGTCATAAGGTTTAGTGGCAAAGGCTTTGGCGCCCATCGCCCCTGGCGCATCAATGTGACCATCGTACAAATTTGGGCGTCATCCACGTGAGGTCTTACTCCTGCGCCTACATTCCTCAAAGCACACCGCGAATTTGAATTTAAACGTTGAGTCGAATTATGGCTGAATCCACCAATATCACAAGCCTTTGACTACAGATTGGCTAACCGGAGAAGGGGTCCAATTTCACTCAATCCTAATTGCCGAAGATCACCGGCCGGCCAACATCTCCGGACTCAAGCAAGTTCTGCCTGTTTGAGAACGGCGACCACCGGAACTACTTTGCCACACTGGAAGAGTCATTGTATCCATAATCCTCACCAAATTGCTCTGATCTTGGACCTTTGGTCTCTACTCGTCATCATTCATAAGCGGCAAACAACGCGTATGCCAACTAAACACGTGGCCTCCTTTGTATGACTTGTAGTTTCTTGACCCTGATGGATGCGAGTAGTCTTCATCTTTCCGGTTGATTAGGAAAGGAAAAGCAGACGATTACAGCAAAGCTATGCGTCAGTTGAATCGAGACATCAGTCGTGCTGCTCCGGTAGTGCTTGCTTTCGAGATCTATTAGTTCGACATTTGCAACGTTCGGATTCCACGGTGTTCTCTCTAAGTTTGGCTAGGATAGGTTTTACATTTTAGTGATGTCTTGCTCCAGTGACGATCTGATGTGGTGCTATGGTGTGATACGGAGCGACAAGATGTCAATCGGTTCCATGCTAGAAGCATTTCCGCCGAAGGATTTGCGGTTATCTCGGTGAAAATTGCCGGCCTCGAACCAAGCAAGCTTGTTGTCAAACATGGGAGTTCTGAAATCTAGCTGACCACTGGCTAGGAGTTACGAAAGCACTGCTGAGCGGAAAGTAGACCGTTTCAAGCATATTTAGAGTTGGAAGAATGTTTTCATCAAGACAAATGCTAGTAGAGTAAAACTGAAGGCTCGATTGGTATCGTTTTCTCTTGGTTATAATACATAATCTAATTCGGGTATCAAGACTCATGCTGAAGCCTTTCAAGTAGCTCAACTACGGCCTGACGACGCATCATACCGCCACTCACCGCAAATTTTAGGAGTCTTTACCAGTATCTCTAACAGCACTGACAGCTCGACTCCATAACCGTGTTGAACCGTCGACCAAATCCTCTCCGACTTTGTTCCAGTCCGTGTTTTGCACTCTGCGAACCATGCCCTCCACCTCTCTATTCCATTGATCCTTGACCGACTCCTTCAGACTAACGTGCTCAATTTCTCGTGGCGGCTCAGCAGCTGGTAGTGGTTCTACGATGCTGGAAAGGATGAGGTTTTGTTGGACGAGAGACTGCGATTGTGTAAGGCGGTTCCGTTTGTGAAGAATGGCGCTTAGGTAGAGGATTGAGGCGGTGAGTGTGAATCCACCGAGCTGAATCAACACAATTAGCATAGTTGCAACAGCCATCAGTGTTTTCAGACATACAAAGCCGGCTGGGAATCCCATTGCTGCGGTTCCGGAGCTCGACTTGAAACTGCGATGGAGGCCGTGAGACCGGCTTTGACGAGAGAATTGAGCGACAGTGACCCTTTTTGAAGCACTGTCGGCTATGTCACTCTCTCAGCGATGGAGACTATCTCAAATGTAAGGAAGAGAGTCGTAAGCTGAAAGTGATTGTGGTGGTGATGTCGGTATGCTCGATTGCCATCGCGGATCTTTCCGCGCTAGAATTTCTCAAAGCTCGACTTCAACAGCTGCAGCATACTACGAACTGCTCAATTCACACCAACAACAGTTCGCGCCAGCCAGAAGCAATAGAATTCATTACTCAGTCGTTGTTTGCGCTCAAACAAGAATCCAATCATCCATGCGGTGATAGCAATTCGCACCCTTAAGGTCACTTACTCTTCTCCGCAACCATGGGCGCCGGCGCTCGTCCAGCGTACCGCCATCTCTCTCGCAATTCAGCACACCGTAAAGCTCTCCTGCGAAACCAAGTACAGTCCCTCTTGAAAGAAGAGTCGATCCGGACAACTTGGGAGAAGGCAAAGGAGACACAGCGAGTGGTGGAGAAGCTCATAACACTGGGCAAAAAGAACACAAATGGAAGCATGAACGCAGCAAAACGGCACTTTTATGTGCGTTTCCCTTTAATTTACCTAATCCTTACTACCTCGAACTGTTATCTTCAGTCCCGCGTAACTCCACTCCTCTCACGTAGAAGATTCCACTGATGATGACCTCAGCAACCTCAACTCTACCTGCCCAAACTCTTCGGCGAGTTACGCACACGCTATGCCGATCGACCAGGCGGCTACACACGCGTACTGCGCACCGAACCTCGAAAAGAAGACCAAGCGGCATCTGCGATCCTCGAGCTGGTGGATGGGCCTCGCGACACGCGGTTCGCGATGACGGCGCGGACGGTAGCACGCGACCGCCAGCTAGGCCGTGAGCACTCGCACATCACGATGTTGAACGTGCGGAAGGTGACGGCGCTGCGCGAGGGCGGTATGGCTGCGCTCGACCAACTCGCATCGCGCTTGGAGAATCTCAATGTTGATGAGGAGCCTGTGCCGCAGAAGGTGTATCCCGACCCACAGAACGATAAGAAGCCAAAAAAGGCGAGGTGGACGAAGAATTGAGCACTTTGATAGGCTTGGGCGTATACTGCTCTGCTGCATTGAGAGGCGTTTTGAGTTGTCCATACCAATGAGGACCAAGTGTACCTCTTTGTACTATACGTGCATAAACAAGACGTGAACTCGGCCTTGCTGAGAAGTCAAACGTTCCAGATGCATTACAGCCAATACAATATCCGGGTGAATTGTCCCATTTAAATCAGAATCTCAGCAAGCAATAACCGTATCCGTTCCAATAGCTGTAACAACCAGATGACGTGCTCTTGCTCGACCGCTCAACTAGTACTTTCACATCTTGGAGACACTCCGGTCGTCAATCCCATTTACATATCAAAACATCTGTCACCAGGCACAAATCATCACATTACCAAAGGGAATAATACTCTAGGTATGAGCAGAACTTAATAGCATATTCAGCAAGGTGGTGGAGATTCCGTTTGCACAGCCAAGGTCTTGCCAATCCCAAGGTGATTTACAAACACCGCTTCAATCCTGCGGACCAGGCCAGTCGCATCTGGTATCTTCCGCTCTAATCATCTAAAGTGTATCAAAATCTTTCGCAAACGTGAACGCTAAAATGCAGCAAAGTAGCCAAGCAAAAGCGGAGTGCATCCCACTCCTCTCATCCACACTTTTAACAGCGGAAGCCGTCCTCCAAGCAACGGCTTACGGTTCCATCTCATCTAAGCTTCAGCCTCTCCTCATTGCCATTGCTCTCAATGATCTTCTCTTGCATTTCCTCTTTGAGAGCCTGCAGCAACTCGCGTTGTTCTCTAAAAACCTCTCTCGCCTTGGACAGCACCATCTCGAAGCCCTCGCGTCCCTTAGCGGCGTTCTGGCCGAAGCGCTCAACGGTGAAGTCTTCGATCCTCCTCTTGATGCCGTGCCAGCCGCCGCAAAGCGCCGTGATCTCGGCGCGCTGGTAGAAGAGCGTGCGCGCGGCCGGGCTCTCCGGGTGCGGCATGTACTGCACGGTCTCGCGCACCGAGAGCAGGTGCGAGAAGGTCATGTTGACGGAGCACATGGTGAGCGTGTGCAAGGCCGGGTCCACGTACGACACTTCGTGTACTAGGCTCTCGTCCGCCGACGACCCTTGCCCGAGGATTGTCGTCAGCCACCGCGGTGCAGACTGCTTGCACGCGATGAGCCGCTCTGTTCGAAGGATGCCGGTTGATGGGTCGACGCTGCGTGAGAGTACGTCCACTGACAGAACGTGTGGAGTTTTGGAGTTCCATGGACAGTACTTGATCCAGTTGGTCGTTGAAACTTCATCCCAGCTGTAGCTGAAGTCTGAGGATGTGGAGAAGACTTTCATCGTGTACGAGGATGTAGATGGAAAGAAGTTGCTTATCTTCGGCGAAGCGCCGTCTACGCCTAAAAGCTTGTGTATGTGGCACTCAAGTCGCGTGTCGAGTTCAATGGTTTGAGAAGCACACGTAGGTATATAATGGTGCGTCGGTTCTCTGCGTCGAAGGAGACTGCAAGAGAATGAAGTTGAGTGAATGTGAGGCGGTGAGCCTGAATTGCAGAGTGTAATGTATGGAGGATGAATGAATTGGAGGCTGGCAGTGAAAAAAAGTTTATAATAGGAGCGCAATCGGCGTGGGGGGCGAAAGGATTTTCGCATGTTCCCGGCGCTAGCAATAAAACGGCCGAAGCGATCCCGCCTTCTCCGCGCAACCGCAACCACCAGCACTGTCAACCTACACAATCCCGAGTTCTAGCCTTCGTCCGTACCACTTATTATTAGGCTTTTGATTCGACTTTCCGATCAATTCTCGCTGACGCATGGATGGAGAAGCCAGTCCAGCAACACCCGCCGCATTCCATCCACACAGCCAGTAGGAGCAGACTACTTTCTCAGGCTCTCGAATTCCGATTACAATTCGCTGTTGCAGTCACGGGCAAGTGAAACATCAAGTTTACCAGGCGTAGTACACAGACTTGAGTATTACTAGCCTGCGTAGATGTGATCACAGTTCTCGCCTTTTAACTTCATCGTCCAGACATTGAATACCAATATGTTACTATTTTGTGACTACCTAATGCTTGGGTCTAACAATCTCCATTCCCGCTCCCAGACATGAGAAATGCTTGTAAACCGTGGTAAGCCGAGTACAACGTGGCAATACCGCAAGATGTAATGAGAAGCATCGTAGGAATCTTGCCAATGACCCATGGTGTGGAAAGCCATGAAGCGAAGAAAAGTCCGAAAAGTTATTTCTGGCATGAGACCGCCGACCTGATACAGCAATTTTTAGATTTTCGGCAAAACCACCTTCTATGATCAATGTTGATGAAAAGACGACCATTAGATGTTGCTAAAGCGGAGTAATATGCCGAAAGTTATGGTACGGTGAGAAGCTCAAAGCTATAGATCGGTAGAATTTTAACGGCAGCACCAATCGAGAGAGCAAATGAATGTGTTGATTTCAAAGTTGAGCCCGAAGTCTACTAGCCCGGCGAACGACGCTCTTCTCTTTGATGGACCTGCGGTACTTATTTGGCCATATGACAAACGAAGCTAGATTCCAAAGCAAAATCCTGGACTCTTTCCTGCGTTTATCCATAATGAAAAGTCTTGCTCCCTTTTCAATGCCAAAGAGTCGTAGTTTAAGCTGAAGGAGTCGTAGCACTAGCCTCTTCAATGTGGTAGGCCATTTGGCACTCTCGCCCTTTGCTATTTCCTCGAGATCGATCAGCAAGCCCTGTAGTTGCTCTGCGCTTGACGATCGGATCGTTCGTCGGAAGCGTTTTTGAAGAGGATGAAGGTATGTTCCCAAGGGCGACTCCTCGTCGGATGCTTCTACTTCGTCGTTGGTGGCGTTGATCAGAATAATTTCGAGATACCGAGGTGGGATCAACGTTTGCAACTTCCAGGCGAGGTCACGCTGTGCTCGTTCCAGTTGATGGCGATCGAAACCTCGGGAATATACCGTCTTCAATTCCATCAAAAGTCTTGGTGCTAGCTTCATTTGATGACTGAGTTTCCACCACTGCCCAACGAGGCGAGCATCCGCAGCACGAGCATCCTCAAGCTCCTTTAGGTATAAGATATATTCTTCCATGATTTCTTGCTTTGCATTCCCAAGTCCCGATACCTTTGTGTTTTGGGCACTGAGCCTAGGACCGACGAACGGATAGCCAACTCGACGTAGTGCAAGTTCCATTTCCGCTTGGCTGTCAGTTTCGTTGCGACGGCGCTTCTGCTCCTCTAGGCTCTTCTTCTTTGGTCGTGGAGTGCAGTTTTCGTTAGTATTGGCCAATAGATCATGCGGGAAATTCAGTTCTATAGACTCAAATTCCGGAGATATCGCTGTTGGGGATGGAGTGTCGACGGTCATGGGCTCATGAGATAAACCTTCAGAGTTGGACGTTGTTGAGGGCTGAAGAAGGTTGAGTGACGAGTCAAGATCGATGTTGATGTGCAAAGCTTGAGTATTCAGAGCCGTTGAAGGGTTCATTTGAGCCTGCCAAAACGAATCGTATGGTTGGTCGTTGGCGGTGTAGGTGGTGACTTGTCCCGTAGTTTGAGCCTCAGATCGAACCCTAGAATTTCCAGGTAGACCAAGTTCTTGGATGGATGGAAGACGGTCTGTAGATCTGCTTAGGCATTAGCTAGGGGACGAAGTTGGAGTTAATCCAGGAGCGTACCTAGAAGAGTATGCTTGCATTGCTGATGTATTCGATGGAATGTAGCACGATTCTGATTGAACCTCGGATTAGACACGAAAACCGCCCTGAGAAATACAGTTGGAATACTAGTAAATGATTGTATTGTGAAGTTTGCACAAACTGGTGAGCGATGAGGGAAATCTATAGTATCCTTATACCCGTCATTTCTGGCCTTCGAAATCCCCCTTATCAGCTTCTCCCGACGGATGAGGAGGCTCGCTGCAAGTTGCTGTATTTTGAGAAAGCCAAACGGGTTCAAGGATCGCATTACAGATCGATTTAGTCACAGATCTAGTCCGTCACAGATCTGATCCGGGAAAGAATCCGTGAAGATCAAACAACTCGCATGATCAGCCACTAGATTTGAAGGCCACCTCGAGCAATTCTTGCAGAGAAGACGGCGAAGAGACTGGGCAGATGTGCTGACCAGCAACAACAGGTTACACTTACCGCTCAAGACGTTGACGACCCACTATCATGGTGACGGTAATTGGTGGGTGAGTGGTCGCGTTTGCGCTTATGCCTCCCTTGCGCTGTGGCAATCGTAGCGGGTGAGCAAAGCCTTGTCTGAACATGGTGGAATAACACCCGGCGATCCGTTAATTGTGCTGCAGCCTTGTAGAATGTATGACCAGATGCAGGATGAAGGCTCGAGCAAGCACTCGTACCACCTGCTCTTTTCCAACGGCAAGCCGCCAGAGAGATCCGCTGCAGTAGCATTTAAGGGAATATCCAGAGTATGGTGACGATGATTTGGCCTTGCGAAAAAAAAAGCATTTGTGGTAAGTCAGTACAATGTATCGGATAACAGCAGAATCGCGCGATTGGCGCTTGTCGAAGTCGCCGGACTCCTCCAATCTCTCACTGCACCTTCAACCCATTTGGTCAGATGGCTCTGTATCAGACGGCGCGTGTCGGGATCAATTGGGCACTGTGCCGCTTCAGGCGATTTGCGGTGTCCTATTCGATGCTAGAAGCCACAGTTCAACTCTTCATGTCGCACAAATTGGTGACAGGTCATCGCATCCTGCATATCACGGCCTGTTGGTCTTTTTTTGCGCCGAACCATTTGAAGAAACAACGGAAGAGATGCTCACTGGGTGTGTGGCCGTCGATCAAAATTTTTCGGTGGCGGCCGCCGATCAAATATGACTTTTATGCGACTGGAATGGTCGTTTTGCGTGAAGCAAGGGGGAAAAACGAGACTTTGCTTTTTCGTTTATCAACATACATGAGCATATGTTCCCTATTTCTCGACACGAAGTGAAGCGCAATGGAAATGCAGACAGAAGCCGAAAGACTAGCAGGCTGACAAGTCCAGTGCTGTTCCCGGAACTCCAGAAGAGAAATAATTTGAAAATAGAGAAAGGCTGGACCTCGTTAAGCCGATTTCAGTCTTCTGGCCAAGCATGAATTAGGTCATACTGCCCCATTCTAAAACCACTTGTAGATATACCTTCCTCCCACACCATTATTTCGCAGTCGAAACCTTTTGTGACTCGTCACTTCAAGAGGTCGAACCAGCGCCATGCAAGTGAAAGCGCAAAAGGACCGGAAGTTCGCAAACAATGCTCCACACACTCTCACGCACACATCTCAGCAAAAGGGAATGTTCGGAGTAATTAGGTCTATGCATATCAAATCAAAGGAGTTAGCCGCGTCCGGCCAGAGTGAGGATGCTCAGAGCATGCCCAACATGGCGGCGAAGACACTGCCTACACCGATGACGGCGTTGGTCGAAATGTCCAAGTTGCGTGCTTCACTCTTCTTGGTGGCCGTGGATGAGCCTGAGGCCGTAGATGTGCTTCCAGATGCACCTGGGTTGCTCTGGTCGCCCGCACATGTGAACTTGCCCTTGATGACGCTGTTGGAGCCAGACTCTGCCTTGAAAGTGTTACAGTCCGAAGTGATATCGTTTGAGCTCTGCAGGTTGAAAGCACCCTTGCAGTCTGCGAGGGATGGCAGCGTGACGCTACATTATGGTCAGACTTAGATCAAAAGCGAAATTGAACCTTTACTTACTTGGTGAAGTTGCCAGTCCAGTCCAAGGCACCACCAATCGTCTTTAGATCCGGGAAGCTGTTGGTCAGATCGTCAAGGTCAGTGTTGTTCTGCACCTGGAAACCACCGCCGATGGTAACGAGCTGAGGCATCGAGATGTTGGTCAACTGGGTGTTGCTCACAAAGGCGAGAGTGCCACCAACGAGGGTTAGGTTGGGAGTGGAGAGGCTCTGGAAGGTGTTCTCGTAGAAACCCAGTGAACCCGTTACGTTGGAGAGTGATGGAATGGAGACGGATGGGCAATCGCGGAAGGTCAAGTTCTGAGCAGTCTCGAGATTCGGGAAGGAGGCAGTGATGCGATCACCGTTGCTCGCAATGGTCAAGGATTGAGAGATGTTGGAGACCTGCATGCTAACATCCTGAAGCAACGGGTTGTTGACAATGGTGACACTCGCGACGCTCTGCAAGTTGATGCCATTGAGAGAGGTCAAGAAGGTGTTCTGAATGTTGACGGTGGTAGCCTCCTCGATGCTGGTGGTGAAGCCAAGAGCTTGAAGATTGGGCAGAGCCTCGAAATCAAGATCACCGACGACAGAGAGCTCCGGCCAGTTGAGTGACGATAGAATCTGGCAGTTGTTGAGGGTGAAGCTGCCACCGATCTCCCGGATGCTATCCGCGCCGAAGGTGGTGATGTTTGGCGCATTCTCGACGACAATATTACCCGTCACTGCCCGCACATCGGGAATGTTGATAGCGTCTGTGGTGCCAGTAGCAACGGCAATGCTACCAGAGAAGGTCTCGCACGAGGCCAGGGCCGTCGCGTCACCGGAGTTCTGGATGGTGAGGGTACCGGATGCGCTGCATGCCGATTGAGCTGCACAGAGACAAGAACACGCGTTAGTTTTGTGATGGAAAGCCGACCAGGTCCAACGACCTCATAGTATGTATAGGAGAGGGTCAATGGGTAGCATACCGGCAACGGCACTGACGAAAGCGAACGCCGCGATGATCTGTTTCAGAGCCATTGCGAAGCGTCACTGAAGGTTGAGAGGATTAAACTAAAAGAGAGTCAGTCACACATCAGTTTCGGGTGGCTTGACGAGACGTACGTGTTGAGAAAGCAAAAAGTTGCAATACACGGGGAGTCGGAATAATTTAGCAGCACTGCACTTCGGCGGGTTGTATGGATGGGATGAACGCTGGAGATTTTGGTGTTGTAAGATGATTGTTCAGCGAAGGACAAGAATTGAAGCAAACGAAAGTCAGAAAAGAAACCGGGAGCCAACGTTAGCCGCAGGTACGCTTCGAAGCGGATTCAGCGTTTTGCGATGGCAGGAGTGGCTTGAAGGCGGGTTGAAGGATGGAGGAGGAGGATGGGAAAATGAAGAAGGCAGGCACTGGCTGGCTGGCTGGCTGGGCGCGTCGGAAGGGGGAACGAAGGGAGAAAGATAAAGCGTGAGAGCAGGCTGCCGGGGCCGATTAGCGACTAACTGATTAATTATTAGAGGGTGTCGCAGGACGAGGCAGGAAAGGTCAGGGCAAGGAACAGCAGCCAAACACGCAAACACCACCCGGTTCAACGGCCCAAAGCTCCCACACCAGTACCTATTGCATCAGGAAACCTGGGAGTACCAAAACATTGGAGCTAAGCCGCGTACTGTATGGCAACTAACATGCATACCGACTGCCAGACGCATCTTTCTCAACATGTCAACATCCATTCGCCACTTCCATTGTCAATTGCTCTCTCAATCCGCATATTTAGATCTCCACCGTCGACGCGGATTGGTGGGTCGGCCCAATTGATACACCACACCAACGCGTTTAAACACCGATTCTCCAGGCTAAACTTAAGTTTCCACATAGAGTCAGCCACAAGCTCTGCAGAGGGAATTGCTAAGCATCGAAAAGCGATGAATGCTCGCAAGTTTCAAGTCGCAAAGGCGGGTCGGTTGTGGCGAACCCGCCCAAGTCCCAAAGCGTCTTCGTAGTCGCTGTCGGCTGCTATGGACCGCTGTCGTCTCCACTAAGTAGATCCACGGCCGATACGTGGAATCTCACATCTTCACCAGTCATCCGGCAGCATCGGTAGGGGACAAATGTGGGAAACTTTCGGTTCTCCGGATGTGCTTCTTCTTCAACCGCTCTAATACTATCGTTCTTGCAACACCACCTTCATCAATGAAACTCGAACCTTGAATATCAACCACAAACAACTTCAGTCTTGGCTGTTCTTGGTTGTCTTGGGGATCTCAAATTGGATTCTCGGTTGGCCTTCCTGGTGCGGTCGAGCTGTGGATGGGATCTGCTGCCGGGACCTCTCTCCTATCCGTTCAAAAAAAATCCCCAAGCCGCGCGCTCGAATTAATTATTATTCAAGCTCACTGCTCACCTTCCTTTCGTCACCCTTGGCTCGCGCTAGGACCGGGAGGCGTCAAGCCATCCACGGATATGCGCTCGAGAAATTGAAAACCCGCTCATCGCTGCAATGACCATGACCATCATCCGTCTTGGACACAACGAATTGAAGATCCAACCTGGCCGCCCTGCTAGCTGCTTGTCACCCAATGTATTTGCTCGATTGCCATGCGTGGCGAAAATGTCTGTTCCTTGTCCTTAGCTGAACGAAAGCACCGGCGAACGATGCGCAACCTATCGACGTCTTGCCCGCCCCCCATCTCACTCCACGCAAGCTCGCATACGTAGTCGACTTTGGTGTGCAATATTCCGTACATGAAGTATTCCCTGCAGTCTGATTCCTTTCCGCTTAGCGTTCAGCACGACTGGGTCCTCGTTTACGCCACGGCCCACAAATGGCTTCCCAACGCTAAACGGCCTCGCTATCTGTTTTCTCTGCCACCGGCCAGCTTTTGGAAGAGGCGTCCGCCTATCAACATGCTACGGCATCGCTCCTACCGGCCTGAAACCGCTGCCATTGACACTTCTTAACCACTCTCATTTCAGGAGTATCGGAGCCCGTTGGATGGCAAACATCCATGTCAATTGTCCGGCCGTACATGCTGGAGCTTTCTTTGTGGCACTTTGTTTCGAAATAAGAGACAAGCCAGATCTAAGATGCGCGAAACATCCTTCGAGAATCCATCGATGTAAGTGGAAGGTAAAAACGCCGTCAAACTGGTAAGCTAGATGTATTCCCGGACGCACCGCGGCAACTTGCGTAGGAGATAGACTCTCCATAAGGATGCAGCGTTTGACGAAGAACAGTTTAGAAATTCTAATTGCACTGGACACCTACCCTAGCATTAACGGCGAGGCTGAGTCACTATGCACACGACATCGGACATCAATGTGTATGATGAACAACCTTGACAATTCATCTGGCTAGATTCAAAGCGAAAGACTAGCTCTTTATCGGCGATCGTAGCAAGTGCTGTGTTTTGGCCAATATGCTTTCGTCGTTTCACTTTCTTATCGCTTTTTATACCGATCCAGAGCTCTTAGCCTGGTCACCGTAAACACGAGAGCATGTAGTTGCGAGATTGCAATGTTTTACGCAAATAAGTAACATTACGGTCATAATCTACTTTGCTAGGACATCTAGGTTGACGTCTTCAACCCTCCACATATACCACATGAACAAGCTACTACGAGACTGTCAGTGCATCTAGTTTATCAATTGGCTGCATGTCGGACGTACCGGTAAGGCACAAACTTGTTGGCAATGGAGAGCATCTCCTCTTCGCTCATGTACTTCCACTTTCCGCCTTTGGCCTTAAGCTTGGCGACATCGCGGCCAACGTAGGTGGCCATGCCTCTCTGCACGCCTAGGTCGCCGGTCGAAAAGATGTCCATGCGCTTGAGAGCAAAGCACGCAAACATTTCCACGCTCCATCGGCCCAGTCCACGCACCGCAATCAGCTTCTCAAGCACCTCCTCGTCCGTCGCCTCCACCAGCATCTGCGCGCTCAGCTCGCCTGACGCGAACTTTTCCGCCAGGCCTTGTATGTACTCAGCCTTGCGCTGCGACAGTCCTGCCGTGCGTAGCGTAGGAATGTCCATGACGGCGACCTGCTCTGGTGTCGGGAAGAACTTGGAGCTCGCAGGTAAGTTGGCCGGCGGCGTGAAGAGTGCCACGAATTTGGCTTTGATAGACGATGCTGCAGCACCCGATACCTGGACCGGTTAGCCGGTGAGTCTGAGAGCATTTCTGCCTTCTTTCCCAACAATTCGGATGAAGGACGAGTTTGAATATGCACCTGCTGCCCTATGATACCGCTGGCAAGTGCCATGAACGGATCCACTTCCTCTGACAGTCCTTCGGGGCTGAATAGCCGGCAGTGATGCTGGTCGATGATGGGCTTCAATCGTGGATCAATAGACACAAGGTGCGCGCATGCTGTCTTGAGCAAGTTGTCCGTGGTTAATACATCGGATTGCTGAGATCCTAATGGTGTCTGGGAGCCTGATTCTAAGATAGAGCTCGGGTATGAGGTTAGTCTGGTCCCACCTGGCGTCTGCAGAGGTGCATTCGTAGCATGTGGGTCAACTCTACGCCTTTGTCGCGGAGTTTTCTTTGGCTCCGGAGTACCTGGATCAGCATTGGGATTGTTGTTGGCAATCAAGTTCCCTTCAGACGGAGTAGGAGTGCTTGGTGGAGGCGCAATCGGAGCATCCGCGGGAGCTGGTCGGCGCTTTTTGTTCGGTGTAATTGGAATTGCCGGGACAGCGAACACAGCACCATCGTCTTGCTGTGGTTTCGTATTTTCTTTCTTTGCCTTCTTCGACTTCGACTTCTTGGTGGAAGACTCCTGCTGCGGCGCCACAGTTGCCGAAAGTCTGCGCTTTTGAACTGCACTTACAGTGCCAACCCCATTTACCAATGAATCCGCCACAAATGAAGGATTCAAAGCATCTGGAGCAGAATTACCCACAACTCCCGGCTCTTCAATTGATGTGCGAGATGAAATGCGAGCCGAGCGTCTCCCTGCCATAATGAAAATGAGATTTGGAGTCCAGTGACCGGTTTTGCAGTGTTTGGACAGACAAATCATCAATCAGCGTCGACACCGAACTATAAGGGTGGCCATTGGTGTTGTGCAAAGTCGTCTGAGCCGGACAGGATGAGACGCGTCGAAGGGCGTGAGGTGACGGAATTTTAAGAGCGGGGAGAGCTTCCGTCTTCGCGTGAGGGCGTGACCACGGGCAACCTAGGCTGCAACCACTTCTTAGCCTCGTGTTGCTGACTTTGGCGACGTTGATGGCGGTATGAATGGCCCTTAATACCTCGAATTTGCATCGCGCTTAACGAAATCCATAGCCAACCTTGTCGATCTGACGATTAGAATTATCAATTTCCGCCTTGTCCTCCAGAATAACCTTCCACCAATATAACTGTGTTCTGTGGTGTCCTGGAACACATCAAAGTTCAAGCCGCTTCCAAATAGACGAAAGTACACGAAAATGCATTCTTATTATGGAGAAGAGTGAAGACTATCTTGAATCGGGGAAGGAAGAGGAGTATGACAAGGAAGTAGAAGAAGGGCAAGCTGCTCCTCCGCCAGTAAATCGGCAAAAAATGAGTCCTGCTCCAGTAATGCGGCGAACAAGAGGACATTCATCTAATGTCCGTCCCTTTGTTTCGAGACGCACCTCGTAGAGAGACAAATCACAGGTACTTTGAGTTCAAGAAATTCTCATTCTCTGAGCGCATCGAATTTTTGCGGTATTTCCCATCGATCATGCTGTGTGGCCATTCCTGAACAATTCCTGCCCTGCTGTTCTGAAAAATTCATTCTCATTGTCGCTGCCGCCTTGATTCTGGAGAGCCTGTTTCATGCTGTAGCAAGACTCCCTCAACCCGCAGCACTACCATCGTGCTCTTCTGGCTTTTCAACATCATTGAACGATTTGATCTGAATTTCCGAGTTTTTCCCCCATGCTTGGCCATCAATTTCAGCGCTGTGGCGGCCGCGATGCGCTGAGACAGGCACTGTTCCCACGTCGATTGGTACCTTTGATCAAAGCGATCAAGGGTCCCTGGTCGAAGTGAGACCACTAGCGCACATCTCGCATGATAATTACATAGTATTGAATCTTACGTAACACTTAACGCCTAGTTAAGGCTTCAAAAACGCTGACAGGCAGATCTGTGGCTAAGCATACCCTCCACTTCTTGCGGACCACATTCGTCCCTGTGTGCCGGAACCAAGCTCGCTCGGCAGACTCGCCTTCATCAACGGTGAGAGAAGGCGAGAGCAGCACCAACGTGTTCGGGATAATGCTTGGAACAGCGACTTGACGATATACCAGGTATGGATCCTCTGAGTGCAATGTCTATCATTAATAGAAAGCGTTGACTGAATCGCAGCAGCAGTCCCCAATCTGCCAGCACGCAGCACAGTGAGAACGTCCACCACTGCCGACGCAAAGTTTCTCGTCCAGCATGCATACCTGCGCCTCCTGAACACATGCGAAAAACTGCAAGCAGCATGCGAAAGATTGCACTCAAGCTCTCTGTATTCGCTTCGCCATCCTCGAACTTGTCCCCATCGTATGCGCAAACGTGCCGCTCTCTGAGTTGCTTCATCACGCCTTCCATGTCACGAGCGGATACTTTGGCAACGGATACTATGGAGAGATGGAGCGTGGTCGGGGGAGTCTTGTGGATGCTGCTCCAAGACCTTGTTACCGCCAAGAGATGTGCCTATATTCGAGGGACGGAGCATGTACGGGAGAGTATCGCATATGCTGTTGCAGCGCCTCGCTACTGCTGAAGGATCGATCGCACTTCCCACAGTCGAAGGATGGGTTATGCACGAGTGAGTCTCGGAGATGCTGCTGGAAAGCTTCCTCACTTCCTCACGACCGATCATAAGTCTCACTCTCGAAAGACGGAAGGTGAACAAGCGAGTGCCAGAGAGAAGTTGGAAATCCCCCTTTTCTCAGGGCGAAGTGATGGACCACACAGAAGCGACTTCTGTGAATAGTGCAAGCAGGATCACTGCAGCCGAATGGAATCGTGGTTCTAGCAAAATAGCACCGATGTCGAGCTTCAAATGTTGTCAATCTAGGTATGTCACTTGGGCGGGTAACTTAGCGCCTGTTTAATAGTATTTAATAGGATGAAATACAAATTTGCCACTTAGATTTGAAGTTCGGACAACAAGTCAGCTATGATCGAACAGAGTTATTCAGTTGGAAAAAGATACGCGTTGGAATGTCTGTCTGAGCCCGACAACTGACCACAATTCGTAGAGATGTCCCTCGAACAGGATATCCTTCTCAAGCAGAGTGCAATCGCGTAGGCAGAGATTCTTATAAACAGTGCTGCGAGGACAGTGCTGTAAAACGAGCGTCTAGACCGGTCTTTTGGCTACCAAATCCATCTCAGTTTTACGAAGCAGACCAACCTGCTCCCTCAGACAAAGACTTTTCACAGCCACGGTGCGCTGAAATGTTCCTTCTCGCTCTATTGCCAACCCGTCGTAAACACTACCAACACCGCCGCGTATCCAGCCACGCCTGCCAACACCTCGTGCTGTTTTGCTGTTGACCTCACCGCTAACAGAACTGCGAAAACGAAAACAAACACACTGACAACAATGAGACTCTTCTTACGCGAAGGGTCGATCGCCATGATTAGCATAGGCCCAATGAGTCCCAATACGCTCACAATGGCCGCTTTCAACCGGTCGCCAAATCCGCGTGCCATAAGCAAGTTCTCATCAGCTTCTTGGTCATGATAACGGCGACTGGCTGATCGAGTCCGAAGCTGTTCTTTCGGTTTCAAGATGAACGCAAAAATGTAATAGCAACAGATGACGATAAGTCCAGGAATGAAGAGTATGATGAAGAGTATCAAAAAGAGAATGGACAGGAGAGTCACCCTAAACGGGTGTTCTACCATCCATTTTTTGAGTCGTTCAATACCATCCCTTTTCTGGTCTGCAGCCCCTCCATCCTCACCTCCATCTACCACTTCGGATTCTTTGCCACCATTACTGCTGCCAAACGTGATCATTCTCTTCAAAGATCGAAAGGCGACGTGCTCTGCCAATGACTTCTTATCTTCTGTCTGTGACGTAATTTCACCGGCCTCTTTTTCCATTTCTCTTCCAGCAGCAGCAGCAGCAGCAGCGGCGGCGGCACCGGCAATACCACCTAATCCGATAACATCGAGCTTACCGCCGTTCTGGGATTCCTCAGTCTGCTGCTCCGGGTCGTAAGGATCATCTTTGTTCCTTATCCGTTGCACCATCAAACGGTCCTCTTGTTGCTGAATGATAGTGTCGATATCAGTATTGCCATACACATCAACCTTATTGAGTTTAACTACAAAATCCATCAGATCACAGCATTCTTTCCATTTAGGTCATCGAATACAACTTTACTTACGGTAGATTTTCAACTGCGATTGAATGTGGGATATCTGATCCTCGTCTACTGTTTTCTCCGTGGCAATTTTCTTCATTGCTCGGCGTAGCTCAGCCTTGTTGTGATTAATTTGCAGCAGGTTCAATTGTCTCACGCTTAGTAGCAACCCGGACTCTCCGTCAACATCATCAGGATCAATCAACCCACTATCTGGAGATGAAAGTTCGAAAAGACTCTGGTCTTCTTTCCTTCCGCGACTTTTAAGCCATGCAAGGCCGACTGTTCGTGGTGCTACCCTCGGCCGCCAAGTGTGAGAAATCGTGGGAAGGCCATCCGTGGCCAGAGAGGCCTCAGTGAGGGCTGAGAAATACCCGGCCTCATCAGTGTCTCGAGCAGGCAAGGAGTACTCCTTTTTGGGCGGTTTGTCGAGGATTGCATCATGATCCCACCGCGTTGCTCGTTGTGTAACCCGGTCGTCATAATATTCTTCAGACTCTCTGCCCGAGCCTTCCTCGTCTCGCCCCCGATAGACAAGGGCGGAACTGTCTCGGCGTCTGTGTCGAGGTTGATCTGAGTCTGGGGAACGATCTCGAGAATGAGATCCTTCATTTTGGAAGAGGCTTTTCAGAAATGCTAGTTGATACCACCTTCGGGGTTCTTGGGCCGGGGACCGGGACCTAGGGCGAGAGCGAGAGCGTGAGCGAGAAGGTGCATGTGGACGACGTTGAGCCATTAACGCGATGGAGCAAGCCGCAGTTCAGAGTAGTTTTTGTCACTGTGGAAGGTTTATTTGACTATCAGTCAGTGATGCTAGTTACAGGCAGATTTCAGCTCAAGCAAAATCACGCAAGAAGGACAGCAAAGTCCCGCAGGGTTCTTTCAAAGCGCAATGCACAAGGTTCTAGGCCGAAGAGAATATGCGTTGTGTAGATGCAAGACTTGCATGGCAGCCAATGCAGTGTTTGCTAGTACGCCACATTGACAGCTCCGGCTTCCGCCGATACGGAGACTGAGGGGTTTCTAGTGGAAAGCTGAATCACGCTCAAAGTAAATTTAAAAGCGAACAGATGATAAATGACTGGTATTGGAGCGGCTAGAGTATGATAACCGGTGCTAGAAGCTCATCTCTCGAACTTCATGGCTCGAGGCAGCCTTTGCGCCGTGGTCATGCTCCGAATCGGACTGAACCTGAGCAACGATGGAACCGAGAGGATCCCTCTTAAATCATAAGCCGAGATAAGTCTAAATGATGACTACAATATACCCGGGCAGTATAGCAAGCGTGCCGAAGTATGTCGCATCGCCTAGAGAGGGTCCCGGCTTGAAAGTAGTTGTAAGAGTTGAACTCGGACAAGAGCCCTTACGTCGTGCGGAGAACTAGAGCAGGCGTAGCAAGAAGCGTACTGTACAGATAAAGAAGAAACCAGGAGGAACGCGTTAACATTTCTACGTCCCAGCCCCAAACCCACAATGCTTAAGGCGCGGGGGACTTACAATTCGCTTGACTGGTTCGACGCTGCCTTGGAGGTGAAGGTGCAGATAACCAAAGATCAAACCGGCTACAACATTGGCGAACTAATATATGACGATTTGGTCAGAGTTACGTCGGCACTGAGATGCGCGAGCTGGTCAGCGAAAGCTCCGGTCGTGATCAACTGGCCGACTGCCAAGAGGATCAAAATTTGAAGCATCATAACTAATCTCCGCATGCTTTCGTCCTTGGGAAAGTTGAATACCTGCCAAATACTTTAGGCTGTGTATCTATTGTTCTTCAGGGAGAGGTTAGGGTCCTACACGAGGCGAATAAGACCCAATGAAGAGGCGATAAGCGGAATGAGGCCGATCCCGAGGAGGATGATGCTGATGATGGTGAGGCTGAGACTATGCAGATGCGTTTGTATCAAGACAGTGACGAGTATGCCTCCAAATAGGCGTACTTGACGGATGCTTGTCCCACTACAATGGATCCATGAATCTTCTACGGCTTCGCGGACCGAGAGCGCATACGACTGGACTGGCTCACAGGGTTTTTCAGATGCCTAGATGGCACAGAGTGTGTGCGTTCCTGCTTACCTCTCTCTGCACCTCGCTAATTTTGCAATTTGATCATAGGTCTTCCACAGCTTCTGGCTCTGCTCCTGCACCTTCTTCGTGGACCCAGAATGGATTGAGCTCCCTAGGGCGGGCGCTGAAAACGGCTTCTACGACAAGATTATAGCCATCTTCATCACAATCCTTGACCCACTGTCTCGTGGCGATAAAACTCGTGCCACCATTACCTCAGACCAAAAGCTCTGCCTTCTTCTGCGATGCGCTCTGGACTGCCTACGTATGAACGAGCAACTGACAGCGTGGTACTACGACTTCGAAGGTACGCTCTCCGGCCCTTTTTACTGGGCTGTGCTTTCCACGAGCGATAATGCAACGGATACATCTGAACTGAAAAGGCCTTTTCCGGTTGCGTTTCGGTCCCCAGCTTACGCAGACGCGCAACCTCTTCTCTGGTACTGGATTGGAACGCTTGTGGTGCACTCCACCTTGTGTGATACGTATGGCGAGCTTCAAGCTCTTGCGAATATTGAAGGATTCACGCAGGTGGATTGCACGTGCGCAAATAATGAAAATGAGAAGAAGCAAAACGAACCGTCGTTGCTCTGCCCAAGGCGTTTCAGTCTCGACACACTGCTCCCCCGGGCAATCGAGTTAACTGGTCCTCTGCAGGACGTGATATCTGCTGATCTGCCGAGTATTTTCGGCAGGAGGACATGCACGGCTATTACTGTATGTTGATTATGGTGGCGTTTCTGATCTTCCGTGCTTGCTAGCTGAATGAATCCGGGATTTTGAGGCGAGAGATCTTTTGGATTCAAGATGTCCTTGGCAAGCTCAGGAGCAAGGGAGATGAGGTTGCTCAGTTCGCTAGGTCTCTCCAGATGTGACCTTGGCGAGTGACCATACTACGGATAGAGTAATCAAACGCACATTCATCTTGTTCTGGAGTCTTCTTCCGTCATGGGCCGGTCCTCGTGGGTAACAGCAGCGTCATAAGAAGAGGGATGAATTCCAAGACACAAATTGATTGACGGCAAGTAAATATTGCTCTTAACTTCTTGTAGCGCAGTGAATTGAGATATTCAAATATAACCGTCTACTCTTTCCTCCGGGGTCCTGAAAATTGACTAGTCCATTCTATCAACTCCAATCGTCATCTAAATAGTTTTCAGATCAATGCCATACATAGAAAATATGAAACTTTATCAAGCTTTAAATTCTTATCCCTCAGCTTCGTTCCTCAAGGCTTCTTTGGCAGGCCGCGGGCTGCGTCTCCTGTTTCAGGAACCAACTGCTCTGCGTCACAGTTAGGCGCAAAGCTAATTCGAAAGAACGATGGCGTTGAAATTTGTGACGGAATTAAATTGGATGATGTAAGCAAGCTAGTGCAGGCAACGGTCGCGACGCCACGTCAGCGGCGCCCCTTCTGCTCGGCGAAACGATGCAAACATTCGTCCCTGAAGGCAGATTGTCTTCAGATCTTGGAGACATATTCTTTGTAGATGAGATCGTCATTGTATGGCTCCGAAATCCGAAGAGATGTGGATGGCGGAGGTTGAGCAGGGGAAACACTGTTCAAGCGACTTGTGATGCCGCGGCGGTAAGATCGACAGCCTGACCGACCGCGGTCATTTTCTCGTCGCAGACTGGATTTCTGGGAGGGAAGTGAATGAAGGATAACGACATGTTGATAAAAGCTTCGCAAATTCGCGAGGGAGTGACTTATCAGGCTTGATCTACGAATTCGTATCGCTATGGGGTGCGTCTCGAAACAAAAGGACGGACACTAGCACTTCAAACATAAAGGATACATCTCCAGCGTTTATACCCGCTAAAATGCCTGTAGAGCTTCAAGAGATCTTCGGCTCTCCACAGCCCAGGTTAGAGTGCGATGAGCACATCCGCGATCAGAGCATCATTGCGGCTACTGATTTCACCACTGCAAAGAGAGCTATCCATGTCAGGATACACAAGCCACAAGTACAAGGCGCGGTGGAGATTTTCCAGCAGTCTGACCTCTCGGATGATGATATTATGGGCTTATGTTCCGAGATTACATCTCCAGATAACATTGAACACGAGGCTTCTGTATCAGTTGTATTTTGCCCCATGAGTTCCAGTCGACGTCGCATCAAAAATATTCCGATATCAAAGCAGACATACTTGGCGATCGAACAGGCGTTTGGTCTTCCGCCTATTGCGCTTCAGGTAGTCTCAGCGTCTTTTCCCATGTTCTTCAACTTCTCGCCGCGACTAGATTCCCAAAACGCTAGTCACAGAGGATTTATACTGAACAACCACATTGCTGCCTTCTGCGACTTTACACTAATATGCGTATATGATGCCACTCAACGAACGACAAAGGCTATATGCTTTGGTCTGAGCGAGTTAGAGATATCGACAGTGACCAAAAGAATCAGAGCATGTCTTTATACCGCTCATCATTTCCTAATTACGCCACTCTTGCTTGTCGATTATGGTGTCGAGGAACTGAAGTACTTTACGGAGGCGAGGCGTGCAGAAATACGGCAAATCCGCATGTCTCTGCAGATGGAAACGCACCTTGAAAGAAACGAAAGAAAAGCCATAGTGGATCCTACGACAATCAGTCTAGTTTACACAATTGCCCAAGTTACCTCATTGAGTCACTCGGTCATTAATTTATTGTCTCGTGGTGGAGCGTTGATGAAGTTTGTAGATGGGTTATACCAAGAGCTCAACCCCTTAGGAAACGAATCATTGCCGGGTATGCAAGTGAATGATAAAATTTGTCAGTCATATCGACTATGACTCGAACATCTGAAAGAGGCAGTAGCTTCGGCACAAGACCAATTGAAGGCATCTTACGAAATGCTGCAAGTACAGGCCCAAGCCGTATGTGCCCAATACTCTTCATAGACAGTGTCACCATGTAATCATGCTAATCCACTAGCAGATTTACAGCCTAACAGCGCAAGCAGACAATGCCCAGAACCTCAAGTCGGCAGAACTCTCCAGGCAGATTGCTGAAGCCTCGAAGCGCGTTGCAGAGACAACTCTTCAAGACTCTACTGATATGCGGATCATCGCCGCCGTCACTCTCTTCTTACCGGGAACATTTACCGCCACTCTCTTCAGTACGAGTTTCTTCAACTTTCAGATTAACGCTAGTGGTACGGAGCAAACTGTGACTCGATGGATATGGCTGTACTGGACAGTTACAGTGACGTTGACGCTGTTAGTCATGAGCGGTTGGTGGATCATGTCGTACTTGAGGATACGGAGGATGAAGGTGGAGGAGAAAAGGGATATGGAGCGGCGAAGTGATCCCAAATCCTGAGATGATGTTTTGGTAGTTTGTGAAGCTGGAATTGACCGCGTTACTCAATGATTGCCGTTTCAGCGGTAACGTGTTTTAGAGTAGGGCCGTTAGAAATTTCTAGCTTCATGAAGACATCAGCGCCACCATTTACAGTTGCCATCCAAATCGAACGGTGATGCAGCGAGTTGCTGTGCTAAGTAACGTCGCTGAGCTACATGTAGCCCGTAGATGCTTCTAAAACCTATTGGTAATCTATTAATGCACAATTCTCGTCATGGTTCCTAACGGTTTAGCACCTCGTATTTTCCAAAGCCAATACTCTATTCGTAAGACTCGAATTGAACGAAGCAGTCTATCGAAACACAGTTATTGACCTTGTGGGAGGTCTTGTCGGGCTTTTGCTTTGGAAATGACCAATCATCTTCATCGTTCCAAAGCCATTCGTATTGAAGGCTTCACTCTTCACTCAGTTCAAACTCATCTTCGATCATTTTCACAATTCCCCTCCAATCCGCCATTGCTCCACTTCCCGTATCTCCACATGCAAGCTCTTTTTCCATGGGTCTACATACCTCGATCCAACCGCCGTTCTCCACGTTCCACTCGCCTTCAAGTACTTCCATATGCCTCTTCGTGACAGGATGAAACCACATGGCTGTATTCATTGCCGGTGCCACAATGATCTTCTTTCTTCTCGTGCCATCATCTTCCATGATGTCCTCCTCGTCCACATCGTCGTCAAGTTCCTGGATTGGCCGTGAACTCTTCACTACGTGAGGTGGATCCAAGACGCCGGTCGTATCCCAGGCCCTAAATGTAGAAAGTAGCAAGTTGTCGCACAGTCCGCCGACCACTTTGGCCAATGTATTTGCACTCAACGGTGCTACGACCATGAGATCAGCCCATCGCCTCAACTCAATGTGCAAGATCTTTGCTCCCCGTGTCCACGGGTTTACCCACTCATCCACATCTTTGTATATGCCATCCACGTTTGGCATGTCCTGGATATCGTCGAGAGACGGCTGCTCTTTGCTCTGGCCTTCCAGAAAGTGAGCGGCTGAGGTTGTCAGCACGATACGTATGCTCAAGTTGCGGTGTCGAGACAGTGCCTGGACCATGTTCGGGATCTTGATGGTTGCTACGCTACCCGACGCACACAGCAGCAGATGCCACTTATCGTCAGACAGAAACCTGGAGCTGTCTAAGATCTCGTTGCGGTGCGGACCGTGTTTGCCGACATGGAGACTCTCCTCCGCCAGCGGAGAATCGTCCATTCTATATGGGAATTTGTGCATTATCAAGGTAGATTCGCTTTCCAAAGCTTAGTCTGCGGAACGCGAGAGGGTTCTCAACGGAATCTACATGGCGGTCCTACTCGATAAATAGTTGCCTGCGAGCTATATGCGGCAAAGAAGCTGTAGCTTTTGATTTGAAAGCGAATAGGATACGGCGTGAGAGGTTCAAGTGACGCAGGGTCGCGGCGACCACCGAGAAACTTGGCTGCTTGGCGTTGGCGTCCGGCAAATATGTCATCACTTCTGGCGTTATTTTGCTGTTTTTGCCGCAGAGCAAATCCGAAGCTTCAACCCTCACTCCACCTATTCCACAATGGCTGCAAAAGCAGCATTAAGATCGGTTTGTCTTCCAAATCGCGAATTGAAGCTTGTTAGGACTAATCAGCAACGCAATAGGCTTGGCGCCAGCCTCTTACCCGTCCGCTTGCCAGACCTTTCCTACGCTCTCAAATCCCACAGTTTCGAGTATCACAGTTGCGATGGCTATCTGATGAGACGAGAAAAGCCATTGATAAAGCCGTTGCATCGTCGCCTGTGGTATTATTCATGAAGGGAACACCAGAGCTTCCTCAGTGTGGGTTCTCGAGAGCGAGTATCCAGGTCCTGGGAATGCAAGGTGTGGATCCCCAAAAGTTTACGGCGTTTAATGTCCTTGAAGATGATGAGCTAAGACAAGGTGTGTCAAATGGTTTACCGGAGTTATGGAATCGCTATGGTACGGAGATCAAGTATTCACATAGATTCACAGGCATCAAAGAGTACTCGGACTGGCCAACAATTCCTCAGCTGTACGTTGACAAAGAGTTCGTCGGAGGTTGTGATATCCTTTTGAGTATGCATCAAGATGGCTCATTAGCCAAATTATTGGAAGAGAAGAACGTCCTTGTGCCCTCGGATATAGCGGAGACGGTTTCGAGCAATAGCTGAGTCACGAGCTGGAGATGGTGGTATTGTATTCATCTTCTGTTTCTTCAGTATGAAGAGATACTGTGTCATAAAAGATATCATGTTGAAGAATCCCGAAACTTTATCCAAACTCAGCTGTGTTGTCAAATTAATATCTGCTGTGTTCTCAGCTTACAACATCGCAGCCGCTCGGCGCTTCAACCAAATGACGCGGTTCGAGCAAACTCTCACTTCGTCCCTGAAACTTCATGCCAGACCCTCTCCCAAAACCGCTGCCTATAATCTACCAGCTGCTGCAAGTAGTCTTCTCTCTCCTCCCATTTCATCTCTTTCTCAACATCACAGAGTCGCGAAGAGCTGACTGCAATATGACTTCAACATTGCCAGACACCGAAAAAGCGTTTGATACCTCTCAGTCAGTACCACAGCGCTCTGAATCTACTATGACTGACTTCCCGGTTACACCGATGAATAAGTATCCATTCCCACAGCGTCGCTTTGGTGCTCAACATGGTCAAGTCGCGATCCACAGTCCAAAGAAGAGAATGGCGCCAGGATTCCCCAATGCAATTCTAACGAGTCGCCGCACCAAATATCGTGGTTTCACCCGAGATCACCCATTGGTTGCCCACATCAATGGCAAGTCCCTCCAACGTTTTCCTCTATCCAAGGACGACTGGATCGACGCCGGTGTTGACCCGCTGACATTCAAGCCAGAAGCTACAAACACGTACAAAGATGCGCTTTGCGAGGCTGCGGACGCTAAAATCAACCGCACTTATGAGATATTCAGAGAAAGGCTCGACCACGGAGAAGTCGAGATATTCCCATGTGAGATTGGCGAAGAGACTGGAACTACCGAGTTGTCGAATCCTTCAGTCACCTATTACAAGGCGCATGAGCTGGCCAAGACGATGGCAAAGCCGTTTGCGGACGAAAAGATAGAGATTGTGGAGAAGAGCGAAGATGACGTTGAGACAAAAGTCATGGCCATTATGGCACAGAGAATGGACGAATACATGAGAATTGTGGAAGACTGCAATCTGAAGTTCAAAGACCTATCCGAGAGGCAACGAGCGATTGAGGAAAAGATTCAAGCAATGGTAGCCGGGATTATCCATTGCGAACGGGATCGTGATCAAGAGTTTGAGGAGATGACAAACAAGTATCGAGCGAAGATCGATGACTTTGGCGACGAGTTACAGAAACTTTTCAATGATGCCGAGCAGGAAGAGAGCGAGAAGATGAGCAAAATTTCTGTATCTCCACAGAAGGTGTTCGAGGATGAAAGTTCCCTACCAGAGAACTAAGTGAGTAGCTTTTGTCTGTTAGCTGGTTGAAGATAGCTTCCTTTGAGAGGGTACCATTGCATGACATGAATATTTCTGATCGACATTCATGTTAGAATGGCTCATTTTGCTTCACATGAGGTACTCTGGGGCATCAATATTGAGGGTTGAAGCTGGGATTTACTTAGTCGTACCCAGCCTTGCTATAATACAAAATAATCCTCATTTGAAAGTTGCATACTTCAGCCATTCCCGAAATGGTTAAGTGACCGCTCATGGCTGGAAATTTTGCCTTCAAGTTTGGGATTCATACGTACGACATCAACAACAATTTCCAGCAGCAAAACGCCAATTTGGGATTCTCTTAAGATATTTGGAACCGTGGAATCTAAATTTTGCAGGGAGTCACGTTAATTATCATGTGCTAGGCGAAACCGGAGGCTTGAGCTTCAATTGCTCCAACATTTCACTCTAGTTGTTTGAGGAACGCGAGCAAAGCATCGAGATATGATCAAGTCGACCACTATACACAGGCGCTGTATCTCACGGAGCGTTTGTAACGATGTGAATCACTGGAGAAGACGAATTTTGAACACAATCGCAGCACGGTCAGCTTCTTCATGGACTAAAGCCAAAGCTCGGCCATCTGCGACCTCAACCTCTTATTCATTGCGAACGTCAAATATCAAAGCTCTCACCTCCTATCATCAACAGTGTCTTTCAATAGTTCTACGGTCATCATCTACAGTCGCTCGCTCAACAAGTGCCTCCAATGAGCCATCATTGGAACCTTACACACCGCCAACAACAGGCCTTCTGTCAATTCTACCTCGACCGTGGGTTCCATACGCCGAGCTCATCCGCCTCGACAAGCCGACAGGAACTTACTACCTCTTTTTCCCATGTCTCTTCAGCGCGCTTTTCGCAGCGCCTCTAGCGACACCTATGGCGCCACCGCTCACCGTTCTGGGATACAGCGCGCTTTTCGGCGTCGGCGCGCTGGTAATGCGTGGTGCTGGATGTACTATCAACGATCTCTGGGACCGCAACTTGGATCCGCACGTTGAACGGACGCGTCTACGGCCCATCGCCCGTGGTGCTGTCAAGCCGTCGCAGGCGCTTGTGTTTACCGCTGGTCAATTGTGTGTAGGTCTTGCGGTGCTACTGAGCTTCCCGCCTCAGTGTTTTTATTACGGTGCGCCCTCTCTTCTCCTAGTCGCCACCTATCCACTCGCCAAGAGGGTGACGTACTATCCGCAATTCGTACTTGGCCTTGCCTTCTCATGGGGTGCTTGGATGGGATTTCCGGCGCTTGGCATCAATCTGTTAGATCCGATTAACCAAAGTATGCTCGTGGGTGCCGGTTTGTTGTACTCGAGTTGTATATTTTGGACCATGCTGTACGACATGATATATGCGTATATGGACATCAGAGATGACGTCAAGGTTGGAATCAAAAGCATCGCTTTGGCTCATCAGACAAACACAAAGGCGTTTCTGTCAATGTTAGGAGCCGTACAAGTTGGACTCCTGGCCTCTGCCGGTGCCGCTGTAGGTGCTGGACCCATATTCTACATTGGAAGCTGCGGGAGTGCCATTGCAACGCTAGGATCAATGATTTGGAAAGTAAATTTGAAAGATGTCAAGGATTGCTGGTGGTGGTTTCGCAACGGCTGTTGGCTCACTGGTGGAGGAATTTCTTTGGGTTTGCTGGCAGAATATTTGGCGTGGTATCTCGGTCTGTACGATGAAGAGAGGGAGCCAAAGGTTATTGAAGGTTGAAGATGACAGTTTCTGTATTATGCCACTTGAATCATGGCGGGATATCGCATGGGAACTCCTAAGTGTACTCGACTCAACCAAACGTAAACTGTACAATACGACTCAGAGCGGTCTTCTAGACTGCTAATATCGAACTCCAATAACACCGATATATCTTCCAATCCGCGCAAATTGACAGATAACCACTCATGACAAGACAGCCGCCAGGATTACGATGGTCAAAATAACGGCTAGGATCAGCAGCAGACAACACATCTTATTCCGAGCATTCCTCTGATGCCTTGCGGCAGTTCGCAATTCTTGATCTGCGCCCCTGGTATCATCCCTCACACCCTGCACATTTTCTGAGATGATGTCGAGTTGCTCGCCTTGTTCATGTACCATATGCGCTACATCACGGAAAAGCTCGTTCAATTCGCCAACGGATTGTTCGATATTTCGGATTTCGGACTCGCGTTCAATGATGAGTGATTCTTGAAAGTCAACTTCGGACTGTGGTGCGAGTCGCAGCTCTTCTTGTTGTAGCTGCTGTTGACCACCAGCACCAGCCTCGCCACCATGCTGTTGCGATTCGTCTAACGCTGCCCGGGACGCTGCGGCTGATGCTCGCTCTTTTTCTAGTGCAAGTCGTTGCAAGTCTTGGAACTCTTTCAGAGAGGCTTGAAATTCGCGGTTCAGTTTGCCTTGAGTGAATCGCTGGCTTGGACCGACGTCTGGCCAGCTGATAACTCGCTTTAGACCTTCTCCGGCGTCCTTGAAGCCATTGGCACCTTCTTCAATCAGGTCCCGGACCCGTTCGCGGACACGCTCTGTTTCTCGCTTTGTACCCAAAAGACCAACTTGGCTTGACAGTCTCGAAACGTTGCTGGTTAGGCTGAAGAGCTTGTCTGACAGTTCCTGCGTGAAGCTGTCGAACTCCGGGTCGTCGGCATATGCCGGATCGTCCTCACGACGCCATGAGGTGGGCTGCGACTCTAATGCGGAAGATCTATCGAAGGACATGGCTAGCGGATCGTACTGTTATGAAGAGGAAGAGCTCAGAGGACGGAGACGGAGAGTTGGAGTTTGATTAAAGTCGGTGCCTGCGCTTGACGTCGGAGGTTAATTCAGGGCGGCGAAACCCGGCAGAAACTGTAGCATAGGAAGGAAGTGATGCTAGTAAACACCAATTCACTCGAACAAACAATTCACTTTACACGTCAAATCTTCAATATTGAGGCATTTGAAAGCAAGAATGGTTGACTGACAAAGTTTTCACAAACTTCGACCACTGAAGAATTCGTCCTTACATCTTATCATGGCTTCAACGACTCCGGCGACGGCGCCAACCAAACTCGCCAGAGCGCGCCAATATCGCGACTTTCTGACACCGGCATTACATCGTAGTTTCACGAGAGCCTTTCTGCAGGGTATTGGCGTCTGTTATGTGGAGTCGATCCTGCTCGGCAACTGGAGAGATCCAGTATGGTCATGGTTTCCTCTAGGCTTTGCAGGAATTCGCACACTGCTGCTTTGTATTCCAATGCTTGCCGTATTCTTTATCAGAGTTGCAAATAATCATGGTAAGACATATGATTTCCGGAATTCGAATCTTAAAACGTACTGATAAAAGTCTAGTCGGCACCAGAACAACGTTATCACCTTTTCAGTCCTTCCTTCAATCCATATCCTTCAACATCATGTGGCTTGGTCTCTACTTCTTCTCCGCGTGGCTCTTCAGCGAGATTAGCATCTGGTCTGCGCCGGATGACGCAAAACTTGGTTGGGTGTTACATGGTATAGCCGCTGACAAGGATAAACTCAACGAACGAGCAATATTCTTTCGCTTTATCTTCATGATACTCGCGACAGTTCAGGCAGTCTGGCATATCTATGACGACTGTGACAAAATTCTACTTCCAGTACATAAAGTAACAACGGGAGAGAAAGAGGAAGTTAGTTCAATCGAGTCACCGCGCAGTCAGATCCGACGTCGTGCGCCAGAGATGTGTGTGTCTTCGGCAAGCAAAGCTGGAATTAGCTTTGGAGTTGGAATAACGATTTATATTGTATTCCTCCGCCACGTACTCTGGGATTTCACATTTGGATGGACTCGCTACGTCTTTACCCTACGGCAGTTCAGTTATCCAACTGGTCTACATCCATTCATAGACATGATCCTTCGGATTTTGTTTTCAACATTTCTTCTCTCTCTCCTTTGGGATTTCTCCAATGCGGTGTTCTCAGCGTATATTGCTCAGGAGCCGTTGAAGAAAGGTCAACCAATTACCGCAGACAGTAAGGATCCGAATGGAAGTTTAATTCGTGGACTGGATCATCGATTGAAGAGCGCCAAGTCGTTTGCGTTCTGGGAACTTTGGATCATCGCTAGCAGGTTTCAGGATAGAAGAAAGACGATATACAGTGATATCGATCGGCAACCTAGCACATGGACTCAAATATCCACGCTGTGCTTGCGAGAAATCCAAGGAATATCTGACCGTGTCGCAGCCACCAACGACGCGCCGTCACCATCGAAACCTCCAGAAGTCACGCCAGTCGAGTCGGATCCAGTACCTGTCAAACAGCCAGTGGTACAACCACTCAAGTCTGATCCTATTACTGCCCAAACTCCGCCTCCAAAAACACGATCTGAACGCGTAGGCAGATTAGTGGGCTCCTTCGCCAAACAACATGGCTTCTCACCTTCTCCTCCACGACCATTCCAGGAAGCTCAGAAGGCTATCGGCCTTGTAGAGCGCACACTCTTACCAGCGGCTCGTGTACAGGATATTCATGATATGCCAGAGACCATACGGACGAGAACAAGCGGACTAGTGACGGGTTTCGTGAAGAACAGGTTCCTGGGTTGGCCGTTTCGACAAACATTTGCCAGGAAGGCTGTGGCTGTGATCTGTGGTGCTCCTGCTGCAAGGACCAGCATCGTGGTCGATGCTACCCGCTCGCTGGCTCGATTATGTGTTGAGAGTTTGAGGGAGGATCCGTACGGTAATGTGGCCAAAGATATCAAGGGTATTGTAGCGGCCATGGTAACTGCACTCAAGGACGCACAAGGCTTCTTGGTGAAAAGTAAGCCGCATTGGAGTGACCTGTACTTTACTGAAAGTGAGAGGACGAATGTCGAAGAGGCGAATGAAGTGATTGACGCCTTGAAGGGCGGCCTGCAGGAGATTCTGGGAGCTTTTGCGGAGTATGCCAGCGGTGTGGGTTTGAGTCAGAAAGAGCTGACCGAGGCTAAGACTTTGGTGTCAGGAAAAGAAATGAAGGAGAAACGCGGCTGACCGAAGGCAAAATAGAAGGTATTTTACTGACAGTTCTACTTTGTATACCCTCAAGTAACGAGTTAAGTTCAGCGTCACCAAAAGAATGTCTTGTTATGCATCTTGAATTGACATTACACGTTGTAAAGAGTGAGAAAAATCGAACGTGGACTACTCGCCATGGTATGGACAATGGGTTATCTTGGAATTCAAAGATTCGAGTCAATTCAAACGCCAAACGGAATGCAGTACGCTTGAACTAAACCAACTAGCTAAGGACAATCGAAGCAACATTATATCAAAGCGCTCTTCCTTCTGGATCCAGTTGGCACTTTGCTGCTGCGTTGCGTTACGATCTGCAATTGCTTAGTGCCAGCTGCTCCAATACTGTTTTTCTGTTCCAGCATCTCAGTTATGCCTTTCACCACATTGTCGGTTCCTTTGCCTAACGCTGTTACTCTTGCCATCGATTTATCGTCCAAAGGGCTAACAGGAAGTGAAAGAGCTTCTCTGATATCACCGGAAGTTCTAGAACTCTTCTTGACACTCTCTTCCTGCGAAATGAATCTAGAGTTAGGCAGAGCTATCTGGTCTTTACCACCACCTTTATCATCGGGTCCAACAGCATCGAGTAATGTGCTTGACGGTCGACGCATCTTACTGACGAGGTTTGGCTCTGCATAGTTGACTGTAGGCCGAGTACGTCTGACTCGAGTAGGCACAAGAGCAGAGGCGCCATCCATGCTTGAATTGGTTGTTGGCGGAGGGGTGTCCTTAAGGAGGTGCTTTTTCTCTGATACAGCGATTGGTGAACTGTTAATTGACTTCGTTGCTAAGACTTGACGCGGCCGAATCAAGGGACTCTGAGTGTCAACTACTAGAGTTCTTGGAGGAGAGTACAATTGTTTTGCTTCTGACGCTTGTGATGGTTCCGTAGGATTCGTCGATTTCTTTGAACCTACACTGTCCTCTTCCAAAGGGCTGATCTTTCGCTTGGAACCAGCGCGAATTGGATTCGCCAACTTTCGTGTCTTTTGTATGTCAAGGTCTTCGTTGTTTTTGACCAGCGCTGCAGATTTCCGTGACTTGACAGGTTCTTGTTCCTGTTCGTCATTCGGCGGCGATTGAAAAACAGGAATTCTCTTAATATCAAGTTTTTGGCCGCTGTCTCTTCTCCTTCTCCTAGTCTCCAAATTCACTGCGCCGGCTTCGGGAATGTGACTGTTCGATTCTCCTTCGTCGCCAACAAGTTCTTCTGGGTCCAAGCTGGTCACTGGCGGAGTGCCAGGCGAATCGCTATGTCTTGGATATGCTTTGTCTTCTCGTATTGTAGGTAGCTTCGAAGGATCGTCTTGAACAGCAACGCGAGCTCTCTGCTCCCTCTTCCACTCTCTAGCGGGTGTTTGTGGATCATCCACAGGTGGTGGCTCTTGAAGCATGTCCAACTCGACCAACACTTCCTGCAACGTATCCAATTTTTGCCGCAATGAGTCGCTGACTTTGCGCACCCTCTCTTGCGACGGCTTCTTTCTCAGTTCCAGTCTGAGCTTCATGACATCTTCGCGTAGAACCAAGTTCTGTGCTCTCAATCGGGCGACTTCATCGTTTAGCCCTCTGATAGTCAAACTCTTGATCTTGTTGTCTTCGACTAGCTGTCTGTTCTTGCGCATAAGCTCGCGCATCCACTCTCGGTCCTTTGCATGTTTTCGAGCGTCTTCCCTCTTCGCATCTTCAACGCTGTCAGACGGCGCCGCCTCCTCATTCAACCTCGCCATGGCGGTTGAAATGAATGATGAACTGATCCAAATTAATATAATCGACGCAAAATGGTTTTAGGAGCGCAATTGGTTTGACTGTGGCGGCGTTGCTCGGCTGGCTCGGGTGTAAACAATACCCGGCATAAACAGAAGCTGAACCTGGGATTTTTGATGACTAAGCGACCAACGCCTCTGCCAGACCAATCATATGTTACGTCGCGTTCTTCAGCTTTTGTTCGACGCGTCGTGCATGCCGATGGAATTTAATACACTTTTGCACCATTCAGAAACACTTCAAGACATCCCAAGGATCGCCTCCTACTCTCAATCATATTTTTCACGTACTTTTGTAATTGGTTGAATCGCGGTCTCACAGTATGTCCTACGGTGGTCGCCCTCTTCCGTCGCACCTGCGACATCCATCGACATCTGGAAACCAGGCTTCCACAGGTCAATCACCGCTCTTACTAGCGCGAATCAACGAGAAGAAGGCGGAGTTGGCGAGTTTGAAAGAGCTGCAGGCTCTAAGTGCAGGATTGGCCGATCAAATGCAGCAACTCGAACAAAAGTTGGCGACTCTCACGGATGGAACTGAAGGTACGCATGTAGCTTTCGTAGGAGCAGAGCTAAGACTAATGATTAGTAGCTGTTGCAACTGTCCTAAGCAACTGGCATAACGTGTTAAGAGCTATTACTATGGCGAGTGCTAAGTTACCGAAGCCGAAAGATGGAGAAGTAGAAGCCGATCACCCATTACCACAAACGCTTGTTCGAATACCCACAGCACAGCAGCCGATACTATCTCCTCAGGTAACTTCTGGTACAGAGACAGAAGAGTAAAGAGAGTGCTCGAAAGTACACCTGGAACATATCGTAGAACATATCATGGAACCGTTTTGAGAGCGACATCTAGGCGACACAGGAATGAGATCTTCCATGCGATGAGTGTATCAGCAGTCAGCTAGTGGCCTTACTTACATCGTATGAATGGCTTCATACCTCTCATGAATAGAAGGAGAGACAGCGATGGTAAAGACGATGGATAGTGTGATCTGTTGGTCGTTGAAAGCATATACCAACCTTTACGACTGATGCGGAGACGAAAATGGACAGAGATAGTAGGAGTTGGAGACCATTTATTCATCAAACTTAGTATAGAAATCGGCCGTCGGGAAAGGGAGACGTATGACTGTCTAAAAATGATTTGATTTATGTATCTACGCAGAGCATCATCTGCCTGGGACTATGCAAAGCTAAGCTTGGTTCTCATTACTAAACGCCTACGCTGAATGCATTCTCATGGTATCTTCTATCAAATGCAATATGAGCCAACTTTCCTTTTGTCAGCTCATCTCGACTGCTATCGCTCTTGAGTCTGATTCGCACTTGCCGGTGTATGTTTCGGCATTCTCTCGTATGCATTCGGACTGGCCTTTCTTCTAGTTTTGCCTTTTCCCTTGGCTTTTCCACTACGGTCTCCTGCTCCACTCTTCTCGCCATGATCATGATTATGGTCGTGGTCATGGTCATGACTGTGTTTTCTGTGCGCTCTACTCCGACGAGCTCCTCTTCCAATTCCAACTGGTTGTTTCCGATCATTGTTGTCACCACCGTCGGATTCGTCAGATGAGGATGAGGATGAAGAGTCGTCTGAGTCGGAGGATTCGTCGACGTTGTGTGGACCGTGGTAGATGCAACACACCTTGGAACTCTTCTTGCCCATGCCTTCGTTATCCACAACATCTTCTGCCCACTGGATATGTCGGTCTTCTGCCGGTTCTGCTCGGAGAATAAGTCGCGCGGTCGGTGGCAGGTGTATAGGGATCGTTTGTTGTTGAGTGACGGTCGCAGATGAAGTTGTTGCAATCTGACCTGCCATGGCTAGCACGGACATCTTGAAGAGTGGTACTTCGAACGATTGATAGCTGAAAGGATAGGTAAACGTGTTTAGGAGAAGAAAGTCCTATTGTTCAGGTGGTTGGCGTTGGTGATGTAGTTGGAAAGAGAAAAGTTGCCCCACGCCGTCACATGTTGAATGGGCTGATATTGAATACCGTACGACAACTCTACGATATGGTACTTGAACGACGTCACGCCAAAACAGAGACTGAGTACCTACACGAGACACTTCTGAGGTTCTTAATGAAAAAGCAGTTGGACATTATATTTTTGAAAGCCTTGCAAGATTCATTGCACGTCTATGATATTTCCTAATTGCTTCGGAAGACCTCCGCGAAAAACACTTTCCAAAGCATCGTAAGTCGTGATACGATCCTGCTCGCCTTCAAATTATGTGAACCGATGCAGAATGAATACCAGAAATCCTCAAAACTACGCATCGTTCGCCAATATGCTAAAGTCTTGCTTAGGTCGCAGCAGGACCGAAAGGAAAACAGGCTGCTGGAAGTGTGGTGGCAATACCCTAATCAGTTTGTTAGCATTATGCTGAGTTTGATGCTGAAGTAAAGAGTAGAATACGTACAGCTATTTGGCTACTGAATATTGGATTTCCTGGGTCATCTACGTTTTCAAGATCACCAGACAAGGCTACACCTAGAACCGTATCCAATTCAATACCGTCCGGTCTCTTCTCTGGGTCACCTTTGCAAGCTCCTGAAGCAGCTGTATTTGGATGTTAGTATACTGTCCAAATGACTACAGTTACGGCTCATCGCCAGTTGGCGTGCTTAGACTAACATGTTTTGGCGAGTAACTGTGCACGAGCATATGGTTGTAGCATGACTCCAACTTCAAAGCCATTGTCTACGAAGATTATAAGTCCTTGTATCAAAAAAGAGCTCTAACAACATACCAAGTGCTTCAAGAGATAGCTGTGTCGATATCTGAAGAAACACGTCTACTGACCCTCTTATATCCGCACTGATGGACAACGGTACATGGTCGATGATCGGATCCCATCCACTCGCCTGGAAGGAGGGTGACGTTAAGCCGATTTCTAAATCTGCGGAGTCGGACAGATAAACTTTCACACCTCCAGAAAGCGTCGTTTCTCCGACCAATGGTCCTATGGAAGCACCTGCATTAATAACGATCTCAGGTCCAAGGTCGAGGACACCACCAGGAATTGAGATGCCATCGATTGGAATCTTGCCAAGTAGTACCAACGGAGATGTTATCTTATCAGTTAAAGAGGCCGTAAAGTGTACAGATGGAGTGAAGTCGGCAGAAACTCCTTTGGGAGTGAGTGTGAGATCAACGCTGTCTGGAACGAAAAAGACCGTCTGGAAGTGGAAAACAAGATCGAATGATCCATAAGTGCCACAGTCTGGACACGAGACAGTTGCAGAGATATTATCAACTGGGATGGGAAAGTTCCATGAAATAGTAGGAAGGGTATGCTGAAAGTTCAAAGAAAATGATTGGGCAAAATCTCTTTGGGCGAAACGTGATGGTGGAGGATTTGGCGCACCACCCACCCATAATTCGGATGTATGAGCCACTTCTGACCATTTTGAAGCGATGGCAGCGAGATTTATTGTTCTCGTGGAGTTGTCGTAAGACGCTGAAGTTACGAGGAACGGTAAACGATATGTATTCCAGTGACATTGGCCAGTGCCGGCGACAAGAATGAAGCTTCGATTATCGTAATTCACCCAATTCCACTGTTTTTGGGCATAGGAGAAAGCACCACTATCCTTGAATGTCAAGGCGACCGAAGTATTTGTGCATTCAATGGAACTAAGCATCGTCCCAAATTTCTCCAGAGAAAGAATGTTTTCATCATCCCCGTACATGGAGATAGTGAAGTTTGCCATGGAAGCCGTAGAATTTGGCGAACCTGTAACCATAAGCTTTGAACTTGATCAGTTATATGCGAACACTTACGTCCCCAATGGTAGATTTCTTCATCCTGTAAATTTAGAGAGGACAGATCATCTCTTCGCAAGAATGAACCGGGTTGCGGAGGCAAGATGTCATGAAGGACTATTGCATTGGCGTGTTGGAGAAGAAAGAAGATAATCCAGTGAATGGAGATCAAAAATGAGAATTCCATTTCTTCATTCGTTATATTCACAAAGACTGGAGATGTTCCCGGTCTTAGGATAAAGTTCACATCCAGGCTACTTACTTATTCTTTTTCAATCATCATTCGCTATTATAAGGAATATTGTCACTAATGATAGCTTACTGGCTTCTATCGGGCCAAGGAGTTTCATTACACGGCTTGATAGAGGCGAATGGCAGCAAATCTCGTGTCAGTAGGTACATGTCGGACGTGCGAGATCATCTCAACGACCAGGTATATTAACAACAGGGCTACAACGACAGGGCTGTAGAGACAATTTTACCTGGACAGCCTTGTCCAATTTTAGAGTCATTATATAGAGCGAACTGAGAATACAGCCTCAACATCATCCGACACAAATTAAGAGAAAGGAGATAATACACCGATACAATCAATTTGAAAGTTAGATTGACTGACGGAATTGTTTAATCTAGCTGAACCACATACAGAATCCTGCGGAGAGAAAAATCTTCAAAGAGGAAAGACATCAGGCGCGACTGTGGCAGTGAATATCGCAATCTTGTGTTGGGTTCTTCGTATTGCTTTCAGCCTATGAGGCGTTCTTCAGACTTCAGAGTAACACTAGAAGTCGTATCTCCGTATCCTGTTACCAACCGCCCAACAGTGCCTACTGCGATGATATTGGTGGATGCGAAGCCGATCTAACGATGTATGACGAAAGAAAGAGCTATAGCTTAGCTTTCATTGGGTAAGGAGGGTATGGATGGATGTTTCGAGCCCTCAGGAACCTTGGAGGATTTGTTTCAGCGACATCGAGGCGTGCACAGCCCACCACCAACTCCTTGCAATATCTTGCAGCAAAACGGTTTGTAGGGTCACATCAATACGTGAAAGTGGCGCTGCTCTTCCAATGACTTGCAGAGAGGTATGGCGGAAATCAGCGATCATGTATAACTACCGGTACCGCGAAACTCTTTCAGAATTCACTAGGTTGTGTCAACCGAGGATCGGCACCATTAGGTAGCATTGTGAACCAACACCTTCGATCAAAGGTTCATTGGCTCACGTCTGTCAGGTTCTTCGACTATTCGGAGCCGGGAAATCCTACCTAATGGAGAGATTTGCGCCTTTTCCCTCATTCGGCTATAACTACTCGTAATATCGTCTTACTCAGCTATTCTTCGGTGGTATGATCCGCGGTCAGCTTATTATTCATTGACACATGAACGACAATTCTGACTTCAAATACATTTTCACGCTCTCATACCACAACTATCATAGTGCAGCGCCGCAGCATCTACTTCGACGTTGGAACTCGTCGCTGTATCACCAAAAGCTCACAATTTTCGGAAGACGTCATTCGAAGAAGCGTTCTTGATGGGAATCACGTTCTCACTGTTCTATCCTCCAGCACCGACATTTACAGAGCAAAACTTACCAAGTCAGAAAGGCAAAGTTTTCCTCGTGACTGGAGGCTACTCTGGAGTAGGCTATCAATTGACGTCGATACTCTACGGAGCTGGAGCAAAGGTATACCTCGCAGGTCGATCGAAGGAGAAAGCGATTGCAGCAATAGAAGAAATCAAATCATCACACCAGGAATCTTCAAACGTTGGAGATATAGTGTTTCTCCCTTTGGATCTTGCGGATCTGAGCACTGTCAAGTCTTCGGTCGAAGAATTTCAGCAAAAGGAGTCTCATCTCGATGTCCTTTGGAACAACGCGGCTGTTTCATATTACCCAAAAGATACCAAAACCGCACAAGGATATGAGCTCATGCTTGGAACCAACTGTCTCGGCCCATACCTCTTTACCGATCTATTGCTGCCGTCATTAAAGGCAGCAGCAAGCAAATCTTCACCTGGTCAAGTTCGTGTCGTATGGACGAGTTCTATCGTTGTTGATATGTCGGCTCCCAAGAATGGCATTGTATTATCCGAACTTACCTCTCCTCCGAGTGATCAGTCTCGTAACTACACGAATTCCAAGACAGGAAACTGGTTTCTCGCGAGTGAGCTTGGTGAGCGGGTCAAAGCCGATGGTATTCTTAGCATTACGCAGAATCCAGGAAACCTCAAAACCAATCTCTTACGAAATGCTGGGAATCTGCTGAATCTTCTTGTTTCACCTCTTCTGTACGATGCCAAATTCGGCGCTTATACGGAGCTCTACGCTGGTGTCTCACCCGACCTTACGATGGATGACAATGGTAGTTACATTTTGCCTTGGGGTAGAAAACATTCCAAGCCGCGACAGGACTTACTAGATGCGCTGAAGAGTGAGAACGACGGTGGATCTGGAATTGCTGCCAAGCTTTGGGAATGGTGTGAAAAGGAAACGGAGCAATTTAAATGATGAGTAGCTTAATTTCAACATTTCAGTCTAGATTATCCTTGCAAAGAGTTTTGGATGAGTTGAGGTCGCTTCCGTTTTCGATTTCTTAAGGCATGGTATGGAAAGAGTGCGATGTTCATTGCCGCTTACGGATGCAACATGTGAAAGACTTAACACAATGCGGATGGAGATCAAGCCTGAAACAGGTTCTGTTACCGGCCATTTGTGAAACGTGAAACGTCAGAAAATATCTTATAACTTCCTTTTATGAAGAAAATCATACGAAACCGTTGGTCCAACCGAGCTTCAGTACCACAAGCCTCGGCTAGTGGCAATCTTTGAGGGAAAAAAGTCAACCACGAACCACTTCACAGTCCAATAGGATGAAATTGTGACTACAGTATACCAAATAACAACGTGTCAATGTCCGAATTCACGGACTTGAGCTCGGCATCCTTAATCTAGGAGGGTATATAGCCATGTGAGGGTTATAATCGTTGAAGGCAATGTCTGACGACTGGTAATGTATATAAAGAAGCGAATCACATTAAATCTACTTGAAATATCCCTTCCAGCACACGCTACTTCCAGTAGAACAAAATTCTTCAGACACAAGATACATCTAATCTATTCCGAAGCCATGGAAAAAGTCAACACGCATCTTGGCGCCATCGAAAGAAAGCTCGGCAAAGCCAACAAAATTGCGGAAAAAAGAGAGAAGTTGTCATTAAAGGATGCCATCAAACTAGGCCGAAAGAGTAATTCCATTGTGTCTACAGTCAAGAAAACGATCAAGGATCTAGAAGTATATGAATAGCCTCTCAACTGTAGATCCATCAAGTTCGTTGACGAACTAGACAGGCCACCAATCTAACCCACGACCAACATAAGGAGATCCTCGCTCAGATGACTCAAATTGTTGATATGACTGAGAAGCAACTTGATCTCTTGGTTCAACTCAAACCACATTTGGAGAAGTTGCATGTCGGAGGTATGTGTGACCGTGATTTTAAGCGTAAAACTCTCTAATTATGAGCAGGTCTTGTTAAGAAGACTATGAACAAAAGTGATGCAGTAAGCAAAGATTTGGAGAAATTGATGCTTGAGAAGTCACCGGAAGATCTCAAGTCTCAAGCCAAAGAATTAGGAACGCGTAGAGAGGTAGCGTTTGATAAGGCTACGGCTGCTTTTGCTAACTCTGTTGGTGGTGAGGATGAGGCTGAAGGAGAAGATGATTCCGATTGATTTTGCAATCAGTACAAACTGCAAGGAGGAGTATTTTCTCCTTCTCTTTGTGCATACCGAGCGATCAATGAATATCAATTGTCCTTAAGATATCGATTTCTTAGGCTATTCTTTGAAGTGATCTAATCATTGTTCCACGCCCTTTAACCTCGCTATGGGAAACTAAATTATGAAGATTAGTAGTACCGGAATTCCACCTCTGGATAGGAAAATAGCAGTCAGAGCGATCTATGTGGGGTACATCGGCATTTGATGTATGTCGAGTAGCTTCCTCACATGGTCAGATCCCAGTCGGAGTTATAAACCCGAAGAGATTATAATGACTATTTCTAGCTACTTGAATCTCTTCTCATTAGATTTGTTGTTGAAAACATGGTAACAACAACTCCACCAATTCGTTACTAGGATTCAGAATATCAGAAAGCTCATAACGACCTCTTCCTGGGTCGTTCAGATCAGGAACTTCAACATGTCCTTCCTCTAGGAGTTAGTGAAGAGGATTTTGGCCAAGCAATCAACGAGTTTATTCTCGCTCTGGGAAAGGAGAATGTTTTCACAGGAACTGCATTGAGTGACTATGTGGACCCATATGAAGTCCTCGAGGTCAAAGATGGTCGGAAGGTACCTAGTGCTGCAGTTACTCCTTTGACTCTCAAACATCTCCAAGAGGTACTACGTGTTGCCAACAAGTTTGAGATTCCGGTTTGGACCTTTTCTCGTGGAAAGAATTTGGGGTATGGTGGACCTGCTCCACGACTCTCTGGCTCAATAGCCTTAGATCTCCACCGCATGAACAAGATTCTTGAAGTCAACGAAAAGTTTGCATATGCAGTAGTCGAACCTGGAGTTACCTTCACAGACTTGTATACGTACTGTATGACAAACAAGCTGCGAGTTTGGCCGAGTGTTGCCTCGTTGGGATGGGGAAGTATTCTTGGAAATGTAAAGATATCAATGAAACGAACTTTTGACTACAGCTGACAAATATTCTAGATACTGGACCGTGGAACTGGCTTTACACCAACCGTTTCACATTTCGAGCATATAGCGGGCTTGGAAGTTGTACTCGCAGACGGTGATATTGTATGAACAGGCCAATTTGCCAAGTTAGACTCTCCATCAGCGTATCTCAGCAAATTTAGTTTCGGTCCATCAATTGAAGGATTGTTCTTGCAGAGTAACCTTGCTATTGTTACCAAGATGGGTATAGCTCTGACACCACAACCTCAGGCCTTTATGTCTTGTTCTTTTGACATGCCAGAACCAGAAGATATCGGAGAAATTGTTGAAGTCTTTGGTACAATGCGTCGAAACCCAACTCTTACTAACAATGGTCTACGTATTCAACATTGTTGAATGGTTAGCTATCTACGGAACTCATTTGGACTATTGGGAGAAACATGACGAACCGATTCCATCCTGGAGACTTAAAGAGGTGCAGAAAGAGTTAGATACTGGATTCTGGACAGTGAGATTCAGCCTGTATGGCCCTGAAAAAGTCATTCAAGCTCACTACGATGAAGTGAAGAAAGTCATTGGGAAACAACTACCAAATGGTCGTCTAAGGAGAACGCTTTTCTCTGCAGGAGATGGAGAAACTCTCAATCCTACTTCTGTTCCACTGCCATATGGAGGGATGTTCGTAAGGGTTCCTAGCCTCTGGAGTTTGCCTTTGGTTAGATACACCCTTCTAAAGGATGGTTCTGGAGTAGGAGCTTATTCTGCGTATTCTGCAACTGTTCCTCTTGATGGTAAGATTATGTCTGACTGGGTAGTTGTAGCGAAAGAGATCTATGAATCCGAAGGTTTCGATGCCATGTGTGATTTCTTCATGCATGAAAAGCATGCGGTCTTCGTTTGCATGTTGATCTTTGATAAGACAAATCCGCAACAATGTGCAGTGATTGACAGAATATTTCATAAGTTGTTTGAAGAAGGTAAAAAGAGAGGATTCAGTAAATAACGTGCACATGTGGACCATATGGGTAAGTGACTTATATCATAGTGTCTAGTTGATTTCAAAGGAGTTTACATTGGTATCAGACCAGAATGACTTTAATAACTTTGCATATCGACGCTTTTTTGAGAGACTGAAGGTAAGAGAGCTTCTCTGGGGAAAAGTTTATCTTCTGATTGAGTTTGTAGGACGCTCTTGATCCAAATGGCATTCTTTCACCAGGTAAGCAAGGAATCTGGTCAGAAAAGTATCGTCATTTCCGAAACGAAGGTTCGTATGGAAGAATGGAGAATGGAACTTCATAGTCGTAGTATAGCAGTGAATCAATTCCTCAGATTGAAGTCTTTGAAATCGTAAACTATACTTGGCACTGGTTTTGAGCTCTAGTTTCCCTATGAAGTATCAAGATTCGTGGGTGTCTTTCTGAAAAAGAGCTCCGCGAAAGGGGTATAGCTTGATTGTTGCACAAATAGCCGTAATTCCCGGAGTCCAGTGGGCCCAAATTCAAATCATATGCTTCGTATCGCAGTCTCTATGCTTGCAAAACGTAACAACGTACTTCTCTACCTTCAGTGTTTATATTGTACAATAACTAATCGGTGATAAGCGAGTCTTATACAAATGGCCACTGACTGGCAGAGTATCGCAACTGCTACCCAGCAGTCGATTCTCGACTCCATCCCAAGCAAATGGCGACTATCTCAAAAGGACAAGAATCCATCCGTGAAGGATAAGAGATCAATTCCCAAAACTTGTGGAATATTGACTACAAAGCAGTTGCAAATCACAGAAACAACAGCAACATTGCTCTTGGATCAACTACGGACGCGTGCTATATCATCAGTTGAGGTTACAGAAGCTTTTTGCGCCCGTGCAGCCATTGCCCATCAGTTGGTATGTCTGTAGTAATTCATACGTTTTGAATATACAATCGATTTCCAATATGGTATTGGACATATTATTAAATATCTTTTCGCATCTAGGTGAATTGTCTTGCTCTTTTCTTTCCGGAAGAGGCTTTGCAGCAAGCTAGAGAACTCGATATGGTATTAGAAAGAACGGGAAAACCAGTAGGTCCATTACACGGTTTGCCAATTCCCGTCAAGGTAAGATGTTACTTTATTTATAGTTCGGAAATGAATACATGTGACTGTATCAGGATACGTACTGGATGAAAGACCAAAGAACGACAATGGGTTATATGGCATGGAAAGACAATGTCGCTACTGAAGACTCTACAATGGTTAAGATCTTAAGAGACTCCGGAGGTGAGTAATGTTTGATATAATAGAGATGTTTAACTGGTTTCGTAAAGTCATTCACACATATTCTGTTCTTGCTACATAATCGTTCAACGAAGTACTAATGTCAATTTAGCCGTATTCTACGCTCGTACAACGATGCCACAGACTGGTATGCTTCTTGAGACATGGTCAAATCTCTTCGGGCGCACTTTGAATCCTCGAAATACGGAATTTGGTTCTGGTGGTTCCTCTGGTGGTGATGCTGCTCTGTTAGCTATGCATGGTGGTTCTGTTACACCTTCTTCGGATATAGGTGGCAGTATTCGTGCACCGGCAGCATTCAATGGACTGTACGGTATAAGACCAACTGCTGATCGTGTACCGAAAAATGGTATGGTTACGGCTGCTCCTGGAAATCTGTCAATTAAAGTATCATGTGGACCGAATTGTCATTCGATCAGCGACCTCAAGATGATGACGAAGATCATTCTGAATCATGAAACCATTCCATTCGAACCAACAGCAGTATTTGCACCTTGGAGAGGTGATTTCGAAATTAGGAAAGGAAAGAAGCTTGCAATAGGAATGCTCTTGACTGATGGAGTCGTAGATCCACACCCACCAATCAGGAGAGCATTGTTGGAAACGGGAGAAAAGCTGAGAAATGCAGGTCATGAAGGTTTGAGTAGATCAAACTTCGATATTCTTCATCCGTATTGACAATATTGCATAGTCTTCGAGTTTAAGCCAGAATTTGATTTCTGGAAGGCCGCATTGTGTACCGTAAGTAAGCCATAAGAATCTTCGATTTCATAATACATCAGGAATTAACTTAACATCATTATGTCTTAGTGGAAGCTTTATTTCCAGACCGGTGCTAAGGAACACATTTCGTTACTACAGCAAGCCGGAGAACCAGCTCATCCAACCTTTCTATCGTACCTCGAGGTTTTCAACATCAAAGAACTCACAGTACCCGAACTATTCAAAGTGAGCTTAATAATAGTATTATTCGACATTTAATCTAACAATTCTAGGCCAATGTAACGCAAGCTAGCTTCAAGCTTCAATTTCTGTCGCTATGGAATGCCACCGTCTCTTTGACAGGACTAGGTAGTCCTATGGATGTTCTCATCTGCCCAGCTGGACCTTCTGCAGGAATTCCTCATGATTTTCGTATCTGGTGGGGATATTTCAGTATTTTTAACTTGCTAGACTATCCGTCTATTATTTTACCCATCAAGAATCTGAAGATCGACTCCGAAAAGGATCCTAAGGATTTGGAATATCAACCAAGGGATAATCCTTTTGATCGAGATAATTGGGAGATATGTAAGTAAATTTTAACGTGACTTGGATATGTTCGAGAGATTTTTCTATACTGATTAAGGTTGAATAGACGATCCAGAGACGTGGGAAAATCAACCTGTGTGCTTGCAAGTTGTTGCACAACCTTATCGCGATGAGGAATTGATCGGAATTACGGAGCTTATAGACAAGATTTGTAATAGTACCTGAAAGTCTTGGTTGGCTGTGTAGAGAATTAGATACAATAGGATCGTTGTATCTTCCTGCCGCCGTAAAGCCGAAACAGAATTGCTTTGAATTTGTGACAATGATTACATCTATAGTATTTTTTTTTTATCGAAAGAAGAACTCATTAAGCCATTTCAATTGTTGTATAATCATCTTGGGACAAGAATTGAAGACAATTTTTGAGCGCGATGCGGAAGTATATTTGAATGACGGAAAGCTTTGCTGTGGTTTTGGTGCAGTACATGTAAGTAGACTGAGCGTACAAATTACTCAGAGACATTGAAATTAGCGAAGAGCTTCGGATATTAAACAGCTTACTCCGTACCTGGCGTAGATTTGTCATGGATTGCCATTTTATTCCAAAGGCCTATGCCCCTCAGCTCCGACTCCGGGTGCGATAAGGTAACATCCATGTTGCTAGAGCTAATTATGTGGGAACCATTCGTTGATTTTCAGTAGAGTAATCGTATTTCGTCAATGCAGGTAAGGTAGTTAATCGTTCTAACCTGACAAGCTTCCTGTATCACCGTGAAGAACACATACTCAGGTGTTGCATGCGGAGGAAAGAATATCAAAGAAAATTCATCAGACGTTTCGACCAGCTAGCAGATCGTTAATACTCCCCCAATGTCTCATCAATCGGCACCCTTCAAAGCTGTACAAACGCTGGATCCAAGTGGGCTTTTCCACAGTCGACCGACATTCTCCCACGTTTCTACATCGACCGGTCCTTGTCGAATTATTACGACAGCAGGTCAGGTAGGAGCGGATCGAAATGGAGTCGTTCCAAAGTCTGTTGATGCTCAAATTGAGCTCGCTTTTACGAATCTTCGTCGCTGTCTTGAAGCAGCAGGAGCATCAATCAAAGATGTTCTCAAGCTTACGTACTATATTGTCAACTATGATCCAAAGGATCGTCGACACTTCAAGCCGCTTCTCAGATTTCTTGATGGCCATCGACCCGCTACAACATTGATTGCTGTTCCTGCACTCGCAAGGCCCGAGTTCTTGTTTGAAATCGAAGCTATAGCAGCAGTTCGAGAAGAGCCATTAACTCAGTGTGATGTTGTTGTTGTCGGAGCAGGACTTAGTGGACTTCAAGCAGCTATTGATGTCCAAAAGGTTGGATTATCATGTGTGGTGCTCGAGGCACGTGATCGTGTTGGTGGTAAAACATGGTCCATCGATGCCTTGGGAAAGGGTGCTGGAGTTGATACTGGAGCTGCGTGGATCAATGATACTAATCAGTCAAAGATATATGCTTTGGCTAAGAAATTCGGATTGCAAACAGTCATTCAGAATACCAAAGGGTCAGTAATTCAAGAAGACTTTGATGGATCTACCAGTCTATATCCATATGGTGGTGTTCCACAGGTACGTGCTTCTTTGGTAGAGCTATATGAATGTTTCTAACGAACTGTAGAAAGTAACTGAGAAAGGTGGTTCTGAAGATATTCTCAGAATTCGAACAATGATCGAAGATGTATGCCAACAGGTTGATATTTTTGACACAGCAGAATCTGGAAAAGAATTCGACACATACAACATGGAAGAATTTCTTAAATCTCGTGGAGCAGGTCCTTCAGCTATAGCTACCGTTGGAATTGCGACAAGATTGATGCTGGGTAAGTCTATCGTACTCTATGGAGTGCTTGGTATTCTAATGATATCTTAACGCTAGTTAGGTCTTGAACTTTCGGAAGTTGGGGCACTATTCTTCTTCAACTACTGTAAGAGTGGTGGAGGATACTTGCAAACGAGATCAGATATGAAAAATGGTGGTCAATATCTCCGGATAGTTGGAGGTTAGCTTCATATTCTCTTCAGAAGACTAAGAGCTAATAGCTGACTTCGTGAATGTAGGAACGCAAGAGTTTTCAAAGAATCTGGCTCGAGTTCTCAAACCTGGATCTTTGATTCTTAATTCACCAGTATGGTCGATCAACCAAACGCCTAAAGGAGTCTATGTCACTTCTGGACGAGGTCAATTCCAATGTCGTCGTGTGATTGTTTCAGTTCCAACGACACTGTACAAAGATATAGTGTTCAATCCTCCACTACCAGAAGATAAGTTGGCACTTAGTAAAGTGTCGAAGCATGGATTCGTCACGAAAATGAACCTCATCTACAAAGAACCTTGGTGGCGGGATTCGAAATTGTCAGGAATGGCACAATCCTGGATAGGACCTGTTTCAGTGACTCGAGATGTGAGTGTAGACATGAAAGGTCTCTACGTTTTAACATGTTTCGTTGCTGCTGATGCTGGTCATACTTGGAGTAAGCTTTCTGCCGAAGATCGAAAAGTTCAAGTTGTCAAACAAATCCGGAGGATGTTCAGTCCATACGTTGAACGCGTACCTGATCCGATAGATGTGGTATTTCACATCTGGTTCGAAGATCAATGGAGTCAAGGTTGTCCTTGTCCAGCTATGCCCGCAGGAGTGTTGAGCAAACTTGGACATGCATTGAGGATACCGCATCAAAATATACATTTCGTCGGCACTGAAACGGCTTACGAATGGAAAGGTTATATGGATGGTGCAATTAGGTCTGGTGAAAGAGGTGCTGCGGAAGTAATCCAGGAACTTGATACAACTTTGAAGGCAGTTTTATAATGAATTACTGAGGAAATGTCCTCACAATATGCTTTACAATATATCGTACGAATTTGATTGGTCCATTTGACTACTTTCGATAAAACTCAACCGCAATCTTTACTCTGACTGAAATACAACAATAATAGTTGGACGTTTATACCTAAAGGTAGTATTTAGCGAAATCCAAAGCGAAGTGAGATTGAAATCATTTTATTAATTCTTATTCCTCGTTCTTGTGTTTGATTCGACATAGACTGAGTCTTAAGTACTCACCACTATCGTCAATATTGATCATTTAGCATGTTTCTACTGGAAGATGCGTTCTTGATCCTAAATGGAACTTGTTGCTACGCTTGGAAACCAACACCATTAGGAAGGAATGCCGTGGAGGAATTAGAAATTCAGTAAGACCAGATAAAACCCACTTTTCGTTTGTCATCAGCTTACCACTGTGTAGCGAACGAGGTCTTGTGACACTTTCCTTTTTGAAAATCAGTTCGGCCCCTAGTAGCAGATAACTAGCACTTAACTTACCAGGTATATTTGGACCCTAGTTATGTAAAATCCAGTGATAAACGCAATTTGTAGCTCAAATTATTCGAATAATCAGCAGCTAGACAGTGATACATGACGATTTTGACAACAGAGTATATCGATTTCATCAATTCTTTCACGTCCATAGAAGCATTCAGGCGTGGGTTAGGGATTATGAGGTATCAAATCTATCTCACGCCACTTATCTCATGCCAGGATGCTTCGTTACATCGCACAAGGGTCTGTAAGATCATATCCTGAGAAGGAAGGTTACTTTTGCGACCGATAATCTAACGGACATATTTCCCGTACGGTAATCACAATGAGGGGCCACTTGATTTTGTTCACTCTTGCAACCTTTACACTTCATCAGCTCACGAAACACGATTTTTCTCGCCATGGACAATATTGATGAGAAGATAGATCCAGCCGATGGACACTTCAATGGAAACGATATAGTCCCGAACACCTATATCAAGCCTCAAGATCGCAAAGTTCACGATCCAGATGTTACCTTCGAAGAGTACCATTATTATGCCTTGAGAACAAGAGAACAACAGCGAACTCTGGAGCCTCCAAAGCTCAACTGGAGAGAGATTTTACTCCGAAAGAAATCTACAAATGAGATTGAAAATGAACATATACATGTCTATTCGGATGATAAAGTCACACATGGATCGAAGAGAGTGGGGATTACGGACGAAGAATGGACAAATGCAAGTCGTGCCTTCAGAACGGCATCAACAGGTGCTTGTGAGTTGAATTTATAGAGTAATCATGACATAAGCAATGATGCTGATGTTCTTGAAAGGTTTCTATCTGATTACAACGGATATTCTGGGACCTTACGGTGTTGGATTCTCAATGGGAACACTTGGTTGGGGACCTGGTGAGCATAATGACGGGATTGAGAGATAATGAACGACTTGATTAATAAATTCAGGCATTGCACTATACACCGCCTTTGGTTTCATGGCTGGCTATTCTGGATATCTGATTTGGCACGTCTATCTCGGTGTTGATAGCTACGAATTCCCAGCTCGGAATTATGGTGATCTTGGATTCAGAACTTGGGGAACGACAGCTCGCTATACCACCAATATTCTTCAAGCACTTGGTCTATTGTTGATCCTAGGACAAGTCACGATTCAGTTTGGAGAAAATATTTCCGAAGTATCCAGGTTCCGGTTATGCTACGTCGTTTGTCCCATTCTATTCGTCATTGCAGGCTTCTTTCTTACTCAGATCCGAACTCTCAAAGCCTATGGATGGGTCGCGAACCTTGCCGTATGGTTGAACCTTCTTACTATCTTCATAACCATGGGTGTTATAGCACATTCACCTCCGAACTACCAAATTTCTACCTTGGGATCAGCCGGTAGTGCTGTAGATCCCGATACCATTACACCAGATGCTAATGGAAACTATCCACCTATCATGCACTACAACGGTCTTCCTAAGAATGGACTTGTCGGATCAATCAATGGATTGTTATCTGGTGTTCTCGCTTATGCAGGTGCTCAACTTTTTGTTGAGTTTCTAGCAGAGATGAGACGTCCAAGAGACTTCATCAAAGCCATGTGGGGTGCACAAATATTCATCTATACCGTCTATCTCATTTATGGATGCTATGTTTATCACTTTCAAGGTCAATACAGCTTCAATCCGAGTTATCAAGGTGTTAGTCTTTATGGTTGGCAAACCGTAGGCAACATGACTTCTTTGATTGCAGCTCTAATCGCAGCTGGTCTATATGGCAACATCGGTATCAAAGTTCTATACAACAACATCTTGGTGGATATTTTTCATGCACCTCCACTTGTTGCTAGACGTGGAAAGATGATTTATGCTGCTATTGTTCCAATCTGGTGGACAATTGCATTTATCATTGCTGCAGCAATTCCGGATTATTTTGGATTTGTGGCAGTGATATCAGCATCTACACTCCTGAATCTAACATACACATTACCTCCATTTTTCGCTTTGGGATTTGATGTCAAGAAAAATGCGATACGTCCAGATGAAGGTTTTGATCCATCAACTGGACAGATTATACAACATGATAGTGGAATTAGAAGATGGATACGTGGTTTCTTCAGTGGTGGTCTAATTCAAGTTGTAATTAATATCTGGCATATTATATATTTTCTGGCATCGTTGTCTATGTGTGGTTTGGGAATGTATGCTGCAGTTGATGGTAAGTTATTTTTATTTCAATTATGATCCGATTTACTTATCCTTTGTTATAGGTATGATTATTGCCTTCAGAATTCCGGAACTGAATTCATTTTCATGTACATCACCATTGAACCTGAATGGATAGATATCTATGATGTTCGTGGACAACAAATTGTTTAAAGGTACCATTCTCGATATTGATATCAATCAGATCTTACAAATTGGTATTTATAATCAAATTCAATTTTGAGATTCGATTTGAGAATGTTGTCATTTTAAGTTTTATTGTACGGAGTATTTGATTAGTTTTTGTGAATAGCGATCCATTCTAAATTCAGATTTTGAGTATGATATCATCTTGATGACCGACTCTTGACAGATTATTGAGGCTAAATTTCGTAAATATTCCATTGTAGATTAAAAAAGAAAGGCAAAAAGTCTCTGAAACATCATTTATGGTTTGATTTGACCAATCTGTCTGTCTACGTTCTTAGTTTCTATAATTGCTCATGTTGATAGTACTTAGATCTCCAAACATTGTTTCTTTATCCAATAGACGGACTCAAAATGCGGTACATCTATTGAATATATATGTTCAAGCGTATTCAAAATACTCTAAAGGATAGTTACTGCGTCGGATCATAACTCTAGCACTCAACCATGGATTTTGACTTCTGAATCGGTATGGATAGCATTGCACTACATGAGACGTTGGAACAAGATTCATGAAACCATTCAAATTCAAATTGTACAAGTTCAAACCAGCCATGAAGGGCGTCTTCATAGAACCAAAGCTTTTGGTATTGTCTTTGTAATCTAGAGATGTTCAGATCACGCGATCTCGAAGAAGCTCACCAAAGGCACTAGATAGTGTAGTGTGAGGGGCTGAAGTGACGTCAGGAGTTAGTGTGTATGGATTAAATGACGCCGAAGTTCATCAAGGCAGATATGTTTCTTATCTTCCGCAATCATTCAACTTCTCAGAAGCTTCTATTGTGCCTCAATTTTGATCAAGAACACCTTTGTCCTTCATATAAGCCTCAAATTGCCACAACATCATGCTTCAGATCGCACTCGGCCTTCTTTTTGAATTATTGTTCTGCTCGCTCGCTTCAGCGACCCCAATTACTGCCGAAGGTCATGGAAATGCATGGCAATATGGAGCCGGTGGTGGTGTAATCGGTTTCATTATACTGGTTCTCGATATCATTGTGTTCAGTATGTCTACACGAATGCTCAAAATTATCTTGCTAGCTGTCTTCTCTCAACTTTTCCTAAGATACATCATCAACGAAGGTTGTGCCATAGAAAGCTAACATCACCGAACCACAGTTGAAGTATTGAAGTCCAATCGTTCGGTATCCAGCAAAGTCTTATGGTGTCTACTGGTCTTCTTGTTCCCAATTGTTGGAATGATCATCTATTGGCTCTTCTCAAATCGCGCCGGCCATAATACTTACGAACCGATTGCATAAGTCTGAACGGGACTTAGCTACAGATAGAATGTCATGGAGAGAGACTAGGAAGTATGAGAGGAATACGGTATAGAGAGTTTTGATGAGGATCATGAAAATCCTCAGGTTTAAGCATACGGGCTACAGAGTGGAATGGATAAGACTGAACACGATATTTGAATGGTTCTACCAGCATATCTCTTGGCTGATAGATACCATAAGTATAGCAGGAAGGTATTCGTAGCAATGATATTTGACTAAATTACTAGTTCTCACCTTAACTTGTGCATCGAAGTTGACCTCTAAAAACAAATGCTGTACCAGAGCTCATACTTCGAATGAATATCAGAATCTGTTGTCCCGACCATAGATGTACGTGTACACCAGTCAATGGAAAGTGTTTTGAATGATTGTCAATCCTTTCTTCGCCACTAGCTCAAGCGAACAGTAGAAACAGCCGATGCCAAACCGTCCGATGCTAAATGTAGCCGATTCTCTTCGTCATTACTATCATCTAATCTAGAGTTTGGCGGATACCAACGGATTTTCCAGCGACGTAGTGTTTACGAAGCTTTTATTCAGTTGGGATAAGTCTGTGACTCCTAGTAACCTCATCGTCGTCTGAATTTCATCGCTCAGGACTAGCTAGTCAGCAAAGCTTGTAGAGGATCAGAGAATGCTTACTTGAAATAGCTTTGAGAACTCCTTCAGTTCCGTATGCGCTCAAGGCAAACATGAATCCTCGGCCTATTCCAACTGCACGAGCTCCTAGACAGAGAGCTTTCACAACATCTGATCCTCTCATAATTCCACCATCCACGTAGACATCAACTTTATGAAAGATATCGGGATGATACTTTCTGATGTCAAGAAGTACTTCAACCGAACTTGGAGCGTAATCAAGTTGCCTACCACCATGATTGCTGAGGTAAATACCGTTGATATCATGTTGTGTTGCTTCTACAGCGTCTTCAACCGTTTGTATTCCTTTCAAAATGATTGGTTTCGATCCCCAACATTCTCTGATCCATGTCAAATCATTCCAATCCAAAGTTGGAGAATGAAAAGCTCGCAAAGGTCCAGGCTCTTCACCAGGTAGAAAGGGAACAGAAGTATCTTCACGTATGCCGGCTTCGTAAGCCAATGTTGACGTGAATCTATCATCATCATCGCGTTTTCCTACGACAGGTGAATCCACAGTAACCACAAGTGCTTGAAATCCTAATGATTTGGCCTTGGTGATAAGCTCTTTAGCAGCAGTTTTCTCCTTTGGTACGTATAATTGAAAGAAGATTGCTCCACCACGTCGATTGGGATCTGCATGAAAGGTATCCACTAGCTCCGTATGGCTGACAGATGCATATGTGCAAATACATTGTGGAATTCCCATTCGAGAAGCTCCACGAACCAGACATAGTTCTCCATCATCATGACCAAGTCTTGCATGTGCTGCTGGAGCTATGAATACAGGTAATGTACTCTTAGCTCCCATAATAGAGCATCTCATTGATACTTTTGCAACATCACGAAGGACTCTAGGTCTGAATTTTATTCGATTCCAATCAGTCAAGTTTCCATCGAATGCATTCATTGTTTCAGCACCACTAAGGAAATATACTCTTCCTCGTTGTGGCATGACTTTCAATGCAACATCTCGAAGATCTGTTAGTGTTTTACAAACAGAAAGTGGTAGAATTTCCAAAGGGGTTGATGTAGTTGCGGTTTTCTCTTTGCTTTCTTGAATATATGAATTGTCGAAGATTGGGCCAAGGTGCTTCTCTATAAATTTGTTAGATCACCATGAAAGAGGAACGGTAAATAACTTACCGGGTGGAAGATTCTTTTCAATTGTTCCAGCTGGATGAATAGGACCATATTCGTCGGTAGCATCCTGTATCAATATTAGCAGAGTACCAACCATACTGAATCTCTTTTACCTTTCCGGCAAATCGAAGGATAGCTTTTGCACCACCAGGATGATCATCTAGGTACTCCGTAACATCGTAGACTTGACCAGATATGATGACCCAACAAGATTCTTTCGAATTATGCTTTGCTACTTCTGATGGAGTTCGCATGATGACAAAGATAGCTTGAAAGAGAACAGGAAACAGCGTGATCGCTGTTAAATGATTCTTTACTACGGTACGGTGATAGAAAGAATTGGACTGGAGTATCTTTCGTAAACTATGAACTTCACCTTAACCTGATGCTTCTGTCATTCCAATTGCCGAGCAATTATAGCCTATGTCGGATGAATATAGTACATGAGGGGCCAACCGGTTAATTCCGGGAATTTGTGCAAAATTGTGCCGTACCAATTAGTCATGAAATATTCCCGGATAGAATAATCTGTACCGACTTCTACCTGTATGAAAAACCAGTGGAATGGTATAAACTTATGACAATCCATACGTATATTAACTAAGTTTGTAAGATATACAGTGAATCAGTAGAGAAAGTCGGTTACTACTCTATATATTTACAGTTATATCTAACGCGTCCGAACTACATTTCGAACTTATGAAGGATCTTGACCATGAAACTCTTTGATTGAAAAAGGATTCAACATATACCAATACAGAAATGAAAACGATTTACTTCTATAGTTCAACAGCATCGTCTAATCACCCAAGGTTTTATCGTTCTTCTACATGTTGATTTCCGGGAGCACATTCGTAAGCCAGAGATCTTTCCAAGTCATGGGACATGTACGGAGATGCGGGCCCTAACCCTAGCCCAGTAACCCTAACCCTAACCCCAACCCTAGACGCAACCCTAATTTTACAATAAAAAAAACCGTGCCTTTTGACGGGGGCGCGGTCAAAAGGCTGACTAAAATTATGGTCACGTGATCGAATTCGCGGTCAAAAGGCACACCTCATATCTGCAACTTTATTTCACAGACCCTGCGGGTCTGAGCTACTATTCTCGCGGGATTTAGGGAGTAAGTGACTTTACTAACACTTACAATAAAAAAACCGTGCCTTTTGACGGGGCGCAGTCGGAAGGCTGAGCTACTGGAACGGCTATGGAAGCGTTAGGGAACCGATGGAAGCGGTATGGAACCTACGAAAGCGCTATGGAACCTATGGAGGTGCTACGGAAGCGGTATGGGACCGGTGTGGAACGGCTATGGAAGCGGTATGGAACGGCTAGGGAAGCTATGGAACGGTTATGGAAGCTATGAAACGGTTAGGGAACCTATGGAAGCGGTATGGAACCTAGGAGAACCGTTAGGATAACCGCTAGGATAACCGTTAGGATAACCGCTAGGGGAACCGCTAGGAAAACCGTTAGGATAACTGTAAGGATAACCGTCAGAGTAACCGCTAGGATAACCGCTATGGTTAGGGGTTAGGGAAGTGATGACCGTTGGGGATTGTTAGGGTTAGGGTTAGGGTTAGGGTTAAGGGTTAGGGTTAGGGTTAGGGTTAGGGTTAGGGTTAGGGTTAGGGTTAGGGTTAGGGTTAGGGTTAGGGTTAGGGTTAGGGTTAGGGTT
>Ga0335072_10000672_pt1 | contig 62344 bp, 63 predicted proteins | sample Lox_Sample_21_FD_206725 | JGI IMG/M metagenome (GOLD analysis project Ga0335072, IMG submission 206725) | Soil microbial communities from Loxahatchee National Wildlife Refuge, Florida, United States - Lox_Sample_2.1 | ecosystem: Environmental > Terrestrial > Soil > Wetlands | place: USA...
TCTCGTCGCGCGAAGCCGACGCCAGCAACGTGCCGTCCGGCGAGAATGCCACCGACCAGACCGAGTCGGTATGGCCCTCGAGCGTCTTCATCGCCGCGCCCATGGCCGCGTCCCACAGCCGCACCGTCTTATCGCACGAACCCGACGCCAGCAGCGCGCCGTCCGGCGAGAATGTGACCGACATGACCATGCCGGTATGGCCCTTGAGCGTGTTCAGCGCCGCCCCCGTGGCCGCGTCCCACAGCCGCACCGTCTTATCGTATGAAGCCGATGCTAGTAGCGCACCATCCGGCGAGAATGCCACCGAAAAGACCGCGTCGGTATGGCCCTCGAGCGTCTTCAGCGCCGCGCCCATGGCCGCGTCCCACAGCCGCACCGTCTTATCGTATGAAGCCGATGCTAGTAGCGCACCATCCGGCGAGAATGCCACCGAAAAGACCGCGACGGTATGGCCCTCGAGCGTCTTCAGCGCCGCGCCCATGGCCGCGTCCCACAGCCGCACCGTCTTATCGCGCGAACCCGACGCCAGCAGCGCGCCGTCCGGCGAGAATGTGACCGACGTGACCGTGCCGGTATGGCCCTCGAGCGTCTTCAGCGCCGCCCCCGTGGCCGTGTCCCACAGCCGCACCGTCTTATCGTATGAAGCCGACGCTAGTAGCGCACCATCCGGTGAGAATACCACCGAAAAGACCGCGCCGGTATGGCCCTCGAGCGTGTGTTTAGTAGCACCCGTGGCTGCGTTCCACAGTCGCACCGTTTTGTCGTCCGAAGCCGACGCCAGCAGCGCGCCGTCCGGCGAGAATGCCACCGACGTGACTGCGGCCGTCTGGCCCTCAAGCATCTGTAGCGATGCACTCCAGTCTTCTTGGACTCGGGGCAATCTTTTCATCCACGCAGGTATCCTGTCTTCGAACCGCTTCCTCACCAAGCTATTGTCCGGTGCAAAAATGAGTTCACTGTAGTATGTTTGTAGGGGAGCCTGCTCGATCGCCCGCCGGCCGTTGAGGGCGAATCGCTTCATATCGTGAACGAATGCGGACAGTTGAGGACAATTGCAAGTATAAATTAGGGGTTAGCGGCGTACTCTAGGCGGGCTGGAAGTACTCACAATTGCAATAGATTCCAGAGTTCTGATAGCGAGGATACCCTCAGATATCCTCTGCATCAAGCTAAGGGCCTCGAGCCAATGAAGAAAGTGTGTCTGTAGGAATTGATGGATTTGGTCGTTATCGTGAAGCTCAACACTTCCCTTCTGAAGATGCTCCACCCAGTAGAGACAAGCATACTGAATATCTGGAGGGAGATGTATCTCTACTCGACTGTTATCCACTTCAGAAACAAGCACACCAGGCGCATCCAGCCCACAGAGGTCTTGCTTTAGTGAGGTCGACATAAGTCGCATACAGCATTCAACTAACGTGTGATGCGTCTGCTTCTCATCCACCCAGAAGTGTGGATCTGCGCATCTCTTTTCATCGAGGAGGAAGTCTCGGAATGAAGGGTGATGGAGGCGAAGGGGTCGAGTCTGATCTTCAGGAACGTCGAGGATAGAGTGTAGGTCGTCTAATGTCTGATTAATATCTCCTTTCGCGATGCAGAGCAGCCTGCCTAGAGAGAGTGCAGAAAGAGGCGACGCCAGAGTGACTATGCACCCAAGAATCCGCCTTAGCATGTAAGATGCCTCCTCCCTGTCCTCCTTCGTGAATTGTTGCGGGATTGATTGCTTGAGTACAGTAGTATAAATCCCATCGAGGTGCTTCTCTGGTGCTGTCGGAGCGCTGTTACTGGCATGAAGAATTACATCAAGTCTTTTGGCTGCAAATCGTTTCCCTTCGTGAATGAATCGACAGGCGGTTGCGGCCCAGATGAACAGTCCGCTTGCAATCTGGACCAAATTTGTGATGATCTCCTCGCCCGGCCAGCTAGCATCCTGACAATTCTCTTCACGAATGACTTTGAAGTTATGTTCCAGGAAAATGAATATGTCGTGATCCACGATCGATGGAGATAAGTTGTGAAGCACGATGTCGTAGCGTTCGTTGTCGGGCAGCTGGTAAAAACCGATCCTGATTGGAACTTCCGGTCTGCTGGCTAGGAAGATTCGCAGTCGTACTTTCTTCAACGGCCGAGCTTCAGCTAAAAGCTGCAGAATGATCCGGATATTCTCGCCGTTATCACATTCATCAAGTGCGTCGATCACTATGACGTACGAAGAAGAGCAGCAGTTGCCGTCCAGCTTGGACAGCGGTTTGAGAACCAGTTGGCGCCACTGGTCCTCAAGAGAGAGTCTTACGATATTTCCATGCTTTGCAAGAGCATCGCAAATATGCTGATGAAGGGTTGGAACGTGCGCTGCAAGCTGAACAGCAACAGTGGTGCAGAAATTACCTGCATGGCCGACATCTCCGCCACCTCTTGAGAAGAAGAAGCTGGCTCCGAGACGCTGCTCATCGAAGTACTTGCGAGCAACTGTGCGCGCAATCGTCGACTTTCCCGTGCCAGCAAGGCCGTTCAGCCAGAAGATGCACCGCTCATCTTGTCCATCAGCCCAGTTGTGTATTGTTTGGAGGAGGTCGACGCGGGTATCGGGGAGGCAGGTCGGTTCGTGTTGCTTCGCGTAGGAGTTGAAGAGCGCTTCAGCGGCGTACGGTAGATGGCCAACTTGGTCCATCTCGAGCCCTGAGCTACTAGTTAGAAGACGCTGCCGTATTTGATGAATCGAATTTGAAGATTCCTCAATCTCTCTTCGGAGCCGGTTGAGAGCATTCACTTCCCCTTCCCCATAAAAAAGTGGCATGCAGACGCCGAATATACCCACTAGCGAGTACACCTTATCTTCTTTGCGCGTGGTCTGCCGATTCTCCGACCACGAAAACCGCTCTTCGACGCTGAATTGAGACAGAGAGGCACCTCGGAGTGCCGAAACCGCAATTTTCGTTATTTCATGAATTTGACGCTCCAAAGTTCTCTTGTCCCCCAATCGCTTGCGATCTCGGGAGAAGAACTCAACTAAACTTGGAGCGAGAAGCTCTTGGAGCGTCCAGCCTCTTCTGAACCACCTGCTTTTACGAAAGGCCGGCTCCCAAGTGGTCTCAGAGCATTTGCCGCTTGCTTCATACTTGGTGGTCGAAACGTCCGAGAGATAGACGTAGCATTTGGCAGCATTCCGGTACCAATGAAACATAGAATTGATTGCCTCCGAGAGTTCGGTGAAATTCGCTTTGTTGATGCAACAGGTATCCACCCAAAAGTATTGCAAGCCATCTTTTTTCGCTTGTTCTCCGCAGAACCGGAGCTTTTCATAGCCAGCCTTGTCCCGGCCGGTGCCGTTTGTCAGGTCTTCGAAGGTGACCTCTTCGGCGCCTGCTCCCCACGTGTGAGAGAGTATCGCATAAGGTGGAAGTTCATCGCCAACGATGTCTGTGGTTAGGATGAATTCGCCAGCGCTGTTGTGTTCTAAGAGACGCATTTAAAGGTTCGGATTCGAGAGGCTCTGGAGGGAGAGACGTGTTGAGACAGATTCAATCCAGCTGCAGCGATGAGGCATTCAGTTGCAGCGATCGCAGATGGCAGTGGAGTGAGGCTTGCCGCTTAGCCTAAAGGCGGCTCGACTAGCCAGTCATGAGCTGTATTGTAAATAACCTTACGCAGCTATACCGCTTTTGGACGTATTGCAATTGCGGCCCTTGTCCTTCAATTGCACTCGTTGCTACAAGAATGACTGCACCATCGCGAGTACGGTAGGATCGAGGCAGGAAATCTTGGGATAGCTTCTCCATGCATTGATCTATGCTGTGGGGAATTTTTGGGCAAAATAATCGCCTTCTCGACAGCTGAGGCCTGCTAGAGGGATTGGATTCAAACTGCGCTCACATTGGAAAGCCGTATTGCGCGGTAAGTAGAAGTCATCTGGATTTGAAATGACACGAGAACATAGCTGACAGCTCACGCTCTTTATTCCGAGAATATCTTTGCTCTCAGCTGAAAATTAGCATTGTTATGGGGCAAGATGCTGGCGAGTTCTCTGCACACCGGGATTCTCGCCAGGTAGGGACGCTGTTGGACCCCATGATCACGTGACACTTGGGACTGCTCGATAGACTGGCAGCCGCTGATCCGCCTGCCTTGCAGGCAGGCGGATCATTGGACATGTATATAGCTATACCTGTTCCCATAGTATGAATGTCATCACTTCTTCTTCCGGTTCTCTACAGACGCACGTTAGTACTGTATTGCGCACACAGGGTCCGAAGTGATCAAAATTGACGCTATGCGGCTTATAAAAGGGTTCGCGTAACTGCTGAATGGTGATGATGCTCCCAAATTGAGACTACGCTATGAAGGATATTCCAGACCAACCTTAGGTCACGTGCAAGAAGGCCTACCTACTTCTAGCTGCTCTCCAACGGGTACTTCGATGACGATTATCCTACAGTATCCTCGACCTGACCATTACCCAGCAATAGCGTGAATCTAGTCTAACCCAAACTCCTCCTCAACCACCCTCCTGAAAGCCTTCTTTATGCCATTCGACATTAGCCGCACCACCACCAGCCCTGGGACCCGCCGCGGCGCCTCCACCCACAGCACCGCCACCGCCAGATCCCGCCGCCGCCGCCGCCGCCGACAACAGGACGTCGCTGGAGCAGCTGCCCATGTTGTACAGCATGGCGAGCACAAGCAGGTGCAGGCCGACGCAATAGAGCGCGAACAGGTTGCGGGAGGTGCGGGTGGCGAGCACCATTTTGGTGACGTGGAAGACGGCGCGCTCGGGCAGCGCCATGCGGCGGAAGGCGCGCGACGACTCGCGCGATCGGAACGCCGCGAACGGGTTGAGCGTCGCCTCGTACGCCGGCCGGTAGCGCTGGTCTAGTGATGCGCCGCCGCCGCCGCTCCCGCCGTCGTCGATCGCGATGCTCATGTGCGTGGGCCCGCTCCCGTACGCCGTCCCGCTGGCCGCTGGGTGGCCCCGTGAGTACGTGCTCACGTACCGCGTCTTCTCGTACAGGTTCAGGTTGTCCTTTTGCAGGCTGGCCACCTCGCTGCGGAGGCTCTGAATCGTGCGGTCGGCTTTCTGCAGGTTTGACTCTAGCTCTGCGTTTTTGCGCTTGTAGCGGTCGCGCTGCGCTGTGATCATGGGAAGCATGCCGCTGCCTCCGCCGTAAACTTGCTCCCCTGTTGCTGACCGACCAGGAGAGTCCGACGCTGGATCAAAGCCGGAGATGATACTGCTGGTTGGGCTAGTGGCACGGCCTCGGCGCATCGATGAGTGCGGATACCGCGAAGTGTATGTGCCTGCCACAGAGGCATTTGAAGGGAATACGTTGGCAGCCTCAAATTGCACCTTTTCAAGATCGTTCTCGAGAGTAGCTGCAAGAGCCCGCGATTTCTCGAGCTCCATGTTGGTCGTTGATAGTTCCTCTTGTAGAGTTTGAAGGCGAGATTGTAGATCTTGGTGTGAGACTCGGAGGAGTGTCAGTTCACTTGAGAGTTTCTTATTTCGCGCTAGGAGCAGCTGCTCGAGGCTCTCAGCTTTCTTTTTGGATGAACCTTCGACGTCGCCTTCCGCTGCCGAGTCGGTTTCTCGTTCAACCTCATCGTCATCACCAGTGGCAAATTCGATAGACTGTTATCGTCAGAACATAAAATCCTGTAGCGATTTAATGTTGCTTACCTTCAGCATTTCAAGTTCCCTCTGCAGATCTTCGTAGTCGCTCCACTGCTGCAATCTCTGCTTAAGCGCCTCTCTATCACTCTTAAGTGTCGTGACTTCTCGTTCCAAAGATCGAAGACTTCCAGCGACTTTGCGCTTTTCTGCGTCCTTCTCGAAGCGTGAATTCTCCAATCGCCGAAGTAAAGAGGAATTCTCTGACTGGAGCCGTAAGAAAGCTGGATCATCTTCCACTGCATTTGTTGGCTTTGATGATGAAGTGGAAGATGCGGATTGGGCGAGTTCAAGTCGCAAGTGTTCGTTTCGTGCTTCGACTTCTGCCAATCGTATATTGGCACGATCAAGTTCGGAGGTAACAATCTCAAGCTCTGCTGCTGTTGCTCCTCGAGGCTCTTCGGCCTGTTCTCCTTTAGCCAGACGTCGGGAGACTTCGTAGCTGGCTTTAAGCTCCTTCAGTAGCCGGTCTTGGTTCTCAATCTTTTCTTCGAGCGCCTTCTCCTTGGCTTCCCAGTTATTCTGCTTCTCAGCAAGCACTGCTTCCCACGACTCCTCGACAGTCTTGATCTTCTCATCTCGAGAAGCCTCCAGCTCCTGCCTGGCACTCCGCTCTTGATCCAATCGCTTTTCGGTTTCCTCCAGTTGTGAAGTCAGTTTGTTGACGTTTTTCTGCAGGTGCTGGTTCTCTTCCATAACCCTAGGTAGTGTTTCTTCAGTAGTAACGAGAGAGTCTATGGAGGCCTCGAGCAGAGGGTATGGATCCGGCGCCTCTGAAAGTGGCGTGTATACTTGGAGGAATGCATTATGAATCGATTTCGATTGGTTTGTGACTAGGTCGATGTATGTTTGATACGCTTGAAGCTGTTAGAGAACGAGCTCATCCAGTGCATTATCAGAAAATAAGGTACCTTTCAATAAGGTTTTGATCTCATTGAGCTTGGCTGGATCGTCAAGCTTTCTGAAGTCCTTGGTTTTCTGCGCAAGATCTTTTCTTTGCACTAGCGAGTCTCTCTGATGGGCGACCAAGTCCGAGGCTGCAGCATCAAGTGTTGGAACGAGAGTGGTAAGGTCAATGTCTGGAGCTTCTGTCAGTAGTGATCGAGGGATAACTGAAGGTTGATCGCGTACTTCTCCATGCAGCGACAGCCGTTTGGAATTTGTTCTCTTCCTTTTGGTGGAGTCCATTGGTATCGCCAGTATTCTCAGAAGTAGCCGTTCCAGGTTCTGGCGTTGCAGCTCCGTTGGAGGTTGGATCCAGAGTATCGGTTAGGTCCATGACGTCCGATGCTGGATAGCCGGCAACAATGTTCGACGTTCAAGACCGTGGATGTGGTTATCGGTGACTTCAGTCTAGAGTACTACATGCGCCCTGATCACCTAGCCTCGTTGTTGTGGGAGAACGCTGAGGATGGACAATTAGTTGCACGTTAAAGTTAACAGCAAACGCTTTCCGCGGTCGAAGCTTGGACGCGCAAGTCAACTTAACCTCCGAGTCCATCGCCGCAGCCCGCATTCCTCAATCACCACATGCAATTCACAGCTTCCAAAATATGACTACTCGATAATCCCTGAAAATGGTGGAAGCCTTAAAAGAGAAATATGGCTTCAACAAGAGCTGCCGATTCTGTGGCCAGCCCACGTCTGGAGACTGGTCCGTACATTCTTCGAAGCCTAATTCAGGATGTAGCATTGAGCGCAGACGGAGAGCATGAGAATGTTAAAATAACATGTGTGGAAGCTTGGAGTATGTACAGAATCCTTAGCTACGGAGCATAGTTGACTGACAATTGAGCAGGCGATAATCTATACATTGGCACATCCGCAGGCGAAATTCTTCACCATTTCCGAATACCTGGCGAAACCTCTGATGCGCCTCCTCAATACATTCTAGCTTCACGACAGCAGCCACCAGTTAAGCAACAAGGCACCGGGATACAGCAGATATTACTACTGCCGACAGTGAACAAGGCGTGTATCTTGAGTAACAACACCCTCAGCTTTTACACGCTCCCGGAACTCAGCCCAGCTTTTCCACGACTCAGACCTTTGACATGCGGATGGGTGGGTGGCGTTGATCTAAACCTGTCTGTCGAGCAGAACGACCCTCAAGATGGTGTGGTCATCGTTATGTGCCTCCGGAATAGAATCAACCTAGTCAGACTTGCCGAAGACAAAGAGCCTGCTAAGATACGAGACATCGAGTTTGGTGGTTGCTTGGCCATTGCTCGTAGAGGCGACGAGGCGTGTGTTGCGGATGCGCGGTCGTATGCACTCTTGGACGTAGTTCAGCAGCAAAAGATTCCTCTGTTCTCGATCTCTCCTGTGGATGACCAACAAGCTGAACAGCCGGGTACGGGCATCCTATCTGACGATTCTTGGCCTATTTCGGACACTAGACCGGAAAGAAGCTCGTCCACTGCTGGTAATGCCGCTAGCCGGCTCTCTAGAGAAGAACGAGGTCATAGCAGAAGCAGCAGTCTCGGGATCTTTAAAACTGGCAACGAATTGGAGTCTCCAAAGCCTCCCAGTTCCCGTTATGCCTTCGATGTACCTCCAACCTTACCAAGAGGATCTTCGCCTAGACCAGTCTCCTTTCATGCTGGTCAGAGTCCAGATCGAGCCGATAAGCCTTTGCCTGCTCCGCCCTCTGATTCCCAAAATGAGCAAACATTCACCCAAGTTTCTCCAAAGAAAACTTTCACGCCACTGAAGCCACTTATTGTCTCGCCGACCGAGAACGAATTCCTCCTAACCACTGGTACAGAACCCAACGAGCCTGGTGTGGGCATGTTTGTGAATCTCGATGGTGACGTGGTAAGAGGAACTATTGAGTTCAGTACATATCCTGATTACCTTGTCGTTGATGGTACAGGCATTGATCTTGCAGCTTCTACCAATCCTGATACTTCAGCAGAAGAAGGTTACGTCCTTGCAGTTGTAAAACACAGCGTCGGTGGCAGACTTGGCGATGACATTGAGATACAGCGCTGGGACGTTGACCCAGGAGAAGGCTCTGCCCAGAAAGAATGGCTGGGCGTTGCTTCACCGACACATGGCCTACCCGAGCTTAAAGGCCAGTTGCCAGAATCGCTTGGTATTCGAACTATAATAGGCAAAACAGACATCAATGTACCCGAAATAGTCAAGACTCTTGCTCTGAAAAGAGTAGACATGTACGAGACTGAGTCGAGCTCGAGAACATTGGCTCGAGAAAAGGAAGAAACGGACCTGATGAGTCGACTCTGCTCTGTTCAAGCCAATATTGTGCTGTGGACGAATGCTCAAATTTATTGGATGGTGCGAAATCCTTTGCTCATTCAACTGGATGCCCGTCTGCGACTTGCACAGTCGACGTCCATAGAAGACGGCGCCGACATTCGTCCTCAGAGGCAGCTTGTTGAAGCCTTACTAGGAGATATTCGAGGCCTAAAATCTAGGAACGAGCTTGAATTTTTCTCGTTAAGTTACATCAGACAAAAGGCCGCACTCCTCTTATTCATCGAACTTATCCTACGGACATCTTCTGCAATCATCGTTCATGATAGAGACAAGCGTACGACCGCGGATGCTCTCCTTGAAAGTGAGATAGATCCCAGGCTCGTGCTCTCCTTTCTTCCCGGTATTCGCGAGGAAACAGTCCAAGGTCAGGACGGTATATGGATTCCTGGCGGTCTGAAAGATCTCGTTCAACGATTCAGCCAGCAATTTGAATCCCACAATCTACCCACCGACCCTGAGGGTGCCTTTGGTCTGAATCTTCTGCAGCCGCTTATCCGCTATCTCATCTACTGGCGACGGAAGAAGGGTAACCCAAGCGTAGCTGATGGCGCTCATGTATTCCCATCGGTAGATGCGGCACTACTACGAATTCTCTTACTTCTTGACAGCCAAACGCATCCCGGCCCAGCGGTTGCGGGTTCCATACGCGCTGAGCTGAACAACGTAGTCGACACAGGAGTTGATGGCTTTGACAGAGCTGTCTCTCTACTAGAGCAGCATAAGCGGTTGTATGTGCTAAGTCGTCTCTATCAAAGCCGTCGAAATTACGCAAAGGTACTCGAAACTTGGCGAAGGATTATCAGTGGTGAAGAAGACCTTGGAGGAGAATTTCTCGACGGTGAATTGGAGATGCGCAAGTACCTAACGAAGCGAGATCGCAAACTTGTTGAAGAATATGGCACATGGCTGGCTTCACGAAACCCAAAATTAGGCGTGCAAGTCTTTGCTGACGACAGCGCCAAAGTAAAGATTGAACCTCCGGAAGCTCTACGTATCCTTCGTGAGAAGGCTCCGGACGCAGTGAAAGAGTACCTTGAATATCTGGTTTTTGGCAAGAAACAGTCACAACACATCAACGAACTCATATCATATTATCTCGACATTGTCGTCACAGAACTCTCTTCAAACTCTTCGACCCGAGCTCACCTCTCCCAAACATACGAAACATATCGCGCCCTTCGCCCTCCTAAGCCTACCTATCGACAGTTCATCACTGATAATGCCATTAGCGCAGAATGGTATCATAGCCGCCTGCGTCTACTTCAGCTCCTAGGCTCCACCCAAGAAGCGTCAAAGTCGTACGATGTGGAATCGATTTTAATGCGCTTGCGGCCGTTTGAGCAGGAACTCGTTCCAGAGATGATCATCCTAAACGGCCGACAGGGACGCCATGAAGCAGCGATCCGCCTTCTCGTCCACGGCCTCGGCGACTTCGACACCGCCATCTCTTACTGCCTACTCGGCGGCAGTTCCATCTTCCGGCCAACCACCGGCTTCATGCCTCATGCGCAAATGCCGTCGCGTGAGGAGCAGTCGCAGCTCTTCGGCTACCTGCTCCACGAGTTCCTGCGCATCGAGGACCTGGACGATCGGATTGAGCGCACCGGTGAGCTGCTGGAGCGGTTTGGGGGCTGGTTTGACGTTGTTGAGGTGCTGGCGTTGTTGCCGAATGACTGGAGCATCGACATTTTCTCCGGATTTTTGGTAAGCGCACTGAGAAGGCTTGTTAGGGAGAGACAGCAGACGAAGTTTCATAAATACCTCAGCGGTGCTGTTAATCTTAAGGCGAACAAGGAGTTCATCGACAGATGTGAGGAGCTAGGCTCGGTAGTAGAGGGCACAGGATAGCGCAAGAATAACCTTCAAATGTGATTTCCTAATCGCTTTAGAGAAAGCTAAAGGTCCTTCTATTGGCTCTGCCGCTGTGGCTAATTGATACACTTGCAATGTTCTCTTAAGCATCCAACGCCTTGCAAATGCAACCTAACAAATGCCACTCCGAGCGGAGATATACGCTTCTTGTGGTTCTATAACCAAGGTTCCTCGCCCATTCCAGTCAGACCGTAGCCAGAAGCTTTATGGAATAGTGCGTCTAGTCCAATCCAGTATTTGCATTTGAAGTGTAGAACTCCCTCATACTGTTCGCCAAAGAATTGTTCTTCGGTTTCTCAGGAATCTTCCAATTGTTCACACCCCACCACCACCTCCGTATGCGCGCTCCTATGGTAGCTCCCGAGAATCTTGAGGCCTGATTCCAGTGCTTCCAGCCGGCAAGGACGAGAGTCCAGATCACGCCTTGGATGAGTGGGAACAGGACCTAACGGCTCAAAGTTAGCATTTTGCATCTTCAGCAGAATCGTCCATTCGTATGCATACCTGATCCCGCAGAGTGATGTATGCAACAGCTCCCCACCCTTCAGCATGCTCAATGCTTTTCAAGTAGCTTTGCTCAAACCGCAGGTCTGGTAACGGAGGCAGCGACCTCTTTCGTGGTGTCGGTCGTAGTATACTGATTGGTAGATCATCTTCTTCAACGTCTGAAGCAATTGGAGAAGATCCAATGTTGACTGGTTCGCGTTTGGAAGCGGCAGTAGAAGGGTTGATGTCTCGCTGTGGATCGGGGTGGCGATTGATTGAGATTGATTGGAGCGTTGATGTCACTTCTGCGACACCATGGGTGTCTGCCATGGCGAGAGATAAAGAGAGTAGGCAAGCGCGATCAGAATCTGTAGCAAATGTGAAGCTTATGTGGGTTGAAAGTGAGGTTCCAGGCGCAAGGCGAGGATTTAGAGATCGTGATCTAATCTTATCTGATCCTTGAATCATCTTTAGGGGCACACGAGCGTTCGTGGACTACAGCCATCAACCACCAACTTTCTTTGCCCGTCTGGGCTTATATCTCTGCTCTCCGTGACGAGATGGGTAACGCGAACTCTCAGCTGCTGGACAATATTGTCCAAGGATCCAACTGTGCGTATCCAACTCATGATTCATGACGCAAGAAGCTGACACCTGCCATAGTCGATCGCGAAGAAGTTGAACGACTTCGAAAGCGCTTTATGAAGCTCGACAAAGTCAGCACCCTGTAGAGAAGCATCTTTTTTCATAGTTATACCAACTGATGTATCTCGTAGGATAACTCTGGTACCCTTGAGCGCGAAGAATTCCTCTCAATACCTCAGATCTCTTCCAATCCGCTAGCCACGCGCATGATAGCCATATTCGACGAGGATGGCGGAGGAACTGTTGACTTTCAGGAATTCGTTTCTGGTCTGAGTGCCTTCAGTTCAAAGGGCAACAAGGAAGAGAAACTGCGATTCGCATTCAAGGTTTACGACATCGACCGAGACGGTTACATCAGCAACGGCGAGCTCTTCATCGTGCTGAAGATGATGGTCGGAAGCAATCTGAAGGACCAGCAATTGCAACAGGTAAGCAATATGTAATATATTTGCTAAGATAAATTCAGCACTAACGGAGTTGTTCAGATCGTAGACAAGACAATCATGGAGGCAGATCTCGATCACGACGGCAAGATTAGCTTCGAGGAATTCACGAAGATGGTTGAGAATACGGATGTCTCCAACAGCATGACGCTAGGTCAGTTTCCCAATTAAGTCAATTGGAACAAGACTAATCAGTCATTCAGATCAATTCTAAACGCATTACCTTTAGATATGGATCAAAACGGCGGGCGTTATGACTGGTATGATTTGAAGGATCAGGAAGGTATGCTTTTGGCAGTACCAGTGGGTCCATGCATGCACCCAAGGCTACCTTTCAATTATTTCGATTCGATGCATTTGATACCCGTCTCGTACGAGGTTTTAAGAGCTCAGCACAATTTGATTCCCTTTCACAGGCTTCTCACGATTTAAGCCATAGGCAGATTTGTAAGGAATGATGAAGCGCAATTTTCTAGTTGAAATTTGATGGATTTTGGCTTGGCAATTACAGCAAGCCGTGATATCGCTATGGCGCCGTAACATGCCCGAAATCAAACGCAAACCTTGAATGCCTTTCGCCGCTGCACACGTCCACACAGTGTGCTTAAGTCTTCATTGCAGCAAGCTAATCGCCTAGCCTATGCGGCCGTAATTGCCTTCCGTATCCGAGCACCTCGCTGTCTTGAGTTCAGACGAGACTCTTCCTTCGCCAAAGCCTTAGGTGCTTTCTGCACGACCTCTTCACCTTCAGTAAGGATCAGTTCGATGTGGCAAGGATTTGACATATACGGGTTGATCTAGAAATGGGTCAGCTTCTTCAATTCAGTTAAGAATGGACATGACAACTCACTCTGCCGTGGGCACGGTAAGTTCGTCGCCGCTGCTTCGGAGCTTGGTTGACTTGAATGTGCTTGACGATGAGATTGCTGGTATCAAGACCTTTTGTGTCTGCGTTCGCTTCGGCATTCTTGAGAAGACCGAGGAGGAATTCGGCAGACTTGACAGGCCAGCGACCCTTGGTGGCACCGAATGCCTTGACCTGCGCGCAACGACCAGTGCTACCAGCGTACCTCCTCATGGGAATTGCCTCCTTGTGCTCCTTGACGTTCTCGAGATAGGTGACAGCGCGTTGCAGCTTCCAGCCATTGATTGCTTGTGCCGTTTCACGGGTGTTCTTGAACGAGACGCGGAGGTAGGATCCGCGAGCCCGTGCCGACTTCTCGGGCGTGATCGAGGTTGCTGCGTACCGGACCATTGTGATTGATGGTGAATGGTTGAACGAGGTACCGGTTTGTGCATTGGGTTCGTCGTTGAAGCCAGACCTAATTTTCAGTGGGTGGAGAGAACGTCGGCGAAACAGATTTGCCGACCCCGCCGTCTCAAGCGAAAAATTTCCGCTGGAGCTTCGAGCTGTCCTGCCCTCAAGAATTATTTCAAACCACGCAACCTTAACTCGTGATATTTTACTACAATCGTACCTATAGATCAGCGCTGATGGCCTTTGCTGCTCGCGGTGGTCGTGGAGGTTTTCGCGGTGGTCGAGGAGGTGGAGCTCCCACTCGAGGAGGACGAGGAGGCTTCGGAGGAGGTTTTGGCGGAGGTAGAGGTAAGTCTTTTCTCTACGACTGATGGCACTTTGTCTCCGATCTTCAATATCCAAGCAGCTCCAGTCAGGAGAACTTGGTGATATGACTATTGCGACCACCGCGGCTAACACAATCTACAGGTGGCGGGCCAGCAGGACGCGGCGCCCCTCGCGGCGGACGAGGAGCACCTCGGGGGGGACGAGGAGCTCCTCGAGGCAGGGGAGCACCTCGGGGCGGCGGAAAACCAGGCGCAAAGGGAGGTCAGAAATTCGTGATCGAACCTCATCGACATGCAGGAGTCTTTGTAGCAAGAGGAAAGGAAGACATGTTGGTAACGAAAAATCTCACACCTGGTGAATCAGTGTACAACGAAAAGCGGATATCAGTTCAGAATACTTCGGAAGAAGTCAATGGTGAAGGCACTGCTGCAACAACCACCGAATACAGAGTCTGGAATCCCTTCCGATCAAAGCTAGCAGCCGGTATCCTTGGTGGCATGGAGGATATCTACATGAAGCCTGGAAGTAAAGTTCTCTACCTCGGAGCCGCAAGCGGTACTTCTGTCAGTCATGTTTCCGACATTGTTGGTCCTACGGGAGTAGTCTATGCTGTCGAGTTCAGCCACCGCAGTGGACGAGACCTTGTCAATATGGCGACACACCGAACGAATGTAGTCCCAATCGTTGAGGATGCACGGTATCCTATGAGATACAGAATGCTCGTCCCCATGGTCGACTGCATCTTCGCAGACGTCGCTCAGTCAGATCAAGCACGCATTGTTGCCCTGAATGCACACAACTTCCTCAAGGTCGGCGGTGGAGTTGTCATCTCGATCAAAGCCAACTGCATTGATTCTACAGCAGCTCCGGAGGCAGTCTTTGCTCGTGAAGTTGCGAAGCTGCGAGATGAGTACGTACACTAACGCAAGTTGAATAATCAAACGAAGCTAACGTCTTTTAAGGAGAATTAAACCAAAAGAGCAACTTACTCTTGAACCATTCGAGCGAGATCACGCAATCGTCTGCGGCACCTACCAGCGATATGCGTCGTAGTAGACCTTTCCAATCGATGCATGGTCGGAGCATGGAGTTCTAGGATTCATATTAACCACTTAAGGGTGATTTCTGTACGGCGTTTTGCTCTGGCACCATATGGCCGTTATTTCGAATGGTGTCTATTCTGGGAGCATTCGAACGCGGTTGAGAGGGCAAAGTTCTTACCATACAAGGGCCTAACTAAGGTTCTATACTTTATTCACAAATGAAAAGTGCAACTTAATAAATCGAAATCTGAAAGCGTGCCTAAGATAAAATACGCGCAAGATCCCTCTTCAACTGTCGAGCAGTCGACTATCCTTTCTACTTATTATCCTCACATGGCAGGCAGGCCTGTTTACGGCCAGCTGAATTTTGCTACACGTGCAATCCGAATCAACATTAACGAAGCACAATTCCGGTGTATAGCAAATAGTGGTATCATGCAGCCTGAAATCAGACCGCTCAACTCAATTTGAATTGATAAAATATCAGGGAAATTCCGTAAAAGTGCAGCAGAGGTTTCGAACGGCGGTCCGGGATTTTCTCGGATGGCTGTTGCTGGGAAACGGCCATTCAGCCTCTTGTTTGGCAACTCTCAAGCTCGGGCTTCTTTCGCGCAAGGACCTCCCATCCCAACTTCATCCGCTTGGTACCATCAATGATTTTGCAAAAGGAACACAGCGATTCGAAATCGTAATCAACATCATAAACACCACAATGGAGCCTCCGCCACTCAAACCACCCGCGACACCGGCTATGCCTCTGTTCCCTCTCAGTCCTGAGCGCGTCAACGGAACGCGACCGCCGTATGATGGCAAAGTACCATTATCACCGTCGCAATCCGAAATGAACAAAGGGGGTATCGATCCGTCAATATTTTTCAGTAGCAGCACGTCAACACCCCCGCGACACAGCCGGAACCATAGTGAAGTGCATGTAGGAGGTATGGTTGCGCGTTTTGATGCACTGAGCATCAAGGATTACAAACAAAGAGATGAGATTGCGATCAAGAGGGTTGAGATGGCTAGAGAAATGGCTGAATTAGAAAGGGATCGGTTGAAGGGAGAGGTAAAGGAGTGGCAGGACGATGCGAAGAAGTACAGAGACGAAGCGAAACGGACAAAGAGAGAGCTTGATGACACCAAGGAGAGGGAAAGAAAGGTCACGAAGCGTCTCGATGTCGTGATGGAAGAGTTGCAGAGAGCAAAGGAAAATCACAATCTAGCTGTCGGCATCTACGAGAAGGAGATCCGAAGAACAAAGAAGGACGCGTTCAAGTCTGGTAGTGGAATGGTTAAGCTGCAGGAAGAGCTCAAAGCAGCCCGAGCTTCGCTCAATGTTGTGAGAGCAAACCTCGAGACTGAGAAAGCGAGATCTGCTAGGAAAGAACAAGACTCTTTCACTGCGCAGTATCAGCTGGTCGGCCTTCAGGAGGAGCTACAGAAGCTGCAAGAGCGTTTGAAGGTAGTGGAAGAAGAACGTGATGCTTTGAAAACGAACATTAAGGAGGAAGAGATCGACAGAATCGCAGCTGAAGGCCAAATCGCGTTGCCGACCGAAGAGGATGATGATGACCTACTGGCCTCACCTATGAAATCTCCACGGAAACCGACACCATCCGAAGGTGAAGACAAGGAAAATATCATGCCGAAGCATAAAGGACAGCAGTCGGAACTGAAGGCTTTACAAGAGGAACTGCTCTTAGAACGGCAAATGCGGGAGCGAGCAGAGGACCAAGTCGACTTCATGAAGATGGAATGCCAGTTTCGTTGTTGCTCTTGTCGTCTTGCAGAAAGTCAAGGCACACATTACATCCACGACAATAGCTTCGATACAGACATGGAGCGAATCAAGCAAAGCGTTCCAAGGATGGGCGTGCTAGAAGACGACTATATGGATGTCGACATGGATAAGACGTTGGTTCCAGAAAGCCAGAGCAACAGCCAAGGCCGTGGAAATTCCCAGACGACGCATGTTGAATTATCGAAACGCAAATCTCTTGAGTTTGACATGGGTGCCGATATTGTCGCAAAGCTGCCCAACGTACGCAAGATTGAAGAAATGACTATGGAGACTGCGAATGAAGAGAGAGCCGAAGAACAATCGGACATTGTGGAGCAGGTGGTGGTCATTGAAGATGATTTCGAAGACGAGGAACCTTTCTCCACACCTCCAGAATCTGCAACAGAGCCAATAGGTCAAATTCAGCCCCCTCATACTCCGACTCAGCGCGAGTTTCGAACAATCACGACTACAACAACGATACCGATCCATTTCAACAGTCCGTTCATCTCTTCAGACTCTCATCAACCAACCACTCCAATGACGATTGGCCATCCACCAGTTCCACAAACCCTCGCATCTCCATTCCCGTCTAGAGCCTTCAGGCCCGATGGAACACTAGATCGAGAAGCTGCTCTTGAGCAGATCAGGCAGCGGAGAGGGAGGGCGAGAAGTGTCGCAATGGGCTACGCTACTCCGCAGAAACAGATGATGGAGGGAATTGGGCCTAACGGGAGACGGGACATCAGTGCGCCAGCTTTGAGAGCATGAACGAATACTGTGATGTTAGATAGCGCATTACGCCTTCGTTCAGAGTTATTTTCCGTTGCTGCTCCAATACACTCGGGATGTATTCTCCGCAGAAAGCGTTAGGCGTCTACGGTCTCTTCTGAGGGCGTTTACCTAGGAAGTGTATATTAACTGCAAGCCAGAAACAGCGAATACTTGTATAATTTTTCAATTCGACTTTCACTGTTGCATCAAAACGTATATAAATGGCATTGGCGTTTATAGTGCTTTACCCTACGAAAGAGGCAGTGTGGCAGAGTGATGCTAGGCAGTAAGGCAACAACATTTGCCAAGCATCGCTTATTTTACATTTCCCACACAGAAACTTCTCAAAGGTCTCTTAACTTATCACATCAACAAAACCCAAAGAGCGCTTGATATTGTCGACAAACTCTCACTGAGGACTCCCTAGCGGACGAATCGTCAAGACAATAAGCGCTTTCCAACTACCGTCAGAATGTCTGAAAACGGCGAAGTTGAGGTCGAAACTCCCTCCTACCAGGTCCTACCTAAGGAAGTGACCGATGAGATTGGCAGCGTCAAGCTGTTCAACAAGTGGAGCTATGAGGACGTTGAGATTCGCGACATCTCATTGACGTGCGTACTACCCAGAGAGCTTGTTCATTCGCATCAATAACTAACTATTCTCGGCAGCGACTACATTCAAATCCGCTCACCCGTCTACATTTCACACTCCGCCGGTCGATATGCAGTCAAGCGATTCCGAAAAGCTCAATGCCCAATCATCGAGCGTCTCACCAACTCCCTGATGATGAACGGCCGCAACAACGGCAAGAAGCTCATGGCCGTCCGAATCGTCGCTCACTCCTTCGAGATCATCCACGTTATGACGGACCAAAATCCCATCCAGGTTGCCGTCGACGCCATTGTGAACTGCGGCCCGCGCGAAGACAGCACACGTATCGGGTCTGCGGGCACTGTCCGTCGTCAAGCTGTCGACGTGTCCCCGCTTCGTCGTGTGAACCAAGCCATCGCGCTCCTCACCATCGGTGCTCGTGAGGCTGCTTTCCGTAACGTCAAGAGCATTGCAGAGTGCTTGGCCGAGGAACTTATCAACGCTGCCAAGGGAAGCAGCAACTCGTACGCCATTAAGAAGAAGGACGAGTTGGAGCGTGTGGCGAAGAGCAATCGGTAAAACAAAGGTGAGCATCTTAGGAGTTTGGACGGTCTTGCAAGGCATGAACGGCGATATGTTGAACCCACTGGGTCTTTTTATTGTGGCCTGCTTTTCTTGCGGCTGCTTTATGGTGGGCCTCGTAATCCATAGCTCAGTCTCATGAGTAGCAAATCATGGAATGCATTCCGGTTCCGTAATTTGAACAATCTCTTACCTGTTTTCTTCGTGACTAGCGATACATAATAGCTTCTGATGGGAGTCTAATTGCCCACTTCGCGTACTGCAACTTGTAGTATACAAGAGGAGCACGAAAAGCCAACGGACCGGGCGGGCCAAACCGTAACACCCAGCTTCTCCACTTTATTTAATTGTTGGTTTGTACTGTCCATACATGCTGTAAGATAGGCGAAGTATCAGACTTCTAGGCTTCTGGATAATCTGCTCCACCGCCCTCACGCTGTAAATTTGCCAATTTTACATTAGAGCTGGAACGACGATTTGATTTCTCTCAGCTAGCTACTTAACTATTTAACACCTCTAACAATTCTCTGAAGTCGTCTGGCTCTGGCTGGCCTTCCTTCCGAGCTTCTATATGGAGACCTAAATTAGTAGTACACCATTCCGAGAGGCATTCCTTGTCTTCTATTAATCTCCTAAGTAGCTCGATCGGGAGGTCGAGCGACAGGTCAGACAGACTTTCCGAAAGTAATCCACGGTAACGCCAATGCGCTAATCGATCGCGCTGATCTCTGCACACCATTCACGGAGGAACGGACCTGTCTTAATCAAATCCGCATTATCCCTCAAAATACACCTCTCGATATGGTAATGACAGAACCTTTGAAAATGATCAAGTTTCTTTGGATCAGCTAACTCGGCGCCCCGAAGCGTGTTGCTGCCTTTGCCGGCAAAGCCTTCATGCATACAGACGGATGCTTCGGAGAAGACAACCATGCCTGAATAACAAGTCCATGTGTGATTTCTGTCGATGTCTGCCGTTTTCCTTGGTCTATTCAGAGAGTTGAGCGAAAGACGGGCAAACTCTTGTTCTAAGAGTGTTAACGCTGCAATAGAACACCAGAAGTCTATCTCATCGACACCAAGGAGATTTGATATGGCCTTCCTGTGTCGAAACGCGGCAAACCAGTTCAAACTTCATATGGTAGGCCAAGGTGCTAGAGATGTGAGTCTATTTACTGAGGGTACCCCATAAGGTGTACAGTTGTACTCAATGGATCCGGTGGTGAAGGACTCTACTGTCTGCCAATGACGTGTTTGCTGTACAATATACTCCCCGATGCGATCTACCAGGTTAATAAGTACAGCACTAAGGGCTGCGTCTAATGTCAAAGCATTCGGCTTGCATATGAGTCGGAAAATGTTATCTTCATTCCAATCGCGGCTCAATTGGAACCGCGCCATAGGGTGAGGCGGATTCGATTGCCACCATTTCATGATGACTGAGCTCAAATTGTGAATCTCTGGTATTGGGTGCATTCGCAAGAGAACTGATCGAAGATTAGTCAAAACACTAAGAACCAATAAAAGAGATAAAATCACCGTCTAAAAAGGTGTTTATATCCCTTAAATCCGATTCAATGCATCCGGTGAACATCACGTTCTGATCGCATCGCCTGCCCACAGCCTGCCTAAGACGCTCTTGGCAGTAATCGCAGGGATATCCACCTGCGCACTATCACCTCGTCAATTCAACTCTCTACCAGACAGCAGTGTTATCAGTAACATACTCGCTTCTTGTGCATATGACATAGTAAGCATGGCTTTTTCTTCTTTTCGCACGGCTGCAGTCCTGAATGGAATGGGAGGCCCAGCTTCAGGCACTGTATCATTTGAGGGGGTATGCTGTTCTTCTGCTTGCTAACTCGTTGGGGCCTCGAGACTGGTGAGGTGAGCCTCCTCTTTCTGGAGCCTTCTTGGAATTTTTGATTGCTCTGAGCAGCGTTCGACGAACCAGGGCCACTGCTTCGTAGCAATGGGGACGGAGAAAGAGATTGCGTGTGAAGCAAAATCGACTCTTTTGGTAGAAGTAGGCGTTGAGTACGTGGTCGAGACGTGATCGTCATTGGCTGGGAAGCGGTAGTGATTTCAAGGCTAGGGATATTATCTGCATGAGAAGCTGTCGGGTGCCGCATAACAGGGTTCGGGTGTGCACCCTGTGACTGGTGTGCAGTTTGCGCAATCGAGTCAGGTAAATAAAAGTCAAGTGGCAACATTTCAGGTGTGGGTTCGAATGATGTCTCTATGGGCAGTGCAGAGAAGCCTGCATCTGTGTGTTGTATAATGCTAATATACGTGGGCCACGAATTGGTGTCATGTAAAGCTGTCGGATCGCCTGCTTGGAAAAGCGGCGATGGGTCCTGTAGAGTGCCAGGTTGGTCTATGGCTAGATGTCCATCATGTCCTGGTTCGCAGGGTTCTGCATGGCCGTTTGTTGGAGAGGAGAGTGCCAGTCTATTTGGGGAATTTCTGCGGATAGATCCCACTGCTGGTACTCCTCCAGCGTGGTGGCTTGGGGCTGCTGGCCAGGCAAGTCGACGATGTTCACATTCTGAAGATTGTCAGCAGATACAAATCCAGGAAGTGTATCCAGGTTGTCGAAGGCGAGCGGAGGCTGGCCAAAATTGCTATTGTGCCCCCAGCTCTCTCCAACTCCGTCGGGTAAAGGAGGTAATATGTTATTGCTTTGTTGAAATTGCTGGTCAGAGAGCGTTGTTGGATGTGGCTGCTCTCGATCAGGCTGAGGATCGACTTCATCGGTCGGCCAAAGCACCTTGTCAAGGTCTGGAAAGTCCTGAGAGCCCATGTGAAAAGGGGTAAAAATGCACAGCGAAGGATGTATGAGTAGTGGGAACAATGAAGAAAGGTGCTTCGAGAAAAGATGAGGGAAATGGCAGACTTCATATATAGCCCGTCTGCGACATCAACGTTCAGCTTATCCTCGCCTGGCCTGAGCCAATCGAAGAAGGCCGAGTGCAGGGGCAAACGCGCCGGTTCCCGATTAAGTTTAGTGCACACGTAGCTAGGACGAACGGTTCCTCGCAGCCAGATCGGAGCGCGTGCAATCAAGAGACGCCATCTCGAGCGCCGGTACTGTTTTCAACCACCACGCTATGTCTCCAGGTACGGCGCCTCTTCCTGAAATGTGCCGGTTCCCAATGCGGAAAAATGCTGACCGGGTTGGCGCTGTGGACTCGGGTTCCTGAAGGTTCCCTCCTACATGATATATATAATGAGCCTTCTGCTTTAAATCAGGCATCATGGAACTTAATATGCTCGTGGGCTGTCTTTCCTCGAATATTCGGTAGTTCTTCCGCTTAAAGAAGTCCTCCAAACAGACCTTCATCCAGTGCAATATCGTCGACTAGACCGTCACCTACCCACAAACAGCTCTCAAAATGTCTTCGCAAATGTCGACTTGGCCAAACGCAGCCATCATCGGTCTTGCTGCGCTAGCCTTCACTATGATTGCGACACCTATCGGTTGGCTACTGAATCATTATTTGCATCGTCGACGCTCTGGTATCAGTGAGCGGTCCATCTCCTAAGTACTTCGACTAATTCCCTAACCCTAAACCCAGTTGCCGAAGCAGCACCCTCCACCCAAGTCGCAATTGAGCCATGACGACTATCAAATTGATCATGTCGTTTCAATATTTGTATGTACATTTTCGATTTGATTAGCATGTAAACAAGTTTCATCCATTTGCTAACGGCACAATGTACTATAGTGTCTTTGTATTGCGCCGACGAGGAGTATTATAATGGATTAGTTCAAAGACGACATTCCAAAATGAAAACGGCCATCATCAAGGTAGAGGGAGAGTGGAAAGCGCTGCTACGATATGGTGTTAAGGAGCGATCAGGGACGTGCAAACCGTATCTGGGCACAAACTCTGACCCTCACGTTTTCATTATAAATGCTCGACATAGGTAGCTTATTTTCTAGTCACCAGCCTTGGTACAATTAGTTGTTTTCCACTAGACTAAAATACGGCACCGTACCTAGCCTAGAAGTGTGGTGTGGTTCATAAATCCAACTCAATTCCCTACTGAGGCTGAACACGTAAAGCACAGCCCTCTATTAGACCGAGAGGGGTAGCAAGCTCGCTGCCTATCTACAGCCTCGTTGCGAAACTGTCACTTTATGAATGTGTTTCCTCTTTTGCAACTGTTTTCAACTAGTCGGATCATGCTCTGTTGTCTGCATTCGATGACACTCTCTAATTCTTTCTTCCCCATTTTGCTTTTCTGTTGGCTGGTCATCGGCTCAAGTTGCCGAGGCGTGGACGAGCCTAACCAAGTAGTCGGCGACAGGTATTTCTATGCGGGCAACAACTCTCTCATCGGCGACATCGTGTCAAGCCTCGCTGTGAATGCCACTTTTCCTGGCTTCGACTTCACTGGCGATCCAGCCATCGCCGACAGTGGAATAAGCAAGAATGAATGGGCGTGGGTCGTCAACGTGAGTGACATCGAGCTTGACAACAACTACATTGTCTCCCAGACCACCCATACCCTTCGCTTTCCCGAACAGACTTTCCCGCACCAGAACACTACGAACTGGACGGCTTGCGCATATACATTCATGACGGATATCCCTCAAACTCTAACCTCCCGAGTGGACACGAACAACGGCTCCTGCGCCGAGGTTTTGGGCGACGCGTGCCTCGCAGCGCTCGTAAAAGGCTTGCAGAATAGAAGCCCTAATCGTGTGAAGTTTCCACCGGGCTTCGTCTGCCCGCTTCCTCCCTTTTGGGATCAACTCCCAGAATGCGCGGCTCAAATTGGCTACCATTGGAACATCCAGCCTAGAATGATCATTTTTAGTGAGCGTCTTCCTTCTTCAACCCATTCCCCATCGTACGCTGATAGTTCTTCTACTAGGCCTTATGAATATTACTACGGGATGTTATCAGATCCCGGGGAACAACGGTAGCCTTCACAGCAACGAGGTTTATTGGTCCGAGCGGTCTGCACTGCACCTTAAGTGCAATAGCACACCATTTGATGAGCAGGCGAATCGCGAGCAGTTCATGATGCTAGCCTTTGCTCCTAGCAACGAATGGATCTGGACCCACTCCACGTTTCCTCTCAACAATACGAGAGTGTTGCCGATGTGTCTGAGGGCTTCTGGGGCGCATTATGTCTCCGAACCAGCAATGGCCTCCGTTGGAAGCAACGTTGCAGCGGACGAGCAGTTGATTTTGGAGTAATGGGAGGGGATTTTGTTACTAACGTTCGTTTTCATTTGAGGCATGATTCAGTCGCCCACTGCAGGGAAACAAATTACGAGTTTAGGGTCAACTCTATGCAGGAGTTGTCGGCAGAGCTTAGGTTGGTTCTCCGCAGAGTTTGGCCTCTCAATGAGAGGATGGCCGATGCGAATGGGACGGCCAATTGGAAGGAAGTGAGATTTGTTCCGATTGATTGTGGTAAAGTTCTACGAAGAATCAACAGCCGCCTCGGCATTCAATCGGCGCATTGTATTGGCAGATTTACTGGCGAAACCAACGTCACAAATCGCCAAAAACGGGGGTAAACCTGCAATGAGGTCGTTTAAATTGGTAAATTGCGACATGAGAACGGTGAAGCAGATTATCTGTTGCAGGCATACTGTGATTTGTTCTGTTATTTTCAATTTAAACAACGTGATGGTAGAACGACGTCTGTTTTGAGCGGTCTACCACGCTGTTTTGTGAGGTGACTACTCCGTACTCTAGAGTATTCTAACCGCTGGCGCGGCTGCTAGAGTATGACTACGGCAGCCCATACTCTATGCCGGCTGAGGACAAAATTCGCTCACCCACCCTCCTCGCCTGAATCGCCAAGTAGATTGTCGCAATTATCTGTGCAAATAGTGGTCCAATATCATTGTAATTTATATCAATATGTTCTCCTTGAGTAGCTCAATCGATTGATACTGGTTTCATCAATTATCTCGCAGAATTAGTGTCGAAAATGGTGCTGATTCGTCTGAAGACCTCGGTCCTACCATACATGTGCCGAGAAACCGCATATTTGCAGCAATAGGCCCACAACCAGCAAGTCAATATAAATGACATTTATATCAAAACGTTTGCCTCATCAAGGCGCATATTTTAATATAAGTGTCATGTATATTGACCTACTTGTTGCACAGATATCTGCAATAAAAGTGCAATTTTCCACTTCTGTCAATAGCCAAGGCCTAGCTCGACGATCCATTTCGTCACATTTTGCTCCATATTATCACAACCAGCTATCCAAATCGCCTCAAATTTGACTCAAATATGTATGAGAGTGCAAAGCATTTGTGATCTGAATTTCAGAGCAATTGGATGTGTCGTTGTGATAGCATGAAGTAAAGTATAGGCTTAGCTTCCTTTTGAGCCGGTTAAATCAACACATAAATTCCGCAATAACGGTACCAAATCCACAAAAGTATTGGCAAAATTATCATCATTCAACTCAGCTCAATGAGGCAAATGTTTTGATCTAAATTTCATTTATATTGAGCTGCTGGTTGTGGGCCTATCGCTGCAAATGTGCGGTCTCTCAGCAAAGTGCGGTGGCCGAGAGCGAGTTGTCAACATCATACTCTATTTCTGACGCCAATTCTGGTCAAAAACTAATAAAACCAGTATCAATCGACTCAGCTAATCAAGGAGAACATTTCAATATCAATAACATTGAAATTGAGCCGCTATTTGCACAAGTTATTGAGGCTTCACTTCTGGAGGTGGTGGTAGGGTGAGCGAATTTTGTCCGCAAACGGCTCATGGGCCCCCATATATGACTGGCCAGGGTCGCCATAATCCTCATCACCGCACGCGGCGCAGCCTGACGAAAGAGCCATTTTGAATGTAACAACTTCGTAAAGCGCCCCATGCGACACATGTTTCTGCAGCTCGTGCGCTCAACAGAGCGGTGAGGTTCAGGAGCCAGCAAAAGCAAAGCTGCCGAAACTGGCTCCGTAGCGCACAACATTTATTCAGGCGATCTTGCGCGACTTCTGAACGATTTGTGCACCCTGACCGACGATTTTGTGCCATGTTCCTATGCCCTTTGTAGGTCTTTTGTTTGGGCTAGGCCAGTCGTTATTCATACTCTCTCGTTGCTTCCGTGATGGACCTCTCAGGAGTTGACGCGTCTCTAATCAAGACCCAGGCTGAAAGCCATCTCTCTCTCGCAAGCATCAATGTAGACTTCTCCCTGTTTAGGGTACAACCGCCTGTCGAATATCACGAGGTTGGAAGGTTGCTATCGTCACAACGCAAAGAAGAGGCAGATGTAGGCAAGTCGCACGCCACCGCTGCGAAGCTTGGGGCCCTCTTCGATGGACTTGTACCTCCAATATCGCATCTTATCCACGCCTATGGTCTACGTTGCAGCGAGATTGCAAAGTCACCCACATTCAATCCAAAAGGGACAGATAAGCATGGATTGTTCGCCTCTCAAGTTGGCGCTGATGGGACAACAATATGGGCCGCGGCAACGTCTGGTAGTTCGGCCATCGCTGTTCATCTTCTAGCTTGTATGCTAGCACGTATCTGGGACAGCCCGAAAGCTATATCCATTTGGATGGAATTGATAGCGGTCCGCAAACAGACTCTCGCCTCGTCTGGAAAGCCAACGGACTTCCACCCTTCCCAAATCACGCTCAACCGAGAACAAATTGCCAACTGGGACGCAAGCGCCCGTGCTTGGTGTCTTACTGCTGACCAAGCGAACGAGCGCCGCCAAAAACAACTTCGACTGATTATAGACCACCTCGGACTCCCCGTCAGTCCAAAGCTAGATCTCAGCGAGAGTGTCATTGACGCTTGGAAAACTGCAATGGTAACAATTGACAAGATAATCGCAGGAGAACCGCAGAGCGTGCAAATTGGAGCTCCTTTATTGGGACTTGCTTCTTGGCATCTATATCCTGACATGATCGTTTTCGGAAAAGACAAAGAGGTCAAAGACGTGAAACAGAAAGACCGCCTAATTCCCAGTGGCGGCATCATGACTCTAGGTATTGAGGATCCTAGACGCCAAGGTGGTGGTATCTACTGGTCGTTACCGCTTGCTCACCTCCGATACTACGGAGATCCGGTCCTATGCGAGGCGTCTTTACATTCTAGCACATCCCGAGTATCGATTGACCAGCTCATATACGTTGCACTTGGAAGCGTTATTAGACGATGGATCGCCGATGTTGACGATATTAAATCTGCTGCGAAACTCATCGTCCAAATGAATACCTTTGTTAGCTCTGGCTTAGATGCCAATAGTATTCCGGCCTGGATGCCTCTTCTCGCTTCAAAAGCCAAAGCATTCGTTGAGTCCACTGGGGATCGGGAACGAGAAATTCTTCAGCTAATCAAATGCGGACGAAGGAGATACCCACAATTTGTTGATAACCCTGGGACACATTCTGTGTTCGGCCTTTCTGACTGCAGGGCTTTCTTGAGATTGCTTCCAAGCAACAGAGCACGAGTCTCGTTGCTTAGAGAAGTGGCAAAGGACTTCAGCGATTCAACTCACTTTATGGTAATTCAATGCGAAGTAGGCACAACCCAACCCGGTTTCGAGCTTTTCTCCGTAGATAAGCTCAAGGATAAGGACACCACATCTAGCAACTACGTTCGATGGACGAATTGGGAGCTCAAAGACAGTTCTCATGACGATGCCCAGGCGCCAAAGTTGATTAGGTTAAACCAACGAATTCCAGGGCTGAGGTCTCCTACTGAATATCACTGGGACAATGTTCCGAAAGATTTCTTCGCGCATTTCCTGCAAGGAAAATATCTGAATTCGCAATGGCTACAAGCGCGAGGCGCATCGATTCGAACACGATTTCTCTTCGGTGAGCAGAATGTGGCTGCGCTTTACTCAATCCGCATCACCACCTGGGACATTTCGCCAAACATGGACCCTCATATCTTTGAGCACAATCGTCTCCGGTTGCTACCAAATGTTTTCGTCATTCGTCATATCGCAGAGGCGTTAGACATGGAGCTTCCAGATCCAACACGGCTTTGCTACCACCTAGCCAGTTCCAACTTCTCGAAGGACGAGAATGATCGGCAAAGCTCTCGGTCATTAGCGATATCGATGAAAGCTCTTTTGACTGTTTGGATTTTGTACCGGAGCCTCCCAGACGCTACTGTGGAGCTCAAAGCTGCGGGTAGACCTCTCTGCGGGCACCAGTGGATTCCTGCAGAACTATCGATCATTGATTCCTCCGGCCCATACCATTTGACGCAAGAGCAAACTTTCGCATGCGTCGCAATGTTCGAATCTGGCAATTTCAACTTCCAGCCGTCGGCAATGAATGGCGTTCTCGCAATTTCGAGTGGGAATTCGCTATACGTTGCACGATGCCTTCTCCAAGATCCATGTCAATCACCTTCGTTTACTATGATCGATCGAGTTGTAGGGACGGTTGGAAAATCCGGTATGGCCCTGTTAATCCACCCTCAACTACCTCGCATGCGGCCAGCAACGCACGATTACGCACTCGTAAATCACCATGCTTTTGATGGTAATTCGGAAGATTGCTTCTGGTACACAACCCTCCATATGTCCTTCACCGAATGGACACTCCCGATAGATGTTGGATCTCGTGGTAATCGCGACATAGAAGCTTACTATGTGGAAACAGCAATTGGTGTTTACGATAAAGGAAAGTGGGTAGCGGATGTCAATGTCCTTGACGTTTTTCGCCACCGACTCTCACGGATCCTGCCGAAGTGCTTAATTCGACACCATGTGCCACTGGCACCAGAAGGACTTGGCAAACTCGTAGCGATCGATAACTGGGACGAGTTAATTGATAGCCCACCAGAGGTTGCCGTCGTCCGCGCTCATAAGAACTGGCAGGCGCGCCTAGCAACGGCCGCTCTCAGCCTACAACGCGGACATGAGACTCGCGTATTGCCTGACGAAGTTTGTTGGACATGCTGCACCGAGTTACCATCACTGCTGTCTACCACGGGAGACCAAGATAAAGAATTTCATATTGATCAAGATAATGACGTGATTGGCGTGCCGAGTACGCCAGTCAATGAAGAAAATTCTGATAGTGAGATAGATGAAGTGTTAGCAGATGGGTTGATTCGTTCGAAGAAGAGAAAGCTATCCGAAGGACACAAAGAAGAGGAGTGTATTCCGGAGTTACAACAACTAAACCTAAACATTGTGTACATTCTTTAAGGCAGCCGGTATTCGTAACCACTTAGACTGGAGGCGTAGATGATTTATATTTCTTGCTGATGCAGTTCTGGCGCTTGGCTTCATATTAAACTATCTGCCCCCAATGAGACTATGGACGAAAAGGTGACAGTGAGTACGAACAACTAGACTAAATAAATACTTCCTTTTCATTTAGCTGGAATTTTGAATATCACGATGTCGATATCCACCAAGGCCGGTACCGCAAGGCTGAGCGCGTGTCAAGGGTCTAGGCGAGATTCCATGACGCATGTTTCTTGCGCGCGATTTGCTTTCTTTACAACAACACAATGCCGCCATGACAAGCCTGCTGAGCATTTTGAATACACTGTTGCCATTTACTGATCCATCAAGATCATTATGGCGCGATATTCTGCACACTTTACTGCTCTGTACCTTCTTGTACTTTGGGCCTCAAATTCGTCTAGAACGCGTCTTTGACCTGCGATTGTGGATCGGGAGGAAACACGAGCACGCTGAAGAAGTTGCAGAACGGGACGAATCAAGAACAGATGCTTTAGACGGAGTTGTAGAGCCAGAGCAGGCACCGGATGATTCACACGCTGAACGTCCAGGATTCGCCAACGCCGAAACCAACGAGCCCAACCCTCCTTTACTCGAAGATCTTCCCGCTGCTGACCCAGACGATGTACCGAATGCCGCGCAACAACATCCTGCGGCCCGACAACGCGATCCCACCCGAGCACTGGGTGCAAAGAAAGCCAAGTCCCTCGCTCGCAAGGATCGGCAGCGTGCTTACAATGAGTTTCTAAGGGAACAGGGCAATGCACAACGCGCTAGAGATGCTGAAGGCGCCGAAGAACGAGAAAAAGAAGCAGCTAAGGAGCGTGAACGGAGGAAGGCCATTGAGGTGCGGATTCAGGAGCAGAAAGCTCAAGAAAGAGCTGTCAGAAAGGAAAAGGAAGAGAAGGTGCGGCAGGAGGAGGAGTACAAGATCGCCACCGCTTTGAGATTGATTGACGAAGGGCTTCGGGAGCGAATAGTCAGATTGAAGGAGGTGGCCAAGGCAGTAGAGAGCGACTTCGGCTGGGTGCAGGCTCTTGTGAAGCGAGAGGGCTATTTGGGGATTAAAGAGCAGCATGGAATAAAGGTGATGACTATGGTAACTGCGGAAGGCTGCTTGGTAAGAATCGACAATATACTGATGCAGGAGACGTATCGGCAGGTTATTGCTGCGAGGGACCCTGATGATGACTCCGATATCACCGTCTACGATATCGGCGCGCGCCTCGAACACATCCTTCTGTTGAAGGAATCTTATTCAACCAGTTGACACACATCATTCATTGGTACGGCTGGCATTTCAATATTGCATTAGATCGACGGCGCATGCCCATGTCAACTGATCTTAGAGGCAATATGCCTCACTCAAATATAGAAAAGCCGAACCCAAGTTCCGTGTACCAACAAAGCCCCTCAGTTACACTACTGTAGGATCTTCAAATGCAACCGCAGCATTGGTAACTCGCCACGCTCTATTTGCCATTCGGAACGGCAACTAAGCGGCCCTTCCAGTCTAAGGAGGCTGATGGACGAAGGATGGTGTGCAAATTTCCTGGCGAATCATCTTTGGAAGGGATTACGGTTGTCACTCCGATCAACCTACCGAAGCTTAAGAATTGAGGCTTAAAAAAGCTTGACTTACTACGGAATAAGCGTTCGACTGGTACAGTAATTTACTAAGCCGCCAACTATTCCAATTTCGGATTTTGGTGTCCCTGTCTCTGCGTCTTGGTGCTTCAGCTAGGGCGCGCAACGTTCCCGTGGTCGTCTGCCATCAAATATCTTCGCTTTTGCATAAGAGACATATCAATGGCCATGGGCAATTTAGTGAAGAGCTTTTGTTCTTCCTCCATTCTGAAGCGTGTGGAGTCATTCAGATCAGTTGAACATGAAAGAGCTTGCGATTTCCCATCCCGAACCTACTTCTTCTTTCAAATTTATCACTATAACAAAGCCTGAAGATGCCAAGGACAAGGATCGACGGAGGATAGTCCGCAAGTATGTGATGAAGAACATTGGTCGAGCAAGGAGAAAACCTCCGTCGAATCCAACCATTGAGCTTTTTATTGATTCGGAATGTCAACTGGCATCTGGAGAAATCGACCCATTTGTGAACTTTCCCTTCGAGTTGACCGCATCCGATCGAGAGCTGGTTGCGAACAGTATGTATTCCCCAAGCCAGTTTGGCATCTTGCATATGGCCTGATGGATGCTTCCAACCCCTTCGTTCAAGCTCTGTGTCCCCAACATCACTTTATACGCAACGAGGCTGACCAGTTAGTTTTCCGTGATGTTGATGGTACACAACGTGCAATGCGACCGTTCTGGTATCCATTGGGTCTTGAAGATCCGGCTGCCATGCACATGATTCTATGTACGTATGACTGACTTGACATCAAAGGGCTCTGGAACTCACTATTTTGGCAGCTAACTCGGCAGCGCACCTGGATTGCCTTCAGGGAAGAAACGGATTCGAAGAAAGCGAGCCCGCCACACGACACATGCTACTTGCACTTGAGGATATCAGACAGCGAATGGATAACCCTCAGCTCCCTGTTACAGACGGCTTGATGGCAGCCGTATGTGGCATGTCATTCCACAACGTAAAGTACCACTGCCCTTGTACAATTTTCAGCCTAGCTCATGCCACAATAGACTATTATTGGCAACTATGACGCTTGGAAGCTACACAATCATGGCCTTTGGATGCTTGTCATGCGTCGTGGAGGCATAGGAGCGATACAAAATACTAATCTTCGAGTGAGCATATCATGGTACGTTTTAAACCCGACTCGATGCTTTGTTCAAAATTTCTGGCGGTTTCGGTTTCCTAATAATAGTGAACATCCGCTAACATTATTGTCGCTTAGGGAAGAAATTTCTGGCTCATATCCGCAAGATCGAGCGCCAGTATATCCATTGCCAAATGAATGGCTGGAGACATATTCCACCAGTAGAGCCTTGACGTGTTTGTCACACGCGTTGGCTAAAGAGTGTCGCGAAACGCTTCCGGCTAGAAGCAAATGGGTCGAAATATACGAAAGACTAATCGATTGCTCCGCGCAAACTGAGAGCGACGCAGTTCAGTCCAAAGGCGCCTGTTGGATGCAAAGTTCTAACTGCGGTGGTTGGCCAAACGTTCTCATATACCATCTCCTTGAGTGGAGGCCTTTAGAAAGCAGAACCGGTTCGGTTGCCATTAGAGAAGAGATAGTACGACTCGCCGCGCTCCTGTACATGGCACCTATTTGGCGCAAATTCGGCCAGTTTCCGGTCCGAACTCGATATCTCATTGATAAACTGCTCCCTCTCCTTAAAAAAGACAAAGACGATTGGGGTCCTCTTTGGCCACTGAAGATGTGGGCTCTATACATGGGCGTTCTTGAGTCGGAACAGCCGGAAGCCGCTGCCTACTTCCCTCGGGCGCTTGCAGCTTACATTCATGAGAGGCAGCTACGATCATGGAGGGAAGTTATTCGAACTGTGAAGAGCGTGCTCTGGTTAGACTCGATTTTCAACGAAAGCTGCGACCTGGTGAAGGATGACATGGAGGACGCGGTGGATGCCGATCGGCTGGCCGAGCTCAACAACGACTAACGGCGAGAAAGCGAGATACGACTTGCCGGGCATTCTACTACGGCCGGCTATCGTGTGCATGACGAGTTATTCTTGTTGATATTTGACATTGAAGATTGTGACTTCTTTCAAGCCATGCGAGCTGCTTTGGAATGACATATAGAGTAGAGTGCCTAGCGCCAACGCGTGATAAATGACCAAAAAGGGTTTTGAGCTCCGACCAAACTAAATCTGGTGACTGCACATACATTTAATAAGAGATCACCTTCTCATGGTGTAACCAGCAATACGAATAGGTAGTATTTGTTGAGACTTAGTGGAAAGTCGCCACTGCTCGGGCACCCCGGACCTGCTCACCTCCAAATCTAGGCAAACTTCAACATCTTGCGATGATGAGTTCATCTTTGTCAGCATTCGATTCTTGCAGTAACTTGGTAATCCTCTGGACTATCAAGCCCTTGGCACTACCATATCTTAACGTGATGGTCGTCGCATTTAGGCCCCCAATCGTTGCCGTCAGCATAGCTGACTGTCATACAGTTAAGTGGCCACTCTGAACTTGGACATGGATTGATGCATCCGTCTTTTTTGGTCCTATCCGTGCGCTTTTTATGAACTATTTTCTCTCCAGCCGCCTCTTGTCGACCTTTCAAAAGAAAGTGCCCAGATATATAAGTCATCCTTCAAGCTAGTTTCACTACTTTTACGAATCTTGATTCAACCTTGCGTCTTAGTATCTTTGAGTACTCAAAGCTAGCGATCGTCAATCCTTATTCCCATAGCAATAATGACTTCTAGAGATCCTCTCGACCTTCTAATAATTGGAGCAGGGATTTCTGGTATCGTCGCTGCTCGATTCTACCTTGACATTCATCCAGAATGCAATCTCGCTCTCCTCGAGCGTGATGCTTGTATCGGAGGTACCTGGGGATGGGATCGATTGTATCCTGGATTTAAGGCACAAGCAAGTACTCGCATGTGTAGCTTCTCAGATATACCACTATCAGTACCGCCCGGTGGAGCAGACGATCTTGACTGTCCTGACTCCAGACACATTGCAGAGTATCTGGACATCTACGTCGACAAACATCTTTACAATGGCAGGTCCATCCGAGATCGAATTCATCTGGACACAAGTGTGACGGAACTGAAGAAAGTTGGTGAGCTGTGGAGGGCCAAAGCCAGTCAGAAAGGCAGCATAGTAGAGTTCATGGCGAAAAAGGTCATCGTTGCGTCCGGCAACACATCCGTACCGAATATGCCTAATCTTCCAGGAAAAGACCAGTTCGGAGGCCTCATCGTTCACAGTATGGATTACGGCCGATCCTGGAAAACGCTCTCTGACTCTAAGTTCGACAAATTTGCCGTACTTGGCGGAGGTAAATCCGCTGCGGATATGGTCTATCAGTTAGCCAAGGCTGGGAAACAAGTCACTTGGATCATTCGCAAAAGCGGCAAAGGCGTAGGCACATTAATATACGGAAAGGGAGTGGGACAATTTAAGAATCTAGGTGAACTCGCCAGAACTAGAGCCTTTTCGCGGTTATTCCTTAGCGGACTGCGATCAAAAACATGGCTGGACTGGGTGTTGTGGGATACGTGGGCTGGGCAAGTTTTCCGGAATTGGTTTGATGGCATGGCTATGGAGGTGTCGGTGAAACAAGCTCGATGGGATGACAGAAAGAATGCGAGGGAAGGGTTTCAGCTGCTGAAGAGCCAGTCCAAGCCGAATTTCCTAGCCGGTCCAGCGGGAATGGTCCAATGGGATGACTTTTGGGATACGATTGCGACGCAGGTTGACGTTTGCCGCAAGGATATCGATCGGCTCGAGAGTCACAAGATATTCTTCACTGACGGGTCCGAGCTGGAAGCAGATGCTCTCATGTGCGGCACCGGCTTCAAAATGCCATACCCTTTTTTCACAGAGGCAGAGCTCGTCCGTCTCGGTCTACCACACAATCCCAATCTTGAGTCTCCCACGGAGCGTGAAGAGTGGAATCGTCTCGAAAAAGAAGCTGAGGATCAAGTCATTCAACAATATCCCATTCTCGCACAACCTTATCCAAATCTTCCAGAGCATTTCGGAGACATCGACACACGGTTAACGCCATTTCGCCTGCATCAAGTCATTGGGCCTATTACCGATCAAAGCATCGCTTTTGTCGGGGTTGGAACCCTTTCGAACATGTTCGAGGCAGTCGAAGTTGAGGCAATCTGGGCGACAGGGTTTCTGGACGGAACAGTCAAGTTGCCTGATGTAGAGACCATGAAGCGCGAGGTCGCATTCAGAAACGCCTACATGCGATTGCGGGTACCGACGTACGGACATCCTGGACATTTCTTCTTGTTTGACGCATTTCCGTACATTGAAGGACTATTGGAGAGGGATCTGGGATTAAAGAGTTGGCATCATAAGACTTTGTTGGAGGAGTGGACAAGCCCATATTTGCCCTGCGATCTGAAAGGGGTGAAAGACGAATATTTAGAGAAATATGGAAAGACTGCTTAGGCGAGGGAGATAACGGAAGACTTCATGCATAGATATTCAAAAGTAGACGTTTGGTGACAACATCACCATTAATATAGAGCTGGAGGCGTTGTTTCAGTGCCAAATCTACGATCATAATCAAAGCCGTTCGGTCTAGATATGGCGATGCTTTGCCAGTTATCAAAGATCTATAAGCCTCTATTGAACTCGACCAAGCCATCCTTGCCGCCCTTATTGTGAAATTCTGACTCCAAACTCGATGCCTTTACGGCCTGTCTACCCGGAAATACCCCCAACGCCAGCGGCAAGGCAAACAAGCTTGTGGTCAAAATCAGCCCCAGATTGATCGGCAGCACCATCCGCGGCCGCTGCTGGAGCCACAGCGTCCTCTGCAAGCGCACCAGAATCAGCGGCGGAATGACCATGATAGGCGTGGCATTGCAGACACGCGACAGCGCCGTCTCGGCAACCGCCAGCGTGGCCGCGCGCTTAGACTTGCCCAGCGACTTGGGCGGCTCCTCGTCGCGCCCGTCCCTGCGCTCCACCACCGGGAACACGTCGATCCCGCGCCGCATCTCCTCGCCGCGCATCAGGAACACGTTGAGCGCGCCGGCGCTCGCCACCGCCGCGAACGGCACCAGCCGGGCCAGCACGAGGCGCGCGTGCGCGCTCAGCCCGCCCAGGCGCGGCACCAGCGCGTTGAGGCCGAGCGCGACGCCGCAGCTGGCCGACACGGCGAGCAGGTAGCTCTTAGCGACGGCGTCCCAGCCTAGCGGCGTGCTCTTGTTGGCGTTGGCCGAGTTGATGGCCACGTTCAGCGACTGGTTCGCGATCTGCCACGCCAGCGTGCCGCGCCACCCCAGGTTGGGCGTCAGCATTCCCGCCGTCACGACAAGGTTCGACAGCACGAAGCATGACATCCGGAAGGGCAGCAGCACCGGCTGCCCTGTGTCGGGGTGCAGCGTTGAGTCCACGATCTTCTTTGCTCGCCATAGCTCCGGTGTCATAGAGTGGATCAGCCCGGTTTTGTACTCTGTGAGGAGGGACTTTGCCTGCTCGAGGCCAGCGGAGGATACCAGGAGGGTTCTGTGGGAGTATCGCCAGTTAGCACATTCCTTCCGAGACCACGCTTTTGCGAGAAGAATGAGAAACGAGCACGTAGTAGCCGTATTTACCACTGCTGTCCAATTGTGTCCTTAAAACATAGCTGGGCTCTTTCTCACCTGGGATCTGATATGTCTGCGGAATGGCGCACGCGACCCCAATACGTCGACAAGTCATACTGCGAGACTGGGAGCTCACGGCTCCCGGGAAGTGACGATGACATGTTCGCAGTCGTTTAGCGTTCCGGGTCGTATTAGCTTCCCTTCTTGAAGCTTGACCTCCCCACAGAACTGGTCTACCGAGAGTACATGGGTTGTATTCCGCCGTGGGGAGGCGATTGAATATTCGTGGGGCACAAGGGCTGCGGAGACGAGGTATTAAGAGGGTTGAATTGCGTAGAGACGCGATGCGAGATCTATAAGCTCTAATTACAAGTTTGTGCAAGAATTGGGTGCGAAATTCACCCCTCTGATATGGTAGGGCGTTGAAGTTGGTGGTAGGTGCGAAGTCGGCAAGTGGAAGATTTGAAGCTTTGGACCTCATTCCGATTTCGCGCTGCTTCTCACCACACCACTATCAGTCCTAACACTCCAAGCATTTCTTTCTTTTAACCCAATAATGCGTTCTATCGGCAAATATAGACAACAATTCCCAAATACTGCGTCTCCGAGACGATTGACAGACTACGTTCTGCAATCCGTTACTTCGATCTGCCCTTTCGTCGCAGCAGGGAAGCTTTAACTCGGCTAACAGCGCAAAAAGAATCAAGCGTTAAAGGTCAGAGGATCTCAGCTCAGTAGCCTTGTATCTTGATGGAATTATGCCTATTCATCCGCCGGATGCAGTTGGCTTGCGGTCTTCGGCAGCGTCATGAAAGGCGAAACGGCACTGCACCATTGTAACTCCGCACTTCACGAGTTCTCTCCTAAAAGTTCCTCGGTGTTTCAAACTACCGTGCCCATTTATTCTTGCTGGAAATGGAGCGCATAACAGCGGATTGAATCGGATATCTTTACTTCTGTAATGTTTGTTGACGGGAAATCCGCCTCCAGTTTCCACCACCTGCTTCGGGCATGGTCCACCCATTTATCACGTCCTCAAGCATTGAACAGAAGATTCACGACCCTTAGAGGGAAACCGACGCCTTTGACATCCAAATACTGCATCCACGGGTTGAGCGCAACATGTACTGCCTCGCACTCCATATCATAGGTAACTGTTGCTGCAGTATCCCAGCTTTTCCAATGGTCTGCTATATAAGCCAAAACCCCGATACCAATGGTGAGGATAAACAAAAGAAAGAGACCGACGCATGCACCAACGGCGAAAGACAAAATGACCACTTCCTTGGCTTTCTCACGTGGCGTTAGCGGGTCACCGTCATCCAGTATATTCCAGAATCTCCTTCCGATGATATAGAGAGATGGTAGCCAGGCTGCGAAAGATAAAAGAAAGAATACAAACATGTAGAAGATCCAAACAGACTCAATAAGATCGTTCCCGGATAACCCGAACCCAGGGTCGCTGAAAAGCCAGGTCTTAGCGCAGAGCTTTTCAGGTGAGCACAAAGAGGTACCAGTCGAGTTGGAGATCTGAGACTCCAAACAATCGTATCTCGGGAATAAGTCACCTTGCCAATCCACAATTCTCAAGTCACCCCAGCGGATGTTGAGGAAATGGAGGGTTGCAATCCAATGGATGATTGCAAAAATGGATAAGACCCATTTGATAGGTGTTCGCCAGCCTGGAAGCCAATTGAACCAACACGACCATGGATGACATTGCATACTGAAAGCGAGGTTCCACGTTGCAAACCAGGTTGTAATCGATATAGCAGCGCCCTGGTATGGGTGTGCCGCCACCAAACTATAGGAGCGCCACCAGAAGATGATACAGCATAGCGTATACAGTAGGAAGAACCAGTCCCAGAACCCCACGTTCTTCTCGCACCATTCTTCGTTATGATTTTCGGGATTTTCAATTTTGAGGCGTTGCCTTGAACCCCAGGTGATGGATATCGCCATCAAGTTGACGTAACACCACATCGCCATGTTCGTGTACCGGAAAGCGGACGGGAGTGGAGAAGAGGGTATGACTTTGAATCCCTTTAGACAGCTAGCAAGCTCGCACCAGGTATATGACAAGTTTGCGTTTGGTCCAACATAGTTATAGTCTAGTTCATTCAGGAAGCTGCCATTATGCTCTGCGCCCCAGTTACCGAAAATATAGCTGTCAAGGTCATATCCATAGACCATGGAGCAGTTGACATGGACCGGACTACTCGACGCGCAGTCCATGAAGCCACTATTTTTATACATGGCGAATACTGGGCTACTAGTATCCACATCGTCCCTGCCCGAACTTATTATGAGGATGAGGATGATGTAGTTGGCTAATTGAAAAAGGACCAGTATGGGCAAAATTCCCGTTACAGCGACGTAGAATGTTCTTCTTTCGTCTAAGGAGCAGATGGGTTGGACATTTGCTGCTTGATCCATATGGTTGCAGCGGAATGACTCTGGCCTCCAAGCCGATATTTTGATGAGATATATTGGAAGGGGACCAGATTATTAGGTTGAAGAGTACAAAAGACTGACAGTATCAAAGTGATTAACGGCAAAAGGTATATCAGCAATACTGGAGAATAGCAGAGGCCACAACCTTAATATATCTCAACCACGGCTACGTGGTGTTGCGGTGGTGGTATCGTAAGGTATCGTATTGGGATGCAGGAGGCCTGAAAGCCTCCCATCTCCCACTTTCCTGATATGTATTGGCCGAAATTTGGTAACAAAGGCTGCTGCCGTGATATTGAATCACGCCGCCGACTTCGATGGGGCTATTGGAGCATTCCCTAGCATAAATGTATGCACAAGCTCATCAAAGTCGTACATTTCCGGGAAATCGCTAAGATCTGATAATGACCTTGCTTCTTGCACCACTCGGCGGTCAATAAGTAATAGATATTTGCGAACTACGATAGTCATTTGTTTAGAGCTACATTAAAGGCGCTCGCCTGTAAGCCGGTTGGTGGAGGCTTATTTCGCCTCTCCAGCAGCGTACTCATAGAAGAATCAACACTATAAAGAGCCTCCAAAAGCAGTGGCAAATTAAAGGCCTCCGTCTTTGGCGGCAAATTTCCCGACAACGTGCGTTGAGATGTAATTCTATCAGGAGCCATATGTATCAGTACCTGCGAGAGTTGAACTAGATTCGATTATCTTGTCCTTTTGGCTCCGTAGTGGGTACTCTAGGGTAACAGGTACCGTCCTAATAAATTCCAATTTGCAGCCTCGGTGTTTACGTTGCCATATTGCCGTCCTTCCACCATACTTGACCAGCCATTGAACGATCATAAGGCTCTATTGATCAATCTTTTCGGCCGTATAGATTCCTATCTGCTCTTTTGTAGTAGAATCGAATCCATCTTACTCTCATTTGCTCTAAATGTCGAAGCTGTCTTCGTCTCTGGATCAAGCTTTCGAAGACCTGTGATCATTCCTTCAAGAGCCGGTACAAGAAATCTATAACACATCTCTACATACAAAAAAATGACTCCACGAAAGCTGCATGTCGGAATTTGCGGAGGAGGCATGGGTGGTCTCGCTGCCGCCATTGCTATAGCACGAGGCGGAGCCAAAGTCACGCTTCTTGAAGCGGCCCGAGAGCTGGGCGAAATCGGTGCCGGCATCCAGGTCTTTCCAAATGTCTCAAGGCTTCTGATCCGCTGGGGTACTGACGAGATCATTGGGGACAACTTGATTGCAGTGGATGAAATCAATTCTTGGGGTGCCGATGGAAGCTTGATCGCTCACCTCGATACAAAAGTCGCAGAAAGAAAGAGCGGGTTTCCACATTGGTGAGTTTGTTGGACCGCGAATACTAATGCCAATTGCTCATGAGATTAGGGTTGTTCGACGCGACCACTTGCATGGCGGTCTCACGGAGAGTGCTCGTCGTCATGGTGTGGCTCTGCACGTCGCATCGCGTGTCAAGAGCTTCGATGATTCCGGGAGCTCTGTGAAAGTCGTTACTACCAACGGTGAAGAGTATGAGTTTGATCTCTTGATTGGATCCGACGGTATCAAGTCCACTATTCGCCAGAGCTTGTATCCTAACGCACAGCCTCACGCCGCATCCACAGTTGCCGCGTTCAGAGGTATCCTCTCATACGATGAAGTCTTTGCCCAAGTTCCAGAAGCAAGGATGCTCCTGAGAAACACCGCTGACGCATGGATCGGTCCCAACGGCTACATTCTCCTTTATCCATTGACTGCTGGTCGAGAGTTAAATGTTGTGACACTATTTCAGATGGACCGAGTCGTGCGCGTCCCGGAAGATGTGCCTGTTGAAGAGTTCCGTAACCTGTACAAGGACTGGCCACCAATTGCGAAAAAGATCCTGGCTTTGGTCAACTACACGCAGAAGTGGCCTTTGCTTGTTCTCCCGCCAATGAAAAGTTGGTCAAATGAGCACAAGAATGTTGTCTTGCTTGGAGACGCTGCACATTGCATGCAAAACCACATGGTAAAAGTGTAGTAAACCTTCGATGGTGATTTGGTAGCTAACGATCTGATATAGGCCCAGGGTGCTGCCACAGCAATGGAAGATGGAGCATTCCTTGGCCGGGTATTGAGTGAAGTTGTCCGAGGAGTCATTACCGTTCCCGAAGCCGTTGAGATCTATGAGAATCAACGTATGCCACGTGCTTGGATTAAGCAGCAGGCATCCTTCGTCTCGGGTACGCTGAATATGGCCCTAGGAAATGATGCTGTGAGACGCAATAAAGCATCGGCACCGGAGGTGAAAGCCTGGAACAACAATGTCCTTAAGCCTATGGAAAGTTTTGCTCCGTCATATCGTCCATGGCAGATGTTTGCTTCACCTGAAAGTGTTCCTGGAATACTATACTACGATGCTGAGTGCGATGCAGACAATGCGGTGTGCGAATACTTGCAGAAGAATACTGCAATGGATCCTGAAACACTCGTCACCAAAGGTCTTTGGGATAAGTGGTGGGGAGTTGTAGATAGCGGAAACGATGTGTCGACTAGATCTGAATGAAAATAGACGGTGTTCATCGTGTTCTTCACGATAATAATGTTCTGCTTGTGTTATCAATCCTTTTCAGCGAAAAGATCCTTGTATCGGCATCAACAAGTCTGATGGAGTAAATCAATAAGATTTCATTTGATATTAACTTGATGGAATGAACATTAACGAGTAGATTGTTAAGCAGTTGGGCGCCCGATATAAGCGGTCGAGTCTGACGCCACAGAAATGCTCTCAGCTCCTTACGCCTAGATTTCACCTTAGGTCCAAGTGTCCCAAATAGTACAAATGCGATGGACAATGCAACCCAGAGATCTGTCGTCATGTGCATATACATGTACAATACAAACTCCTCATTCTCTTATACAGCCCTAAGCTTTCTTCGCTGCCCTCTGCTTCCTCCGTTCAGCAACATCACCTTCAGCAAGCCACTTGCTCGCCTTGACCAGTTGCACCACGTTGATCACTTGCTTTCCGAACATGATGGGGAAGCTGAAGCCGGCGAGGATCCATGGTACAGTGCTGTCGAGCTTGTTCGCTCGTGCCATCTCCATTGCGCCCGCAGACCAAGGGTTGGCGAAGAAAACACTGGGTTTCGGCGGAGATGGGACACCTGGTTGTAAGACGGAAGGCGCAGGTTGGCGGAGAGAAGGCGTGAGGAGCGGTGAGCTGAAGGATAGGAGGTAAAGCGCAATGAAGAAGAGCTCATTCAAGGCACAGAATATGAAGAGGACTTTCTGTAGACTGGTCAGTTTCTAAGTAGACGATTTGGAGAAGGGAAATTCGCACGTTGTTGGAGTAGTACTGCTTTAGAATCCAACTCCTACTCTCATCGATCTTCTTATGACTGCTTCCACTGCCTCCCATGACAAGAGTGGCATACATATGCATGTAATGGCTTGCCAGATCAAGACTGATCAGTGCCTGAAATACGATTGCAAATCGAGGGAAGGCGGAGGCCAAGAACACAAGCAGACAAGAAGTCGTACATCGATCGGTAACCATATCCAGGACAGCGCCGAAACGCGTCGATTGGCCTAGTCTCCTAGCCGCAAGCCCGTCAAAGGCATCAAGCAAGCATGATATGGAGTAAAGCAGGCAGCATGTTCTCGGATGTAACGGCATATAATACAAGGACGAGAAGGCGAGGATGATACGAGAGTAACCTATTCACATCTCAGCGCCTGATTCATAATATCTACTGTGCCTACTCTTACCAATCAGGTTAGGGACGAATAGGAAGATGTTCTCTGGTTTCTCTGGGGTGGATTTGGACTTGATGGGTGACTTGACGGTACCATTTTGAGCCACAGCGGACCGCGACCTTGTTGTGGTCATTATGCCCATGTATGAGACTGAAGAGTCGTCTTTATTTCACACGTCCAGGGCGCAGGTCGCCTTGAAAGTTAAATGCTGTTGGATCGGAGCGAGAAAATCGGCGAACGGATGGGTGTCGGTTCCTGAGGCTTGAATATGGGGTCTGGTAGAGCGACGTGACGGAAACAGGCGGAAAGCACGGAGCGATTGGATTCCAGTTCTGAGGGTGTTGTTGGTTGTGTGCGCTGTCGCGTGAGGAAAGCTGGAGATTGTATGAACAGGCTTCGGATGGCTGCGGAGTTGTCGGAAGCTGAATCCTGCAGTCTTACTTAAATCGATAGCGCGATAAGAGTGGTGGAGTTTAGACTTGGGAAGTTCTAAATGCAGCGTGGAGGGTTTGGAAGTGGTTTATAGGAGAGGATTGAGCATACATAAGAAGGACAGATTCGCGGTGGAAAGCGTTCGATGCTGGCAAAGGAGCGACTGGGGCGCTGAATTGGCGATTTGGCGATTGCGCGTTTCTCGCTCTGGCGGGCGTTGTTCGTGTCGTCGCCAAGCCGCAGATCCCTCTACAGCTAATCACCAGAACGCTGCTGCCATGAACACTTGACCCATTCTTTTACCGTAGCCATGCCCTCAATTAATCTAGAATCCATTGGAACGTTGTTGCTGTCTACGAGCCGCACAGTGACTGAGATACAGCAAAAACTCATATCCACGTCTGTCAGAAAAGCGTCCTTGCGTCGCAGCGACATTTGGTGCCAAGAAAGATGGCGTTTATAGCGTCCATAGCATTTTATTGCCGAAAGAAATGATGTTCCCCATAGGCAACCCTTTTTTGTGGCAGAGGCTACAGGTACTCCTTTACCTCCTCCAAGTCAGATTCGTTCGTAGCGTCGAGAAATATATCACGAATATTGTCGTCATCGTCCTCGCGCTGAACCAAGGCTTCTAACGCTATCGAGCCGTCGCTGTCACTACCGTCCGGATCCATTAGCGAAGCTGAACCCATATACAAGCTGAATGAGCCATTGACTTTACCTTGTAATACTGCTTCTCTGCCCAAGTTTCCAAACGGAAAGAATTAGAATCAGCATACCAAGCACAACGATTGAACAGCTTTGTCCAGATCCGATGGCAGGGATTAAGCAATCAAGGAAACAAGGCGTTTGAGACCAACCTTCTTTCTCGCCGCTCCTTTAGACGCTCTAGCCGCACATAACCGTGACAACTTCTCCAATTTGATCATGTCTAGAATGTCATGGCTACTAGATGGCGGATGGAGGGTCAGACAGGTAGATGGTGATGGCGAATGGCTTCCTGTCTCCAGAATTCCAACGAACATTCACCTGGATCTCTTAGCTGCGAACAAGTAAGTGGTCCTGAGTTCGAATGAACATATAGCTTATCGTTCCAGGATACCAGATCCATTCCTTGAAGTCAACGAGTTGAATTGCGCGTGGGTGAATGAAAAAGCGTGGATTTACCAGGTCACTCTCCCAATTGTATCCAGACCGAAACCTGAATCCAACATCACTTATGCTTTATCATTCAAAGGCCTGGATACAATTGCAACCATCAAGCTAAATGGCCAAATTATCTTAAAAAGTTACAACATGTTCCTCTCTCATCGAGTTGATGTGACAAAGAACTTGAGCTACAATGGGCCTAATGTCATTGAGATTGAATTCGCAAGTGCTTTCGAAGAAGCTAGGAGAATCAAAGCTGAACACACAAATCACAAATGGATATGCTGGAATGGAGAATCAGCTCGTCTGGCCGTTCGAAAGGCACAATACCACTGGTAATAGCTGTACGGCTCAATCTCAGACGTTATCGCTTACAACACCATCCAGGGGTTGGGACTGGGGACCAATACTCTCGCCATGCGGTCCGTGGAGGCCAATTAGACTGCAACGATACGAAAGTCGAATATCAGACCTCAGGATTGACTATGGACTTGATGAAGATCTCACAGCTGCTAATATTACCATCAGAGGAACTGTCGAATCCTGTCCACCTGGCGCTGAGATCGAATTCAAAATTCGAGAAGCACCTTCAAGAATATGTCCTTCTGGCGTGGATGTAGTCACTATAAGAGCGATTGTCAGCGACGGAGAAGCTATTGCTACGGTTGATATTTCTGACATCAAACTCTGGTGGCCTCGAGGACACGGCGACCAAATCATCTACCAGGTATTTGCTAGTCTGGTTTATGAAAAGAAGACCTTACACCAGGTTATTCGCTCAACTGGCTTTAGAAAATGCGAACTGATTCGAGAGAAAGACAGCGCAGGAGAGTCATTCTTTTTCCGCATCAACAATGTTGACGTTTTCTGTGGAGGTTCCAACTGGATCCCCGGAGACAGCTTTCTCCCTCGATTTGCAGAAGCAGAGTATCCCAGATGGAAGAGGAAGTACATGGAGTGGCTTCAGCTACTTGCAGACGCAAATCAAAATATGGTCCGTGTATGGGGAGGAGGAATCTACGAAGACAACTTCTTTTACGATACTTGCGATCGTCTAGGTATTCTTGTTTGGCAGGATTTCATGTTTGCATGTGGCAATTATCCAGCACACCCGGAATTTCTAGCTTCTATCAAAGACGAAGCAATCGAGAATGTTCGGAGATTGAGACGTCATCCATCCGTTGCCATTTTCGCAGGAAACAACGAAGATTATCAAATACAGGAATCAGAGAATCTTACGTACGATCCCGCCGACAACAATCCGGAAAATTGGCTCAAGACAGATTTCCCAGCACGGTATATTTACGAGAAGTTACTACCGGATGTCGTCTCCACCGAAGCACCCAACATCGCCTACGTCGCCGGATCGCCATTCTCGCGCCCCGGAATCCCAACGCCAGACCGCACAACCGGCGACATCCACCAGTGGAACGTGTGGCACGGCACGCAGTCGCCGTATCAGCTATACCCCACGCTCTACGGCCGCTTTGTGTCGGAATTCGGCATGGAAGCCTTCCCGGCGCTCAGCACGCTGCGCGAGTTCGCCACTGCCGACCACGAGCTCCATGCGCAGTCCGCCACCATGGACTTCCACAACAAGGCGACGGGCGCGGCGCGCCGGCTGGCCGCGTACGTGGCCGAGAACTTCCGCGTCGGCCCGGCCGCCCGCCTAGAGGACTGGGTGTTCCTCACGCAGCTGCTGCAGGCCGAGGCGCTGGCCTTCGCGTTAAAGGGCTGGCGCAGGCTGTGGGGCGCGCCGCAAGAGAGGCGCGTTGGCGGCGTGCTCGTCTGGCAGCTCAATGACTGCTGGCCGGGCGTCAGCTGGAGCGTTGCGGACTACCGCGGCCGCAGGAAGGCCGCCTACTACGCTGTCAAGAGACACCTTGCGTCGCTTGCGGTGGGCGTCTTGAGGGAGCACTGGGACTGGAGTGATGGCCATAAGGTCATCCCTAAGAAGCTGGCATGGGCCTGCTGGGTTGCCAACGGCACGTTGCAGGAGAGGAAAGGCAGAGTGCAGGTTCGGTTCGTGAGCGTAGCCACTGGGAGAGATGTAAAGCAGCCGATTGAACGGGATGGCATTGCAACTGCGGCGAACGGCACGACGGAAGTTTTCAAAGGTGAAGTTGACAACGAAAATGAAGAACAGTACGTGCTTGTCACCAAGCTATGGATCGACATGGAGCTTGTGGCAGTTGATTACGATTGGCCTCAGCCGTTGAAATACCTAAACCTTGACGAACGCGGAGTTGGCATTTCCCAGAAGTGGGATGGACGGACATGTTCTCTCACAATCACCACAAAGAAGCCAGTAAAGGGATTTGCGTTTGAGGAGACTGACGGATTATCTTTCAGCGACAATGGGTTCGACATAATGCCTGATGAGGGCGTAACGGTTGAGATCGACGGATTGAAAGACGGCCAACCATTGCCAAGTTGGACATACCTGGGAATATAGTCAACGAATTGATCGAGGTTTGCGCATATTCGAACTGGACAAATGCACCGTTTCTTCATCAACACGTTTTCGACCATGCGAATATTACAGAGCCGAGGGGAATGTGTGATAAGATCCTTGGTTATGCATGCATCTATTGTTCCTCCGTACATGTAGCTGCGCCTCCACGAACTGTGGCGGTGCTGCTCCCGATGCGGATGTGCGTCCACAATTTTGAGGAGTACGAAGCCATATGTGGTACAGGAGCACTACCGATCACACATTTGATTCAGCTCGCTTGCTACATTTGAATTTTGTGCTCCCGGGGTCTGTTTGCAAGGTTCTAAGCCATGGAAGAGTACTTACAAGATATATAAACTCGCTGGAAGCTAACCTTTGTATTTACAGATCACTATGCTCGTTAACTGACCTTGACAGATTCTATTAGTGAACAGTCATGGGAACGATCTTATTACCTTTTATTGCTTCATCTATCATTCTGATCAACCCTGTATCAGCAGATCATCCACGATGGCTTGGTCCCTTCGATCTCTCTGCTGCATCCAGCCGAATAACAAGCCTCCTAGAGAATGGCACCATCTCGTTTGAAAAAAATGCTATTCTCTTCTCTCAGTTCCCCAACGGAACTCTCATGTCAACAAACGTGAGCAGTCCCATCATTCCTCCATGGGTGTGTGACGAACTCTGCGCTGCCTATTATCATTCGCCGAGCAATAGCGTACAGCGACTGGTTAACTGGATAATTCCCATTATGCTATTAGTCACGAATGTGTACTACCCAGAGATTGGATGGAAGACTTACCTGGCCGTATTCCGACTCCTGGGCGATCCGATTGATTCCATGTGGTCTCTGCTATCAATTCTACACACCTGGAAGAGCTACCTCTCGGATTCGAAGCAACGTCGCCAAAGCCAGGCTTCCCACGACCAAAAAGTGACGCATAGGTATAGTGAGAGCAGAGAAAGAGACGTAGGGGTAATTCTCGCCGGACTCCGATGCTCTAATGTCACCTCGTTATCCGCCTACGACGAGTGGTTTAAGGGATCGAACCTAAACGCAACGCAGCTCGACGCACGAATTCAGACTACAGCTACCAAAATTAGAGAGTGTCGCACCCATGGTATGCTCCGCGCAAGTGCTGCGATCCTGCTATACTTTTGGCAGGTTGTGGCGGCTTTTGTGCCAGAAATTGGTGGAGATGCACAACCTTCCGGTGGAATGATCGGTCCAGCAATGATTTTATCGTGGTTGTTGCCAATGGTAGTGCTCAGCAATGCCATTGGTGGCTTCAGTTCATCCCATGCAATTCGGCAGATACTCTTGAAGTTTCTCAAGAAAGTTGGAGACAATCATCGCTCCACCGAATTCGAAAAAATTAGTGAGACCGAGTCACTACTTTGGACCGGCGGTACCTTGTTCTATCAGCCTGACAAGTTCCATTCGGCAAATCTGAAAGATCAAATCACATTGTTCGGACTTTCGACAGTACCGGTGCTTATGGCCTTCGGTGTAGCATTTGCAGTTCTTTACACTCCTCCCACATACCTGACATGCCGACACTTTCTCATTCTTTTTATACTAATTGCTTGGTTTGTCAGTGCGTGCATCACTTTGGCTGTTTCAAAGGTAGCAAGACGCTATTCTGTAAAGCCAAAGCTAACTTTCTACGGCATTCTTGTCAAAGATATAACCCTCACATTTCTCATCATCGGCTTGTTGATGGCCACGAGCTGCGATCTCTTTACATCATGTTGGTGTTTGAGTGCACCGTGGAATGTTGGCGTACCTAGGGTCTACTTGAATCCGGCCAACGATTATGCGGCTAATAGTGGGAAGTATTATCCCATTAGTGTATCGGTATATTTTGGAGCGCTGCTTGTGCTTGTCGCAGCAATCATGTATGGTTGGAACGACTTTCGAAGAGGAATTCGTATCTGGCGAGAAACAAAGAGGGTAGTTGGAGTTTCGCAGTCAAAAGAAAAGCTCGACAGGAGATATTCCGTCTAGATCAACTTAATTAAAGTCACCTTGAAAAAGAGACTTATATATTAGCTTGTGCTTTCTTGAGAAAATTGATTGCTTATATTCAACTGATTCAAAGCGAAGCTCTACGCCACATTTTGAAGACGTGTGGTCGGAGTTTGAGTCGCCGATCAGAGTCGACTTCATCCCACATTTTTTCAGTCGCAACCATAAACCTCAATTGACATCGTGACCATCCCAAACCTGACTGCTGGACTTATACCCATTCGCCCTACTCCAAGATGACCGAGGAAGCCCATCAAACGGAACCTGAACGTCCCACCAAGCGAATTCGACTGTCGAGCTCAGAGCAAGATTCACAAGTTGATACTCAATTGCAAAAAGAGCTGAAAGCTGGCATCACGGCATATGTGAGCCCGAACACACAGGGTTTCTCAGGCACTTTAAAACAACGGTACACAGATTTTCAGGTGAATGAAATCTTACCGGACGGTCAGGTGTTGCATCTAGAGGGCGACGACCTTTCGGCAGCGGACATGGCTGAATCGACGCGTAATGGGACTGTTGAAAACAAGAGCGGAGGAGAGAAGAAGAGCAATGATTATGGTACTTCCGAGACCAGGAGCGAACAGAGCAACGCAGAACATACATCAGTGGTCGTGTCCAATGTTGAGGAAGACGCTGCAGAAACCGTTGAAAATGGAGATCAATCTCACAAAGAGGTGCTTCAGAGCTACTACGCAGGTCTAAGGATACCTTTGCTAACTTCTTCCAGCTCTCTCCCGAAGCGATTACCACTCTCGAATCAATCTTCGGTCAAGATACAACACGGGCAATCCTGGCGTTACATGGCCAGGTACTGAAACATCCCGACCGCAAGCGACGCTTCTTCAACCCGGTACTCTCGCAGCCCATCCCATCCAAAGAAGACCGCACACTCGCACACCAAACCATCCGGCAGCTCTTCAGCGCGCGCCTCGACAGCACGACAAGCGGCACCAACACGCTGCGCATCAGCGCGGCGCTAGCCCCCAACGCGCACGCGCGCGCGCGCAGCGCGCCCGACGCGGGCCGCACGGCCGCCCACGGCAAGCTGGGCTGGGCGCAGCGCGGCGGCGAGCACCTGCACTTCACGCTGGGCAAGGCGAACAAGGACACGATGGAGGCGGTAGCCTTCCTCGCCGCGCGTCTCAAGGTCCAGCCCAAGGCGTTCCGCTTCGCCGGCACCAAGGACCGCCGTGCTGTCGCCGTGCAGCGCGTGTCAGTGTTCCGCGTGGCCGCCGAGCGGCTGCGCGCTCTGAATGCGCAGCTGCGCGGCGCGAGGGTCGGTGGGTTTGCGTACGAGAAGTGTGGCTTGGCGCTCGGCGAGCTGCGCGGCAATGAGTTTACGATTGTGCTGCGGGATTGTGGGTTTCCTGGCGGGGAGGGCCTGCGCGGAGAGGAGCGGGTGGGGAATGCGAAGAGTGTGGTGGCGAGCGCGGTGACGAGCTTGCAGGAGAAGGGCTTCATCAATTACTACGGACTGCAGCGCTTCGGCTCGTTCAGCACTGGCACTGATGAGATAGGAAAGTGCCTGCTCAAAGGCGACTTCAAGGGTGCTGTCGACCTTATTCTGCACCAGTCGCCGCTTGCGCTCGCGGCGGCTCAGGGCAAGGATAATACGGCGCTTGTGTCTTCGGATGATCGGAACAGAGCTCTTGCTCTTGATCGATGGCAATCCACTGGAAATGCACAGCAGGCGTTGGAATTAATGCCCAGGAAATACTCGGCGGAAATCGGCCTGCTGCGGCATCTGGGAGTCACGAAAAAGGGACGCAGCATCAACGCTAATGATTATCAGGGCGCGCTGTTGACCATACAGCGAAACCTGCGGCTGATGTATGTACACGCTTATCAAAGCCTCGTGTGGAACGTTGTTGCTGGGAAGCGTTGGGAGCTGTACGGCGACCGCGTAGTCGCAGGAGATCTTGTTATCGTTGAGGGCAAGCAAGATCCTGAAGAGGAAGTTGATGCGGATGGAGAAATCATTGTCAAGCCCGAAGGTGATGACCGAGCAGCAAATGACGAGGACTACGAACGAGCGCAGCCGTTGAGCGCGGATGAGGCGAAAAGCGGAAAGTACAGCATCTTCGACGTGGTGCTACCTTTGCCTGGTTATGATGTCGTGTACCCACCAAACCAGGTCGGAACTTTCTACAAAGAATTCATGGCCAGCGAGCGCGGTGGTGGTTTGGACCCACATGCTATGCGAAGGAAACAAAAGGATTATAGCTTGAGTGGTGGTTACAGAAAACTGATGGCGAGACCGGCATCTGGCATGACATGGGAGATTAAGGCATATCATGACGAGAATGAGCAGCTTGTGGATACTGATTTAATAAAAGCTGAGGACGAAAAGGTTACCAACCCAGCAGAGTCGCAGCGGAAATCTGAGAATGGTGGTGATGCAGAAAGGCTAGCGGTCATTTTGAGGATGCAGCTGGGCGCCAGCCAATACGCTACCATGGCACTACGCGAGCTGATGAAAGATGGTGTCAAGTCATATCAAGCAGATTTCGGTGCAGGTAGAGACTAGAACGCAGAACGCCATCCTCAAGCGATGTACATTCGAATTATGTGTGTCGTGAAGATCTACAGCTACGAAGTAGAAGAATAAGAACACAAATACTTTGTCATCCACAACAGCATCTTCGTTTTGGCCGACGGGTATCATCGTTATTAATTGATCATGATTCATTAATTAACATGCCGATAATGGCCAGCAGACCACAAAACAACAGACGGAAAAGCCAGAAACGCTACCTCTTCTTCTTGGACGAAGCGGGGCCCTGCAATCCCGCAGAGCCCAAAATCGCATCAAACGTGATGCTCGGGTCACCCGTGATGCCTGACACTGGTCTCTGCCTCCCCGGCTGCCCATCTTGCATCTCGGGCTGCACGCCCGCGGGCATAGGCAGCGCCTCAAGCCCCAAATCCACCACCGATGCGCGCTTACTCCTGCGACCGACCGGCTCGGGGCTATTACTCCGGCTCGCGGAAAGGGGATTCAGCCTGCCAGGCTGGCCGGGCGCCAGCGGAGGCGGCGGCAGGGCCTGGCCGATGGTCTCGGCGGCGGCGGCCTTGAGGAGGGCGTCGCCGGCGGTCCACTGCTCGGCGCGGGCCCAGCAGTGGCTGCGGCGGTAGGTGCCCTCGACGCCGTGGATCAGCACGTCCGCCGGCAACGACACGATCTTGTCGCTGCCCGCCACCCCGTACCAGTTGCGGTTCAGCGCCACGTCCTCCCGCGCCCATGGCACGCCCGACCGCGGCGCTACGCACACGAAGTACTCTACCCCTGCTGTGTGCTCTAGCGCTGGTGCGTCCACGACGAGCCACGGCAGCGTTTGGAGCACTGCGTACAGGAAGAGCCACTGCCCGCAGCGCTGGTCGCCGATATTCTCGATGGTGAGGCCGTGCGCGCTGTCGGAGTCGAACGTGCGGAAGCTGGTTAGGATGGGTGGACCGTCGGTTATGTTGGTGTCGGCGTTGTACGACTTATTGAGCACCTCATTTGCTTCGTGCTTCTTGAGCTTGCGTCCCAGATCGCGTTGGTTCGTCACCTTAGGGAGGATTGGCACGTCAAATGGAACAGGTGGGAGGACGGGTGGTGTACTTCGGTCATATTCTGCGAGGACTTTGCGAAGAGCGCGTGGAATGATATCACCCGTGTCGGTTAGTTCTTCGGCTAAATCACCGGTGCGAGTGGTGAGTGCGGTGCGGTCGACAAGAAGGTCATAAAGCAGAGACACATCGGCATAGAGTTCCTTCAAGACGATGCGATTCAATCCGTCCGTTTGCAGATGGTTCTTCTTCCCGACTCTTGGTGGCCAGTGACCCCATTTACCCTTTTGATACGTAATGAACCATCTGCGCATTGATTGGTACGAAGACTTCCATCGGTCGAAATTGAGCTGTTTTGACTCATCTGCCGTTGAGCTGTTAAGCACACCTTGGAATAGGCCGTAGAACTGAAAGTCGGTGAGCTTTAACGTCATGGTTTCCAATCGGCCGTCGAGGTCAATGGAGCCTCGATCTAGCAGGTCGACGGTTCGATTGCTGATCATCGTGTATTTTGGGCTTCTTAGATCTTTGATTTCTTTGAGCCTGCCGACGGCATGGGTGAAAGCTTCGTTGTAGAGCAACACGGAGCGCATTGTTTCACCCAGAACAATTCCTTCAATCGTTTTCTCTCGGCTTGAACGAACATCGTTGATACGTAGCTCTCTCACGTTCAAGCTGTATTGCAAGTTAGCTTCTTCGTAGCTTTCCTGCGGTTCTTGAGCGCCAGCAGCTGTGCTTACTCAAAATTGTAGTTGGCAACTTCGCCAAAAGTAGAGCCATCAAGGTTAGAAAATTCATAGAAGTTGAGAGCTTGTGAGATTTTAATGAAAATATGGTAGAACGTTGACATGTTCTGTGTCGCAACGAAAGACTGGCCAGTCAGAAAAGCGAAGAGATTTCGGATCGCAACAAGAGCATCCGTGTCTGATTCATGAGTTGCAATTGCGTCCTTAGATGTTGCCTGTGTGGCTGAATCGCTAAGATTTAATGGGATGTAGAGATGGATAGGTTGACTTGGGTCGATTGGGTCGAGTGCTCGCGAATCGCGGGAGTCCTCTGAGCTCTCCGTCATCGAGTATCTGGCTGAGGCAGGTGTTGGAGGAGTTCCTGGTACAGCTGAGGAGTATTGTCGTCTGCCTGCATCCATGGAGGCCTGTCGACGCTGAGAGACCTCTTGGGCAACAGCAGCATTGCTTCGTGAAACTGCAGGGATGCTGTAGAGGTGACCGAACGCCCATTTTGTCAATTTCGCGCTTGAAGAAAAGATCTGTGAGTCGACTTTGAATGACGCGCCTCTGCCAGATTGCTTTGGGAAGAGATATACAAATGTATCTCCATTCTCATTCCATAGCTCGGGAACCTATAAAGCGTGAGTGATGCCGAGAATAGCCATAATACGATATTCAAAACATACAGGTCGTCCATTGAAAAGCGAGCTCAGATGTGGGTAGGGATGATAGTCTTTGCCAGTGGTACAGATCCAAGCAGCTGGCTTCTGTACTTCTTCCTTTTTATGTTTCTTGCCTCCGAACAAGCCGGATTTGCGCTTGATTTTGCTTCCATTGAGTTCAGATGGTCCGTCACTAGCAGCGGGAAAGACAGGTGTTAACTCGGAAGACGAAGCAGTGCCAGGTCGGGAGTGCTGTGCAGGAGGTACCAAATTTGGTGTGCTGCCAGATTGGTGTCTATATGGAGAATTCGGAGCGAGGAGATTGGGAGTGCTTGGTGAGGGTCTGAGGCCGGTAGTCCTCGACTCTGATACTCCCGGTCGCAAGCGATCACTGGATATAGCCTTTCGAGGGAGCTGGCTTAACGTACTCGGGCCGTAGTTGGCAGGAGGGGGTCGCAACTGCTGGGAGACGGCTCGTTGGTGCACGGGATTCCAACCAGCATCATCTGCAGGCCCGGATGGCAGCTGCTGTGATACCGGCCTAAGTCTACCGTCGTTGTTGGCCGAGTACGGAGGAGGAGAGCCGACTGGACCAGGCGCAGGAGGGCCCACTGGGCCGGGTGGAGGAGGGCTTTGATCACTGTTAGATACATGGAAGAAGGATGAGAGACGGTGGAGAGACTTTTTCTTGAGCGCCATGGTTCGAGAAAGCCTTAACAGGCCTCCAAACACAGGGACGGTCCGACGGCCGTTGTTATAAACAGCCCAGGTTGGTGGATTGCAGGCAGAACCTCAAGTGCGAGCGAGATTCGAGGTCCACGTCAAACTGAGTGGGTCCAGTGGATGCGCACAAAACTGGACCCGCGTGGCGGAGTGGCGAAGGTCGTCGTGGTCGGAACTGTGATTTGTTTCTGGCGTTGGGGGATTGGTTCGTACGTTTGGTTGCTGGGTGTTGCGCAATACAGGGTTGGGTCACGAAACGGAAGAGTAGCGGGAAAAGTGGCCGGTGAAGGACGAGGCTGTGTTGAGAAACAGCAAAAGGACCAGCCACCAAATTTGGCCTCTATAAGCCTCGGCTGAAGCTGCTGACCTCACTAAATAGAACGAATGATTCCTAACAACTGACGAGAGAAGCAAGCAGGAAGTAGACGATGAAGCTGGAGGTAGAGAGTTGAAAATGTGACCCGCCCACTTTGATCCTCCAATACGATATCGTATGCGCTCAATCCAAGATCGCGTGCCCTGACGTATATCGGACTGGGGATAAGTCCCTCCTGATGCACATACGTATGACGGACCCAACAAAGAAAATCCTAGTAAGTCCCTGAAATTCTCAGCGAAAGACATCCAAGAACGAGATCAAAGCCTACACGACTGGTCAATGCCCACGGTCTCGTCCGTTCCATGAGCTTGGGTCCTCTCCTGGTCTGTAAAAGCGCGTTTCCCTCAACACTGTCTTGGTCGGAACGCGTTCCGCTTACGAATGACTACAGTTCTGCAGGTTGGACTTGGCTCGCGCAGAGGCGCAGGAACGCTTGCACTTGGAGGCCGCGAGTCCATTCTCCACTTTCGTCATATGAACCATTTTGGATTGCACGGGAGATCTGCGGACACTAACCAAGGCTTTCTGTCAGCCGGAAGCTTGTCTTCGCCGTTGAAAATTCTCTCTATTATCATTTTCTGTTCATTTGTCGTGCCGTGCATACTTAGTATGAGAGTGCTGACCACCTGGAAGCGTCATCACGAGCATCATTTACAGAAGTCTGGTCTGCCGTTCACTTCGGATGGTGCGGAAGTACTCGAAATCCACAATGTCTACCGAAAAGCCTCCCATCAATCTACTACGGGGTAAGTTGTCGCCAGCCACGCTACATGGCGGCAAATTCATCATATCACCGCAGGCAACGTTGATTGATTCCGTTATAAGGCTGGCCTAATCCTTCTCTCCTTCCCACGGACTTGGTGAAGAAGGCCGCGAATGAGGTTCTCTCCGACCCAAAACTTGCCATTCCGGGCATGTTGTATGCACCAGACGAGGGAGACCACAGACTACGGGAAACGCTTGCGCAGTGGTTGTCAGAATTCTATTCGACGGAGGAGCCAATCGGCGCTGAGCGGATTACCATTACTGGTGGAGCATCTCAAAATATGGGATGCGTCTTTCAAACCTTCACGGATCCGGTCTACACTAGAAATGTGTGGATCGTGGCGCCAACGTATATGCTCATCTTCCGCATGATTGACGATGCAGGACTACATCACAAGCTCAGAGCGGTACCGGAAGATGAACAAGGTATTGACATTGATTATCTCCGGAAAGAAATCGAAAAGAGTGAGCGACAGGCATTAGCTGCAGGAAACACTCATCCAGTAAGCGCTATTCTATTTGTTCATTGTAGTCGGTATGGTCATTTGAAGAAATTCATTCTAATCTTTTCGTGTTCACGTTCATCTGCATTGAATTTATGGCTTAATTTTGTCTAATTTGCTGCGTAACCATCATGATCAAGTCTTCGATTTCGATATTACTGCGTCTAAGTCGTCACATCCTATAGCACGTGACGTCCCTGGTAGCAGCATATAATCTACGATTCAGATGATGCTCCAAAATATACAACTAATGCAGTAAAGGTGTACAAGCCGCATCGACCATGGCAGAAATTCTACAAACATATCATCTACGGTGTACCGACGTACGCGAACCCGAGCAGCAAGACGACAACGCTAGAGCGACGACAACAACTAGTGCGACTGGCGCGCGAATTCGATGCGCTGATCGTAACCGACGACGTGTACGACCAACTACAGTGGCCAGCATCACCATCGCAAGCCACAGCCGGCCTCCCACTAACGCACGCCTCAATCCCACGCATCGTGGACATCGACCGCACGCTCGACGGCGGGCCGCCCACACCCTTCGGGCACGCGCTCTCCAACGGCTCCTTCTCGAAGATCCTGGGGCCGGGCCTGCGAACGGGATGGGCGGAAGCCGCGCCAGCGCTAGCCTACGGTCTCTCGCAGACAGGTACGTCGCGCAGCGGCGGCGCGCCCTCGCACATCGCGGCGATCTTCGTGGCCGCGCTCCTGGCGCGCGGCGAGCTCCAGCGCCACGTCTTCGGCACCCTGCAGCCGCGGCTCGCGGTCAGGTACGCTGCGCTGCGAGGTGCCGTGGAGCGTCTGCTGCGGCCGCTGGGAGCGGAGATTGAGGGCCAGAGTGGCCAGCTCGCTGTCGTCGGCGGGTACTTCCTTTGGGTGCGCGTGCCTGTCGATGCGGTGCGGCTGGCGCGCGGGGCGAAGGACGAGCAGAATCTGGTTGTTGCGGAGGGCGCCATCTTCGAGGTTCCCGGAGATAGGGAGGTGGCGCGCTTTCCCAACCATGTCCGGCTTTGCTTTGCCTGGGAGGAGGAGGACAGGTTGGTTGAGGGTGTTGAGAGGCTTGCCGCTGTGCTGAAGCGCATGTTGGATGATGGTGATGCTGCGGGTGGAGACGCTGCTGTGGATGAGAAAAGGGAAGCGGAGCTGGCGAATTCGTACTAAGGAGAGCCTACGGTACGCTCTGTCTATGAAGTGTGGCCGCATATTCAGGCTTGACTGTTCTTTGAGAAGTATCAGAGGCATCGTGTGTTACCAGTGGCTGATCTCGACTGAAACGCCATGGCTATAGCAAGACTGCGAATAGTTAATCGGCCGTAAGTACCGGCCCACACGTTGGAATTTACTCCCCAGTTACTTCCTAAAGCCACTCGGAGAGGTGGATAATTGTTCGACTTAAGTGATTCACGGTCAATTAAGTTACCACACGGGAAATGCGGCTTGAAATTTTCCCTGAGAGTCCTATCATACTAAGTAGAGTACATTAATCTGAATCCCAATAACCGTCAAAATCAGCGTCGCGTGAACTCAAAGGGTACATATCCTCGTTCCAATATCCAGACTCCCATGAGAACCGCCCTCTCTTAAAGACTAAATCGCCGAAATGACGACATCGTATCTCTCGATAGCCATGCGGCAAGCATTCCTTCATAATTGCCCCTGTTTCTATCCGGCCGTCATTATCAATTTGGACATTGGTTCGTATCGACAAGTGTTGACCGAAACATTGAAGGAACGGCCGAATCCAATTGACCCAACGATCCATATGCTGCTCAAGCGTCGGTGCGTTGTAATAATCTCTAGCTTCAACGGGTTGTTCTAGCAGGAGCCGCAATCCCTTTAAATGAGGGAGAATAGAACGCCATAGTGCATCGTCTACTACCATCTCTGGTGTGTACGAAACCCCCCTGGGCTCTGCGAGAAGCACTAAAAACCGCATTCTTTGTCTGTTTCGGTCGGTGAAATTCTTCTTGAGGTAATATTCGCCTTCTCCGTGAAGAGAGAGCTTAAAGACATTATCTCCGTAGAGGATATCTAAAGTTTCCTCACTAATTTGCTTTGACAGGAGGAAAATGCTGTTCTTGTTTTTGTTTGGATTCCAGAAGTCGCTGCTCAGGATATAATCTTCAAATTTTTGAGTAGGGTCGTACACCACGTGGTTCTCCGGACCGTAGTCATACACAACGTCGTCTCCCAACTCCGTATCGTACACATCGTCGTCCTCTAAATAGGTGGATCCCAAGTCCGCCCTGTCCTGGACGTCGCCAAAGTCTAGGATACGATTCGAAGAGTAGTAGTAGGTATTAAAGCCTGGGTTTGTGGCTTCAATAACGCGCTTTCGAGGAATGCAGTAGTGGTAGATCTGTAAACGGATTTCAAATGGAAGACGTAGTAGACCAGTGGCCGGTGCTATCGGAGGGGTATGCTGCATCTCTAGCTTGTCGGAGTTCTCACGAAGAACGACTAGGCGCTTGCTGAACCTTTCTGGTAATACGGTTTTGTTGATATTGTCGATGGCTTTGTAGGAAAGGAGCAATAAACTAGCGACTGGGAGTAAACCTGGAGGGCACATGATGGATCGCCATGGAAGCCGGCAGAATCTTGCCATAAATGGGTTTCACAAGATGTAGCACCGAAAATTACTTCGTATCATTGCCACGCCCACTCGTTCATAAATGTTAGGCCAATCAAACATAAGATAAATGTGAGAAAACTGTACTTAGTACAGCCTCGTCAAGCTGGTCAAACTGCTATTACACATTGCCTCCTGCTTCGAATCTATCAAAGAAGCATTCTGTACTACGCAGCACTTTAGATAGCAAGGGGCCATTTTGAACGATCCTTTCAAACCAGTCTTATCTCACCCTTAGGCTCCTGGATATTTCGACAAAGACGGCTGACGAAACTCCAATAGTTTGCAATCCATGGCCTTACCAGCAAGAAAATTACGAAGAGGTTGACTAAAATACCAACCACCAAAGTGAAGCCAATGAGCCAAGAGTCGCGGATCGCTTGGAAGTTTGAACGCAATACGATCAAACCGATCTGCAACAACCAATAATTCAAGGCTATTAGGATCATGCATAACACAGTCCAAATCAACACCGCAATTACTGTCTGTCCTAGAGTTCTTCGGGAAGGGTCGCGGCGCTTTCTCTTCCGAACCGAATGAGCTTTTAAGAAGCCGACAACATAGAGACCGCAGATGACGATGCGAAAGATGCCCTCGACGAGAAGACTCCCGCAGGTGAAAAAAGTCGGAAGTGAACTGGGTGAACTTTTGTCGACAGAAACCATATCAAACCACCATTCTGGATATTGAAGAAACGGGTAGCTTGATTGGAGAAAGGGCCGTATACCTTTGATAAAGCCCAGCAGAAGAAGCGGAAGCAATGCGATATATGCGGCAAGCGCTACAAGGATGAAATGTGGCAGTGGTAGGCTGTTGACTTGATGCAGCGTGGACCGGCACCAGCCTGTTGCTGTCAAGGTTGATGTTGCGTGAGGCTCTTCCGTTGAACATTTATAGCTGGAAGCCCAACTTCTTTGAATCAGCTTGTTCTCGGCGTGACGCAGTACATCGTACTCGATGAAACTTAAGGTCCATCTCAAGAGAGTTATGAAGAATGTGATCAAGAGCAGTTTTAGTAGTGTGCCAAAGCCGAGCCAGTTGAAGGACGTTGAAGCTAGGGCGAAGAATGTCAAGATACTGAGGGTGAAGAACCAGGGAATTATCGTCAACATCGGGATGAGATCAATAAGTTGTTGCTGGCCCAGACCAAGCTCAACAAATGGGAACGCTTGTGAGCGATGCCACTCCAAAGCGGGCCAATTCTCAATGTCTATAGTGGTTAACAAGACGGCTCGTCTACCTTGGGATGTTTCTTACCGAGGTCAATTACCAGTGGGTGCTCTGAATTAATGTAACCTTGATCCAGAGGATTAGCAACGCTGAAATATGTCGGCATATTTTCCGTCTGTTGTACCGTATGGTTTAGTTTCTCTGATTGCCAAACGAAGACCCTGAGCGGTCGGACATGTAACGCTTCATCGTCACATATGAAGGCACAAAGGAGGCCGTTCGAAAATCCCTCGGATGGTTGTGTTTGGGGACTGAGAAGGAATACATGCGAACCTGCGGCCACGGTAGGAGCTTTGCCACCATCCGGAAAGCTGACCATTATGAGCTCGTCACGGCGGGTATCATAAATTCGGAACGATCCGACCACTGGGATCTCCTCTTGACAAAGTATCAGTCTCAATGAAGAGTCTATTACTAACCCTTGTGGCGTCACGGACATGAAGCCCATGTTCATGTCAAGCTTGAAGAGGGACCGACTGGCTTCAGGGAATTCTGGTAGCCAATCGCGGTTATTCTTTGACCACGGCGCGAATAATAGAGATATCGGCAATCGTTCTTGAGATTTCAGTAGCGCCTTCATCCTCAGGTCTTTGTCTTTCAACATAAGCACCTCACCAGCGCTCATATGAAGCAGAGAAGCTAGAATTCCCGCAACGTCAGCTGGCTGCGAAGTAGTTCTGGAAGCTAAGGCGTTCCAAGCGGTACTGAATCGGATAGAGTCGGCTTCTTCAAAGGACCAGTCGGTCAGGCGCAAAAGCGGAGGACTTTGAGAGATTGCGTTGGGGATAAGATTGATACCGAATGAGATCAGTGACTCAGGCTGTTCGGGATTGTTCGGATTCATAAGTTCTTGAGACCATATTCTTTGTACGCCCGATGCAGCCAGTAACGTACTTTCTCGAGCGATTTGTGCAAATGATAGAATGGTATCTTCGAATTTGATGCGCAGGTTGACAGAAAGCGCTCCTTCGTGTAGAGTCCAACTTCTTGCCATCCAAGGGGAGCTAGCAATGATCAAATCGATCTCTTTGGAATCGAAATCTGAGACTTTCTTGTTTTGAAGATGTGGATCGAGAACCAGAACTTCAGCAGCTCCAGCATAGATTAGAGCCATTGAGTTCATGGCGTTCCTGATGTAGTCTGGCAGTACACCGTTATCAACTTGGTCTGAAGGCTGTGTCTCTATAGGCTTGGTAGGAATGCACAACGTGTCCAACCAGTAAAGTTTTGTTGATGCTTTTGGGATTCTGGAACGGAAAAGCTGGCGACCGACAGATCGTAGAAGGCCTTTGACCCTTTTAAGGAGGACTTCTTGAAAGAACTCCGTATATCCTGTGCGTTCGACCGGACTGGGAGGATGATTTTCAACGGCCCAATGCAATTGCTCAAGCTGACATCTTGGAAGCGCGTTCGCTTTTTGATTACCAAGACCTCCTGCCCATACGTGAGAGATTGCTGCATAACGACTCCTGAGGCTTCCGGATATAAGCGTAATGGATATCTCTCCTTTTGAATTCATAGAGCTTGAGATCAACGGTGTCTGACCAGCGTTGATCATCTTGATCAGTTGCTGACGGTCAACTCCAAGAAACTCTCCACAAGAGCAATTGGATTGAACATGTTTCGTTTGATAGGTTGTCTTGTTCACAGTGAAGTTGATACAACAGACTTTCGAGCACAGTGAGTGATCCATGCTTTCATCTCCAGAAGGGAGGCTGAATAACCGTACAGCATCTTGCGAAGTTAGATCCAGCCGTTTTGGAATGCTTGGACACCAGCCAGGTCTCAAGATATGGCTAATGCCAAAAGTCTGGTGAGTTAAGTTCGTGCGACCCGGTAGACGCGATGTGGCCTCGGGAATTGTGCACTCAAGGTGTTCGCGTATTAAGTCGACGAGCATCTCAATCGAGAGAAATACTTTATAAAGACGAGTGTCACATACCCCACGTGAGCCGCTATTGTCAAGAGGACTCTCGACCTTGCCTATCATGGGAATTATTCTAGTATTGATTGCCTGACATGTCAATCGGAGAGCTTCCAAGAGAAACATTTGGTAGACTGAGGCTTCTTCCTCCTCATCACTCGTGTCTTTTAGCTTCTCACGAGTCACGTACTCTACGAGCAATGAGCTGAGATTGTCGGTTTTGATGACGTCTTCCGTTGCAGATACCGTAATGAAATCCTCTCGAATGAAGCGGTCCTCGAAAGCGATGGCGAGAAGACCGAACCACAAACAATTCTGGCTTCGTCGAGCCAGTAGCGTTAGTTGCTCATATTCATCCACCGCTTCATGTTCAATGCGTTCGAGGCTGGTCTGCAAGCAACTACACACGAAATCATCGTAAGAGCGAGGAATAACTTCATCCCGGCAGAGGGAAGGAACGTCGACAAGTTGATCCATTCGGAGTGCAATATCCCTCGGGAGAGCATAGGGACCCTTTAAGGTTTTTGAAAATGAGGGAGTGAGTGACAGAAGTAGAGTTCTTTACGAATCCCATTTTACTAACCCCAAAGTTGTGGTGGAGAAGCAGGAGACCGCAAAGGAGGCCCATGTACGGGTTTTCACGGCAGCGCGCATGCTACTGCAGCGCGCAACCCCACCAAAAATCAATAAAACTCACCTACTTCAGAGGCCCATATCTCCACCAATATTCAGTCAATTGATTCCGAAATTACTGTTTTAGAATCTCAGAGATCTGGCTGAGCA